>Ga0194121_10007479_pt1 | contig 14228 bp, 10 predicted proteins | sample TA2MahCa50mmetaG_FD_148609 | JGI IMG/M metagenome (GOLD analysis project Ga0194121, IMG submission 148609) | Freshwater microbial communities from Lake Tanganyika, Tanzania - TA2015020 Mahale Deep Cast 50m | ecosystem: Environmental > Aquatic > Freshwater > Lake | place: Tanzania: Lake... | reverse complement strand
TAGCTGAAGTGAGAAACATGGGCTCCACCCAACAAGACGCAGTTCTTGAATTCACAGCTGTTACCCAACACGCAACCGTCCCCCGCAACCACATTTTCCCGGATATAGGCCCCGTGCCGGATCTCGCAGTTCTTTCCAATCCAGGCCGGTCCACGAATATAAACCCCGGGTTCCACAAGCGTCCCCTCGCCCAAGTACACATTCTCCCCGATCACGGGCGAGCCGATCAGCTTTGCCTTCGACCCGTTTTTTAGATTCTTTTTTAAATATTCCCCGATCCGCGGCAGCACCTCCCACGCCTGCTTCACCCCGGCAAACAGCTCCTCGTGATTCTGTCCCTTGAGATCGAAAAAGCCGGCCAGCGCCGTGTTCACAACCTGACCCTGCCCTGACCCCGCCCGCGTCTCAAGTCCGCCGAAGGGCCACCCGCAGCGCCTTGCGCGTAATCTCCAACTGCTTGGGCCCATGCGCCGCCGAAAGAAAACAGGTCTCAAATTGGGAAGGTGGGAAGTACACCCCCCTCTCCAGCAATCCGTGAAACAACTTGGCATACCGATCCCGATCGCAATTCCGGGCCTCCTCCAAATTCCTAACCTGTCCGCCCTCAGTCCGGCAAAACAGGCAGAACATCGATCCGATCCGCACCAGCGGATCTTTTCGGCCCGCCGTCTTGAGCTCCTCCCGGATGACCGCTTCCAGTTCGGCCCCGAACTTTTCTAATTTCTGATAAACTCCCCCTTTTGCCAAAATCCCTAACTGCGCCAATCCCGCCGCCATCGCCATCGGGTTCCCGGAAAGTGTCCCCGCTTGGTACACCGGTCCGTCCGGCGCCAAATGGTCCATGATCTCCGCCCGGCCTCCAAACGCCCCCACCGGTAACCCGCCCCCAATCACCTTCCCAAAGGCGCTTAGGTCCGGCGTGATCCTCAGGATCTGCTGCGCCCCGCCCGGCGCCAACCGAAAACCCGTCATCACCTCGTCGAAGATCAGCAGCGACCCATGCCTCTGCGTCAGCTCCCTCAACCCTTCCAGAAACCCAGGCAAGGGCAGAATCAGCCCCGCATTGGCGGGAATCGGCTCCAGGAGCACTGCCGCAATCTCATGGCCCTGCTTCCGGAACAATTCCGTCGCCGCCGGCAGATCGTTGAAGGGAAGCACATGGGTGTCCTGCACCGCTCCCGGCGTCACCCCGGCGCTGTCCGGCCGGCCCAAGGTCAACGCGCCCGAACCCGCCGCCACCAGCAGCGCATCGGAATGGCCGTGGTAGCAACCCGCAAACTTCACAATCCCATTCCGCTTCGTGAATCCCCGCGCCAACCGCAGGCACGACATGGTCGCCTCCGTCCCGCTATTGCAGAACCGCACCTTCTGCACGCTCGGCACCATCCGGCCGATCAACCGCGAAAGCTCCACCTCCCCCTCATGCGGGGTCCCGAAACTCAACCCCCTTCCCGCCGCCTTCCTCACCGCCGCGGTCACTGCCGGATGCGCGTGTCCCAAAATGGCCGGCCCCCAACTACCGACATAGTCCACATAACTCTTTCCGTCCGCATCCTTGAGATACGCCCCCTTCGCTGAAGCCATGAATACCGGCGTTCCCCCGACCGCCCGGAATGCTCGCACGGGTGAATGCACGCCCCCGGGCGTCACCCTCTTCGCCTGCTCAAACAGCGTTTTGGACTTTTTTCCTCCTCCTCTGGGCATCCGAAATCCTAGCTTCCCCATCTCCGATTTCCATCTCCCATCTGCAAATTAATTTGTCGCTATGTCTTTCTTCGCTCTCGCTTCCGCTTCACTGAGACCCTTCCACTTTTTCCAATCCCCTTTCATCAGCCCAACCGCCTCCTGCTGCGCCGTCTGCAACAACGGCAGATCCTCCGGCAACCTCGCGAACCGAAACCTCGGAATCCCGCTTTGATCTTCTCCTAAAATATCCCCTGGACCCCGCAAGCGATAATCCTCCTCGGCAATCCGAAACCCATCCCGGTTTTGCGCTAGAAACTCCAGCCTTTGTTGGGCGCTTGCCCCCCCCGACCTTTCAATGAACACGCAGTTTCCGTTTCTTCCACCTCTCCCGATCCTCCCCCGCAACTGGTGCAACTGGGAAAGCCCTAACCGATCCGCATGGTCGATCACCATCCAGTTGGCCTCGGGCACATCCACCCCCACCTCCACCACCGTGGTTGCCACTAAGACCGAGACTTCCCCCTTTCGAAACTTTTCCAGAATCCCGATTTTCTCCTCCTCCTTCATCTTTCCATGCAGGAGCGCCACCTTCGCTTTACCGATCGTCGCCGCAAGCTGTTCATGGGTCCGCTTCACCGACGCCTCGTCGGCCGGATCCATCACCTCCTCCCCCAACCTCGGCACTACCACATACACCCGGTCCCCCGCCCCCACCCGCTCCTTGAGGTGCGCCCAAATCTTCTCCACCGCCGTTCCATCCCTGACGTGCGTCTTGACCTCTCCCCGACCCGGCGGCATCTCCTGCAACAGCGAGACATCCAGATCCCCGTGCAACAGTAGGTCATAGGTCCTGGGAATCGGCGTGGCCGTCAGCACTAGCAGGTCCGGTCTTTCCCCTTTCGCCAAAAACGCCGCCCGTTGCCGCACCCCAAACCTCTGCTGCTCGTCGATCACGCACAATGACAACCTCGAGAGCCGGGCCTTTTCCGCAAACAACGCGTGGGTCCCCACCGTGATTCTCGGGAATAGCCCCACCGGCCCCGGTTTGGAGTCCGAAGTCCACGTCACCACCTCCAGCACCCCCTTGGGCAGCAACTTCCTCAACGAGGCCGCATGCTGCTCCACCAACAGCGTCGTCGGAGCCATCAGCGCCACATGGGTCCCGTGCTCCAGCCCCCGCAACAGCGCATGCGCCGCCACCAGCGTCTTTCCGGATCCCACATCTCCCTGCAAAAGCCGATGCATCGGACGCAATAACGCCAGATCACCATCAATCTCTCCGCAAACCTTCTCCTGGTCCCCCGTCATCGGCCAGGGCAGTGACTTCCTCCACGGTTCCACCAGGTCTCGTGCCTTCTCCGGTCGCTCCACCCGGATCGCCTCCCGTGCCGCTCGCCGCACCCGCAAGGTGAACTGCATCCCCAGCAACTCCTCATGGGCCAGGGACCTCCGGGCCATCTCCACCTTTTGTAACGAACTCGGAAAATGGAAAGTCCGCCACGCCTCCGCTCGGCTTGGCAACCCCTCCATCCCCGGAAACGCCTCCGCCACCTCCGGTTCAAACTCCTTCAGGAAATGATAGATCACCGACCTCACCCGCCGTTGGCTCAGCCCCTCCGTCAGCGGATAAATCGGCACCACCCGGTCCAGATGAATCCCCTCCTCTTTCCCCTCCTCAACCGTCTCAGTCTCCGGATGGGCAAACACAAAGATTCCCTTCTTCTCCTCCGCCCTGCCATACACCGCCACCTTTTTGCCCTCCGGGAAAGCCCGCGCCATGAATGGCAGGTTGTAAAACATCAGCCTCACCTGGCCCCCCAGCCCGCCCGTCACCTCCAGATCCACCTCCACGCTGCACCTCCGACCCCGCCAACGGTTCAGTTTCGACCGCGTCACCGTCCCCTGAAAGTTCACCGGACCCTCTGGCAATCCCTCCGCGGGATGCCATCCCTTCCTTCGGTCCTCATGCCGCCTCGGTAGATAGCCCGCCAGCTCCTCCGGCCCGGCCAGACCCAACCGCTCCGCCAGGCCCGCTGCCGCCTTGCGGATTCGGTTCTGTACGGGACTCAGCGCCAGTCGACCATCCGCCACCGGGGTGCGTCCGTGTATTCGTCCCATTCCCACGATCCCGCCAGATCAAACGTCGGCCGGTCAGGCGGACGCCGCGCAAAATCAAACCCCACCACTTCAAACCTCCTCTCCCCGGCCTGCGCCCGGAACTTCAGGTGCCGCTCCGCAAACACCTTGGGCTGGGCCGCCATCGTCACCCCCTCCAGCTGAAACACCGGCTCCGGATTCCCCTTCCCAAACGGCGCCAACTCCCCCACCGCCCGCGCCATCTCCGCCGTCAGATGCTCCGGCTGCAGGCACATCTCGATCGAAAGACTCCGCTCAAACAACTCGGGACTCACACTCTTCTCCAGCCACGCCCCCAGGATCTCCCGGAAATCCGCCACCTTGTCCGCCTCAATCACGATCCCTGCCGCCCCGTCGTGACCCCCAAATCCCTTCAGACACGGAGAGCAGGCCCGCAAAGCGTCCATCAGCGAAACCCCCGGCAAACCACGTCCGCTCCCCTTGCCCCCGCCCTCCTCCAGCGCGATTACAAAACTCGGCCGGTGAAACTTCCGTACCAGGCGCGCCGCCACGATCCCCACCACGCCCGGATGCCACCGATCACTTGCTGCCACCAATCCCAGTCCGTCGGGCGAATCCCCAATCTCCGCCTCCGCCTCCGCCAAGACCATCGCCTCCAGCTCCTGCCGCTTCCGGTTCTGTAAGTCCAGTTCCCTCGCCAACCGCGCTGTCTCGGTCGGATCTTTGCTTAAGATCAGATCCAGCCCGGCCGTCGCCTCTCCCACCCGGCCGCCCGCATTGATCCTCGGCCCTAGCTGGAATCCCAGGGTGAACGTTGTGGGCGTTCGCGAGCCGCTCCCGCTCACCTCCATCAATCTCTTCAATCCCGGATGTGCCGTCTGCACCAGCCGCCGCAACCCCTCCCGCACAAAAATCCGGTTATCCTTCTCCAAGGGCACCAGGTCGGCCACCGTGGCCAACGCCACCAGATCCAGCACCGTCTTCAGATCGAACTGCTCCCGACCGCCGTGCGACTTCAAATACGCGTGGCACAGCTTGAACACCAACCCGGCCGTGCACAGGTGGTGATGCGAGGAGCCGAGCTGGGGATTCACCAGTGCATCTCCCGGGGCGACCTCGCCCACTTGGTGATGGTCCACGATCAGCACATCAATCCCCGCCGCCTTGGCCTTTTCTACCTCCGTCTTGCTGTTGGTTCCGCAATCCAGCACCACCAGCAGCTTCGGTTTGGCTCCGCCTTCCAGACACCTCTCCAGCCCCTTGGCCGTCAACCCATACCCCTCCTTCTTCCGGTCGGGAATAAAGTGCCGGACGGGCCCGGCCCCCAACGCCTCCAAAAACAGCCGGAACACACACGCGCTGGTGATCCCGTCCACGTCGTAGTCGGAGTAGACGACCACCGAACTTTTAGCCTGGAAATGGCGCTTCAGCAGATCCGTGGCCGCCGTCATGCCGGGAATCTCTTCGGGCGCAGCAAGATGGGACAACTTCGGTTGTAGGAAGGCTTCCCGTTCCGGACCGCTGGCCAAACCCCTCTTCCCCAGAATTAGGTCAATCAACTGGCCGGGACCTTGTCCCGCTTCCGCCCGACTTGGATTTCCCACCCAACGCATCCTTATGAAATAAAGACCTTCTCTCCCCCCGCAAGCCGTTCCGCTGGGATTTTTGGTAGGGCCGTTCGCGGCGCAGGATACTGGCTGGACCTCCGCGCCCTCGACTTCCTTAGACGAACCTCCATAGATCCGATAGGCTCTATCCGTCCCATCTGCCTATTCCCTTCCCTGTAAAATCCCAAATCCGCTATCCCAACCCTTCCCTCCATCACGATCGCCAAAAGACCAACCAACCGCCTTACCGGCTGTGGCCTGTAGCCTACAGCCTATTTCCTCATCAACTGCTCCGGCAACCACGTCGCGATCTGCGGAAACGCCATCAAAATCATAATTCCCGCAACCATGATCAGGGCGAATGGGATAATCGAGTGATAAATATCCCCTAGTGTAAAATCCTTCGGTGCCATCGCCCGCATCAGAAAGAGATTATATCCGAAAGGCGGCGTCATGTAGGCAATCTGGCAGGTCATCGTGTAAAGGACACCGAACCATACCAGGTTGAAGCCCAACTCCCCTACCAGCGGGATATAAAGCGGGGCCACAATCACCAGCATCGCCGTGTCGTCCAAAAACATCCCCAAAAGGATGAAGGAAAGGATCATCAACCAGATCACCTGCCACGGGGTCAGCCCCCAGTCCCCCAGAAAGATGCTTTTAATGGCTTTCACCGCACCCAAACCATCGAACACCGCACCAAAACAAAGGGCGGCCATGATAATCCACATGAACATCGCACTGATATTCATGGTCTGAAGCAACGTTTTTTCCAGGACCGGCCAGTTGAGCCTTTTCTTCCAGGCCGCCAGTCCCACCGCGCAAAGAGCCCCTACCGCTGAACTCTCCACCAAACTGGTCACTCCCATTAAAAACAGACCAATCACTAGGAACATCACGAGAAGCGCCGGGATCCCCTTGGCAATGGAGACCATCTTGTGTTGCCAGGTCACGGACCGCTCCTCTGGAGGTAAGATGGGGCCCAATTCAGGCTGCAAATGGCAGCGCACCACGATGTAGACCAAAAACAGGGTGGCCATCAGCAATCCCGGGAAGACCCCGGCCAGCCACAGGTCTCCCACCGGTTGCCGCGCAATCATTCCGTAAAGCACCAAGACCACGCTGGGCGGAATCAAAATACCGAGGGAACTACCCGCCTGGATCACCCCGGAAATCATCCGCTTGTCGTACTTCCGCTTCAGCATCTCCGGCAGGGCGATGCTGCAGCCGATCGCCATCCCGGCGACGCTCAGCCCATTCATGGCTGAAATCAGCACCATGAGCAGGATGGTCCCGATCGCCAGCCCCCCCCTTAAACCACCGGTCAAATCATGCACCATCGCGTACAGATCATCGGCGATGCCGGATTCGGAAAGCATATACCCCATGAAGACGAACATCGGCACCGTCAGCAGCGGATACCAGTTGAGCAGCTTGATGCTGGCATCAAACCCCAGCTCGTAACCCCCCGTCCCCCAGAGCCAGAGCGCAAACACGCTGCCAATGAAGCCGATCGCTCCGAACACCCGCTGCCCGGTCAGGAGCATCAGCATCATGCCCCCGAACATCAGGAACATGATCATCTCGTAACTCATGGGAGTTCCCGCTTCAGGCTGTGCGCCAGGCTTTTCAGAAAGATGGCGGTGGTCTGCAGGAACATCAGCAGAATCCCGGTGAAGATGATGATTTTGATCGGCGCTAGGGGAGGCCCCCAGGCCGTGAAGTTCTTCTGGTTGTTTTCCACCGCGTACTCGACGCTCTGGAACCCGCCCACCAGCAGGATCCCCAGGTAAAACATCAGGAGTAGGCTCGTGAAAACATCCACCCGCGCCCGGGTCTGCGGACTCCAGCGCCCGTAAAGAATATCCACCCGGACATGGGCCTCATTCTGCAGGGAAAATCCCCCGCCCAGGATGTAGTAGGCCGCCATCGTGAACTGGGCCATCTCCATCGCCCAGTTGGCCGGGGTGCGCAGGATCACGTCGGTGAAGACACCGTAAGTCAGGATGCCGAACAGCAGGCCAAACAGCCAAATCATCGAGAAGCGCCCTACCTTTCGATTCAGCTCGTCCACCCAGCGGACATACACCCCGGCGGCGGAAAAAAAACGGTCAGCCATGGGAGATTAAGGATTTATGCGGGAACACCCGCAAGCGGAATCGACCGGGCCGGCCCCTCCCCGCGGAGGGGACCGGCCCCAGTCAAAGAAACGAAGAACTAAGCCTTGGCGTTCTGGCGATACGGATAGCCCGCCTTCTCCATCATCGCGTTGTAATCCTTGAAGATCTGCACGACCTTCTTGGCGCGAGGACTGGTCTTGGCGATCTCATCCCAGAACTTGAGGGCCTCGTCCTTCACCGTCGACCACTCCTTGTCCGGAATGGAGCATAGTTTGAGTTTGGTGCCCTGCGTTCGCAGCTTCGCCTCACCCCCCCAGTACCAGTGGAGCCGGTTGTAGTGCGAGCTGTCCATGCAGAGCCTAAACAGGGTCTGCAGCCGGTCGGGGACGGCCTGCCACGCCTTGGTGTTGGCGAAGTAGGAACCGATCCACGCACCGGACAGGTTGTTCGTCACAAACCAGCTCGTCACGTCGGCCCAGCCCACCGTGTAATCCTCAGTGATGCCGGACCAGGCGATGCCGTCTAGCTCGCCGGTCTTGAGCGCCATCTGCACGTCTTCCCACGGCACAGTTTTCGGCACCACACCGAACCGCTCCAGGAACTTCCCGGCGGTCGGGAAGGTGAAGATTTTGAGGCCCTTCAACTGCGCCAAGGAGGTGATCTCCTTCTTGGTGGCAAAGTTGCAGGGATCCCACGCCCCGGCTCCCAGCCAGGTCACGTCCTTGACGGCGTCGTAGGACTCCTTCCAGATCTTGTCCAAGCCGAACTGGTAAAACAACGTCGGCACGTCCGTACTGAAGGTGGTGGCAAACGGGAAGTACCCGCCGAACACCTTCACGTCCGCGGGGGAAGACATCGAATCGTCGTCGCTCTGGACCGCGTCGATCGTCCCCTTCTGCATCGCCTTGAACAGCTCGCTCGTCGGGACCAACTGGTCGGCGGTGTAGAGCTCGATCTCCATCTCGCCGTTGGCGGCCTTGTTGAAGTCGTCGATCGACTTCTTGATGACGTGTTCGGCCAACGCCGGTCCGGCGTAGGTCTGCAGACGCCATTTGATTTTACCCTTGGCCTGGGCCTTTACATACGGGGCGCCGGCCAGCGTGGTGGCCAATCCTGCTCCCGCAACTTTCAGGAACTTTCTACGTTGGATGTTGTTGGTTTCCATTTCAGTTTCCTCCGGGTTACGAAAGCGCCGGGCGCACACCTTCCGGGGCCACCGGCGACGGATGTTGTGGGGTTGGGATCAAGAACAGGCCCGTCCGGGCCCGAAATCCCGCACTGTCACAGCGCTTTCGGTTCGTCATCAAGCAAAAGAGATGATGATCTTCCCCTGTGGGGGCAGGCAACCCTTTTCGCACTTCTTCGCGCAGCGCTGAAATGTAAATTCCCTACTTCTGCAGGGCCGCGGCCGTTCTTACGCCTTCCATGCCTCCATTGATCCCCTCCGTCCCATCCGACCCATCCGACCCATCCTCTCGCTTAAAAATCCGAAATCCGAATTCCCAAATCCGAATTTCTTTCTTAGATCTTTTCGAAATACCGTACCCGCTCCCAATCCGTGACGGCCGCATTAAACTCCCGAATCTCGTTGCGGGCGGTCCGGGCGTAAAAATCCACGATCTCCGGCCCGAAATACTTTTTTGCCACCGCGCTGCGGGCAAACTGTTCTGCCGCCTGCCCCAAGCTAGTCGCCAAATGAGGTAGCTTTCCGTCTGCGTAAGCGTTCCCAGCGTACATCTTTCCGCAATCCAGCCCTTCGTTCACCCCCGCCAGCCCCGCCGCCAGCATGCCCGCAAAGGCCAGATAAGGGTTCGCGTCGGCCCCCGGCATCCGGTTCTCCAACCGGAATCCTTCCCCATGCCCAACCACCCGGAATCCGACGGTCCGGTTGTCAAAAGCCCAAACCAGCTTGGTGGGTGCCCAGCTCAACGCCTGGAACCGTTTGTAGGAATTGATCGTTGGGGCATACAGCAGGGTGAAATCCGGCGAGTACTTCAACAGCCCCCCCAAGAACGAGCGGAAAAGCTTCGTCCCATCCTCTCGTTTAGGATCGTGGAACACATTCTTGCCGTTCCTGAAGAGGCTGAGGTGAATGTGGCAGCTGCTCCCGGCGTCGTGGGCATGCGGCTTGGCCATGAACGTCACACACTTGCCGTGCTGTTGGGCAATCTCCTTCATCCCGTGTTTGAAAATCACATGCCGGTCCGCCACCGCCATCGGGTCCCCGTAGGTGAAATTCAGCTCGTGCTGTCCCCGTCCCCATTCCCCTTTGTAATTTTCCACCTCGATCCCGGCCAAGGGGAACAAGTTCCGTGCCTTGCGGAAGATCTCCTCATCCCTTGTGGTCTGCAAAAGGTCGTAGTCCAACCGATGACTGCTGGAAGGCTGGAGATTCCGGTAGCCCGAGCGATAGGCCTCTTCGTAGCTGCCTTCGAACATGAAGAACTCCAGTTCGCTGGCGACGTAGCAGGTGTAACCCTCCTTCTTCGTGGTCTCCAACAGACAGCGCAGGACGGAACGGGGTGCTTCCGCCACCGGATCGTGGTTGGCGTGGTGCAGATCCCCCAACAACAACACCGAACCCGGCAACCACGGCACTAATCGGATTTCCCCGAGGTCCGGCACCACATGGAAGTCGGCAAATCCCTTGTCCCAGTTCGCCAAGGCGAAATCTTCCCACGGATCCTGATCCAAATTCTGCGTGATCAAATAGCTGCAGGCGTGGGTGCCATGCTTCGCCACGCTATCGAGGAAGAAAGATCCGCTGAACCGCTTGCCTGACAGGCGACCGAACACATCGGGAAACGCCACGATGACCGTGTCAATCTCGCCCGACTTAACTTTGGCCCTGAGTTGTTCCAGTTTCATGGCTTTCCAATAAATATATTTTTAGGCTCGGAGAACCCCTCAAGGCCAGCCTGACCGAGTTCCCGACCAATCCCGCTTTGCTTAACCCCTCCGAACGGCGCCTGGGTAAAGACACTCGAGTGGCTGTTCACGCTCAGGTTTCCCGACTCAATGGCCAAGGCCACCCGCAAAGCCCGGTCCAGTCCCAGCGTCCAAAGTGAACCGCTCAGACCATAAATTGAGTCATTGGCCTCCTGAACCGCTTCCTCCTCCGTCCGGAAGGTCCGCAGACTGGCCACCGGTCCGAAAATCTCCTCCTGCCACCAGGAGTCGCCCTTTTCGCATCCCACAATCAGGGTCGGCTCATAAAAAAACCCTTTCGATCCAATCCGTTTGCCCCCGCATAGAATCTTCCGTCCCTTCTTTCTGGCTGCCTCCACATAGCTCTCCGTCGTCTCCAGCTGCTTTTGGTGTACCAACGGGCCCAGTTCGGTGTCTTCCTTCTTCGGGTCTCCCACCTTGAGTTTTTGGGTGGCCCCGACGAATCCCTTCACAAACCGCTCCGCCACCCCCTCCTCCACCAGGATCCGGCTCCGCGCACAACAGTCCTGCCCTGTGTTGTCGAAGACCGCGCCGGGCGAGGCCACTGCCGCCTTGTCCACATCCGCATCGGCAAACACCACGTTGGGCGATTTTCCGCCCAACTCCAACGACACCCGTTTGATGTCGTTCGCCGCCATTTTCATGATGTGACGACCGATCTCCGTCGACCCCGTAAATGAAACCTTCCGCACCCCGGGATGGGTCACCAGCGGATCACCCAACTCACTTCCACCTCCCGGTAAAACCTGCAAGACCCCTTCCGGTAAACCCGCCTCCCGCGCCGCCTCGGCCAACAACAGCGCACTCCACGGCGTGAACTGGGCCGGTTTCAAAATCACGCAGTTGCCCGCCGCCAGCGCCGCCGCCGTTTTCCAGCAGGCGATCGGGAAGGGAAAATTCCACGGCACGATTCCCACCACCACCCCAAAGGGCACCCGGATCGTGAAATCAAAACCCTCTTTGGCGACTGGTACCACCTGACCGCCCGCGGATCCCAACAGACCGGCGTAATAACGAAACGTGCCCGCCCCATTCCCCGCCTCCCCCCGTCCCGACTGAAGGGGTTTTCCCATATTCCAGCAGTCCGCCCAGGCAATCTTCTCCTTCAGGGCATCAATCTTCGTGGCCATCGCCGCCAAAAACTCCGCCCGCTTGGCCGGAATCGTTTTTTGCCAACTGCCGCGAAACGCCTTCTCCGCCGCTTTCACGGCCAAGTCCACATCCTCCACCCGCGAGTCAAAGATCTCTGCACATACTTCCCCGGTAGCGGGATCGGTTAGCTTCCGGACGCGCGCCCCGTCCTTTTTCCATTTCCAGGCGACCGCCGGCTCTTCAGGAAAGCCGTCCGCCGCAATCACAGGCACCTCCGGTACAACTCCTCAAAATCCTTGGTCGTCACCTTTACGGGGTTGGTCGCGTGGCAGGAATCCTCCGTCGCTGCCGCCGCCAACTTGGCCACATCATTCTCGGTCACCTTGTGAGCCCCCAGTCCGCTTTGAATTCCACACTCCACCAAAAGTTTTTTCACCCGATCGATCACCGCCCCATCCGAAGTGTCTTTCAGCCCCAACGCCTGCCCCAGTCGAGCATACAGCCCGGCCTTCTTCTTGGCGTTAAACTCCATCACCGCCACCAAGCAAAGAGCGTTGGTGAGGCCGTGATGCAGCCCAAACAGGGCCGACAGCGGATGAGCCATGGAGTGCACTGCCCCCAAATCCTTTTGAAAGGCGATGCCCCCCATCGCTGCCGCCACCTGCATCTGCCCCCTTGCCTCTAGGTCCTTCCCGTTCTTCACGGCCTTGGGCAGGTTCTCCACGATGATCTGGGCCCCTTCCAAGGCAATGCCATCACAAAGCGGATGAAAGACCGGTGAAGCAAAAGACTCCACACAATGGGTGAAAGCATCCATGCCGGTGGCTGCGGTCAGCGCCGGGGGCAAACCCACGGTCAACTCAGGATCCAGAATCACCTTGGCCGCCAGCAAGGAGGGATGGAAAAACACCTGTTTCTTGCCGCCCAAACCAATCACCGAACTCCGCCCCACCTCGCTACCTGTGCCCGCCGTGGTCGGAACCGCCACAAACGGCGCCAGTTTCGGCCACTCCTTGACCGAATAAAAATCCGCCAGTTTTACTTCCGGTTTCGCCACCCGAGACCGGATGATCTTGGCCACATCCAACGCGCTGCCCCCACCCACCCCCAACACCCCATCCGCCCCGCTCTTTCGAAAGGCTTCCGTCCCTGCCTCGACGTCCGCCTCAATCGGGTTCCCGTGCACTTCGGAAAAGACTGTGCACGGACGTCCGGCGGCCTTTTTGACCGCATCGACCACCGGCGTCCCGAGCAAACCCGGGTCGGTTACCAAAAGCGGATTCCGGATTCCTAAGGTGTCCAAAATGCCGGACAGTTCCCTCAGACAGCCTGGAGCATAACTGACGGAGGTCGGGAACGAGAAGTTTCCGCTGCTCATCGTGGGCCGATCATCTTAAGAAAGTTGCGGAAAATGGCGAGTCCGTCCGGGCACTCCTTGGCTTGGTCGAGGGTTTGGTCCAAGTCAAACTTCACCTGCCCCCTCCACTTGTCCCGCCGCTCTGTCCAGACTCCCCGCAGCACCTCGCCCGTGAATTCCGGATGAAACTGCACCCCGTACGCTCTTTCCGCCCAACGAGCCGCCTGTACCTTGGTATGCGGACTGCTCGCCAGCAGCACTCCCCTTCCCGGAACCTCCAACACACAGTCCCGATGGCTTTGCATCACGTTCATCTGTTTGGGCAACCCCTCCAGTAGAGGCGAACTCGTCCCTTCTCTCGTGATCTGCACCTGGTTTTCTCCTAACTCCCATCCACTTTCGCACCTTTCCACCTTTGCACCCTGCTCCCTCCCCAGAATCTGATGCCCATAACACACTCCCAGGACCGGTTTCTTCTTCTCCAGCAGCCTCGCCACTTTCGCCATCAATGCATGGGTCCATTCATCGTCCGCAAAAGCGTCCCGGGGCGACCCGCTGATCATCACCGCATCGGCCCATGCCACCTCCTTCTCCCAATCCTGGGCGGAAGCGCGGACCGTCATTACCTCCACCCCTGGATCACACTTTTTGAGGGCCGCCCGAAACCACCCCTCCACACCCCCCAAGGGCAGAGTGTCCTTCTCCACACAATCCACCACTAGAATTTTTAAGGACTCCTTGGCCATGCCCAAAGATTACTTCGTCATCGGACCGCGCCCAATCCCCGCTTACTTAATCTTCATCTTAATCCTAATCTGTTCCACCTCCCACCTTACGCTTTCCGCTTTGATCCACCCGCTACTCCACCTCCTAAGACCTCTTTCCTATCTCCTCGCCGCTGCGCGGCTGGATCGTTTACTGCCCCAAAATATAAGCAAACAATAACGGCGCCACAATCGTCGCATCCGACTCGATCACAAACCTCGGCGTGTTCGCCCCGAGCTTGCCCCAAGTGATCTTCTCGTTCGGCACGGCCCCGCTGTAGGAGCCATAGCTGGTCGTCGAATCGCTGATCTGACAGAAGTAGGCCCACAGTGGCACCCCAGTCTTCTTAAGATCCTGGTGGAGCATCGGCACCACGCAGATCGGAAAATCCCCCGCGATCCCGCCGCCGATCTGGAAAAACCCCAGCGCCGTCTTGGCCGTGCTGGTGTAAAATTCCGAGAGCGAAATCATGTATTCCACCCCACTTTTGATGAGTTGGGGAGATTTCAAATCACCGGCGATGCAGGCCGCCGCGAACATGTTACCCAAAGTCGA
>Ga0194121_10007478_pt1 | contig 14230 bp, 10 predicted proteins | sample TA2MahCa50mmetaG_FD_148609 | JGI IMG/M metagenome (GOLD analysis project Ga0194121, IMG submission 148609) | Freshwater microbial communities from Lake Tanganyika, Tanzania - TA2015020 Mahale Deep Cast 50m | ecosystem: Environmental > Aquatic > Freshwater > Lake | place: Tanzania: Lake... | reverse complement strand
GATGGAGAGGCGCCGGATCGTGCGCGTGATCGCCCGGCTCAACACCGGAGGGCCCGCGATCCATACCGTGCTGCTTTCCGCCGGCCTCGACGACGAGCGGTGGAGCTCGCGTCTCGTGACCGGCGTCGTGGACGCCGGCGAGGGCGACATGACCTACTTCGCCCACGAGCACGGCGTGCGGCCGACCGTGGTCGCGGAGCTCGGGCGCCGTCCGGATCCGACCGCGGACCTCCGCGCGCTGGGCAAGCTCGTCGCGCTCTTCTGGCGCGAGCGGCCGGACATCGTGCACACGCACACGACGAAGGCGGGGGCGCTCGGCCGGGCGGCGGCCCTCGTGTACAACGCGGTGGCGCTCCTGGCCGGCCGTCGCCGCGCCCGCATCGTCCACACGTTCCACGGTCACCTCTTTCACGGGTACTTCTCGGCGCCGATCTCGCGCGGCCTCGTCTGGGGCGAGCGTGCGCTGGCGTGCTTCACGGACCGGATCATCACCGTGAGCCTGTCCGTGAAGGCCGATCTCGTCGAGCGGTACCGGGTCTGCGCGGAGGGGAAGGTGACGGTGGTCCCCCTCGGCTTCGATTTCGCGTGGGTGGGGCGCCTCGACGAGCAGGTCGGCGTCCTGCGGCGCGAGTTCGGCGTCCCGCGCGGCGCCGTGGTGATCGGCGTGGTGGGGCGACTGACCGAGATCAAGAACCATGCGCTGCTTTTCTCTGCCCTGGCACGGATGAAGCGGGATAACATGAGCGCCTTGATCCTGGGGGACGGCGAGCTGCGAGCCGATCTCGAGGCGGTGGTCGCTGACTTGCGCTTGGAGGGTGAGGCCGTCTTCACGGGTTGGCAGCGCGATCCGGCAGGGATGTTCGCCGACCTCGACATCGTATGCCTCACGTCCCGCAACGAAGGGACGCCGGTGGCCCTCATCGAAGCGATGGCGGCGGGCCGCCCGTTCGTCGCCACGCAGGTGGGCGGCGTGGCCGACCTCATGGTCGGCGAGCCGAGTCCCCATCCCGCAGGATTCGACGTCTACGCGAACGGCATCCTCACGCGACCCGATGATCCCGACGGCCTGGCGGCCGCGCTGACGCATCTGGCCGCGCGGCCGGACCTGCGCCGTGCGATGGGAGCGGTGGGGCAGGCGGCGGTGCTCAAGCGATTCGGGAAGGAGCGCCTGGTGGAGGAGATGGAGGCGATCTACGCAGAGCTGCTCGACCGCACGGGACGGTCTCGATGAGGGCACTGATCACGGGGGGCGCCGGCTTCATCGGATCGCACCTGGCCGAGGTGCTCCTCGACCGCGGCGACCACGTGGCCGTCATCGATGACCTCTCCACGGGCCGCTTCGAGAACATCCAGCACCTCAAGGGGCGTCCGGGCTTCAGCTACGTCCTCGACACCATCCAGAACCGCGCGGTCATGGCGGAGCTGGTGGACGACGCCGATGTCGTCTTCCACCTCGCCGCCGCGGTCGGCGTGCGGCTGATCATCGAGAGCCCCGTCCAGACCATCGAGACGAACGTCAAGGGCACCGAGCTCGTGCTCGAGCTCGCGGCCAAGAAGCGCAAGACGGTGATCGTCGCCTCGACCAGCGAGGTCTACGGGAAGGCGAACGTCCTCCCCTTCAGCGAGGACAACGACATCGTCCTCGGACCGACCTCCAAGAGCCGCTGGAGCTACGCCTGCTCCAAGGCCATCGACGAGTTCCTCGCGCTGGCCTACTTCCGGGAGAAGCGGGTGCCGGTCGTCATCGTGCGCTTCTTCAACACGGTGGGGCCCCGGCAGACCGGTCAGTATGGAATGGTCGTGCCCAACTTCGTCCGGCAGGCCCTGAGCGGCCAGCCCATCACCGTCTTCGGTGACGGCAAGCAGTCGCGGTGCTTCACGTGGGTCGGCGACGCCGTGCGCGCGGTGGTGGCCCTGTCGGGACGCGGCGACGCCGTGGGGCAGGTCTTCAACATCGGATCGGAGGAAGAGATCTCGATCGCCGATCTCGCGTACCTGGTCAAGGACAAGACGCGGAGCGACTCCCCTGTGGTCTTCGTGCCGTACGACCGCGCCTACGAGGAGGGCTTCGAGGACATGCCCCGTCGCGTGCCGGATCTGAGCAAGATCCACCGCTTCGTCCAGTACCAGCCCACCGTGAATCTCTCCGCCACGCTCGACGCCATCATCGAGTACTATCGCCCGCGCGTGGCGCAGGGACACTGACGATGCCGATGTTCCGCACGTACGTCGAGAGTCCACCGGAAAGCCTCGGTCTCCGCGCTGTGGAACTGCGCTCGGTCGCGCGCGTGACGCGGCCGGCGACCTGGGCCGTCGACGAGTACGCGTTCAAGCGCGTGATCGACGTCCTCCTCGCCGGCACCGCCCTCGTCGTGTCCGCCCCGCTGTGGCTCGCGATCGCCGTCGCCATCAAGCTGGAGGATCGAGGGCCGGTGTTCTTCACCCAGTCCCGCTGGGGGCGGAAGGGTCGGTCGTTCAAGGCGCTCAAGTTCCGCTCCATGACGACGAGCGCCGACGACAGCGTGCAGGCACTCCGGCACGACCGCCGGATCACGCGCGTCGGCTGGCTGCTGCGGGCCACGAGCCTCGACGAACTGCCGCAGCTCGTCAACATCTGGCGGGGCGACATGAGCTGGGTCGGGCCCCGGGCGCTGCCGATCAACGAGCGGCAGCAGAACGAGACGGACGACGTGCCGGATCACATGGTCCCCGGCTTCGACCTGCGCTGCGCGGTGCGGCCGGGCCTCACGGGCGTCGCCCAGATCTTCGCCCCCCGTGACGTGCCGCGCCTGCAAAAGTTCCGGTACGACGCGTTCTACATCCGGCGCCAGAGCGCCTGGCTCGACGTCCGCCTCATCGCGATCTCGATCTGGATCTCCCTGCGCCTCCGCTGGGAGGACCGAGGCCCCAAGGTCGGCTGGCTCCGCAACCGCCGCCGACGCCACCTGCCCCCCCGCTGATGGAGCGGGTCGGCGTGGCCGAATACGCCCGCGTCGTCTGGGGCGCCCGGTACGTCATCATCGGCATGGTCCTCATCTCGTGCGTGGTGGCCTTCGTGGTCGGTAACTCCCGGCCGAAGGTCTACAGCGCCACCGCGACGATCCTGGCGCAGCGTGATGCCCAGCAATCCAACGTGTCGGGCGCGCTGAGCGCGCTCCTCGGCGGCATCGGAGGGAAGGAGGGGGGACTCAGCTTCCCGGGCATCCAGGTCAGCAGCATGCCGGGCATCGGGAGCAGTCTCGATGTCTTCAACACGCTCCTGCTGAGCCGGTCGATGCGCGAAGAGGTGATCGGGGAGTTCACGAAGCAGCGCGGGCCGCAAGTCCCGTCCATGTTCCTCAGCGTCGGGAGCAGCCAGAACAAGGAGCGGACCGCGCTGAGCGTGATCGTGCACGCCACCGACGCCCAGCTCGCCGCGGACCTGGCAAACGCCTACTTCGACTTCCTCGACCGCCGCCTGCAGCGGGCGGCCGACAATCAGGCACGCCGCCAGGAAGTGCTCTATCGCGCGCAGCTCGAGCGGGCGGCGCGCGAGGTCGACGTGGCCGAAGAGGCCCTCGTGAAGTTCCAGCAGGAGAACCGCATGGTCGCCCACGTCGATCCCACCGTGAGGGCGAGTGTGGAGGCGAGCGGGAACCTGCGCGGCGCCATCATGAACATGGAGCTGCAGCGCGAAGTGATGCGGATGCGCTATACCGAGCATCATCCGCAGATGCGCGAGATCGACAAGCAGATCGCCGAGATGAAGAAGCAGTACTCGAAGAACCTCTTCGGGCAGGCCATGGACCTGCCGCCCGAGGGCCCGAACGCGAAGGGGTCGCGCAAGGAGTTCTTCGTCTCGACCGAGAAGATGACCCCCGTCCAGTTCGCCTACCTGAAGCTCCTGCGCAGCCTGAAGATCCAGGAGGCGTTCTACACGGGGGCGCTGCAGGGGCTCGAGAACATGCGGTACGCCACGGAAGCGGGCCGGCCGCAGGGCATCGAGGTACTGGATCCCGCGTTCGTCCCCAGCACCCCGGTCAGTCCGAACGTGAAGTTCATCGTCTTCGCCGCCGCGGTGGTGGCGCTCGTGGCGGGGATCGTCGGCGCGCTCGTGCGGGAGTACATCGTCCAGACCTGGGCGGCCGTGCGCGCGAGCGAGAAGGCCACGTCGCCATCGTCCCGGCGGGGGCCCGCGCATGCGAACCGGCCGCCCAACGGATCGGGCGCGCCGCAAGCACCGGTGAAGCCCGAAGCCATCGTCTGACCGTTCCCGCTCCGGCGCCGCGGCCCGGGTATGTCGCGCCACCTTCGAACGCAATCTCCCACGTGTCCTCTCGTGATTCTCGGTCCCGGCCAGGGGGTCGTTTGCTATCATCGCCCTTCGTGACCAGGAGGCCCTTGCGGTGTCTGGCGTTGCGCGCCGGGCTCTTCGCCCTCGCGGCGCTCGCGCTCGCGGGCTTCGCCGGCGCGCCCGCATCGGCCGCCGACCGCACGGACATCCCCCTGAAGAACTGGGGCGGCTTCTCGGTCTTCCGCGACGCCGTCTACGACGACCTCGAGCGCCTCGTCACGGCCGGTCTCGCCGACCGGACGATCCTGAACACCAAGCCGCTCAGCCGCACCGAGGGCGCGCGCATCGTGGCGCGCGCGATCATGGCGATCCGCGCCGACACCGCGGGCGTCTACAACAACCGCCAGGATCTCGAGGCCGTGCTGGACCGCCTCATGGACGAGTTCCGGACCGAGCTGGCCCTCCTCGGCGTGAAGATGCCGGCCGACCGGACCTCGGCGCCGCCGGGCGTCGTCACCTTCCTGCCGATGGATCGCGCGCAGGTGCGGGCGGGCTACGCGAGCCGCGATCTCTCGTTCGCCAACAGCCAGGGCATGCGCTTCCAGCGGGGGGCGAACGCAGGCTTCACGTTCGAGAGCCGCGTGCAGATCGGCGACTGGGTGACGTTCTACCTCCAGCCCGAGCTGCACCTCAACGAGGAGTTCGGGGCGGCCCGGCTCGCCACGGGCTACGTGAAGCTCACCGCCTTCAACGTGGAGCTCCTCGCGGGCCGCGAGAGCCTCTGGTGGGGACCCGGCTTGCACGGCTCCCTGATCATGTCGAACAACGCGCCCCCGCTCGATCACGTGCGCATCGGCTCCGCGGAGCCGTTCCTGCTGCCGCTGATCGGCGACTGGATCGGTCCCACGAAGATCCTCGCGTTCTTCGCCAAGCTCGAGGAGAACCGTGACATCCCGCGGCCCGACATGGCGGGCCTGCGCGGCACCATCTCGCCCTTCTCGTTCCTCGAGCTCGGCGCCAGCTACGTCAACATGTTCGGCGGGGATCAGAGCCCGCGGCTGCGCGGGGTCGGCGACTACTTCCGGGTCCTCTTCGATCCCGTGGCCTCGGACCAGAAGAGCCCCGCCACCCAGCGCTTCCGCAACAACGCGCTGTTCGCGCTGGACGCCGACCTGCGCATCGCCAACGCCCAGCGCTTCTTCATCCCCGCGAACGACGCGCGGGTCTACGGGGAGTTCGGCTGGGACGACACCTGCTGCAGCTCGAGCTTCATCCCGCTCCGGGAGGCGACGTCGTACCTCTTCGGGGTCCACCTGCTCGGGCTGTTCGGCGACGAGAACCTCGACTGGCGCTTCGAGTACGCGACCTCGAACGCGCTGTCCTACACCCACAACCAGTTCTACCGCGGCTACTGGACGCGGGGCGAGGTGATCTCGCACGTGATGGGGACCGACGGGTACGACGTGTTCACGCGGGCCAGCCGGCGCTTCGGCCCCGACGTGCTGGTGGGCGTCAGCGGCAACCGCGTGGAGATCGGGAACACGACGATCAACGCGGGGACGCCGCGCGAGCGGCGGACCGGCGTCGCGCTGGACGTGTCGTACCGCTTCGCGCAGGTGTACACGCTCTTCGCCCAGGCCGGGGTGATGTACGCGACCAACCGGAACTTCGTCGCGGGCAACGATGGATGGGACGGCCTCGTCCTCGTCGAGCTGACGCGCGCGTTCCGCTGAGATGACCGCCGTCAGGAGTGCGCGCGCCGTGCACGACGTCGTGGTCGTGGGGGCCGGGCCCGCCGGGCTCTTCGCCGCCCTGCGCCTCGCCCGCGCCGGGTACGACGTGCTGGTGCTGGAGGAGCACGCGGCCATCGGCACGCCCACGCACTGCACGGGGGTGGTGTCGTCCGAGCTCCAGGATCTCTACAAGGTTCCCGAGGACCTCGTGCTGCACCGGGCGACCGCCTGCTCGATCGTGTCCCCGCACGGCGCGGTGGCCGAGTTCCGGAGCCATGGCGAGGAGATCGCCGTCCTCGATCGTGCCGCGTTCGACCGGACGCTCGCCGCCGAGGCGCAGCAGGCGGGCGCGACGATCGTCTGCGAGAGCCGGGTCGAGGATCTCCGGGTCGGCCGCGCCGCCACGGAGGTGAGCACCGGACGGCACGCCCATCTCGCGCGGGCGGTGATCCTCGCGTGCGGCGTCGGGTATCGCTTCCATCGACAGATGGATTTCGGCCTGCCGTCGCGGTTGCTCCACACCGCCCAGATCGAGCTCGACGCCCGGCCCGCGGAGTCGTTCGAGATTCACCTGGGACGGCAGGTGGCGCCCGAGGGGTTCGCGTGGCTCGTGCCCGTGCAGCGCGACGGCGTCTCGCGCGTGAAGGCCGGCGTGCTGCTCCGCGGCGACGCGCGGGCCCGGCTGCGCACCTTCCTCGCTTCCCCGACGGTGGCATCCCGGCTGCGAGAGGCGGCTGGCGATCCCGTGCTGCGCCTGCTGCCCGTGGCGCTGCCGCGCCGGACCTTCGGCGTGCGCACGCTCCTCGTGGGCGATGCCGCGGGGTTGACGAAGCCGATCACCGGGGGCGGCATCTTCTACAGCCTGCTCTCGGCCCACCTCGCCGCCGAAACGCTCGAGGAGGCGCTCGCCCTCGACGATCTCGGCGCCCAGCGCCTGTCCCGGTACGAGGCCCGCTGGCGGCAGCGGCTCGGCCGCGAGCTCCGCACGGGCGGCTGGTTCCGGCACCTGCTCGCGAACTTCACCGATCGGGAGCTCGACACGTTCGTGCGTGCGATCGACTCCGAGGACGTCCGGGCGGTCATCGACCGCACGGCACGGTTCAACTGGCACCGCTCGGTCATCCTGGCGCTCGTCCGGCAGCCGGGCATCAAATCGATGCTGCTGCGGTCGCTGTTCCGGTAGCCGTGGTGGATCCTTCACCGATGGCACCGGTCGCCGCCGGACGGACGCTCACCGTCCCGCGGCGACGCCTCGAGCTCGTGCTCCTCGTGCTGGTGGCGGTGCCGCTCCTCTTCGCCGCGCAGGGATTCGAGCTCCTCGACCCGGACGAAGGGCTCTACGCCGACATCGCCAAGGCCATGCTGACGAGCGGAGACTGGGTGCTCCCACGCTTCAACGGCTTGCCGTACCTGGAGAAGCCCCCGCTCTACTTCTGGCTGGCGGCCGCCGCGCTCGCGGTGGATCCGACGAGCGAGGCCGCCACCCGCCTCGTGTCGAGCCTCACGGCCCTCGGCAGCATCCTGCTCGTGTGGCGGATGGGGCGGCGCCTGTACGGCCCGACGGCTGGCCTCGCCGCCGGCCTCGCGCTCGCCACGACGGTCGGGTACGCGCTCTACGTCCGCAAGGCGTCGACCGACTTCGTCTTCGTCTTCTGTCTCACGCTGGCGCTCTACGGCTTCCTGCGGGATGCGGTCCGTGCGCCGGCCGGCCGCACGCGCTTCCTCCTCTTCTACGTGGGGGCGGCGCTGGCGCTCCTGAGCAAGGGCCTGATCGGCGTGGTGTTCCCGTTCGTCATCGTGGTGGCGACGTGCCTCTGGCTCCGGGCGCCCGGCCGGCGGTCGTTGAACCTCGGCCGGGGCGCGCTCGTGTTCGCGGCGGTGGCGCTCCCGTGGCACCTCGTGGTGGCCTGGCGCGAGCCCGGGCTGACCTGGTTCTATCTGGTGGACAACCAGATCCTCCGCTTCCTGAATCTCCGGCACTTCCTCGAGGACGACGTCCCCGTCGGAACGCTCGGGTTCCTCCTCGTCAGCTTCGTCTGGTTCTTTCCGTGGAGCGTCTTCGCGCTCGCGCGCCCGGGGCCCGCCCGGGAGGGAACGGCGGCCCGCTGGCGCCTGCTGCTGCCCGTGTGGGCGATCGTCGTGTTCGTCTTCTTCGTCGCCTCGCGCTCGAAGCTCGAGTACTACGCGCTGCCCGCGTTTCCGGCGCTCGCCATCCTGGTGGGCGCCGCGTGGGCGAGCGGGCGTGACGTGGGCCGATGGATGCTGGCGGGGGTGGCGGGCTGTCTCGTGGTCGGGGGCGCGTGCGTCTGGATCGGCGCGCGACTGACGCCGGCGGCGGCGCTCGACGGCCTCGCGGAGCTCAACGTGTACTACCGGATCCTTCGCGATCAGGGTCTCGGGTTCCCCTTCCCGTCGGCGCAGCCGTTCGGCCACCTGCTCCAGGCGCTCGGCGTCGTGCTGATCGCGGGCTGGGCCGCCGCCGGGCTGGCCTGGTGGCGTGGGTGGCGCCGCACGAGCTTCGTGGCCGTCGGGGCGTGCGGGATCGGGATCGCCGTGCTCATCGTGCGCCTGCTCGCGGTGGTGGAGCCGCACCACACGGCGGCACCCGTCGCCGCCGCGCTCACGCGGACCGCCGCCGCCGGCGACGTCATCGTGCACGAAGGATCGCTCGAGTACAGCGCGGCGCTGCCGTTCTACACCGGGCGTCGCATCGTGGTGGTGGACGGGGCGCGCGGCGATCTCGACATCGCCTCGCGCCGGCCGGAGGCGCGCGGCTGGTTTCTGGATGCCGCGGGGCTGGCGGCACGGTGGGCGGGAACGGACCGCGTGTTCCTCGTGACACAGCGCCCGCGCGAGCGTAGCGTCGTCGCGGCGCTTCCGGACGCCTCCGTGCATCTCGTGGGACGGTTCGGCTCGCGATGGCTCTACTCGAACCGGGGGACGTGACGTCATGGGAATGATCGGCGTGTGGCTCGTGGGTGCGCAGGGGAGTCTCGCCTCGACGGTGGTGGTGGGCGCGCGGGCGATCGCCCGCGGCCTCGCCGGAGGCGTCGGGCTCGTCACCGAGCTCCCCGAGCTCGCAGCGCTGCCGCTGGCGAGCCTCGACCGGCTCGTCTTCGGTGGCTGGGACATCGCTCCGTCCGGGCTCCTCGCGCGGGCCCGGCTCATGGCGCACGAGGACCGCGCGCTCCCGCCGGGCCTGGTCGAGACCCTCGAGGAGGACCTCGTCGCCGTCGAGCAGCGGGTGAGGCCGGGGTTCCTCGACGGGGGCGGGCCCGCGACGCAAGCCCTGGCGACCCAGGCCTTCGTCCGGCGCAAGGAGACGCTTGCGGCCGCCGTGGAACGGCTCGGCGACGATCTCGAGACCTTCCGGCGCGAGCATCGCCTCGACACCGTGATCGTCGTGAACGTGGCCTCCACCGAGGCGCCGATCCCGCTCGGGCCCGACCACCAGCGGCTCGAAGCCTTCCGGCGCCTCGTGCAGGACAATCGCCGCCGCAGCGTGACGCCCAGCATGCTGTACGCGTACGCCGCCATCGGGCGGGGATTCCCGTACGTCAACTTCACGCCGTCGCTCGGCATCGCGCCGCCGGCGCTCCAGGAGCTCGGCGTCAAGCACCACGTGCCGTTCTACGGCAGCGACGGCAAGACGGGCGAGACCCTGATGAAGACCGTCCTTGCGCCGCTCTTCCGCTATCGCCATCTCGACGTGCTGTCGTGGGAGGGCTTCAACATCCTGGGCGGCGGCGACGGCCGCGTGCTCGCCGATCCGCGGCACAAGCGCTCGAAGGTGCTCAGCAAGGGGGGCGTGCTGACCTCGATCCTCGGGCGCGCGCCGCACGCGGGCGTCGGCATCGAGTACGTGCCCTCGCTCGGAAACTGGAAGACGGCGTGGGACTACATCCACTTCCGCGGGTTCCTGGGCACCAAGATGTCCGCGCAGTTCATCTGGGAAGGCTGCGACTCCATCCTCGCCGCCCCGCTCGTGCTCGACCTCGTGCGCCTGACCGAGTTCGCGCAGCGGAAGGGCGAGGCGGGCCCGATGCCGCACCTCGCGTGCTTCTTCAAGGACCCCATGGGCGTCGGCGTCCACGCGTTTCCGGAGCAGGTGCGGATGCTCCTCGAGTACGTCGAGCGCCACACCCGCAACGGCGGGCGGCGCAAGCGGTGACGCCGGCGCAGCGCTGGCCGATCATCACCGACGCTGATCGCGCGGCGGCCGCGCGCGTCTTCGACCGCGGCGTGCTGTCGGGGGCGGGCGCGCCCGAGATGCGCGCGCTCGAGGCGGAGTTCGCGTCGCTGCTCGGTGGGGGGCAGTGCCTCGCCACCAACAGCGGGACCGCCGCCTTGCACATCGCGCTCGGGGCCCTGCGCCTTGCGCCGGGCGACGAGGTCATCGTCCCGGCGTTCTCCTTCATCGCGACGGCGCAGGCGGTCCTCCACGAGGGCGCCGTCCCCGTGTTCGCCGACGTCGATCCGGTGACTCACAACATCGATCCCGCGGATTCCGCCGCGCGCGTGACCGCGCGCACGCGCGCCATCGTGCCGGTCCACCTCCACGGGCTGCCCGCGGACATGGACGCCGTGAACGCGCTCGCACGGCGCACCAACCTCACGGTGATCGAGGACGCGGCGCAAGCGCACGGGGCGACGTATCGGGGCCGACCCGCCGGGACGCTGGGGACGATGGCCGCCTTCAGCCTCAACTCGACCAAGAACCTTCCCGCGGGCGAGGGCGGGCTCTTCGTCACGTCGTCGGAAGAGCTGTACGCGCGGGCCGCGCGTGTCCGGTTCGACGGGCTGGAGCCGCCCTCGAAGTGGGACGCGGCCCGGCCGCTCGACGACGAGGCGGACTCGCTGTCGACGGTGCGCGGCTGGATGTACCTGCCCGGCGAGCTGACGTGCGCGGTGGCGCGTGCGCAGCTCACGCGTCTCGCCGCCACGACCGCGCGCGCGCAGCGCAACGGGGCGCACCTGAGCGCGCGGCTCGCGTCGCTGCAGGGCGTGCGGACGCCGATCGTGCCGCCGGATCGCACGCACGTGTTCCACAAGTACCGGGTCGTCCTGGATCCCAGGCCGCTCGGACTGTCGATGACGGCGCGCGCCCTTCGCGAGCGCGTGCTCGACGCGCTGCGGGCGGAAGGGGTGGAAGCCGTGCTCTGGCAGGAAGTGCCGCTGCCCGCCCACCCGCTGTTCGCCTCCCGCGAGCGCTACCCGGTCGCCGAGGCGGCGCTGGACGGCTCGTTGATCATCGGCTCGCAGTCCTATCCGCTGTTCGCGCAGCCGGCGGCGGTCGTGGACGCCTGGGCGGACGCCTTCGAGAAGGTATGGAAAAGCCTGCACTCCTAGGCGGGACGCCCGTGCGCGACGCCATGCTGCCCTACGCGCGGCAGACCATCGATGCCGCCGACATCGCCGCGGTGGCGGCCGCGCTCGAGGGGGACTGGATCACGCAGGGACCGAACGTCGTCCGTCTCGAGGAGGCGCTCGCGGCGCTGACCGGCGCGGCGCACGCCGTCGCCGTCGCCAACGGGACAGCCGCGCTCCACGCGGCGTACTGGGCCGCCGGCCTCCACGAGGGTGACGAGGTCATCACGACGCCTCTCACGTTCGCGGCGACCGCCAACGCGCTCGTGTTCCAGGGGGCGCGTCCCGTCTTCGCGGACATCGACGGCGCGACGCTCAACCTCGACGCCGCCGCCGTCGAGCGCGTGGCGACGGCGCGCACGACGGCGCTCGTCGTCGTCGACTTCGCGGGCCTGCCGTGCGACTACGACGCGTTGCAGACGCTGTCGGACGCGCGCGGCTGGACCCTCATCGCCGATGCCGCGCACTCGCTCGGCGGCGCCTACGGCGATCGCGCGGTGGGGTCGCTCGCGGACCTCACGACGCTCTCGTTCCATCCCGCGAAGATGATCACGACCGGCGAGGGGGGCGCGGTCCTCACGAACCGGGCCGATCTCGCGGAGCGCGCGCGGACGATGCGCCACCACGGGATCCGCTATGCCGACCGGGCCCGGCCGTGGGACGTGGCCATCGAGGAACCGGGCAACAACTACCGGCTCACCGACTTCCAGTCGGCGCTCGGCGTGAGCCAGCTCGCCAAGCTCGAGGGCTTCTGGGCGACGCGCGACCGGCTCGCCCGGCGCTATCGCGAGCGGCTCGCGGACTCTCCGTTCATCGAGGTCCCCGCGCTCCCGGCCTCGGTCCGCCACGGGTGGCACCTGTTCGTGGTGCTGCTCCGCCTCGACCGCCTCACCGCGGACCAGGACACGGTGCTGCGCGCCCTGCGCGCGGAGAACATCGGCGTGCAGCTCCACTATCCGCTCGTCTATCGCCATCCGTACTACCAGCGCCGCTTCGGGTACGGGACCGGCCTGTGTCCCGTCGCGGAATCGGTGGAAGCGCGCCTGGTGACGCTGCCGCTCTTCCCGACGATGACCGAGAGCGACCAGGACGACGTCCTGCGCGCGCTCGACAAGGTGTGCGGGCACTACCGCCGATGAACCTCGCCGGGATGTCGGATCTGCTGTTCGCGCTCGGCCGCCGCCGGCCCGGCGCCCCCTTCGCCATCCTGCGCCGGATGCCGCTGCCGGTCCTCCACGCGCTGCGCCGTCCCGGGCTGCGCGCGACCATGCGCCGCGCCCGGCGCTCGCCCTACTATCGCGAGACGCTGGCGCACATGGGCGTGGACCTCGGCCGCGCGCGGGGCCCCGAGGACCTCGGAGAGTTCTTCCTCACCCCGGCGGTGCTCAAGCGGCAGCCGGAGAGTCTGCTCTGCGGCACGCCGGAGCTGGCGATCGAGAGCTCCGGTACGTCGGGGCACGTCACCAAGGTCTACCTGTCGCGCCACGAGCTCGAGTACGCCGCGCGCCAGGGGAACCTGCTGTTCGCCGCCAACGGCGTCGGCCCCGGCGACCGGCTCCTCTGCACGCTCGACCTCGCGTGGGGCCTGGGCTCGCTGCTCGTCGAGCGCGGCGTCCGCCACACGCCGCTCTTCGCGATGGTCGTGGGGCGCGTCGATCCCGTCGAGAGCTATCGCCGGCTCGAGGAGTATCGCTTCAACGTGCTCGTCAGCGATCCGTTCTGGCTCGGGCGGCTCACGGAGATCGCGCGCGAGCGCGGCCGGCGGCGGGCGATGAAGCTCCTGGTCGGCGGCGGGGAGGGGATCACGCCGCGGCTGCGCGCCGAGCTCGAGCGGTTCTGGGAGGCGCCGGTGGCCATGACGTACGCGTCCACCGAGGCCGCCACGGTGCTCGGATTCGAGTGCGCCGCCCACGACGGCTACCACGTCAACGAGTTCGACTTCGTGGTGGAGATCGTCGACCCGGACCCTGCCGGCTACGGCGAGGTCGTGGTCACCACCGTGAACCGCACGGTCATGCCGCTCCTCCGCTACCGGACCGGCGACGTGGCGCGGTGGATGGACGCCGCCTGCCGCTGCGGTCTGCCGTTCCGGCGGATCTCGGCGATCCGTGGCCGGGTCGACGAGCAGGTGTCCTGTGCCTGGGGCAACGTGCATCCGGAGTTCTTCGCGCACCTGCTCCGTGATGCGCCCGGGCTGGGCGCGGACTGGCAGGTCGCGCTGATCGAGCGCGACCTGTCGCCCGCCGTGCAGTTCCGCCTGGAGACGGGGGACGGTGCATCGGGCGAGCAGGTCGCGGACGTCGTGATGAGCACGCTGCAGCGGACCTGTCCCGAAGCCTGGCTGGCCTACACCCAGCGGCTGATCGACGTCGAGTTCGCGTTCGTGCCGCCGGGCACCCTGCGGACGCAGCGCAAGCTGCTGCGCCTCGTGGACGAACGGGGCGCGCCAGGCCCGGTGGGGCGGACCTTTATTGCTACGAGGGCCGGCGAGCAGGGGGCTATACTGCTCGCCGTTCGCCCGGGAATGTGACCCAGGCTATCTCGGGAGGTTTGGTCATGAGAATCAATCGATTCCGATCAGCCGTCAGCGCCATGCTCGCGCTCGCGCTGCTGCTCCCGAACGTCGTGGTGATGGTGCCGGGCGCGCGCGCGCAGCAGGCGCCGGCATATGGCCAGCCCGGCGCGCTGATGCCCACCTATCCGGGGTCGTACGGTCCGCCGATGGGGAACCTCCACTCCGACTTCTCGTTTGGCCCCGGCACCCCGTACCAGGGGTATCAACCGCCGCCTCACGTCGATCCCCGGCTGCACGCGGGGGAGATCAGGGTGTGCACGTCTCAGACGTATCAGGCGCTCG
>Ga0194121_10007460_pt1 | contig 14246 bp, 13 predicted proteins | sample TA2MahCa50mmetaG_FD_148609 | JGI IMG/M metagenome (GOLD analysis project Ga0194121, IMG submission 148609) | Freshwater microbial communities from Lake Tanganyika, Tanzania - TA2015020 Mahale Deep Cast 50m | ecosystem: Environmental > Aquatic > Freshwater > Lake | place: Tanzania: Lake... | reverse complement strand
ATGCCCTGCATCTCGGCGTCGAGGACTATCTCGAGTGGCTCGGCGAGCGGCCGGAGATCGCGGCGGCGCTCCTCTATGTCGAGTCGATCGAGGACCATGCACGCTTTCGCGCCGTCGCCCGCGCCGTAGCGGCGCGCAAGCCGGTGGTCGCCCTGTTCGGCGGACGGACCGAGATCGGCGGCCGTGCCGCGTCCGCCCATACCGGCGCGGTGGCCAATGACGATGGCGCGATCGACGCCTTCTGCACCTCCTGCGGCATCGTGCGCGTAAAAAGCCTGCGCCGCCTGCTGATCGCCGCCAAGGCGTTCGGCCGTTTCCCGCAGGGCCTGGGTCCGCGGGCACTGATCCTGTCCAACTCGGGCGGACCGGGCGTGCTGTGCGCCGACCGCGCGGTCTTGGAGGATCTGGAACTCGCCACGCTGCCGGCGGCCTTCGCCGATGTCCTGCGCCAGCGGCTGCCGCCTGAAGCCGCGGTCGCCAATCCCATCGACCTGTTGGCCGATGCCCGCGAGGACCGCTTCGGGTTCACCCTCGAAGCAGCGATGGCGCATGCCGCCGCGGCCTACGACCTCGTCATGATGATCCATGTCGTGCCGTTCATGGTCGACGCCGATCCGGTGGTGCGCCGCCTGACCGAGCTGGCACAGAGCGCCAAGATCCCGCTGATGCACAGCATGATGGGCACACTGCCGGGCAAGGCCGACTGGTTCGCCGCGCTGGAGCAGTCGGGCGTGCCGACCTTCAACGACATCGAGGAGATGGCCGAAGCCGCCGGCCTGTTGGCGCGCTATCCACGCCTGCGCGACGCCGCGCGACGAGGAACGCTGCCCGAGGCCGCGTTCAGCGACCGTCGCCGTCGATAAACCGCGCTTTATTCAACTTCTGGCTGATTTTCACGGGTGTTGCATTTTTGCAACTTTTTGTTGGACTTGTGGATTATCCGTGGCCAGTATCGGCCGAAGTAGGGCAAAGGCGGGGGGGCGCCGATCGGGGCTGATCGGTGAATTCGCTGTTGGCCTCCAAGACATAACGGATCGACCGGCAAGGAAGCGGGAGAGGCTAATGGCGTTTGCAGCGACGCGAGATCAACGCGCCACGCGATGGCGAGTCGTTTCCACGGTTTTTGCCGCGACGTTTGCCCTCTCCGCCACCCAGTTCGTCGGAACCCCTGCCGCGCTGGCGCAGGTCAAGGCGCCGAGCAAGAACCAGCTGAAAGCCCCGGCGAAACCCGCGTCCAACGAGGACATTCAACCGTTCGCCATCAGCACCGATGGCGCCATTTTGGACCAGCTCGCCGCCCTCAAGATCGACCCCGCCGACGCCCAGGCAGCCGCCGATGCCGTCGCAAAGGCCATAAGCCAGCTCGAGAGCCAAACTGCCAACTCCGGTCGGGCCGTTCTGCAGTCCCAGGGCCCAAACCAGCCTAAGCGTCTCGTCGCTCTGCAACTTTATTCCGCCAAGTCGCTGGCCGTCGAACTGCATCGCGGAGCCGACGGCAGCTATGGCTTCAAGCTCGCCCCCAATGCCACGGAGAGCGACGACGAGCGCGTTTCGAGCCTGCCCAGCACCGGGACGGCAGCCGGCCCCGGCGCGCGGTCGATCGTCTCGGGCTCGGTCGGCCTGGTCAAAGTCAGCGGTGCCGGCCTGGTGACCGATTTGGCCTCGACCGGCGCCAGCAATGCCACCCTTAAGGAACTTCAGCAGGCGCTTGCCGGTTTCGCGCCCGGTGCTGCCAAGCTCGACGTCTGGCGTGGCCGCACTGTCGATGGCCTGCCGCGCATTCTGGTCGCAAGCCTGGGCGACGGGGCAAACCGCCAGTCGTTCTGGTGGTTCGCGCCACCCAACCAGCCCGAGGGCTGGTTCGACGAGAATGGCCGCCGACTGGGCAGCACGGTGCTCAACACGCCACAACCCGAAGCGCGCATCTCCTCGCCGTTCGGCATTCGACGTTACTACGGCCGGCGCAGCGGCGGCGGCTTTCACAATGGCATCGACTTCGAAGGCAAGACCGGCCAGCCGATCTATGCAGCGGCCGACGGCGTGATCAATCATCAGGGCTGGTATTTCAACTACGGCCGCACGGTGAAGGTCAGCCACGCCGACAATTTCGAGACGCTCTACGCCCATATGTCGCGCTTCGCCGACGGCATGGGGCCGGGCTCGCGCGTGCGCAAGGGCGACCTGATCGGCTATGTCGGCTCGACCGGCCGCTCGACCGGCCCGCATCTGCACTTCTCGGTGATCGTCAACGGACAATTCGTCGACCCGGCGCCCTACCTCACGGAAATGGGCGTGCACAGCACGTTGACCGGCGAGAGCCTGGTGGTCTTCCGCCAGTGGCAGCAGGAAGTCCGCCAAGCCTCGAAGGGGGCACAAGGTGACGGCCGCGGCTGGTTCCGTAGCCTGCTGCAAAATACCGAGCCTTGGAGCCACAACCCCTTCTCGTCGTCGGGTGTCGATCGCCTCTGATCGACCATGCCGTGGGGCTGTCGTCGTCTGGCCTGTTGATTGCAGGGCGAAGGCGGTCGACACTGCGGCCAAGGAACAAGGGATAGCAGGGGCTTCAATGCGCAACACCCTCGCGGCGACGGCGGCGAGCATCGTCGCGTTCATCACTTCCTCGACCGCCATGGCGGGCAAGGACCTCGACGCCATCAAGGCGCGCGGCGCGTTGAACTGCGGCGTCGGCATCGGCACCGCGGGCTTCATGCTGGCCGACAGCCAAGGCAAGTGGCGCGGCCTGTCGGTCGACGTCTGCCGGGCGGTGGCGGCGGCGATTTTCGGCGACGCCGAAAAGGTCAAGTACGCGCCTCTCACGTCGCAGCAGCGTTTCACGGCGGTGCAGTCGGGCGAGGTCGACATCGTCATGGGCAACGCCACCTGGACGCTGACTCGCGACACCGCGCTCGGCCTCGACTTCACCGGCGTCTACTACTACGACGGACAAAGCTTCCTGGTGCCCAAGACGCTGGGCGTGAAAAGCGCCAGGGAACTGGGGGGCGCCACCGTCTGCGTCGCGCCGGGCACCACCACCGAACTGAACCTGGCCGACTACTTCCGCGCCAACAAGATGACCTTCAAGCCGGTCGTCATCGAAAAGGTCGACGAGATCCGCGCCGCCTTCTTCGCTGGCCGCTGTGACGTCTACACCACCGACGCTTCGAGCCTGGCGGCGACGCGCGCCGCCAACGTACCGCCGCCGCGGACCTTCGACGATTTCGTGATCCTGCCCGAAATCATCTCCAAAGAGCCGCTCGGTCCGGTGGTTCGCCATGGCGACAGCCAGTTCGCCGATATCGTGCGCTGGGCGCTCTACGCCATGGTCGAGGCCGAGGAGCATGGGATCACGTCCAAGAACGTCGACGAAATGCTGAAGAGCGACAATCCGGCGATCAAGCGCATCCTCGGCGTCACGCCGGGCATGGGCAAGGCGTTGGGAATCGACGAGCGCTGGGTCTACAACATCGTCAAGCAGGTCGGTAACTATGGCGAGAGCTTCGACCGCAATGTCGGCAAGGACTCGCCACTCAAGATCGACCGAGGCCTGAACCGGCTGTGGAGCCAGGGCGGGTTGCAGTACTCTCCGCCCTTCCGGTAGGCGTCGGTTTGGCCTGTTGCCTGCCGCGCCGCGGGAGGCGAAACTAACCATCATCCAAAACAGCAGGGAGTTGAAAATGCACAAAACACTCGGAGTATCGCTGGGCTTGGCTGTGCTGCTGGCGTCAGGTGGCGCCATGGCCGGCAAGGACCTCGATGCCATCAAAGCCAAGGGCCATGTCGTCTGCGGCGTGCCGACCGGCACGGCGGGCTTCGCGCTGGCCGACAGCCAAGGCAAGTGGGTCGGCCTCGATGTCGACGTCTGCCGCGCCGTCTCGGCGGCGATCTTCGGCGATTCGGAAAAGGTCAAGTACGTCCCGCTCACCGCGCAGCAGCGTTTCACCGCGCTGCAGTCGGGCGAGGTCGACATGCTGTCCAACAACACCACTTGGACGCTGACCCGCGACACCGCGCTCGGCTTCGATTTCGGCGCCGTGACCTACTATGACGGCCAGGCCTTCATGGTCAGCAAGAAGCTCGGCGTGAAGAGCGCCAAGGAGCTGAACGGCGCCACCATCTGCGTGCAGCCCGGCACGACGACCGAGCTCAATCTCGCCGACTACTTCCGCGCCAACAAGATGACCTTCAAGCCGGTGGTGATCGAGAAGGTCGAGGAAGTGCGCGCCGCGTTCTTCTCGGGCCGCTGCGACGTCTACACCAACGACTCGTCGGCGCTCTACTCGACCCGCGTCGCCAACGTGCCTGCCGGCCAGTCGCCGGACGACTACATCGTGCTGCCGGAGATCATCTCCAAGGAGCCGTTGGCGCCGGTGATGCGCCATGGCGACAACCAGTTCGTCGATATCGTGCGCTGGACACAATACGCCATGATCGAGGCCGAGGAGTACGGCATCACCTCGAAGAACGTCGACGAGATGCTGAAGAGCGAGAACCCGGCGATCAAGCGCATGCTCGGCGTGACACCCGGCATGGGCAAGGCGCTCGGCGTCGACGAAAAGTGGGCCTACAACATCGTCAAGCTGGTCGGTAACTACGGCGAGAGCTTCGATCGCCACGTCGGCAAGGACTCGATCCTCAAGATCGATCGTGGCCTCAACCGTCTGTGGTCCCAGGGCGGTCTGCAGTACGCCCCGCCGATCCGCTGACGCGTTGAACCGGCGCCGCACGCGCCGGTCTCCCGCATCGGCAGGAACCGGATCGACCGGCCGGAGCGCTTCGGCGCTCTGGCCGGTTGCAACCTGAAGAATCCCTTCTACACTGCGGAAAAGTTCATAAGGCAAAGGGCCTCGGCGCGACCGCAGGCTTCAGGGAGACAAGGCGGATGGCAGTCGAGGCATTGGGCTCCGCCCCGCGCACCAAGGTAGCGCCTTGGAACGACCCGACCGTTCGCGGCTGGGTATTTCAGGTCGTCGTGGTTGGCCTCGTCGGCCTGCTCGCCTGGTATCTCGTCGACAACACCATCACCAATCTCGAGCGACAGAAGATCGCCAGCGGCTTCCACTATCTCGGGCGCGAAGCCGGCTTCGAGATCGGCGACACCATGGTCGAGTATTCGCCGGCCAGCACCTACGCCCGGGCGATCTATGTCGGCATGCTGAATACGCTCAAGGTCTCGGTCCTGGGCATCATCATGGCGACTTTCCTCGGCACGCTGCTCGGCATCGGCCGGCTGTCGAACAACTGGCTGCTCTCCAAGATCTGCGAATGGTACGTCGAAGCCTTCCGCAACGTGCCGCTGCTGCTCTGGCTGTTCCTGTTCTACAAGCTGATCAGTGAAGCCTTTCCCGGACCGCGCCAGGCGATCAGCGCTTTCTGGGGCACGGTGTTCTTGTCCAATCGCGGCGTCTACTTTCCGGTGCCGCTCGCCGATGCCGTCTTCAAGTGGATGGGCGTGGCGCTGCTGGTCGCCATCGCCGGCGCCTGGGCGCTGCACCGCTGGGCACGCCGCCGCCAGGACGCCACCGGCCAGCCCTTCCCGTCCATCATCGCCGGCACCGGATTGATTGTCGGCCTGCCCGTTCTGGTATGGCTGTTGGGCGGAGCGCCGCACCACATGAGCTGGCCGGCGCTGAAGGGCTTCAACTTCGACGGCGGCAGTGTCATCCAGCCGGAATTCACCGCCCTCCTGTTTGGCCTGGTGCTCTACACGTCGGCCTTCGTCGCCGAGATCGTACGCTCCGGCATTCTGGCTCTGCACAAAGGCCAGACCGAGGCCGCCGCGGCGCTCGGCCTGACGCGCGGCCAGTCGATGCGCCTCGTGCTGCTGCCGCAGGCGTTGCGCGTCATCGTGCCGCCGATGACCAGCCAGTACCTCAACATCACCAAGAACAGCTCGCTCGCCATCGCCATCGGCTATCCCGACCTGGTCGCCTCGATCAACGTCACAATCAACCAGACCGGACAGGCGATCGAGAACGTGCTGATCATCATGGCGGCCTACCTGTCGGTCAGCCTGTCGATCTCGGCCTTCATGAACTGGTACAACAAACGTATCGCCTTGAGGGAGCGCTGAGCCATGACCGACGTGCCCGTCGGCGAGCGCAAGCAGCTCGCGCCACCGGTCGACGACAGCGGTCCGCTGGGCTGGATCCGCCGCAACCTGTTCTCGAGCTGGGGCAACGGCATCACCACGGTGGTGCTGATCGCCGCGTTGGCCTGGATCCTGTCGTGGTTCCTCGACTGGGCGGTCTTCACCGCCAACTTCACGGCCAGCACCGGCGCGGAGTGCCGTGGTCAAGGCGCCTGCTGGGCGCTGATCCGCGAGAAGCTGCGGCTCATCTTCTTCGGCACCTTCCCTTACGAGCAGCAATGGCGGCCGCTGCTCGCCATCATCGCCATGCTGGCGATGCTGATCACGACGTCGGACCGCCGGATGTGGCGGCCGTGGCGCCTGCTCGCGATCTGGAGCGTCGGCTCGTTCGTCACGTTCCTGCTGATGTTCGGCCAGATCCATATCCCGCTCAGCCTGTTCCTGGCGGTGGCGCTGGTGGTGGGGGGTGTCGGCCTCGCCTTCCGCCAAGGCATCGGCACGCCGCTCGAGATGAACGCCTATCGTGCGCTCGCCGCCGTCGGCGCCGTCGGGCTGGTGCTGCGCTTCGCCGGCATCCTGCCGGCCTGGAAGCTGCCGATCACCCCGTTCAGCTACGTCGAGACCGGCCTGTGGGGCGGCCTGCCGGTCACCATGATCCTCGCGACCTACGGGCTGTTGTTCGCCTTCCCCTACGGCATCCTGCTGGCGCTCGGCCGGCGCTCGAATCTGCCGCTGATCAAGGGCCTTTGCGTGGGCTTCATCGAGTTGATCCGGGGCGTGCCGCTGATCAGCCTTCTGATCATGGCTTCGGTCATGCTGCCGCTCTTCCTGCCGACCGGCGTGACCTTCGACAAGTTCCTGCGCGCCCAGGTCGCCGTCATCCTGTTCGCCGGCGCCTACATCGCCGAGACGGTCCGCGGCGGCCTGCAGTCGCTGCCCAAGGGCCAGTTCGAGGCGGCCGACGCGATGGGCCTGAACTACGCGCAGAAGACGGCGCTGATCATCCTGCCGCAGGCGTTGCGCGTGGTCATCCCGCCGCTCATCAATACCTTCATCGGCTTTTTCAAGGACACCTCGCTAGTGCTGATCATCGGCATCTTCGACTTCCTCAACACCGCCAACCAGGCGCTGGTCGATCCGGCCTGGGCCGGCTATCCCGGCGAGGTCTATCTGTTCGCCGCCTTCGTCTACTTCATCTTCTGCTATTCGATGTCGCGGTACTCCAAGTACCTCGAGGTCGAGCTCAACAAGGGAACGCGCCGCTAGGCGACGGGGAGAACGAGATCATGGCCGCTGCCGCGCACGACCTCAGCAAATCCGCCTCGGTGATCACGCTGCGCAACGTCAACAAGTGGTTCGGCCAGTTCCATGTGCTGAGCGACATCAATCTCGACGTCAAAGAAGGCGAGAAGATCGTGGTTTGCGGTCCGTCGGGCTCCGGCAAGTCGACGCTGATCCGTTGCATCAACCGCCTCGAGGAGCATCAGGCCGGCGACATCGTCGTGCACGGTGTGACGCTGTCCAACGACGTCAAGAACGTCGAGACCATCCGGCGCGACGTCGGCATGGTCTTCCAGTCGTTCAATCTCTTCCCGCACCTCACCATCCTCGACAACCTCACCCTGGCGCCGATCTGGGTGAGGAAGATGCCCAAGAAGGATGCCGAAGAGATCGCCATGAACCTGCTCAAGCGCGTGCGCATTCCCGAGCAGGCGCTGAAGTATCCCGGCCAGCTCTCGGGCGGCCAGCAGCAGCGCGTCGCCATTGCGCGCGCGCTGTGCATGCGTCCCGAGATCATGTTGTTCGACGAGCCGACCTCGGCGCTCGATCCGGAGATGGTCAAGGAGGTGCTCGACGTCATGGTCGAGCTCGCCCGCGAGGGCATGACCATGCTGGTCGTCACCCACGAGATGGGCTTCGCCCGCGCCGTCGCCGACCGTGTGATCTTCATGGACCAGGGCGAGATCGTCGAGCAGAACGAGCCCGAGGAATTCTTCGCCAACCCGCGCAACGATCGCACCAAGCTGTTCCTCAGCCAGATCCTGCATCACTGACGGTGAGTTCCTCCCCACGCAGTGGGGAGGTGGCCCCCGGGGGGCGGCGTCGCCGCCCTCTGGGCAAACCAAGGGCCGGAGGGGTCATGGGCAACGTTTCGCCAAACGCCGCGCGAGCAGATGGCTTGACCTCCCCGCCCCTGCACGGCACTTCGTCCCGCTGCGTATGGGCAGGAAAACTGACATGAAAGTCCTCGTTACCGGCGGTGCTGGCTTCATCGGTTCGGCGGTCGTCCGCCATGTCATCCGTCACACCGACTGGACAGTGGCCAACGTCGACAAGCTCACCTATGCCGGCAACCTCGAATCTCTTGCCGAGGCGCGCGACAGCAACCGCCATACCCACTTCAAGGTCGATATCGTCGATCGAGCGGCGGTCGACGCGATCTTCGAGTCCTTCCGGCCCGACGCCGTGCTGCATCTCGCCGCCGAAAGCCATGTCGACCGCTCGATCGACGGGGCGGCGCCGTTCATCGCCACCAATGTCGGCGGCACCTTCACCATGCTCGAGGCGGCGCTCTCCTATTGGCGCAAGCTCGACGCCGAGGCGCGCGCGCGCTTCCGCTTCCAGCACATCTCGACCGACGAAGTGTTCGGCTCGCTGGGATCGGACGGTCGCTTCAGCGAGACCACGCCGTACGCGCCCAACTCGCCCTACTCCGCCAGCAAGGCTGCCTCCGACCACTTGGTGCGCGCCTGGCACCATACCCACGGCCTGCCGACGCTCACCACCAACTGCTCCAACAACTACGGCCCCTATCACTTCCCCGAAAAGCTGATCCCGCTCACCATCATCCGTGCCCTGCGCGGCCAGAGCCTGCCGGTTTACGGCAAAGGCGAGAACGTCCGCGACTGGCTCCACGTCGAAGATCACGCCGAAGCCCTCACCCTGGTGCTGTGTCAGGGCACGCCGGGCGAGACCTACAATGTCGGTGGCGACGCCGAGCGGCGAAACATCGACGTGGTGCGCGCGATCTGCGCAGTGCTCGACGAGATGCTGCCGCAGAGCGCCAGCCGGCCGCACGACCGGCTGATCGAGTTCGTCACCGACCGTCCCGGGCACGACGCGCGCTATGCCATCGATGCCGGCAAGATCCACCGCGAGCTGGGCTGGCAGCCGCGGCACAGTTTCGAGGCCGGCTTGCGCGACACCGTCCGCTGGTATCTCGACAACCGGGCCTGGTGGGAACGCGTGATGAGCGGCGCCTACCGGGGCGAGCGCCTCGGCCTCGCCGGTTAAGTCCCCAGCCTGTGCTTCAGCTCGGCCCAGCGATCGAGAATGGGCAGGATCGTGCCTTCTCTTTCGGCCGGCAGTGAGAACACGACGCGGTCGACGCCGAGCTTGCGATAGCGCTTCAGGCGCTCGAGGTCGGGCGGCACGCGAAAGGTGCTGATGGGCAGGCTGGCGGGATCGCGGCCAGCTTCCCTGGCCATGGTGCGGAACTGCTCGAGCACGCCGATGCCGTCGCGGTCGAGCCAGTCGTCGCGCGGGATCCAGCCGTCGCCGTAGCGGATGGCGCGCCGCGCGGCATAGGGGAAGGCACCGCCTACGATGATCGGCGGATGCGGCCTCTGCCTGGGTTTGGGCCATTGCTTCATCTTGTCGAAATTCACGAACTCGCCGTGATACTCCGGCTCCTCCTGCGTCCAGATCGCCTTCATCGCTTCGATGCGCTCGCGTGCCAGCTTGTGGCGGCTCGCGAAGGCCGTGCCGTGATTCTCGACCTCGTCCTGGTTCCAGCCGTTGCCGACCCCGAACAGGAAGCGGCCGTCGGATAGCTGGTCGATGGTCGACACCACCTTGGCGGTGACGATGGGATCGCGCTGAGGGATCAGAGCAATGCCGGTGCCGACCTTGAGATTCGTGGTCACCGTGGCCGCGGCGTTGAGCGCCAGAAAGGGATCCATCAGCTCGTAGTAGGCCTGCACCAGCCCGCCGCTCGCCGGGTAGGTCGACTTGCGAGACGATGGAATGTGGGTGTGCTCCGGCACCCACAGCGACTCGAAGCCGCGCGCTTCCATGGCGCGCGCCAGCGCCGCGGGCGTCATGGACTCCGCGGTGAAGAACATTACCGCGCCGATCTTCATGCCTTCTGTCTCCGTCGATCAGCTCAGGGTGGCGCGGATCACAGCCGCCACCTGGTCGACCACCGTCTCGGGCATGTGCGCCCCCATCGGCAGGCTGAGCACGGTGTCGGCGAGCTTCTCGGCCAGCGGAAAGGCGCCTTTGGACAGGCCGAGATCGGCATAGGCCCGCTGCAAATGGGGCGGGATGGGATAGTGAATCAGCGAACCGATGCCGGCCTTGTCCAGCGCCGCCATCAGCTCGGCCCGCCGCTCGGAGCGCACGACATAGAGATGCCAGACCGGTTCGGCCCATTGCGGCGCGCGCGGCAGAGCGAGTCCTGGGATGCCCACGAGCTTGTCGTCGTAGCGCGCGGCGATGCGGCGGCGATGGTCGTTCCAGGCGTCGAGCCGCGGCAGCTTCACGCGCAGCAGGGCGGCCTGCAGTTCGTCGAGCCGCGAGTTGAAGCCGCGCTCGATGTTGACGTACTTCACCTTGCTGCCGTAGTTGCGCAGCGCGCGCAGGCGGTCGGCGAGCCTGGCATCGTCGGTGGTGACCGCGCCGGCATCGCCGAAGGCGCCGAAATTCTTGGTCGGAAAGAAACTGTGGGCGCCGGCGTCGCCCAGCGATCCGGCTCGCCGGCCGCGCACCTTGGCACCCTGCGCCTGCGCTACGTCTTCGACGACTTTCAGACCATGCTTGTGTGCGATCGCCATGATCGCGTCCATGTCGGCGGGCTCGCCGTAGAGATGCACCGGCATGATGGCACGGGTGCGCGAGGTGATGGCGGCGGCAAGGCGCTCCGGGTCGATGTTCACGCCGGTCGTCGTCGGCTCGACCGGCACGACGCGGGCGCCGGTCGCCGTCACCGCGAGCCAGGTCGCGATGTAGGTGTTGGACGGCACGATCACTTCGTCGCCGGCGCCGAGATCCCAGGCGCGCAACACCAGCTCAAGGGCCTCCAGCCCATTGCCCAGCCCGACGCAATGCCGCGTGCCGCAGAAGGCGGCATACTCGGCTTCGAAGGCCTCGACCTCCTGGCCGAGCACGTACCAGCCGGATGCCATGACGCGGGCAAAGGCGGCGTCGAGTTCGGGTTTCAGCTCGGCGTAGACCGCCTTCATGTCGAGAAAGGGGATCATGGCCGGCTTGCCGCCTCGCGCTTGAAGACGTCGTAGTCGCGCAGATACTCGGCTTCGTCATAGAGGGCGGACGCAACGACCAGTATCGCCGCACCCGGCGAGAAGTCGGTGAGCTCGTGCCAGACCCAGGTGCCGATGAACAGCGCGCGCGCCGGATCGTCCAAAGCCACCGCCTCGTTGACCCTGCCGTCGTCGAGATGAACGCGACAGCCGCCGGATAGGGCGACCAGCAGCAGCTCGCTCTGGCGGTGGCCGTGCCGGCCGCGCCATTGGCCCGGCGCGATATGATGCAGCCAGAACAACCGCCGTGGCTGGAACGGCAGATCCTTGCCGGTTTCGATGAAATTGAGGCGGCCGCGCTGGTCGACGGCGCCACGGACCTCGATCCAGCGGCAATTTTGGGTCCGGAGCCCGGGGGACGTCATGGCTGGGAAGAACCTTGGTCAGTGTCGCACGGCATCGAGCTTGCGCCATTGCATGTAGACGACGCCGCTCAAAGCCACCAGACCGCCGACGATCTGGTAGGCGTTGGGCATGAAGCCATAGGCAATTGACCACAATACGGCAAAGAACGGCACCAGATTGACCCACAGCGACGCCACGGCCACGCCCAACCGGCTGGCGCCGACATTCCAAAAATAGCCGCCCAGACCGCTGGCCAGCACGGCGATCGCCGCCAGCTGCGTCCAGACCCAGGGATCAGCGACCGCCAAGGGCGAGCGCGCCCAGCCCAGCGCCAGCAGCGAAATGCCCAGCACTGCCGTCCAACCCAGAGCCGACAGCGTCGCCACATAGGTCCGATGAAGCTGGCTGGCGCGATCGAACCATGCCTGGGCCTTCAGGCTGTACAGCGTCCACAGCGTGTTCGACAAAAGCACGACGATCTCGCCACCGCCGAACGTCACCGCGCCACTGCCGGCCAGCGTCGACGACGCGAGGATGGCACCGCCGAGCAACGTCAAGCCCAAGGCGACAGGAAAGCCGGGATCGAAACGCAGACCGGTAACCAGCCGGACGGTCACGGCCGAAACCAGCGGCCCGGCCACCTGCACCGCCGCAGCAGTGATCGGGTTGCTGTACTGGATGCCGAGGGTATAGACGATGAAGAAGCTGCTCATCATCAGGCCGAGCAGGATGAAGCGGCGTATCCCCACGTCGATGCGCAAGGCCGCGACACCTTCGATCAGCACCAACAAGATCGCCAGGGAGGCTGCAGCCATGATCGTGCGGATCACCGACATCGGAATCAGGTCGAAGTGGTCCAGCATCACCTTGCTGACGGGCACGTTGGCGCCCCAGCTCGCGCCGACGAAGATCATCGCCGCAAAGGCGCCCAGCAGGTGGCCTCGTTCGCGCATCAGCGACGGCGCACGGCCTCGTAGCCCACCCGGCAATCCTTGTAGACGTCGGGCTTCTCGGTCGAGACTCGGGCCTCGACCACGCCGGGCTGGTCGAGGCAGAGGTCGAGGATGGCGTCGACCAGCGTTTCCTGCAGATTGAAATGCCGACTGCCGGCCAACGCGACGATGCCATCATGGACGACGTCGTAGTTCAGCACGTTGGCGATGCGATCGTTGTGTGCCTTGGCTTCCTGCCCGAGCAGAAGGTCGACATTGACGACCACCGTCTGCGGGCCCTCCTTCTCGAAGTCGTGGATGCCGATCGACACTTTTAGGCGAAAGTCGCGGATGAAGATGCGGCGCTGCATGTCACGCCTTCCTTGCCTGATCGAAGGCGATGTCGCGCGGCCGGCCACTCAGGTGCTCGCCGCTGTCCACCACCAGGGTGTCGCCGGTGAAAGACGGTGTCTGCAGGATGAAACGCAACGCCCGCACCAGATCGTCGGCCGTGACTCCCCGGCGCAGCGGGTTTTGGACGTGCTGCTCGGCAAAGCGCGCGTCGGTCTGGCTGCCGCTGCGCAGGGTCAGGCCGGGCGCAATGCCCGCCACGCGCAGCCGCGGTGCAAAGGCCTGAGCCAGGAGCTTGGTCAGCCCCTGCAGGCCGACCTTCGACAGGGTGTAGGTCAGGAAGTCAGGATTGAGATTGTAGAGTTTCTGGTCGAGCAGATTCACGACCACCCCGGTCTCGCCTCCCGGCAGTTGCCGCGCCACCGCCTGCGACAGCAGCAACGGCGCGCGCAGGTTGATCGCCATGTGATGGTCGAAATCTGCGGCCTTGGCGGTCGGTGCGCGGTCGAGCTTGAACAGCGACGCGTTGTTGACCAGGCAAACGAGCCGCACGTCAGGCGCACGGCAGCGGTCGACCAGCGCCTCGGCCTGGCGAGCTGAAGAAAGATCGGCACGTACGACGCGGGCCTTGCCGCCCGACGCGACGATGTCGGTCGCCGTTTGTCGCGCTTGAGCGGCGGAGCGATTGTAGTGGACGAAGACGAAATAGCCGTCGGCGGCCAGCGCCAGCGCCAGCGCCCGACCGATCCGCTGCCCTCCGCCGGTGACCAGTGCGCCCTTCATGGCCGGCGTCGAGGGCGTCTTGCGAGGTTCATCACGGCGCTCTACTAGCATGCGCCCATGAGTTCGTCCCCGTTCGAAACCGTCGACTGCGTCGTGATCGGCGCGGGCGTTGTGGGCCTTGCCGTTGCCCGTGCCCTTGCCCTTGCCGGCCGTGAGGTCATCGTCGTAGAGGCTGCCGAAGGCATCGGCACCGAGACCAGCTCGCGCAACTCCGAAGTCATCCACGCCGGCATCTACTATCCCAAGGACAGCCTGATGGCGCGGACCTGCGTCGCCGGCCGTCGTCTGCTCTATGCCTACTGCGCCGCGCGCGGCGTACCACACCTCAACTGCGGCAAGTTGATCGTCGCCACCCACGAGGCCGAGAGCGCCCGGCTCACCGAGATCAAGGCGCGCGCCGAAGCCAACGGCGTCGAGGACATGCGG
>Ga0194121_10007457_pt1 | contig 14249 bp, 16 predicted proteins | sample TA2MahCa50mmetaG_FD_148609 | JGI IMG/M metagenome (GOLD analysis project Ga0194121, IMG submission 148609) | Freshwater microbial communities from Lake Tanganyika, Tanzania - TA2015020 Mahale Deep Cast 50m | ecosystem: Environmental > Aquatic > Freshwater > Lake | place: Tanzania: Lake... | reverse complement strand
CACGATGGAAGGTTCAAGGGACTCCTCCACTCATCAGATCATATATAGCCCACGCTTGTCTACCCGGTACGACCTATGGTTCAAGCAATTGGTCAGTGTTCTAGGCACCGTGTGCCTCTTACTCTCCCAGGGCGAAAAGGCAAGTCGACCGGTAGCCTGCCAGGCAAAATCCCTGCATGTCTCTGGACAGGGCAGCCACAAATCGGTATCGTAATATCCTGGAGACACTACAGAAGATACCTGAGCACGGTCAGGTTGGCTTTGCCGTGCTCTGCGTTGTTTGACGACTGCCAGCAGAGCGCTTTGCCATAGGAGATTGCTCCGATGACAGGACCACAGACCCCAGTCTCTCGCGCGGCTGGGATGCCCCGCCGTCGCTTCCTCCACACCCTGGGCCTGGCCAGCGGCAGCGTCATGCTCGCCGGACTCCCTACCCTGCAAGCGCAATCGTCTGGCAGCGCCCCGTTTCAGCTCAAAGCCCCAGAAGCCAATCCCAAGTATGGCGGCACGCTTCGCTATGGTATTTTGAGCGCCCCAGCGCATTTCGACGTGCATCAATCCGGGACGGTAGCCAATATGGCAGGCCAGGGGCCCATGTACGATAACCTGGTGCGGCGCCATCCGTTAGACGGGCAGACGATCATTCCTGATCTGGCGCACAGTTGGGAAGTCACCCCAGACAGCAAGACGTACACCTTTTTCTTGCGCCAGGGCGTACAGTTCCACGATGGCGCCGAGTTCACTGCAGACGATGTGCATGCCACGTTTTCGCGCATTATTTTCCCGCCCAAAGGCTTTAGTAGCCCGCGCACACCGTTATTTTCGGCAGTGGAAGCGATCAATGTCCGTGACCGCCATACCATTGAGTTCAAGCTGCGTGAGCCGCGCCCGCAGGATTTTATGCTGGGAGCGTTTGCCAGTGGTTGGAACATCATCGTGCGCAAAAAGACGCTCGAAGATAACAATTACAACCTGCGCACCGTGGAGTCGTTTCCGGGCACCGGGCCGTTCAAGCACGTCAAGCGCGTTGATAAAGAAGTCTGGATCATGGAGAAAAACCCCCACTACTGGAATAAGGGGTTGCCCTATCTGGACCGTGTGGAGATCTATCACCTGGCCCCCTGGTCCCCAGAGGTCGCGGCTTCCCTGCTGGGCGGCAAACTCGACTATGCTCGCACAGTGGATCCTGTGGCAGCACGCAAAATCCAAACCATGTCCAATTTTAAATTTGTCGATTTCTATCAAAGTGTGATTCACGCCATCTGGGTCAATAATGCGAAACCCCAGTTCGCGGATCCACGGGTGCGTCGGGCCATGCACCTGGCGCTTGATCGCCATGCCCTCGTGGAAGTCGTGAAGGACGTCACGCCGACGCTGGTTGGTGGTTTTACCTACCCGTTCTCGGAATTTGCAGCTTCCAAGGAAGAGCAGGCGAAGCTCCTGGGGTATCAGCCAGATCCCACTGCGGCTCTCAAAGAGGCGCGCGCCCTGATGGCAGCAGCCGGGCATGAAAAGGGACTCAAAGGGCTCGATTTTATGGTCCGCGAACTGCCGCACCACAAACTCTGGTCCGTCGCCATCCAAGCCATGCTCAAAGAAGCCCTGGGGATCGAGAGCACGATGCGTCCGGTACAAACCTCGGTCTGGTTTGACGAAGCGCAGTCAGGCAATTTTGACATTACGATCAGTGCGATCGTGTCCACCCTGCTGGATCCTACGGATTATTTTAACTCCTGGTATGTGACCAACGGGCCGCAGAATTACTCCAAATGGAGCAACGCCTCTTTTGATACCTTGCTCAAGCAGATCGACCCGACCATAGATACCGCGAAGCGCAAAGCGTTGGTGCGCCAGGCAGAGCAGATCATGGAGCAAGATCCGCCATTGTTACCCGTGGCCTGGGAAAAGATGAACGACGCACACTACAGCTACGTCAAAGGGCACATGCCGACCAACAATTATTTTGGGATTTACGATGTCGTTCGCTGGGATACTGCGTGGTTGGATAAGTAAGCGGTCCTTTCCGGATCCACGCCAGGCAGATGCCGAGGGGCTGCTCGCCTATGGGGGCGATTTGCATCCCCAGCGGGTGCTGGCGGCCTATGCGCAGGGGATCTTTCCCTGGCCAGGGCACGCCGATTGGCCGGTGCTCTGGTTCTCGCCGGATCCACGCATGGTCATGCTCCCTGCGGCTTTGCATGTGGGGAACAGTCTCCGCAAAGTCGTGCAGAAGCAGCGCTTTGAGGTGCGCTTGGATACGGCATTTGCCGCAGTGATCCGGGCCTGCGCGATGGTGCCGCGTCCGCAGCAAGACGGCACCTGGATTACCCCGGCCATGGTCGATGCCTATTGCAAGCTCCACGACCTCGGTTTTGCGCACTCCGCAGAGGCATGGGAAGATGGCGAGCTCGTGGGTGGCCTGTACGGTGTCTCACTGGGGGCCGTCTTTTTTGGAGAATCGATGTTTGCCTGGCGTCCGGATGCCTCAAAAGTCGCTTTTGTCCATCTCGTGCAGCAACTGCAGCGCTGGCAATTTCATCTGGTTGACTGTCAGGTCTATACGGAGCACCTGGCACGCTTCGGGGCCGTACTCTGGCGTCGTGAGCGTTTCTTAGGCGCGTTGGAGCGTGCCTTGCAGGAACCGACACGACGTGGACGCTGGGTGCTGGAGAGCGGGGGGGAAAGCACGGATACGCCAGCACCGTAATCCGGGGAGGAAAGGCAATGGCGCGTTTGACGATCAACGGGAAATCCACCGATCTTAACGTCGATCCCAATACACCGCTGCTCTGGGCGCTCCGAGAGCAGGCTGGCCTCACAGGCACCAAGTATGGCTGCGGCATTGCACAGTGCGGCGCTTGCACGGTGCACGTGGACGGCCAGGCGGTGCGCTCCTGCGTACTACCTGTCAGTGGGGTTGAAGGCAAGCAAGTCACGACCATCGAAGGTCTCGCCGCGGGTGGTGTCCTGCACAAGGTGCAGCAGGCCTGGCTCGAGCATGATGTACCACAGTGCGGCTATTGCCAGGCTGGCATGATCATGGCAGTGGCAGCGCTCTTGCGAGACAAACCGCAACCAACCGATGCGGATATCGACACGACGATCACCAACATCTGCCGCTGCGGCACGTTCCAACAGGTGCGTGAAGCTATCCATGCTGCGGCCAGGGCATAAGGGGTAGAGGCTATGCGTACCGACACTCCAACGATCAATCGTCGTTCCTTTATCATTGGCACTGCTGCGGTAAGTGGCGGACTCGCACTAGGCCTGCGCATCCCGCTTGGCGGTGAGGTCGCTCATGCCCAGGACAGCGCGCCCGAGGTCACCGCCTGGGTGGTCATCCGCCCAGACGACACCGTGGTAGTCCGGATTGCGCGCTCTGAGATGGGCCAGGGCACCCTCACCGGGCTCGCCCAGATGGTCGCCGAGGAGCTGGAGTGCGACTGGGCCAAGGTGACCACCGAGTATCCGACACCCGGAGAGAGCGTCAAGCGTAAGCGCGTGTGGGGCGATTTTTCCACCGGTGGCAGTCGTGGCATCCGCACATCGCACGATTATGTCCGCAAAGGCGGTGCGACGGCACGTACGATGCTGATCCAGGCCGCTGCCGATGCCTGGGGCGTGCCAGCCTCAGAGTGCAAGGCTGCCAACAGCGTGATCACGCATCAGCCCTCTGGCCGCACAGTGACCTATGGGAAGGTGGCGAGTGCCGCAGCCAAACTGACACCACCAGCCGACGTGGTACTCAAGGATCCGCAGGACTGGAAGCTCATCGGCAAGCCGCTGAAGCGTCTCGACACGATCAACAAGCTGACCGGTGCCCAGGTGTATGGCGCTGATCTGAAACTGCCCGGCATGCTCAATGCCACGATCAAAGACTGCCCGGTGTTCGGTGGTAAGGTGAAAAGTTTTGAGACTACCAAGGTGCAGGGTATGCCTGGGGTGCGCCATGTGCTGCAGGTTGGCGATTCTGCAGTGGCAGTGGTGGCCGATACCTGGTGGCAGGCCAAGACTGCCCTCGACGCCTTACCCGTCGTCTGGGATGAAGGTCCAAATGCCATGGTATCGAGTGCGACTATCGCCGAGCTGTTACAGACGGGCCTCGGGGCGGACCAGGCTTTCGTGGCGAACCAGAACGGTGACGTCAAAACTGCCATGGCTGGGGCGACGAAGCAAGTTGATGCCGTCTACGCCTATCCGTTCCTGAATCACGCACCCATGGAGCCCATGAACGCGACGGCACGCTATACCGCGGAGCGCTGCGAGGTCTGGACGCCGACGCAGAATGGCGAGGCTGCGTTTGCTGCCACCATGGAAGCCTCTGGTCTCCCAGCCGACAAGTGTGAGGTCTACAAGATCCATATCGGCGGTGGGTTTGGACGGCGCGGTGCTGCCCACGACTACGTGACCCAGGCTGTCCTGATTGCCAAGCAGATCCCTGGCACCCCGGTAAAATTGCTGTGGTCGCGCGAGGAAGACATGACGCACGGCCGCTATCACCCGGTGACGCAGTGCAGGTTAGTCGGCGCGTTTGATGCCAGCAACAACCTCACCGGGCTCCACATGCGGATCTCCGGGCAATCGATCCTCAGCGCTGTGCGGCCGGAGGCTCTCCAGCAAGGGCGTGATCCGCTGGTGTTCCAGGGGCTCAACCCGAGCGGCGAGTTCGCCCTGGGCTATAGTGTGCCTAACTTGTTGATTGACCATGCCATGCGCAACACCCATGTGCCACCGGGGTTCTGGCGGGGCGTGAACATCAACCAGAACGCCATCTATCTCGAATGCTTCATCGATGAACTGGCGCATGCCGCCGGGCAAGACGCCCTCGAATTCCGGCGCAAGCTGATGAGCAAGCACCCCAAGCACCTCGCGGTGCTGAATGCCGTGGCCGAGCGGGCAGGCTGGGGCACGCCGGCACCGCAGGGCGTGTATCGCGGCCTAGCGCAGATGATGTCGTTCAACAGCTATGTAGCAGCGTGTGCGGAAATCTCGGTCATCGATGGGAACAAAGTGAAGGTGCATCGCATTGTCGGTGCGACCGATCCCGGCTATGCTGTCAACCCGGCCCAGATCGAACGGCAGATCGCCGGATCGTTTGTCTACGGCTTATCGGCGCTGTTTATGCAGGAGTGCACGGTCAAGGACGGGCGCATCGTGCAGGAGAATTTCCATACATTCGACTCGATGCGCATTGCGCAGATGCCCAAGGTCGAGTCGATCATCATGCCCTCTGGCGGGTTCTGGGGCGGGATTGGCGAACCGACGATCTGCGTGGCCGCACCGGCGGTGCTGAATGCGTTTTTCAACGCCACTGGTCGGCGTATCCGCTCGTTCCCGTTGAAGCATCATGGCATCCAGCTCGTATAGGCCCGGCAGTATGGAGCCTTGCACATCAGACGATGTCGTGCGGCTGAATCGGCGCGCAATGCTCCAGCGCCTCGGCACCACAGGCGTGCTGGTGGCGCTGTGGCCAGCTCGTGCCTGGACGATGTCAGAGGCCGTGCAACAGGCCATGCACCAGCGGATCGGCACCCGCACACCGCAACCACACGGGATGACTCTACGTCTGCCACCACTCGCCGAAACTGGGAACTCTGTGCCGCTCACCGTGGCCGTAGACAGTGCCATGACGCCTGACGATCACGTGCTGCGTATCCACGTCTTTGTGGAAGGTAATCCCGAACCAGTAGCAGCGACTTATCATCTGGGCAGGCGGGCGGGGAAAGCCGTCATTAGCACGCAGATGCGTCTGGCTCGCTCGCAAACCGTACTGGCCCTGGCAGAGATGCACGATGGCTCCGTACGATCCGTAACCGCTGACATTGTGGTGACGCTCGGCGCCTGCGTCGAGGAGAGTTAACGTCACCAAAGGAACGTGTGATGATCAAACCACGTGTACGCCTTCCCAGCACGGCTAGCAAGGGTGAGGTCATCGAGATCAAAACGTTGATCTCGCATCCCATGGAAACGGGCTATCGCCGTGATGCCCAGGGACACATGATCCCACACCATATTATCCACACCTTTACCTGCACCTATAACGGCGAGCAGGTATTCCGGGCGGATTGGCACCCAGCCGTAGCGGCGAACCCCTACCTTGCCTTCTACACCGTTGCCACGGAGTCGGGTCGCCTGCGGTTCGAGTGGATCGACGATACTGGCACTGTGTATGCAACTGAGGCGGACATTACCGTGGTATAGGCGTGAGCGATGGCTTACGCAAGGCACCGTGCCTTGGCATCTGGTAGCCCTCTCGGCCGTGCTGGTGGTGACGTATGCCGCGCTGTGCCTGCTCGACGCAGGCGCGTCAGCCCAGTACAGTGTTGAGGGGCGACGCTCAGGCTACACCTATCTCTCGCCAGAGAACCAGCGGCTGCAGGACGACGATTTCGCCAACCCCGGACTGCTCTGGGTCGAACAAGGTCGGGAGCTTTGGCGTCAGACCGACGGAACCTCCCATGCGTCGTGTGCCACATGTCATGGCGAGGCCGAGGAGAGTATGCGGGGCGTGCGTACGCGCTATCCACGTGTTGACTCGCAACGCGGCAAACTCATCAACCTGGAGCAGCAGATCAACCGCTGCCGCGAGGTACACTTGCAGGCTCCAGCCTATCCCTACGAATCCGCCGCTCTGCTGGCCCTCACAACCTTCGTGAGCTGGCAGTCACGTGGGTTGCCTATGGCGGTGCACAGCGATGGCCCCGCGGCACCGTTTTTCGCCGCTGGGAAGCACTTTTTCCACCAGCGGCGTGGCCAGCTCGACCTCGCCTGCGCCCACTGCCACGATCAGCACGCTGGACAGCGTCTGCGTGGTGAGGTGATCAGTCAGGGGCAAACCAATGGTTTCCCCATCTACCGCCACCTCTGGCAGACGTTGGGTTCGACGCATCGCATGTTCGCCTGGTGCAATACCGCTGTGCGCGCTGAACCCTACCCGTACGGCGACGACGTTTACGTCAATCTGGAGTTGTTCCTGGCCTGGCGGGGCCGTGGCTTACCCGTCGAAACCCCTGCCATTCGGCGCTGAGTCTCATGGCATTGGGCTGGTCTCGCAGGCTCTTGGAGTGCTGGCGTTACTCGACGGCAAAGGTCTTTGATTGTCCTATACGCCTGTCTGTGTACCAGGACTTTCGCTCTCTTGCCCTTCTTGCACACTGTCTGGTAGCGAACCTCGACTCAGCCTGTGTTTCGCGTCTCACGAGAACGAGGGCTACGCAGAGCCTATTCCGGCGTGAGGCGTTCGGTAGCTCGTCCTCGGGCCCAGGTGCCATCCAGCGTGCCATCCTGTTTCACCTGGTAGATGACGGGATCCGGTGCTCCCCAATCAACAGTAAGGGTTGTCCCATCCAGCGTGCCCTTGCCCTGATAGGCTTGCTGGCCAATCTGCCAACGCAACAGATACTGTGTTCCTGCCTGCTCCAGGGTGAGGCGACCAGCGTATTTCGAGCCATCCGGATTGCTGCCCTCAACTCGATACTGCCCAGCGCGTACCACCACTGTAGCACTGCGTACATTATCCTCACGACGCAACTGGCGCAGCCGGACGCGCGCGGCGACGGCAAAGCGGCCCTGCGGATAAGTCGCCAAATATTCATCAAAATCCGCGGGATTGGACGAGGTCTCGATGACCTTCCAGAGTGCTTCCTCCTCGTCAATCGTGGACTTTGGCTTGTCAGTATTGGCGGGAGGTGCAGGTTTCTCAGGAGATGGACTACGCGGAAGACTGGCGACTTCTGTTGGCGCCCCGGCAAAATAAAAATCCCCTTTTAAGGACGATGACTCCCAGGGCACCTGTTTACCGTCACTACGCTTTTCGACTTCGATGCGTACCCGCTTGAACACATCTTCCACTTTGAGGCCGGGTGTCTGCATGTGCCGGACAAGCTGCTCAGTGTACAAACCATTGCTCCCCGGACCGTCATCTGCAGTGCGGCCTGGGGCGGTGGCATACGCCACAAACGTCCCGCTGGCGGCATCAACCGACGCCAGGCCAGAAGACGTAGACCGCATACTGCGGGCAAAGGGATTATCGCGACAGGCATCCAGAATCACCAGATTCATGCGATTGCCCGCGTCCTCCATTTTGCCCAGGATGCGCCCGACATCCACGGACTCATATTCGACATCGCGCTCGCCTTTCAGCCGCGCACCGATGGGGATAAGAAAATTCCGTCCTTTCACCTGCATACCATGTCCTGAAAAATAGAACAGTCCGACACCATTGTTGCCGGTGCGCAAGGCATCTCCAAAATCGTCAATGGCGCGTTTCATCTCCCCCAGGGAGGCATTCTCCAGCGCGGTGACGGTAAAACCCATGCCCTGTAAAGCCGTGCTCATAGCACGGACATCCTGTACCGGGTTACGCAGTGGCGCACTGTCGTAGGCCGCATTGCCAATCACCAGGGCTAGGCGCGGCTCTTCCCCGGTGACGGTTTTGCCGTCCACGGTGAGGCCCCGAGACTGTGCCTGCAACAGAGTGTCCATCTGCAGGACAGCACAGAGAATAGTCATCACGAGGAGCCAGCCTCGTCGGCTCCCCCATCGCTGCAGTCTCCTGGTGGCTGGGTGCATACCCACATCCCCCTCACAATGGTGTCTGACCTGGGCCTCACATGGCGTCAGGATTGTAGCGTACTCATATTGTACCTCGCAAAAATATCCTGGTGCGTGTCCAGGGGACCCGCATATGGCTGCTTGCCGTGCCTGGTCGAGTCGTGTAGCATGCCGGTGCCAGTTGGAGGCCCTATGCATCGTGTCTCTTCGTAGAGAGGGAGGACTGTATGAAGCCGCATTCCTGTTGGACGTTCGGCACCCTGTGGCTCGGTGTCGCCACCCTCACCTGCTGTGTCGTCGCACCTGTGGCACTGGCACAGATTGCTATCTCAGCGAATGACAATAAGATGGTGCTTGTCAATGGTGTGGCAACTGTTGTACAGAATCCAGCACCTGACACCGTGGCCATTCTCGATCTGCAAACATTTCCACCGAAAATTCTGGCCGAAATTGACGTGCCAACGAGTGTGGTGGGACCGCCCATGAGTGTGGCCATTACGCCCGACGAAAGCCTGGCTCTGGTCACGGCTGCCATGAAAATTGACCCGAACGATACCACCAAACAAACCCCTGACAATCGCCTCTCGGTGATCGACCTGAAAGCCGCGCCGCCAGCCGTCATCGCCACCCTGGAGACAGGGAAAGGTCCAGCGGGGCTCTCTATTGATCGCCAGGGAACCCTGGCGCTGGTGGCGAACCGTGCGGAAGGGACCGTGTCCGTGTTCAGCATCAGTGGTAAAGAGGTCAAAAATATCGGGGCAGTGAAGATTGGCGATGAAAAAACCGGGGTGAGCCATGTGGCCATTAGCCCGGATGGTAAAACGGCACTGGTGACACGTGATGGCGATAGTATTGTCTCCGTGCTGGCTATTGACGGGACGAAAGTCGAGTACACCAAGCGTGATCTCACTGTCGGCATGCGTCCGTATGGCGCCGCCATTAGTGCTGACGGTACGGTGGCTGTCGTGGCCAACATCGGGCGGGGCTCCGGTGATCATGATACGGTGAGTGTGATCGACATGACCGCCAAGCCCGTACGTACGGTGGACACGATTACCGTGGGCCAGACCCCAGAAGGCATCAATCTCTCGCAGGACGGCAAGCTCTGTGCGGTGGTGGTGATGAATGGCAGCAATAAGCCGAAGGATTCGCCGTTTTTTAACGATGCCGGGAAAGTGGTCGTGTACCGCGTAGAGCAGAAAAAGCTCGTGAAGCTAGCCGAAGCGCCTATCGGACACTGGTCGCAGGGGGTGGCGTTTACACCTGATAATCAATATCTTATGGTCCAGAACATGGTAGAGAAAGACCTCATGCTCTTCAAGTTAGCCGGGGACAAGCTCGAAGATACGGGCCAGCGTCTGCAGATGAAGGGTGGACCGGCAGCAATTCGCACGGCAGACAAGGTACGGTAACTGGCACGGGCCACTCCTCTACACGGAGTGGGCAAGCGTACGCCTGCCCACTCCGTGCTCTTAATGGGGGAACCAGAGATGGTCGACAGACGTGTCCGGGTAGAGAAACGCGAACCCGGCGCGCTCTGCATAATGCTGGTCGATATTCGTATCCCCAATGTGATAATACTGCTCGGCGCTGAACTCCGCCTTGACCAGAGGAAGCTGGTGTTTCAGCACCGTGAAAGCCACGGAGATGTCGTGAGCCATCCAGATGCGTTGCTGATTACTCACCGTCCGGTCGGAACAGCTGCCGATAATGTAGCCTAATTCTTTGGCCCTGCGCACCATCTCCATGGTGATATACCCTGGCGGATCACCCACCTCCAACGTCCCGTCGATGTCAAAACTGATAAGCCGCGCCACACGTGCTCCTTCTGTCCATGATCGTTAGCTTGGATGCTTCCCAAACATAATCCAGCCCCCGCTGCTGGGGGTGGTGAAAGCGGCAAGCGCAGTCTCTGCCCGCACGGTGACCTGCCGTGCCCCGGCGGTGCCCCGGAGCTGCTCAATGCTATCCGTGTACATGGCGGTACGGGTACGTCCATTGCCCAGATTACCCCCGCTGGAGCAGAAGGGATGCGGCCCCTCAACGCGGATGTCCCCAGCGTAGAATGCAAAGGCTTCACCGCGCTTGACGCCATGCCACTGAAACGCTTCGAGGAAAAATTGCGTCATGGTGGCGTATCCGTCATACGGGTTAAAGATGTCCACGTCTTGTGGGCCAAGTCCAGCGCCCTCGTACATCCTGCGGGCGGCACGGTCGGTCCACATTTCAATTTCGTCCAGGTCCGGCTGCGTGGTCCGCTGGCGAAAGTTATGTTGCGCATGATTGAGCACGTAGACGGGAGGCTGCTGCATATCGCGGGCACGCTCCGCCGTGGTGAAGAGATAAGCGGCGGAAGCATTGACGGGCCGGTCGCAGTCCCAGAGCCTGAGAGGATTCAGGATATACCGCGAGCTCACATAGTCTTCGATGGTCAATTGGGGAATATCGTGCGTGGCGTTAAAACCCCAGGGGGTGAGCAGACCATTGCGATGTTGGTTGACCACGAAAGGCGCCAGGTCGTCGTGCGTGCCGCCGTATTTGAGGCAATACTGATTGTGCGGGAAGATGTTGATAAAATCATTACCACCGTGATTGCCCCACGGCACCGTCCACTGACGGGCGCCGCGGGCATAATCGTCAGCATTCTCGCCGCCACGGCGATAGCGTCCTTCCAGGTTCCCAGTTGGGTAGATGACCAGACAGGTGTGGCACAGACCATCGCCGACAGCCTGGGCTGCCAGGCCAACCATTTCGCTGATGGTGGGCACGTTGTCCGGGGCATAGCGGATGTTGGGGAACTGCATCTGCTTGATTAACCACTCAGCGTTGATGAGCGTCAGGCCCCATTCGGAGTCGTAGGGTGGGGCAAAGTACGGTCGTGGTGCCCACTGTGAGGCGGAGCCGCCACTGGCGCCCGCAATATGGCTCTGGCAGCAAATAATGCCATCAACCTGGTCGAGCGTGACGCCCGCCTCCTGCATGGCCCTCTGGCACGCCAGGATCGTGTACGCCCCCAGGGTCTGGTCCATGGAGACACCGTCCCAGCGCCGATCCACTGGTGAATGCCCCACCCCTGCTACCGCGACTTTGCCACGGTGTTCCCACACCCCCAGGCCGTCTTTATCTCGCCGCCAGCTATACTGACTCTGCGTCGCCATTGCGTACCCTTTCTCTCTGAGACATTGCTGCGTATGCCATCGTGCAGGTCTACGGTATCACGCGCCATTCGTGGATCAATTGGCCTGGTGCCACTTCCTCAAACACGACCTCGACAGGCGCCCCCACGGGGACTGCGTAAGGCGGGGTACCAGGCAGATTGGAGTAGAAATTGACGGTGGGATCCTCATCCAGGGTCACCATGGCGAGATTGTATGGCTGGTCGGGCATGCGTCGGTTGAGTCGGCCGTCCTCAATAACGATATACGTCGCAATATGGCCTCGGCCATTGACGTCTTTCCACTCCAGGTGCGCTGCAGAGGCACACACCTGGCAGCTCTGTTGGGGCGGATACTGCAGCTTGCGGCAGGCGGTGCAGTACTGCAAACTCAAGCGTTTTTCGTTCACAGCATCCCAGAACGGTGTACTGAGAGCATCGGGGACCGGGATAACCTTCGGCATTGTCTCGCTCCATGCTTCGAGAGAAGTCTTGTTACATTGAGACAGTCGTCAGAGTGTTGTCAGGCGGACCTGTCACGCACGCAGAAACCGCTGCTGCCATTGCTTCAGCTCTTCGGTGCGGTCCACAGCACGCAGCAGAGCTGAGGACGCTTGCTGAGCATCCAAATCCTCCAGCGCGCCACCATCCTTGAGGTGTTTCAAGCAATCATAGACAGCCTTGACAGCCACGCCATAGGCCGGATTACCCAGCATGAAAATTTTGACACCATGAGCGGAGAGGAAGGCGGTGTCATCGCGCAGCTCTGCCGGCGGGCTGAGCACAGACAAGGGCAGAGCGACGGCCTGATGCACCGCCTCGAGTTGCTGCCGCGTGCGTAGCCCCACCAGGCGTACCATCTCGACTCCCGTTTGCGCATAGGCACGCATGCGGTCCAGGGCATCATCCAGCGGGCAATAGGCTAGCGCTGCAGTGCGAGCAACAATGATGGTCGTGGGATCCGTACGTGCGGCCACGGCCGCTTCCAGCTTCCCTATCTGTTCAGCGGTGGACAGGATCCCCGGATCAGCACCGTTAAACTGCGTCGGAGCAATCTGGTCTTCGACCTCAATCGCCGCCACCCCGGCAGCCTCCAACTCCCTGATGCTGCGGAGGACATTGACGGCCTGGCCAAAGCCGTCCTCCCCGTCGATCATCAAGCTGACGTCTGCCATACGGGTAATGCGGCGACAATGGTCCACCAGATCGGATAGATTCCCCAGAATGATGTCTGGCACCCCCAAATTCGCAGCCTTGCCCACAGAGCCCGAGAGAAAGCACACCTCATAGTCCAGCAGGTGCGCAATACGAGCAGATAACGGATCGAAGATATTGGCCGCAACCGTGCACTGTGGCCGCTGCAAGACACGACGCAGCCGCTCCCGAGCCAATGACATGCATCCTCTCCTCTCTTGAGTCCTTGTCCTGAGCGCGATTCTAGTCGTTCGCTGGCTATGGCACAAGAGCTATCGCTGCCCCCGGAGCCATTAGACATTATCGGATTTAACTAGAGCCGAGTAAGCTCAGAACATCGCATGCGGGGAACGGGTGACGACAACTCACGCGGAGATTGTGCAAACCGCACGCACTCTCCATCACGAGATCAGCGATGCCCTCTGTCGTCAGACGCAAGACATCTTTGACAATGCGACACCGTTTCACCCCGGCAATCACGTTTTCTACGACCACGCGGGCGCTGGAGAGGAGGTGATGGAGGACCCTGTCCTCCACGCTCAGCTCCCGGCCTGGCGGTTTTTGGGGGGCTGTCGGGTCAGCACTCCCGCTGGCTCATAGCTCTGCAAGCCCGTGTCCTTGTCGAGCGTGGCATTGGTCGGATAGGCCATCCCTCCTCATCGGCCGCTTGCTTGTCGTGCTTTTTGCCGGCCACGATGGGTCCCAGAGAGAGGCCTTTGTCGGTGTGTTCGTTCACCAGCAGGAGGTTTTGGGCCGTAGGGGTTGTCTTCGTGCCGCTGTACTGCTCCTGTTGCTGCACGGCATGGGTGGGACGTGGGCGACGGCGCTCCGTGCCGTCGATGGCCATAGCAGGGGCGCCCGCCATCGCGAGGGGCCTGGTGGCCACCCGGCTCGCGTCGCGCTCCGGCGCCATACCGAGCGCGGCTCAGGCCCGTTGCAAGACGGGCAACAAGTGAGGAATCCAGTAGTGGGTCTGGGGTTGGCTCAGTTGGCATGGTAAGCCATGCATGGTTTGTCAAGGATTGGCTTTTTGGGAGACGCGGATAAACAGCAGTTTGTCTGCCATCTGGGGCAAGGTCCCGGTGGCCCCGCCACCGACACAACGCTGGCGCGGCTTGCCCTCCAAGGTCTGTTCTGGTGGATACAGCAGCGCATAGGCGGTAGCAAACGCCGGGAGCAGATGCGCAAATTCTGTGTGCGTCAGTCCGGTCGCCGCGAGAAACTCTCGTGGTCTGTCTTGTAAAGTGGTGTAGGTTAGCATACCATCATTATACACTATTCCCGATAATGTCTAATAGACGACGACAGTCTCAGTAATAGGACGCCAGAACTCTTGCAACATGGTTCA
>Ga0194121_10007454_pt1 | contig 14253 bp, 13 predicted proteins | sample TA2MahCa50mmetaG_FD_148609 | JGI IMG/M metagenome (GOLD analysis project Ga0194121, IMG submission 148609) | Freshwater microbial communities from Lake Tanganyika, Tanzania - TA2015020 Mahale Deep Cast 50m | ecosystem: Environmental > Aquatic > Freshwater > Lake | place: Tanzania: Lake... | reverse complement strand
AATTATAATGTTTTGATTATAGTTTACTCCACTGACTCCTCCAGATGCAATTGTTCCACCTTGAACAAGTGTGTATGGTTTGAAATCGTTTGCCGAAAAGTTCGCGAAGTTCAACGGCTTAACGGGAGACCAGTTTCCGTACTCATCGTGATACGTAACTCCAAAGCGATACACCTCGTCACGGAAATATCCTCGGTAACGATTCGTGTTCATCGGGTCTTCGTAGTCCACTAGGCGACGAATGGTCTTCGCCTCAATAATGTTGACCTCATCGTCAGCAATCCTGCGGTTAAAGTACTTGATATTTCCCGCAAGTAATCGATTGTCCTTCTCCACAATGGTCTTGACAGTTTCTACCGGCGCATCAGGCGCCGTAATCTCGTCAATGTCTAATTCGTATTCAGACTCTGTTCCCTTGTAGGTTCCGTTTAGAACTCCAGAAACACCGGGTGTCAAAGACTGCGAAATCGTGTTTACATATGCAACTTGTTGTTGAACGTACGTTCCGTCATTGTTTTTGACAACGGCAATTTCAACCTCATTGTAGTCGGTCGTTTCACCACTAGACAACGATATGCTGTAATTAATAGACCTTGGCGTTTGTAGTCCAACGGCTCCGCCGTAGTAGTTTACGGTAGTCCCCGAGGTGTACGATAGAGGAATAATCGCTACTGGGTTCGTAAACGTAGACCATTTAGTATAAGAGTCGGGAGAAGTGTTGCTGTTCTTTAGCCGATAAGCCAATTGGTATGTGCCATTAAGCAGCGTTCCGTCATTACCAAGGCTATCAATGGTCATCTTCATTGCAGAACTAGCGTCAGAGATGACGTTCAATTGCAAAGCAGAAGCATACGGCCAAACGCTGTCATCCATCTGAATCTTACGGATTGTGTTGGTGAAGTCCGTAAAGTACACCGACTTGTTCTCTCTATCTTCTGTGAAGAACGAGTCAATACTGCCCGTTGCCGTAAAGTTCAGGTCAGATGCCGTGCATATCTCATGAATTGTTCCACTTGCAAATGTTGAATCTTGAGCAAAGAAATAAATTCCGTGATAATTATTTGCACTAGCGTCTTCAACGTAAGAGTAAACCACAAAGCCGTCTCTTGGAGTTCCACTCACGACCGCTTTAGCAACCGTGTATCCAAGTATATTGACGCTTACAATGGTGTCATTTGAAGTATTTAACGTTTGCGATTGTAAAAAGAGTGAGTTTTTGATTTGATTGATGATCATCTGCTCACCAGCACCAGTCAACTCAACGTTGGTTGCATCACGGTAGGTGTCCTCCGGCTGAAAAGCCGGGGAAAAGTCCTTGTGCATACCCTTGAAGAACGCTTGACCCTCTTTCTTAATTTCCATTAATTAGGGGTTTTAGGCGTTCTCATCAATCTCTTTTGGTTGGGTAGCATCGTAAGCCACATAGCAATAGCCGCTTCAATCTCGGGCTTCTGAGGCTGATTGCGTTTAGACATAGCGTCAGCCTTCAAGGTCACCCACTGCTGGTACAACATCTGCACCTCGCTCATGGGGATTTCGTTGCGCTTCTTGTAACGCTCACGCTTGACGAACATGTATTCGATGTAAGCCACTAAAGCCCTCAAGTAGTATTCCGGCACCAAAGGGACATTGTTTGCGTCTACAGGCATAGCATAATAGCGTAGGATGACTTGGTCATAGCTATTGCTCGTTACGGTACTACTGAAAATTAAATTACTGCCTTGACGGCTAACGATGTAGTCTTTATCGTAGCTTGTCTGATCATCGTCTGGGACATTGGCCCAATAATTGGAGTCAAAGAACGGATAGGTCACATGACCACTAGCCCCTACCCGTACTGCAATGGAGTCGATGTACACGCAGTCAGTAGGAATAGCATACACGCCGCTAGAGATAGTCCCCGTTGTGTTGGTGAGATTCAAGGTCGTCAGACCGATGTCCCTAGACCCTTGGAATGCCCATTCGTAGAAGAGAACCCGATAACGGTCATTCTCCATGCCCAAGGCAATGGCTGCATTGCTGACGACTTCGTCAATGCTTACGGTGTTGTTCATTGCTCTTTAGCCTGTTCTAGGTTGGTGGATTGATACAACTCGGTCTCTCGGATGGATATACCCGCTAATTGTAGAGCCCTAAATAAAAGTTCGTTGTGGAACATCGGGTCAATCTCGGGGTTAACCAATGACCCCGACGTGCTTATCGGTCTTGGAAACACCACAACCTCAACAAGGTAGGAAGACCCGGTTGCTGGAGTAGAAGGGAAGAACTCAATCTGCCCGAGACTAGTCGTTCCGGTAGTTCCCGACGCATACGAGGAAACGGTGTAAATAGCATTCCTATTTCCCGTGATTGCCGTATTAAAGGTTCTAAGCCCTTTGTAGACGTTTGAAGCCGCAGTGATGGTCCTAACCCTCTTGGCGCTGACATAATTCGCTGTAGAGCCTGTAGCGGCTTGTACGAGGAAGTTAACCACCTTGTATACCGTTCCTGTAACTAAAGCCGTATTGACTTGTGCAAAGGTTATTTGAGTAGTGCCTGTAGTAATACCGGTAACGGTTGCTGTTCTAACAAGCGTTCCAATGCCTTGCTGAAAGGCATCCTCTCTGCTAAAATCAAGAGCATCGACATCTTTTCGGTCTTGCTTCTTGGACGGAAACAAAATCTCGTCAATAAGGCTCAATTGAGCCGTATTAAAGAAATGGTCTTTCTCCGTTGATGTGAAGTAGGGCGAACCAACTTTATCGCAAATGAGGTCAAACCTCGCACTTAACTCTGTTGCTGTCATTGGATGTTGCTATCTTTCTTTTAACAAACAATCTTACGCATAGGTTCAATGAAAAAGGGGCCGAAGCCCCTTATTCAAACCAAACGAAACTCAATTACTGCTGTGGCCTTTTAGGCTTGGTATGCTTGTTTAGGTCAGCCATCGTTAACTCCGGCTCTTGTTCTTTAGGAGCTTCTTGTGCAGAAGCCTTGGCTTCCTCCTTCTCGGAGTCCAAGAAACCAATGCGGCTCTCAATCATCTCCAAAACCTCTTTCTCGTTGACCAATTTGCCAATCGTAGAGTTTTCGTCTACTCCCAAAGTATAGCTACCAAAGCGATATACTCCATCGCCCGTGGTGATAACTCCTTTGCCGACCGCTGTGCGCACCAAGTGCCTCATACGAGCCTCCCGATTCGGGATGTTGTAAACCTTCAAGAACTGCTTAGGATTGCGCTCTGCGTAGGTTAAAACGCCTTCAAAGGCCAAAACCTCGTCCTCTTCGTCGTAGAACATTCCGCAAAGCGAAGCAACCTCCAAGAGCCTGCGTCCCTTCAACTCAGAAGCCAAGGTGAGCGCTTTAGCGTTCAACAGCTTGTCTTCAATTCGTTGCTTAGATTCAACCTCAGGCTGAAGCCTTTTAAACAATGCCGTTCCGTTAAACCACGGAGATTCGGGGTTGTTGGGGTGATTTCCAAAGAAATCCATCAACTCTTTATTGGCCTTGTGGACCAACATCGGTTCATCAATGTTGAAATGAAAACGCTTGTAGCGTGTACGTCCATCCGGAAGAATAGTCTCCGTAAGGCGATGTACAACCCCATCCAGGGTTTTGTACTCCGAAAAGTGAAAAGTGCTTCCGTTTCCTGGCTGCAGGACGAAGAACTCAAAGTCGCTTTGTTTAACTGGCATTGTTTTAGATTTATGACACTATAACACCGAACGTTCAAATTAGTTCCAAAAAGAAAACCCCCACCTTTCGGTGAGGGCTCTCTTCGTAGAACCACTGCGTTTAAGCAGCGTACAACAACCCGTGGTTATTGGCAGCACGGAGTTCCACACCAATGGATGAGTAGAAATCCACGGTGAATCCGTCCCTACCATTCGAACGAGATGCTGAAGCACCGGCCTCAGGAGAGGTGATACCCTCTTGGACCGTACGACGGAACTCGAGGCTCTGACCGAGCAAGTCTTGCTTGTAGCGCAAGTTAATCAGCGGATTGCCACGATCGTCGGTACCCATGTTCAAGAACAACATCGCTTTGTCCCAGTTGATACCAGAGGTAGCAGGGGCAGGGAACAACGCTTCGTTGGCGAATGGGTAGTACAACACGAAGTTCAGAACTTTGTCCATGAACTTGTACTTGGTGATGTTGATACCGGTCATCAAGCCTTCGTTTCCGAATACCCCGAAGCTGATACCACCATTCAAGGTGTAGTCACGCAAGGCGAACTGAGCGTCAGCGTAGGCAGAACTACCGCAAAGAACGGTGAACTCAGAGCCTTGGCTGTTCAAGCACATCAAGCGAACTTGCTCGGCAAGGTCGGTCTCAGCAATGGCTGAAGAGTAAGTGCCTACAACACCGTCAGAAATGACGCGAGGAAGAATGCCGTTACCGCCCAAGCGAGTAGTTCCGGAAAGCACAGGGTTGGTAGTGCCCGTAGTCGTCGCCTTACCAGCCAAGATGTACATCTCACGGTCCATAGCCATTTCCTGCATAGTTTCCATTTCGTTGATGTAGTAGTAAGACCATTCGCTGTCAGACTTCTTCACCCACTTCATGTTGGATCCTTGGGTAGTCGAACAAGTCACCGAACGACGCATAATGCCCATGTATTCGTTTACTTGGTTTTCTTGCCATACACGACCGGACGGGCTGTCGGAATACTCTTGCTGCAAGTTGTAGAGGTGAGCAAACTTGAGGGTACCGGTAATCGATGCACCAAAGTTTGTGCCAACTGCATTTAGCCCCAATGTCCCAGAAGCGCCGTTACCGCCACCTCCACTGGTAATACCTGTAACCACGGCATAAACGTTATTTTCAAATCGGATGACATCTCCAACAAGAAAAGAAGCTTGAGTTCCGGATGCATATGTTACCGCACCGGTAGTGTCTCCAGAAGCACCAGTTGCAGCAGATGCAGTTACCGATTGACGAAACTTGCCCTTCTCAAACCAGCTGAAGAAGTCGTTACCAGTAACGGGGTTCTTGCGACCAATGCGGTTCAGCAAAGTGGTGATGGTGTACTGAGGAAAGCGATACGTGATGTAGTCGCTAAAGTCGGGTTTTTGGATGCCTCCAAAAACGTATTGCCCATTTACATTACCGGTTTGGATAATGTTTGGGGCAGCATTGTTTGGGTTTGTTACATTAACGTAAGCCATTTTGTTTTTTAATTAAAGTTTAAAATAAAGGTTTTTCCCCTTTCATCAACCTTTCAACTTCGGATTCAACGAGAGAAAGCGCCTTTCGTGGTGTAACCTCAGCGATGTTGGTCGTCTTTGGCTTATCCACGTTAGACAAGTTTTGAATCACAGCGGCTTTTCCTGAGTTCTTGGCACTGCGTGTAGCGTACTCAAGCACCTTGTCGAACATTTCCAGCTTATAGGCGCTTTGCACCATCTTTTGGAAATCCGGTTCTCCACTAGGCTTCAGGAAGTGCTTAATCTGGAACTCAGTAGCCTTGGCTTTGTCGTTGTAGGTGGTGAGCATCTTTTCGATACTCGCCCGGTCTTGGTCTTTGACCTTGACACGATCTACACGTTCAACGCTCTTGATTGCCTGTTTCAAGTTGTCATCGTAAGCCCTTTGGCTTTGCTCTGCTTGATAAGCAATCTGTTGCTTCTGAGCATCCTGCTGCAACTTCAAGTCCTTTCGTATCCTCTTCGCGTTAAGGCGAATTTGGGTCTCGTCAAGGGAGGCCAGGTAATCATCAAGTTCCTCCTTCGAATCGAAGTCGGACTTCAGCTCATACGACAACAAATCCACATCGGGAACTGCATCGTAATCAAAGGAAGCCAAGCCCAAATAACCGAGCCAGTCTCCCCCCTGCTTCATGATTTCGTTGGCCTCTCGGATCATATCGTTGGCGAAGACGGTCTTGGTGGATTCTTTCGTTTCCTCCAATTCCTGCTTGATTTGCTTGAACTTGTCGACAAACTCCGAAGAGCTCTTTACGTCTTCAAGACCCAGCGTCTCAAACTCCGATTGGTACTTGATAACAAAATCATCCGTTATCGGTACCTCCTTGCCTTCGTCAAGGTCAATGTCGAAATTGAGGTCCTTTTCAGGGTTCTCATCAGCATTAACATTTTCAGTTGGCGTTTCGTTTGTTTCAATAGTTTCCGGCTCATCGTCTGAATCCACAGCCACATCTTGCGCCGTAGAAGCCGCGGGCTCTGCCGGTGTTTCAATCTGCGCAGGAGGCTCTTCTACAATGCCTTGCGCCCTTAGAGCGGCTTGTTCGTTCTCGTCACCACCGGGCATACCGGTAGATGCGTTGCCCTCCAGCTTCTGAAGAGCCAACAATTCTAAATCTTCCATAAGTTTTTATTGGTTTTTTTGTTCTTTCAATGCCTCTAAAATGAGGTTGAAGTTCTGTTCCTGCTCTTTTTTGAGCATGTCAAGCTGAGTTTGTTGTTCCATAGTTCGATTCTTTAACTCTTCTCTTAACATCTGAAGTTGACCTTTGTTCTCGGACCTGGCTCTGTCCACCTGAATCTGCTTCTCCGTATCACCCAAAATCTGCTGTTGTACAGCTTGTTGCTGCATCATCATCTGTTGCTCTTGGGATTGCTGTGCTTGAGCCATCTTCCTATCCGTCAACGCCAAGAACTTCTTCACGCTTTCCTTCGTGTCAGGGTTAAACAGCAGCACCATCGCTTCAGCAATGCTTAGGCTGTTGGCCTGTACGGCAGCGCTGACAAGTTGTTCGAACTTCTGACGGTTGTTCATAATGTCGTCCGAATTGACTTTTACGAAGATGCCGTAGTCCTGCAAAGGAACATCCTCGTCCACCTCCATAATGTCAACACCAATCTCCGAGACAATAGGCTCGTATTGGTCTTTCAAGAACGGGAATATCGTTTTGATGTAGTTGGCGTACTTTTGCAACAGTTCGTTCTCAAATATCTCAAAAGCCTTGTTCAAAGGCTGTGTAATCAAACTGCTCTGCATGACCGCCATCTGACTAACCCCCACCAAGGCATCGCCCTTCTGGAAGCCTTGCCTAGCGTCGTTAATCCCGGAGACCTTGTCAATCTCCATGTCGATGTAGTTAGCCAAGCTCAAGTACAGATTGATGGAATTGGAGATTCCCGTGTCAATCGTTGGAAATGGATTTCCCGCAGGAGGAACACCCTCTTGACCACTGCTCGTAAAGGCAATACCCGCCGTCTTCAAGTAGTACATGACGTCCTGCAATTGCAGATTGTCGGGTTTATACCGCAAGTCATACACAAAACCCTTACGTCCCGCTGAAGACATCTCCTGCTGTACCGTGTACATAATCAGGTCTTTGAACTCCTGCAAGGCAGAAAGTTCCTCAACCTTGGACACCGTCCTGAAGTTGGTGTACTGCGGAGAAATAATTGTATAGCTGTACTCAGCCCTTACCGGATTGTCTACGCTATCCCTTACAATGTTGTTGGCTTCGCCCCATTCCTTCACAATACTAGAACCCACCAAGGTGGCTTTCCTAATTGTTTCAATATTCCTTTCTTCAATCTTGCCACCAGCTTCTTTTTCCTTGTCCGTAAGCTTTACTTTTTCTCCTTTTCCTAGTATTTTCACGTGCTCACTTCCGTATTGGTCTACGGTTACTTTTGCCCGCACCTGGCGAATATCTCTCCACTCCGCGTAGAACACCAAGCACATAAACTGGTTGTTCACCGTGATGTAAGGCAACAAGAAGTTAGTGCCGTTCTGCGAATAGCCGCCCCACAGCCAAGAACCTTGGTCGTAGCGAATGGTGTTGAGCTCTTGAAGCGTTAAGCCATACGTGTCACAGACTTCGGTAACTGGAGCATATCTCCACTCACCAATGAATGCCGATGTGCTGAAGCTATCGTCAAAGACATACGGATCCGCAATGACATACCTCGGGTCAACCCTGCGGATATGCGGCTTTCCGTACCTCAGTTCGTGCTTGCCAATTGCCCTGCCGACAATCAGGATGTCCCTCCAAAAAGCCAACCTCGTCTGCACGTATTTATCCCTCTCCACCTCGTAGCGCAGGATTGAATCCATTGTACGCTCAATAGGCTCTTTGTAGGAAGACTTCATGTACAACTCCAACTCTTCTTCGGAATACGGCACAAACGCCGGTTCTTTCATCTGAATAAGCTCACCGGTTGGGTCAATCTGAGGCATAACCATAGCCATAATCTTCTCAGCCATGATTTGAGCCTTCTTCTTCATCTTCCGTGACACGGCGTCACGGTTCAGCGTCTTGCAACTGACGTCTAGCTTTTGTATCGCTACCTCTCCTTCCAGCAAGTTAATCTTGTTGCGAATTTTGTTGAAGTTAATCCACAAAGCCGGTAGGCTTTTGCCGTTGTAGTCTTTTTGGAGGAAGTCAAACTTTTTGGACAAATCGTAGTCTCCGTTGTAGAAGTTCATGCTTTTGTCCATAGCGGTGTACAGGTTCGGGATGTACCCGTTAGCCACAGTCTGCCCAAGAATGGCTAAGATGGCGTTTTTGTGGTAATCCTCGTCCTTTTTGGAGTCGGGAACCCACATGTTTGGAAATGTGGTCTGTATCGCTGTTGCGCTCATTTACGTTCTAGTTTGCCCGCTTTGTTGGTTACGAAGTCCATACCGACAAAAAGGTTGTCGTCCGTCTTTTTTCTTAACAAACGGCTTTTGGATGCGGTTCGTAAGTTTATCAAAGTTAAGCCCCAAGCGTCTACTCGGTCGTATTTTCTTTTTCGGTTATCGGGATTATAGTTTGCCAAATCTGCCAACAAGTCCCCATAAAAGTACTGCTCGATGTTGTTGGAGATGTCATCGTCCAAGATACCAATCATTTGGTCTTGAATCATTTCGTCCATATACACCCCGTATTCCACGCTAGTGCCTGGTCTGGCTAACTTGCCAATCTTGGGCGGTTTTTTCGCTAAAAACCTCGTCAGTTCCCTGTCTTGGAAGTAAGCAATCATCCTTGCCCGGTTTCTTTCAATCAGCACCGTACACGGGTTTTTCTTGCTGTAATACTCCAAAGCCAAAGCACATTGCTCGTAAGCCTCGTTCATGTCCTTGGGCTTTGCCGTGTACTGAAGAACCGCTCCTTGGCTAGCGGTTTCCTCATCCAAAGACAAACCCTTGGCGATAAAGAACGACAAGTCTGACCCAATGCCCTCTTTTTTAGCGCCATCCGTAGGGTCACATCCCGCTGCGTACAGCACGCCTTCCTCTGGCTCCTCACGCATAATAATGTCCCCATCCTCTTTTGGAATGAACACCACCTTGTCGCCCGACTTGCGGAACAAGCCACGCTTGAGCAGTGGCGGATTCGTGTCCAAGAATCCCATACGGTTGTTGAGCAGTTCCACGTCAAAGGGTGATTCTCCCACCTGAATGAACATCTCTTCAGGTTCCAAGGGGTACTGCACCACGAAGTCGTAGTAACGCTTCATGGACTGCTTTTTCTTATTCTCACGCTCGCTAAGGATGTACTTGAGCCCCTCAATTACGTTCTCGTTGCCCATCTCGTTGTCGATCATAAACCCACTCCACCCGGCAGCAAAGTACCTCAGCAGGCCGTAGCTTTCTGCATTGTACCAAAAGTCTTTAAAGTCATCTCCGTTCTCCGCCGCATCCCCTGCCGTACCGGCAAGGATGGGTACACCCTTTCTCGTTACCCCATCGTCAGCCGCTAAAGCTGGTTCCGTATACGACCAGTTCTGCTTCAACTGCCCAGGCAACCACTTGCCGGGCTCTTCGTAAACCACCATGCGCATACCAGCACCTTCAAAGGATGTCGGTTCGGGAGATCTGCCGAAGATGACCGAGTTCAAGCCAACCTTTTTGATGTTGCCGTCTTTGTCCCGAATCTTCTTGGCTAGTTCTAACCTAGATGCTGAGTTCCCCGCCATCGACGTAGCCCTCAGAAACTGCGGTAAGTTGTTGTAACCGGTCTTCAGTACATCGTTCATGAACTTCTTCATGTCCTCTTCGGTCTTGGAGGTAAAACCAATCTCCGAGTAGGGATTGTGGATTGCCGTGCAGTACATAGCATTCGCTAAGCTGTAGGACTTACCCCAACGTCTTCGCCCACCAAGGATGACTCCCTTGCCAGTATTGTCGGCATAAAGGTCAGAACCACCGTACAAGCACGACTCAATCAAGTTAAAGAACTCGGAATTGCAACGCCGAAACTTTGGAGAGATAAGCCCTCCGTTTTTGGACTTCATCTTCCAAAAGTAGGTGTACATGTACATCATCCCACAGATGCCGTTATGTCCAAACCTAGTTCTTCGTATCTGCTCGTTCTCCCACTTGGCCTGCTCGGTCCTGTTGGAGAAACTAGGGATGATCATGCGCTGAGGCTTGTATGTGGACATGTCCAATTGACCAATCTTGTCCAAATAGTACTTAACCCTTTCGTTGACGTCGTAAGCCTGGTTGTACAGGAAGTCAATAAGGCTCTGCTTCATGCGTGGAAATCGTCAATCGCTGACATGCTGCCTACCTCGCTGTCTTGAGGTTGCTCCATGTTCATCTCGTTATTGATGAGAAGCTCGATAGCCTTGCGTTGCTTGGTTAGGTCTATGAGCGAAGCGGAAAGTTTTTTAATCTCATCGGCCTCCAAGTTAGCAGCGTCTTTGAGTCGTTTACGAATCTCCGACAGAGCAGCCTCTAAAGCCTCCAAAGACTCCCTCTCGGAGCCAATGCCTTGCATCTCGTAGTATGCCTGGATGTATTTGTCCATCTTGTCCTTTCGGATGGACGCCACAGAGCCAATGGCTCGCTGGTAGCGTTCGTCAGGACCAAGGTTCTTGTAAGGGGATTTCCAATCCGCATAGAGGGCCACGAACTTAAACTCGTCCGACGTGATGCCCTTAAACTGCGGTAGGATGGAAAGGTGAGGGTTGTCTTCAAAGACATCCTCTTGACTTATCTTGAATAGCATGCACTATTAACCAAGACTCGTTGTCTTGGTTCTAGCCAAAGAACTTAACTGAAACTTGCATAACACCATAAAGAGTGGAGTTGCTAGTTGTACTTGCTTGCCAATTTGAAAAGACAATGCTTGAAGGAGCCTCCGTTGTCCCAATGTTTACTTTTAGATGCTGATTATTGTTTTGAGAACCAGCTCCAGGGGAAAAGTCAGCTTGAAACAAACTAATGTTTCCGGAAGTTAATACTCCGGAAAAGTCCATTGTCCAATAACCACCTGCTCCATCGCCATTAACCGCACCCGCTGAATAAGCAAAGGTAGGAGTAACTCCTATCGTGTTGTAAAGCGTTGTCCCAGTTGGTGTGCCCGTGGTGTTGAAACTCACGCTACCAATCCACTCCTTGTAGCCTTTTTCTCCGGCAAAGGAGTTTGCTACAACCCCGGTCAGCGTAGCTGCCGTGGTGAAGACCACAGGTGCACTAGCAGGCTGACTCATCTCCACCCTTCTAGACGTTGTATCGTCAAAGACCTGCGTGACGTAGTCGTTGTTTACCAAAACCTCTCCAAGAGAAACTACTTGCCCGTTTGCCTTGGTCGGAGAATCAATAGAGGTTAATCCAAAGGTTGACTTAACCGTAGCCAATGTGTTGTCGGCAATGCGGGACTCCCCGTTGGTTAAAACCAACAAGGTCTTCGTAGACTGCGTAGTATACGCATAGACTACTTGGTTTTTGTTTATAGCCCCAGCAGAGTCCGGAGCACCAGCCAATGTCTGGAAGGAGAAATTAAATAGTTGACTCATGTCAGGTTAAGGATTTAGAATCCGGGTACAATTGTTGTAAGTGCCGTAGTAGATGCTAAAACTAAGTTATCGGGGGTATCTAGGTAGATTTCCGAAACAACCCCTGTGACCCCTGCGTCGATAAACCTTCTGTCGTCTGCAATAATTCCCGCAGACTTTAGGTTCTTAAAACTAAAGATGCAACCAGCTGCTCCGCTTGCCGACGCATTAAGTACTCGGTTGTTGCTGATGAATGTCAACGGGAACGCAACACACAGCGTCTTAACGGCGTTGTTGGTGGTAGCCACTGTGCTTAACGCTGTAGGTGTGCTCGTAATAGCGAAATCGTATTTCTTTCCGTTGAATACGTACTCCACGTTGGATGAACCAGCGTCTGTTAAGTAAGCCACAGCAATGTTCTCGATGTTGACAATGAAAGTGCCCGTGGCCGTGGATACACCGCTTACCGGAGCGTCCTGCTTGCCTACACCGCTTACAGAGCTGGTAACCTGCGTGAGCGTCCCTGAAGTACCCGTAAGAGCCGCATAAGACCCGGTAGTAATGGTTGCTACTCTTTCGGCACCAATTTGTTCGTCGTAGAACTCAACGTAGCGGTTAGTTCCGCTACCCGAATAAGCCCACTTGAAATGATCCGATGATATGGCTGTCACCCGAAGGGTGTTGCCCGTCAGAGCGGTACCGTTGTTGTTAATTACTTCTTGAAAACGAATTGCACTTGCCATAGTTTTGTTAGTTCTGCATCATTAACAATATGACTTTGGCTATGGTTCACTCCTCGTCTTCACCAAATACATCGTCAAAGCCGTGGTCAATCTCAATAATTGCACCAAGCATCGTAAGCAACTTATCGCAGAAGTCCTCGTCCTCCCAATCAATCATCCCCCAGTAGCATACCGATGAGCAGTCCATGCTCTCCGTCTCAAAAGTCTTGGTCTCATCATCGTAATCTATAATCTGAGCAAATTGGACAATGCTGTACCGGTCGTCGTTATGCGGTACCACTTTGTGCGTAGCACTCTCCCAATACCCAGGACCATCAGACTCCTCGTCCAACCAAGACCGCTTCTTGAACTCAAAGCCGTAACTCGTTAGAACATCCTTTTCCTTACTCATTGTCCAGTATCCTCCTTTTGTAGTTGCTTGACTCTACCAGAGAAGCATAAAGCCTCTCAAACTCCGGTAGACCCGTATGCACCATCTCTTTGTACAAGTCAAAGTCCATGTTCTTGATGTACATGGCATGCTCCTGCAAGACCGGTAAAAACCCAATATCGGGGTTGATTGCCAACCTTTGGTGGTAATCCTCCATCAACTCCACAATAACGCCAGGATGACGGTTCAATAAGTAATTCTGCATGATACCCCAATAACAAGACAACCCTAAGTTAGTTTCCCAATTTGACTATCCAAATACAAAAACTTGCCTCTATCCCCCACAAAAGCCATCTTGTGGTTGATTAGGTAGTCTTTCCCAGCCTTCACAAGCAATCCCTCTCTTACCAATGCGTTTACCGCCTTGTGGTAAGCAGACCTATCTGGAGGCCTGGAGAAGGATATCTCATGCCAGTCCCTGTACCCCTGAAAGCTCAATGCAACCTCCCTGACGCCACTTTTTAGCCTTGAGAACACATACATAGCCAAAACCAATTCGGATGGCTTAAAACGGCTTAAAACGTCTATACCCGGCAAAAACAGCTTGACGAACTTTCCTCTGTCCCAAACCGACTTGCCAATAACGCTTATTCGCTCATCTGCAAAAAATAACTCCCCTGTATCCGGATCTACCAAATCCCTCTTCCTAGAATACCTTGCCATGTTACAAACATAACCATTTTTGCTAAAATTGTTTCCATTTGTGGTGAATTTTTACCACATTTGTGGTGAATTTCGCCATATTGTCACTTTTTGAAGGGGTAAAAACGCTGTTTTTGATAGCGTAGAGGCACTATTTGGGAGTACCCTGTTTTTCCTTCTATATAAATATATAGATATGCAACATGGATATCGTCAAATAGTCAATATCGTCATATCGTCATATCGTCAAATAGTCAAATAGTCAAATTGACAAGGGGTATAAGTGCAATATATGATCTATTAGCCTGGGAGGTAACCCATATTGCGCTCAATTTTTACTTAAAGTGACTTATAGCACCCATTAATTCGGGATATTCCCGAATTGGTGACCAAAATGTGACAAGTTTGTTTTATAGTAAACTAGTCAGCCTAAAGCTGACGGTGGTACTACAAAATGGAAATTTAGGTACAATAAGCGTAAATTTTGGCATACCCCCCCACCCTCCGGCTCGATCCGGTCGTTCGGAAAAGCACCCCCCAGGGTGCGTTCGGTCAGTAAACAATCCATTAGCCGTCTAACTATTGTTATATAACACATTGTAAACAATAGGGTTAGTGTGTCTGTTGTTATGTACAAAGGGACGAGCATACCTAAATCGTTTTGTTCGTGTTGTGTTGGTAACACAAAACAAACAAACCAGGATTAGGGAATGTGTTCAGTGTTGGTAACACTAAACACAAAAATGAATTGGTCTTGTGTTGTAACAAATTGCA
>Ga0194121_10007448_pt1 | contig 14259 bp, 12 predicted proteins | sample TA2MahCa50mmetaG_FD_148609 | JGI IMG/M metagenome (GOLD analysis project Ga0194121, IMG submission 148609) | Freshwater microbial communities from Lake Tanganyika, Tanzania - TA2015020 Mahale Deep Cast 50m | ecosystem: Environmental > Aquatic > Freshwater > Lake | place: Tanzania: Lake... | reverse complement strand
CCTTTTCTGAGGCGGTGTTGACGATTTTTTCTTTAGAAAAAGCGGAAGTCCAGGCAAATAGATCTGTACGAGGGTTCATTTTTTGACCATCTCTTGCCGTATAAGAGCCTTTTACATCAAAAGCTAAGAAATTCCCCTTTGAAGGGTCGTAAGAGGAGTGGACATTAGTTAAGTTAGCACCTTCAAGAGCGTAGTTGTTAAAAACGATAAGCAACGGATGAGACTGGTTAAACCATTCTGTAAAATTGTCGCCTCTTAACAAAGCTATTTTTGAGTAGGTTTCGCCAAAATTGCTAGAAACGGTTTCTTCTTCCAAGGGGAAGCGTAGACCATGATCGTAGAGAAGTTTGGCAGCGTCGCTACGGGGCTGTACTTGTTCCGGATTCAATGACTCGCCATAAAGGTGTTTCCAAGCAATGCGGTTAACACTATCGATATCTTTTTTGTTGGTGACAACGGCTTCATTCCAAATATCTTGTAGAAAGCGGTTAACGGCTTGAGCAAGCTCTGCATTATTGGGGGTAAAGGTTTCATTGACCACATGAAAATACATGGAAGAGGCTTTTACGAGTTCTGTAGCAGAAAGGCCTTGGGCGCCCGGGAAATCCAAAATGATGTTGGATCCATGTTCGCGGATGCTGACCTCAGAAAGCCCCATCTTGTTCACCCGGTTATAAAGCTCGTTCACCCCTTGAGCTAGATCGGCAGGGTTTGTGACTTTATGCCCATTTTGATCTCTGAGTTCTATCTGTACGGTTTTCCCTCCGGAGAGATCCAATCCCCAATGGAGGACTTTTCTTTCATCCCCGCGAAAGTACTTTTTAAAGCTCAGTACAAAGTTTCTCCATAGAGGACTGTAAACAGGTTTTGGTACATCAAAACGCACCTCCACATTGGGATTCACGCGAGCGGCTTGGTAGTCATCGCGCCATTTGAGCAGATCTTCTTGTTGACTGTTTTCAATTTGGTTGAGGGCATAGATGCGTTGTTTGGTGTTGCTAAATTCCAAGACGGCGTATTTTTTGGTGCCAAAAACGTGAAAGTTTTCTCTAAAGGCAGTGAGAAGGGTGCTGTAAAGATTTTCGGATTCGAAAATAAAATCTTTCGCAAAGGAAGCGCTTAGAGGGTAGGTGGTTCCGGGATATCCATAGTAACCTTTGTTTCTTAAAAGCTTTTGCAAGTTTTGAAAGTCTTGCATAAAAAGGTCTGCTTCGGGTGCGTTAGCGTTTTTTTCGGCATTTTTGAAAACTTCGTCCATCCCCTTAGCTATTACGTAGATGGAATTGGTTTTCATCCCCTGGGGGATACTGCTATCTTGCATAGAGGGGGTGCAGACCACAAGCCCCAACTGTCTGGCGTGGACAGGCAGGTTTTGGTAGGTAGCATAGTCCCAAATAGGGTACACCTCCCGACGTAAATCGGGGTGCTTAGGGTGCCAATATTCTTCTAGAAATTTTTTAAGTTGCACAGATTCATCAGAGGCTACTTTGGTAAGATCAAAAGCCAAGAAGCTTTGGCTGTCGGTAATGGAACTTAACGCTATCTCAAACTGATTCTGAGAAGGTTGTATAGTTTCGTTAGACTCTCGCGCAATACGGGCAATTTCGTTAAAAAGTAGCTGTTCCAAACGGTCCTTCATAGAAGCTTTTTCTCTACTTTGACTCCAGGCTGTTTGCAACTTAACGACATCGGAGTGCAAAGTTAATGCCGCCGATTGTTTATCGAAGTCAACAACAAGGGCATTGATGAAGGGGTGGTGGGGTCCTATCTTAATAGTTTGGGTATTGTCTCTTTCGCTGGAATGAGCCAAGACATCGGGCAGAGTTTGATAAGACCAGGGAGCAAGCCCTGCGGCAAAATTTTGAGTGTGGTTTTTAAGGAGAGTGACGGTGGAGGCAAGAAGCTCTTCTTTCTTTATGAGAAATTCTAGCCGCTGCTGATCTTCTGTGGTAAGGAAGCTGTTTTCTTTTTTAAGATGAGACTCCTTCTCCTGTACCTGAATTTTTTCAAGACGCACCCTGTCTTTGAAAGTTTCTAGGTCCGCAATCAGTGTGTCTATAGCGGAAGATTTATTTTGAAAATCCCCTTGAGTTACGGAAGCAAAAGCTCGTTTGGCTAGGGAGGAACTCTCTCCAAAAACTTCGACAAATTCTTTTAAGTTGTGGCAGAGGGCCATTAAAAACTCTTCTTTTCTGGAAGGGTCCGTGGCGTGAAGAGCAGAACTTAATAACTGAGCGTTTTCGCTCGCGCCGCCAATAGAAAAGCTGAGTTGGGTCAGGCGGTCATTCAAAACTTTTCTGTAGAAGGGAGTTAATTTCCCTTCGGCATCGAATTTTTCTGAAAAAGTGAAGTAATCGTTGGCTTGCTCCGGAGTAAAATAAGTGCCTACTTTGCGAGAAACGGTTACCGTTTTGGAGGTTTCTTCTTGACCCACTTCAGTCAAAGACAACTGAGAAGGTACAAAGGGGATCAAAGCGCCGGCACGAGGAAGGTAAGATCTAAAAGTGTCCGCTTCTTTAGTAGTTTTAAAAGCCACTTGAATAAGCTGGGGATCCTCTTTATCCAAAGTGATGCTCGCGGGTTTAATAGAAAGTAGCTTGGAAAAAGATTCCAGCCAAAGAACGGACTCTTTCTCTAGTGCAGTTGTTCTATTCACAATTTGGTGAACAGTTTTTGTGGCTTGCGATGAATTAATAGGCTTATCTAGCGGTTGTAGATAGTAAAGGACGGTAGGTAGTATGTTGTAAGTGGTAAGAAAGATAACGGCAAGGATAAGAAATAGCTGCCAACGTTTTTGTTTTTCCATTGTTTGAGGGGCCCTTGTTAAAGATCTATTTTTGGAAAAGGATAGCGATCTATAGTGATTATGTCTAGACGAAATTCTTCAGGAGTTCTACTAAAAAGTTGCTCTTTTTTAACAAATGTCTTTGTGTTAAGATCTTTCCTAGGAAAATTGCTAAAGGATAACGTTTAAGTGACCCTTGTATTGGAAGAGTCTAAAAAAGAGCTTTTACATAGCCGGATCGACCCTAGACAGGTGCCGAAGCATGTGGCATTTATCATGGACGGCAATAGAAGGTGGGCCAAACGCAAGGGGCTTCCGGTGTCACTAGGGCACTGGAGGGGCGCTGAAGTTATAGATGAGGTGGTGAGGTGTTCTTTAGAGTGGGGAATTAAGACGCTGACTGTTTTTACTTTTTCTACGGAGAATTGGAATCGCTCTTCTGAAGAGGTGGAGTATCTACTAAGGCTTATTGCTTTGTTTTTAAAAAAGAAAAAAAAGCTTTTGATTCAAGAAGGGGTTAGGCTCTGTACGATAGGGGATTTGTCCCCTTTCCCGGAAGAGTTGCGGAAGCGCTTGCAAGACGTGGCAGTAGCGACCGAGCATTGCAGTGGATTGGATCTTGTTTTGGCCTTGAACTATGGCGCCCGAGATGAAATCACAAGGGCGTTCAAAAAAATTTTACAAGACGTTCTTGAGGGAAAAATTCTAAAACAAAATGTTACAGAAAATATCATTTCTAGTTATCTTGATACTTCTCGTTGGAGAGATCCCGATTTGCTGATTAGAACAAGTGGGGAAAAGAGGTTAAGTAATTTTTTATTGTGGCAGTTATCTTATACCGAGGTTCATACTACGGAAGTTTTGTGGCCCGATTTTGGAGAAGAAGATTTACTGCGGGCGATTATTGAATATCAACATAGAGAAAGGCGTTTTGGCGAATGAGTGCTTATAGTAAGTTCCATGATTTGAAAATGCGGGTAGGGGTTTCTCTTATAACACTTACCCTTGTCGGTGCGCTTATTTTTTTCTCATACTATTTTTTAGTGCAGGCTGTGATCACCCTCCTTATTGGCGTTATAGCGGTTGTAGGTATTGGAGAATTTGCCGAGTTTTGTAAAGCTAAAGGAGCGGAAGTTTCCAAGAGATGGATGATGGTGTTGGGTGCTTTGGAAGTTTTAGCCATCTATCTGGGAGGGATTTTTCCTTGGGCTGTTGAATTTCCCTTGGGGGTTCTTCTTTTTGCTATTTTTGTCTTCTTTTGTTTGGGGTATAAGCAGGTTACCAATGCCATCCCTCTCGTCTCCATGCAGTTTTTTGCTATTTGTTACATTGCGGTGCCGCTTGCGCTGATGTTAAAAATTTTATACCCTGGACTCTCTAGTCATTTTAACCTAAGAGATGGTCGTATTTGGTTTGTTTATCTTATTTGCATTACCAAAGTTACGGATATAGGAGCCTATTTTGGAGGTAGACTTTTAGGTAAAAGAAAGTTGGCTCCCATTTTAAGCCCCAGCAAAACTATAGAAGGGGCCGTAGCGGGACTTGTTTTTGCTGTTGGGTTAAGTGTTTTATTTAGTTTTATGAGCGCTTATTTTGCTATAGAGGTATTTCAACTTCCGTTAGCAACGGCTATTTTATTGGGTGTTGTTTTAAGTGTAGGGGGACAGCTGGGAGATTTAGCGGAATCTCTCTTAAAGCGCGATGCAAAAGTCAAAGACAGTAACCGATTGCCGGGGTTAGGTGGGGTGCTGGATATGTTTGATTCGTTGCTATTTACTATTCCTATTTTGTTCTTTTACTTGCATACCATTTGAGGGTTTTGTCCATGATTATTGCTATAGATGGGCCTTCCGGCACGGGGAAATCCACAGTCGCGCAGCGCCTGGCGCGCAAGCTAAATTTTTTTTATTTCGATACGGGAGCGATGTACCGTTGTTTCGCCTATTTTCTTTTGAAAAGGCAAGTCGATGCTGAAGACCAAGAAGGCATTTTACAGGCTTTAAAAGCATTTGATTTTGATGTTGAGCTTTTGGAAGGAGAATATCACTACTTTATAGAAGGGGAAGATATTTCGCTGTCTATTCGTCAAGAAAGGGTTTCTGAGATGGCTTCGAAAGTGGCAAAACATGGGTTTGTACGGGAGTCTCTTTTGCCTATCCAGAGAGCTTTTGGTCTTAAAGGGCATGTGGTGATGGAAGGTAGAGATATCGGTACGGTGATTTTTCCACAAGCGGAGCTAAAAATTTTTCTGACTGCAGATTTGAAGGTGCGGACAGAGAGAAGGCTGCGGCAGCTGGAGCAAAAGTTTGGAGCTACCGCGGAGTATAACCGTGTATTAGAAGAGATGGAGAAGAGGGATCGGCAAGATAGCAACCGTAATGTGGCTCCTTTAAAACAGGCTGAGGACGCTGTTGTTATCGATACCACGCATTTTACAATTGATGAGGTGGTAGAAGCGATTATAAAACTTGTAAAAAAGTAGTGGGGTTTTATGGAGAAGGTTGTAAGAAAAACACCGCTACTCTACTTTTTAGGCAAAAGTCTTATCAGAGGTTTTTTGAGACTTTTTTATCGTTTAGAGATACATGCTCCTAAAATACCTTATGTAGGTGCTGCTATTATAGCAGCTAATCATACCTCTTTTTTAGATCCCCCGGTGTTGGGGGTTGCATGGCCGGAAGAGGTGCATTTTCTTGCTAGAAAAACGTTGTTTGATATCCCCCTTTTAGGATGGCTTATTAGAAAATGCAATACCCATCCTTTAAAAGGAGATGTGGGAGATGTTGCAGTGTTTAAAGAGATGATTCATCTCCTGCAAGAGGGGAAAAAAGTGATTTTATTTCCTGAAGGACAAAGATCCTATGATGATCGGATTGCCGATATTAAGCCCGGCATTGCCTTACTTGTATCCAAGACTCGGGCAGCTATTATTCCGGCGTACATTTTTGGAACATTTGAAGCATGGCCAAGAACTAGAAAGTTTCCAAAACTTTGCAAAAAGATAGGATGTGTTTTTGGTTCGCCGCTATTTTGGGAAAGTGAAAGTCATTTAGACAAGAAGCAAGCTCAGGAGGCTTTTGCTCTTCAGGTTAAAGAAGCTCTACAAAATCTTAAGTTGTGGTACGAGTCGGGAGCTCAAGGAACCCCTCCCTAGCAAGGTATGCGAAAGTATTTTTGTTTCTTTTTTTTAGTGGTTACCCTTTTACAGGCCCAAGAGAAGATTCTTGTGTGTGTACATGGTTTTATGCGTTCAAAATCCAATATGAGCTATTTTGAAAAATCTTTTAAAGAAAGGGGATGGGATGTTTATTTGTGGTTTTATCCTAGTCGTCTTAAAACTATAGAAGAGCATGGAGCCTCTTTAACGGATCTTTTAAATTTTATTGCAAAACGGCATCCCGGCGAGGCGATTTCTTTTGTGACCCATTCCATGGGAGGACTTGTGGTGCGTAGTGCGGTGAATCATGAAGACTGCCCTATTGAAGCAAAAATAGGGAGAGCCGTTCTTATAGCGCCACCCAATCGTGGCAGTGCTTATGGAAGGTTTTTAAATATGTTTGAGCCTTTTCGGGATATTGCAGGCCCTTATGCCGGGCGGCAATTAATGACGACGCAAGAAGATGGATTTGATGCTTTGGGACAGTTTCCTTCTTCTATGGAGGTTCTTGTTATAGCCGGCACTTGCGGCTTTAATTTGGCTATCCCCGGGAAAAATGACGGCAAGGTAGGGGTGAGTGAGACAAGATTGAGTACTCCCCATGAATTTAAAAAGGTGTTTGCAGGCCATAGTTGGATCTGTCATACGCCTAAGACGGTAGAGATAGCAAGCGAGTTTTTAGAAAGGGAAGAAACAGCTACTTCTCCCTAGACTTTTTAGCCCGTTGCTTTTTGATCCAAAGGATACCAAAAGCTATATTGCAGAGGATGATGATAGCAGCAGTGATGGGTAAAAACCAACCTAGCGTAAAAAGGTTTGTGCTGAATAAGCAACCGACCATAGAGGCTCCTTGATACCTTACCATCCGAATTATAAGGTTTTAAGAATTTAAGGGAAGAAGCCTTCTATTTGTCAGGGAAAAGATCCTCCCAGGTATCAGGGGGTGTTGCGGGTCTCATTTTTATTTCCTTAGAGGTGGCTTCCTTAGAAGAAAGAGCGGGGCTTTTATCCGGTGTGGTCGGGGTTGGAGCCGCCTCTACCAGCGCAACTTTTTCTTGTACTTGCCGGGTTACAGGGGAGCTATTAGAAGTCATTTTATTTGCATGAAAGGCAGCATCTGTTTTCTTGGTGTGTTTGGGTGGTTTAGCTGCAGTAGCAGATTGTTTTATGGCAGGGAGCAGATGGTGTAAGCCAGCCCTATTTGAGTAAAGTGTATCAGAGAGATTTTTATTGAAGTGTGACCATAGATAGTCCTGTTCGATGCGTGTTTGTAGGGTTCTGCAGGCGGTTATAAGATTCATAATGACAGTTTCAGGCTGTTGTGAGAGCTGACACTTTTCATAAGGGTTATCGATGATTCCTCTAAGGCGGTGTGCCATTTTATGTGTATACTCAGGGAAGGCGGAGTGTAGAACGCTAGCGTCTTCAGTAATAGGAGCATCTTTAGGAGGGTTTTTAGGAATAGGAAGAGTCATCAAGTGGATAAAATCCTCTAGTGGTATAGTGAGAATGGCATGTGTTTGGTCGTGGGCTATTTGGTATACAATGCGGAGGAGATAACGAGCAGTGGTAGCAGGGTCGCTTTTTATAAGAGTTATCACTTGCAAAAAATCTTGCTTTGTAGCAAAGGGACTGCGATAGTCGGTAGTGATGTAGAGTGGTTGAGATGATTGGGTTTTTGATGGTTTAGGGATCTTCACTACGGGCGGTATGTAGAAAGGAGTGGTAGGGCCTAGCTGCTGCTGAGCTACGGCGTCAACTTTGGTTGAGGTTTTATCTTCAAGTGGGGACTGTAAAAGTACGGCCTTTTTTCCGGCGGAAGTTTTTCCTTCCCGGGAAGGGGCAGCTCGCTTCGGCTGAGCTGCAATACTTGCATAGGAAGATGCAGATGAGATCTCTTTTGATGACATGATAGGGTCTTGGTTAAGGATTAATCTAGTGAGGATGAGAGTTTACAGCATCAGCGAGTTTTTTTCAGTCGAAAAGGTTTTTTTAAAAAGGTCTTGAAAAAGAGTATTTTAGATATGGAAAAAAAACAAGGTTGGCTCTATTCTCCTGTGAAGATAAAGAATTTTTAAGTATCAGGGGAAAACCATGTCAGAATTAATAGCTTATCTCAACGAAGAGCAATTTAAAGAAAAAATTAAAATAGGTGTCACTTTAGTGGATTTTTATGCCGATTGGTGTGGTCCTTGCCGTATGTTAACGCCCGTTTTGGAAACCGTAGCCAAGGATCTTCAAGGGAAAGTTACTGTCGCCAAGGTGGATATCGATCAAAATCAAAGAGTGGCCGGAGCTTATCAGGTGACTTCAGTGCCTACTATGATCGTCTTTAAAGATGGCAAAGAAATGAACCGCCTAGTAGGGCTTCGTGATGCTGAAGGTGTAAAAAAGTTTATTAATGCTGTTATCTAGTGTAACTAAAGCCTAGCTGTCTCAATCCCTCATACAAGACGATAGCCGCAGAGGTTGATAGGTTGAGACAGCGGGCTCCTGTTTGCATGGGGATAGTATAGAATTTTTCAGGAAAAAGATCGAAAAGTATCGCCGGCAGGCCGGAAGTTTCAGCCCCAAAGACCAAAATATCCTCTTGAGTAAAGGGGATGTGTGTATAAGGGCGGCTTGCTTTGCTAGAAAAGAAATAAAAGGGTCTTGAAGAGACGCTTAAATACTCTATCACATCGTCTATATAGTTGATGTTTACCTCCTCCCAGTAGTCAAGGCCTGCCCGTTTAAGATGTCTGCTTGCTACACTGAACCCCAAAGGCTTTACAAGAGTAAGCGCTGTACCGGTCACAGAACAAGTACGGACGATGTTACCTGTATTTTGGGGGATTTGAGGTTGATAAAGAAGAATTTCCATAAGAAGAAAAAAGGCCCCTTGAGATAAGGAGCCTTTGTTTTTTTAACGGGCTTGCTCAGTAGCAGTATCCTCATCGACAGCTAGCTCTCCATCTTCTTCGGCATCACTTGCAGTAGAAGACATGAGGGTATCTTGTTCTTGAGGACTGTTAGCTTTAACTATCTCGATTTCAAAAGTCAAAAGGGAATTAGGCGGCAGATTGCCATTCATGCCGTAAGCTAAGTCGGGGTGAATGTAAAGCGTTCTTTTCTCTCCTTCTTTCATACCGATAAGTCCTTTGCTGAAACCGGGGATGGTTTCATCCAAAGAGACCATTTCGTCTTCCTTGGAAATACCGAACACCTTGCCGTCCAGGAATTTGCCGGTATATTTGATCAGAGGAGAAAAGTGAGCTTGCACAGTTTCTCCGGTCCCTTCTTTTTCTATTTTATATTGCAGCTTATTATCTTCTAGGGCAACGATGCCTGCTGAGGTAGCGTTAGTTTCCAGGAATTTCACGGCAGCTTGTAGATTGTCTGCTGCAGTTTGTTTAAACTTCTTCTCTTGTTCTTGAGAAATAGCTTGAATGCACTCAGATTCTGTCATAGGAGATTCTTTTCCTATGATAGAGTCTTGGATGCCTTTGATAATCTTGTCCATATCAAACTTAAATCCTAAAGAATCTAAGTTTTTCCCAATGAGGTGGCCGAAAGCTTCGGAGACTTTTGAAATATCCAAAATCTTTTCTTCCTCTTTCGCAGGCGTTTTTTCTTCGGTTTTTGCTACTTCTTCTACAGAAGCAGCCTTTTCTTCAGCTTTTGTAGAGGCCTTGTGGCTGGCAAAAATAGAAGATGTGCAAAACATTCCTACACTCAACAATACAGGCAGGGATAAGATTAAATGTTTTTTTGTCATAGTTTGGACTCCTTCCAATAAGTTAGTAACACTTTAACGTGTTTTTCAATTATGTCAAAGAAATTTCTTCTGCTAAACTTTTAAGTTTCAATTCATCTAGTTGTTTTTGAGGGATAGATGAAGGTGCTGACATCATCAGATCGCTTGCGTGATGATTTTTAGGAAAAGCGATGACATCTTTGATGTTATCGGTATCGCAAAGGATCATCATGATGCGGTCTACCCCGAAGGCAATACCCAAGTGTGGCGGGGTGCCATATTTTAAGGCTTCAACAAAAAAGCCCATTCTGGTTTGCATATCGTCTTCCGTCAGCTGTAAAAGACGGAAAATTTTTTGTTGTAGGTCTTGATTATGAATTCTTTGAGAACCTCCGCCGATTTCATAACCGTTGAGCACGCAGTCGTAGGCATAAGAGCGGACCTCCAGAGGGTTTTTATCTAAAAGGGGTAAATCGTCAAAATGTGGCGAAGTAAAGGGGTGATGGGCGCTGGAGAGTCTTTTTTCTTCTTCATCCCATATAAACAAAGGGAAGTCTGTTACCCACAGGAATTTGTAACTATTTTTAGGGATGAGTTGCCGCTCTTTCGCGATCAAACGACGCAAGTGGTCGAGGCATTGATTGACGGTAGATTCCTTGGCTGCAGCAAGGAGGATAAGATCACCGGGCTCTGCTTGCATTTTGGTAGCTAATTTATCTAGCAGGGTGTCGGAGAAAAATTTAGATAGACTGGAGGAGTAGCCGCCGGTCTGTTTTTTTACCCAAGCGAGTCCTTTTAAGCCCAGCTGCGCAACGAACTGCGTGTAATGATCAAGACCCTTTCTGGAGATCGCTTCGCCTCCTTTTACGCAAAGGGCTTTAATACAGCCGCCGGATTTTAGAGTATCTAAGAAAACAGAGAAAGAAGAGTCGGCGGCGATATCGTCGATGCGAACAAGTGGCATTCCAAAACGAAGATCCGGTTTATCGCAACCATAATTTTCCATACACTCTTGATATGTCATACGCATAAAGGGTGTAGGGATATCTATGTTTAAACACTCTTTGAAAATTGTTTTTAACATTCCCTCGGAAAGCGCCTGTATATCGGAAGGTTGATGAAAACTCATTTCGATATCAATTTGTGTAAATTCAGGTTGTCTTTCAGCTCGCAGGTCTTCATCTCTAAAGCAGGGAGCTATCTGGAAATAACGATCCATCCCTCCAATCATTAAAAGTTGTTTGTAAATTTGAGGGGACTGGGGTAGAGAATAAAAATGGCCGGGATGAATTCTAGAAGGGACGAGATACTCTCGGGCGCCTTCAGGAGTAGATTTAGAAAGGATAGGAGTTTGTATTTCGGTGAAATTTGCTTTATCGAGATAGTTCCTTACAGCCAAAAGCGCTCGGTGACGCATTCTTAGATTGTGGGCGATTTTCCCTTTGCGGATGTCTAGATAACGATATTTCAAACGAAGTTCCTCGTTGACTTCTGTTCCGTCTTCGTAAATAGCAAAAGGGGGTGTTTTCGACTCTGACAAAATAGAAAGTGTTTCTACAAGGATTTCTATAGCCCCTGTTTTCATGGAAGCATTGTGCATGCCTTGTGCTCTAGGAGCTACTTTGCCTTGGATAGAGATCACCCATTCAGGACGAAGCTTGCTAGCCATGTCATGGAGCGTCTTGTGGGTAGTAGCGTCAAAAATAAGCTGTGTCAGCCCGAAACGATCTCTTAAATCGATAAAAATAAGCTGGCCAAGGTCTCGTCGTCTTTGTATCCAGCCGGCTAAGGTTACGGTTTTTCCTATATGAGTAGCTGTCAATTCTCCACAGTGGTGCGTTCTTTTATAGTCATGCATAATCGTCTCTAAATGGTTTATAAAAAACTAGTGTAGCGTATTTAATGTTTTTTTTCTAAGGGCCTCTTTTCCCAAAGGGATAGTAGATGGGGTAAAAGGGTTTTTAAAGGGATATTTTGAGCTTCCCGTGAGTTCATGTTTTTTAACTGAGCCACTCCTTGCTCGATTTCTTGGTCTCCTAGAATGAGACTATAAAACGCCTGGGAATCGCTAGCGTCTTGCAGCGCTTTTTGCATCTTGGTCGCTTTAATAGAAATTTCTGTGGGTACCCGGGCGTGGCGTAGGGTGCATAGAATAGAAAAACAAAGATTTTGAGCGGCATTGCCAAGGGGAATCAAAAAAATAAAAGGGGTGGGACTTTCGGGAAAGCGGCATTTTTGTCCGAGCATCGTATGAAGAATCCTCTCTATTCCGGTAGCAAAACCTATAGAAGGAAGATCGGGGCCGCCTAGGGCTTTGATAAGACCGTCATAACGCCCTCCCGCTCCGATAGAGTTTTGTGCACCTAGTACATTGGAAGTGACTTCAAAAACGGTTTGATTGTAGTAGTCAAGCCCTCTTACAAGGCGGGGTTCTATGTGAAAGGCGATATTAAGTTTTGTTAACTGATCGCATACGGTGTCGAAATGTTTTCTGGAAGCATCGGAGAGATAATCGGCAAGTGATGGGGCTTCTTGAAGAAGCTGTATTTCCTGAAGGTTTTTGGTGTCTAGGATACGCAAGGGATTTTTCTGCAAGCGCAGCTTGCTGTCTTCAGAAAGACTTTCTATGTGGGGGGTTAAAAAAGCTACTAAGGCATTTTGATAGCGCTCTCGGCTGGGAGCGTCTCCAACAGAGTTTAAGAGAACTTTCAAGTTTTTAATGTCGAGTCTTCTGTACATCTCACACAGAAGGTCGATTATTTCTACATCTTGAAAGGGGTCCGAGCGTCCAATAGCTTCAACGCCAAATTGATGGAATTGACGAAAGCGTCCCGCTTGAGGGCGATCGTAGCGGAAGTAGGGACCTGTGTAGCATAGCTTGTGGTCTGCCCCCAGCTGATAGAGATGGTTTTCTATAAAGGCGCGAATAACAGACGCGGTTCCTTCAGGACGGAGCGACATAGAGCGCCCCCCTTTATCTTCAAAAGTATACATCTCTTTGGAAACAATATCGGAAGCGTCGCCGACAGAGCGAATGAAAAGATCTGTGCTTTCAAAGATTGGGGTTCGAATTTCTTTAAAACCGTAATCCAAAGCAGTTTGATAAAGAATTTTTTCTACAAAACGCCACTTGTCAGAAAGTTTCCAGCTATCTTCTGCTTTTAGCTGATTGGGTAGAATGTCAAAGGTTCCTTTGGGCTGGCTGTATTTCATAAAGGCTCTAGGTTGAAGTTACATAGAGATTATAAAAGGCTTAAAGAAAACAGTCCATGTGAAAATCAAATAAAGCCTTTCTTGAGGTTGGAAAGAAATCTGTCGATAAGACCTACCCAATAATGGAGCATGCTAATTTTTGTTTTGGAAAAGGTTTCTTCATGAAGGGTTTTTAAAAGTTCAAAAAAGGGGGCCGGAAACCAGTTTTGGCTTAAATAGTGACTTAAATAAAATCCCAAAGAATGCTCGGAATTTTGAGGATAAAGCCTAACGGAGGAGATGAGTGTTTTAATAAGCTGGGGATCAAGATGTTCTATAGGTAAGGAGGTGGTGTGCTCATTCAATAGGACCCAGCTTTGGGCAAATGCTTCCGCAAAAGGCAAATCATGAGCGGGGTTTTCATCTCGAAGTTTAATGAGTAAGTTTTTGAAAAAGACTAAATTTTCCAGAAAAGGTTCTAGAGATAGTGTGGTCGCGGCTTCCGGCAGGGAAGAGGGAAGCTTGCTAAACAAATAATTAATAAGCTGTAGATAGAAAAAGATGAGAGTATTTTTAGGTGTCTCCAAAGGAGTTGGTTGTGTTTTTTCTCGTACCTCGTAGGGATCTGCTAGGGGCTCAATCTTCATGGTGTTGAGTTCGGAGCGTTTGATAGGTCTTATGGGTTTATTAAAATCATCCATTCTAGTATCCTCGGGGGTACAGGATTGTTAGATCGTATGGTTCTCTTTTGTTAATTTGATTTTCTATCATAATAAAAAATCAAATAAATTCACTTGAAAAAGTGGGGATAGAGATAAATATTTAAGCAAGTGGAGCGTTGCGTGAGTATTATAGATTTTATGAAACCGTCCCCTCACTCACAACCTATTGAAGACAAAGAGACAATTGATAAAACCTACAAGTATTGGCGTTTGCGTATTTTTTATGCAATGTACGTGGGTTATGCTTTTTTTTATTTTACAAGAAAAAGTTTTACTTTTGCTATGCCGGCTTTAATAACAGAGCTCGGTATGACCAAAACCGAGCTCGGATATCTAGCGAGTACTTTATATTTTACTTACGGTATTAGCAAATTTGTAAGCGGGGTCCTATCTGATAAGTCCAACCCTCGATTTATCATGGCGATGGGGCTTGTCCTTACGGGAATTTTTAATATATTTTTTGGTTTTTCCAATTCTTTCATCTTTTTTGCTCTCTTTTGGGGGTTAAATGGGTGGTTTCAAGGGTGGGGTTGGCCCCCTTGCGCTAGACTCTTAACCCACTGGTATTCTCAGAAGGAAAGGGGAACCTGGTGGGGTATATGGAACACCTCCCATAATATTGGCGGGGCTTTAATTCCTCTTGTGGTAGCAGAAGCGATTAAATATT
>Ga0194121_10007447_pt1 | contig 14259 bp, 9 predicted proteins | sample TA2MahCa50mmetaG_FD_148609 | JGI IMG/M metagenome (GOLD analysis project Ga0194121, IMG submission 148609) | Freshwater microbial communities from Lake Tanganyika, Tanzania - TA2015020 Mahale Deep Cast 50m | ecosystem: Environmental > Aquatic > Freshwater > Lake | place: Tanzania: Lake... | reverse complement strand
CGTGCATCGGCGTGCCCTCGTCGCGATGGCGGGCGTTGTCGATGTCGGTTTCGCTGATCCGCCCGATGAAGCTCTTGGAGCCGATCATGCCGCCCCAATGACCCTCCTCGTCGGCCCACGAGGCGACATCGACCGCAAGCCCGGCGGTCGCCCCATCCTCGGCCAACGCGCGCGCCACCTCCAGCCCGTAGAGCACGCCCATCACGCCGTCGAGCCAGCCGCCGCGCGGCTGAGTGTCGGTGTGAGAGCCGATCAGCAAGCCCGGCCCGGCCTTGAGGCTGCGACCGAGCACGGTGCCGACGCCGTCGATCACCGGCTCGAGCCCCGCCTCCCTCATGCGGCCGGCGAGCCAGTGCCGGCTCTCGACGTCTTGCGGCGACAGATGCGGGCGATGCACGCCGGTCTGGTAGCGGCCGAACTCGGCCATGCGGCGCAGATCGGCCAGCAGGCGATCGCCGTTGATCTTGGGCATGTCGGTGAACCCTCGCGTTGAGACCGCGCCAGCATACACCAGCCGAGCGCTACTTCTGCCGTTGCGACCAGCCGATATAGAGCCCGGCACCGACGATGATGGCGGCGCCCAGCCAGCCCAGCAGGTCGGGAAAGTTGCCGAAGAACAGATAGCCCACCGCGACCGAACCCAGAAGCTGCATGTACTGGAAGGGCGACACGATGTTGGCCGGCGCATGGCTCATGGCGCGGGCCACGCAGTAGTGGCCGAGCGCACCGAGCACGCCGAGGCTGCAGAAGCAGGCGACGTCGCTCAGCGTGTCGGGCGTTCGCCAAATGAACGGCAATGCCAGGATCAGCCCGAAGGCACCGACCAGCGAGCTGTAGGTGGCCGACGTCTCGGGCATGTCGACGTCGGCGATACGCCGCGTCAGCACTTGATACAGCGCATAGCAGGTGGCGCTCGCCACGACGAGCAGCGAGGCCCATTGGAACAGGTCGGTACCCGGCCTTATCACGATGACGACACCGAGAAACCCGATGCCGAGGGCGATCAGCCGGCTGACCGTGGTGCGCTCACCCAGCATCGGCAAAGCAAGCAACGCCACGACCAGCGGCGCAGTCATGCTGATCGATGCAGCCTCGGCGATCGGAATGGAGACGATGGCGACGAAAAAGCACAGGTTGGAGGTGGTGAGCAGCGTCGAACGCAGGAGCTGCGTGCCCAGCCGCTGCGTGCGCAGCATGCCGAAGCCGAAACGAGGCACGAATACCGCGAGCATGAAAAGCATGTGCCCGAAGGTTCGCGCCCAGGAGACCTGCAGCGAATCGTAGCCGCCCTCGCCCAGGAACTTGGCGAAGCCGTTCATGATCGGAAACAGGATGCCCGCTCCGCACATGAAGAGGATGCCGGCCAGGATGCGCTGGCCGTCCGCCGGCTTGCCGTTCAACGCTTGGCAACCCCGCTGAGAGCACGCCACACGCGTTCCGGCGTCGCCGGCATATCGAGTGCTTCGACGCCGGCCGACCGGAGCGCATCGAGAATCGCCGCCATCACCGTCTGGGGCGCGGCGATGCAGCCGGCCTGACCGGAGCCCTTGACGCCGAGTGCATTGGCCGCGGTCGGCCGCTCGATCAGCGCGATGCCGAAGCCCGGCAGGTCGTCGGCCCGTGGCAGGGCGTAGTCCATGAACGAGCCGGACACGAGCTGCCCCGACTTGGCGTCGTAGACCGTGTGCTCCAGCACCGCCTGGCCGATGCCCTGCGCCACGCCGCCCTGCACCTGACCTTCGGTCAGCAGCGGATTGATCAGCCGGCCGTAGTCGTCCACCGCCGTGTAGCGGACCAGCGCGACCGTGCCGGTCTCGGGATCGATCTCGACCTCCGCGACATGGCAGCCGCTGGGAAAGGTGAAGACGTCGGTCATGTTCATGACGTGCACGCCAAGCCCTTTGGCCATGCCGTCGGGCAGGTTGGCCGGATCCTCGGCGCTGCGCGCCAAGGCCGCGAGCGCGATCGTCCGATCGCTGCCCTGCACGGTGAACCGACCGTCGGCGAACGCCAGCTCGGCCTCCGAGGCCTGCAACAGGTGCGCCGCCAGCGTGCGTGCCTTGGCGAGCGCCGCATCGATCGCCTTGACCACGGCGCCGCCGCCCATATGCATGGAGCGCGCTCCGCCATGGCCGGCGCCGCTTTTCACCTGCCGCGTGTCGGCTTGCACGTAGCGGATGCTGTCGAGCGGCACGCCCAGCCGGTCGGCCGCGATCTGCGCGAAGGCCGTCTCGTGACCCTGGCCGTTGGACTCCGTGCCGACCGCCACCGTCACCCGGCCGTCGCTCTCGAAGCGCACCTCCGCGCCCTCGTTGGGCGCGCCGCGAGAGGTTTCGAGAAAGCAGGCGACGCCGATACCGCGTAGGCGGCCGCTGCCCTGGCTGGCAGCCCGCCGCGTAGCAAAGCCCGCCGTGTCGGCGCGGGCGACGGCGGCATCGAGGTTGCCGACGAAGTCGCCCGAATCGATCGCCATGCCGAGCGCCGTCTTGTGTGGAAAGGACGCGATCAGATTCTGCCGCCTGAGATCGACGGGCTCGCGACCGAGCTTGCGCGCCGCCGCTTCGATGGCGCGTTCGACGATGTAGTTGGCTTCGGGCTTGCCGGCGCCACGATAGGCATCGACCGGCACGGTATTGGTGAAGGCGCCGCGGATGTCGACGGCGATCGCCGGAATATCGTAGACGCCACCCTGCGCCGTCGAGGCCGCAACCACCGACGCGCCGGGCCCATTGCCCGACAAATAGGCGCCGAGATTGGCCACCATCGCCACATCCAGCGCGAGAAAGCGGCCCTGCGCATCGAGCGCCAGCTTGGCGGTGGCCGCGATGTCTCGGCCCTGAGCGCTCGACACGAACTCCTCGGCGCGATCGGCCAGCCAGCGCACCGGCCGGCCAAGCCGACGCGCCGCGAACAACAGCAGGATCCACTCGGGGTAGAGGAAGTTCTTGGTGCCGAAGCCGCCGCCGACGTCGGGTGCGTGGACCTGCACACGCTCCGGTGGCAGCTTGAAGATGAACTCGGCGAGCTGGCGGCGGATACCGTGCACGCCCTGCCCGGTCAGCTCGAGGTCCAACGTATCGGTCGCCGCGTCGTAGCGCGCGATGCCGGCGCGCGGTTCGATCGGCGCCACGACCACCCGGTTGTTCATGATCTCGACTTCGACGACCTGAGCGGCCCGACGCATAGCTTCCGCCACGGCCGCGGCATCGCCGCGCTGCACGTGGTAGGCAAGATTGCCCGGTGCCTCCTCCCACAGCGTCGGCGCGCCAGGCGAGAGGGCCGCCAAGCCGTCGACGACACTGCCCAGCGCCTCGTAGTCGACATCGATCAGTTCCGCCGCCTCGCGCGCGATCTCCGCGCTGTCGGCCACCACAAACGCCACCGGGTCGCCGACGTGGCGGACCCGGCCGGCCGCCAGCGCCGACCGCGGCGGCACGATCAATGGCTTCACGGCCGCCAGGCACGGCATGTGACCGAGGCCGGCTGCCGCCAGATCGGCATGGGTGTAGATCGCGCGAACGCCGGCCAGCGCTGCTGCGTGCGAGACCTCGATCCTTTCGATCACCGCATGGGCATGCGGCGATCGCAAGACGTGGCCGTGCAGGCAATCGTGCGCCGCAATATCGGCCAGATAGCGGCCCTGGCCGATCAGGAAGCGCCCGTCCTCGCGGCGGAGCATCGACCGGCCAATCAACTGCTCGCGACTGCTATTGCCCATGTCGTCCCACCCGATAAGCTCCCGGGCAACTCCTTGGAGGACTCACCCATGATCGACCTGCACTACTGGCCCACGCCCAACGGCAAGAAAGTCACCATCCTGCTCGAGGAATGCGGCCTGCCCTACAAGATCGTACCCGTGAACATCGGGCGCGGCGATCAGTTCGGCAAAGAATTCCTGGAGATGAACCCCAACCATCGCATGCCGGTCATGGTCGACCACGAACCCAAAGGCGGCGGCAAGCCGATCGTGGTGTTCGAATCGGGTGCCATCATGATGTACATCGCCGAGAAGGCCGGGAAGTTCTATCCGCAGGACCTGCGGACGCGCTACGACGTGAATCAGTGGATGATCTGGCAGATGGCCAACCAGGGTCCCAAGAGCGGCGAGTGCGGCCATTTCCGCCGCGTCGACCAGACCAAGGAGGGCGATCAGAAGTATGCCATCACGCGCTTCACCGACGAGGTCAACCGGCTTTACGGCGTGTTGAACAATCAACTCTACAAGCAGCGCTATCTCGCGGGCGATCAGTACACCATCGCCGACATGATCTGCTATCCGTGGACCATCAACTGGAAGTTCCAGGGCCAGGACATTGAGGAGTTCAAGTACTTCAAGCGCTGGTTCGAGGAGCTGGGCGCCCGGCCGGCCGTGCAGCGCGGCATGGCAGTCGGCGCCGATCTCTCGGTCGACAACACCAAGCTGCCGCCCGACGAACAGGCCCGCATCCGCAAGATGCTCTACAACCAGCGCGCCAGGCCGGTGCCGGCCTAGCCCTCGTTCAGTCGCGGAGTGCCACGGCGGCCGGCCGAGCCCGATCGGTGCGTCGCTGTGGCCGCTGCGAGCGGTTCGGCCGAAGGCCATGAGACATCGTTGGCATGACACTGCCACTGCATTGAAGGAACTGCTGCAACGCAGGCTTGCCTCTGCGGCGCTGGTGCAGCGGACCTCGGCTGTTATTGTGCATCGATGAGCAACAGTACCCTGGCGGCGGAGCCGGCGGCCGCCACGCACGCGGCGCCCGCCGCCTCAACGACGACGACAGGTGCCGCCAACCATACTACTTTCGCGGTGATCCTCTCGCTCAGCTTCTGCCATCTGCTGAACGACATGATGCAATCGCTGGTGCCGGCGCTCTATCCCATCCTCAAGGAGTCCTACGCGCTGAGTTTCAGCCAGATCGGCCTGATCACCCTCGCCTTCCAGTGCACGGCCTCGATGCTGCAGCCGGTGGTCGGTCTCTACACCGACAAGAAGCCGCAACCCTACTCCCTGATGGTCGGCATGGGCTTTACCCTGGTCGGTCTGCTGCTGATGTCACGCGCCGACTCCTATCCGCTGATCCTGCTTGCCGCGGCGCTGATCGGCATGGGCTCGTCGGTCTTCCATCCCGAAGCGTCACGGGTGGCGCGCATGGCGGCGGGCGGTCGCTACGGCCTCGCTCAGTCTCTGTTCCAGGTCGGCGGCAACATGGGCTCTGCGGCAGGCCCGCTGTTGGCCGCCTTCATCGTCGTGCCGCATGGCCAGCACAGCATCGTCTGGTTCTCGGCCGCCGCCCTCGTGGCCATGGTCGTGCTGTTCCAGGTCGGCGCCTGGTATTCCCGCCGGCGGGCAGCGCAGAAGCCCGTCGTTCGCGGCAAGACGATGACCGCGGCGACGATCCCGACCCTGTCGCGCGGCCGTGTCGCCGTCGCCGTCGCCATCCTGGTCGCGCTGCTGTTCTCCAAGAATGTCTACAGCGCGAGCCTCGGTTCGTACTTTACCTTTTATCTGATCGCCAAGTTCGGCATCGGCGTGCAGGCTGCACAATTCTACCTGTTTGCCTTCCTGGTCGGCATTGTTGCCGGCACCATCGCCGGCGGCGCTGTCGGCGACAGGGTCGGGCGCATCCCGGTGATGTGGTTCTCGATCCTGGGCGCGCTGCCGTTTGCGCTGATGCTGCCCTACGCCAACCTGTTCTGGACCGGCGTGCTCGCCGTCGCCGTGGCGATGATCATGGCCTCGGCCTTTTCCGCCATTCTGGTCTACGCCCAGGAGCTGGTGCCGGGACGGGTCGGGCTGGTGGCCGGGATGTTCTTCGGCTTTTCCTTCGGCCTGGGCGGCCTGGGCGCCGCGGCGCTGGGCGAGCTTGCCGACTGGACCAGCATCGAAACGGTCTACAAGGTGACGCCCTTCCTGCTGCTGCTCGGCGGGCTGACGGCCTTCCTGCCGCGCCAGCCCGGCGAGCCGCGCAACTTGCATAAGATGTTGGCCGGTAGCCCATCATGATCCTGGGCCTGTCGCTGGACACGTTTACCTTCCTGCACGTCGTTGCCAGCTTGATCGGCATCATGACCGGCTTCGTCCTCGTCGCCCTGATGCTGCACAGCGCCCCTTTGGCAGGCTGGAACGGTTTCTTTCTGGTCTCGACCGCGTGGACCAGCATCTCCGGCTTCCTGTTCCCGACGCCGATGCTGGTGGCGGCGCACGTCCTGGGGGCGATCTCCCTCGTGGCCTTGGCGGCCGCATCGCTGGCGATCTACGGCAGACGCCTCGCAGGACGGTGGCGGTCGACCTACGTCGTCGGCGCGCTCGTGGCGCTCTATCTCAACACCTTCGTCTGCATCGTGCAGTTGTTCGACAAGTTCGCCTACCTGAACCGCCTCGCCCCGACCGCGACGGAGCTGCCCTATGTGTTGGCACAGGTCGTCGTCCTGGTCGTGTTCATCGTTGCGGGCGTCGCGGCGGTCCGGCGCTACCGCCCTCTGCCGTAGCTCTACGATCGATCGCGCCGCGCCAGGGCGGCTTCGAAGGTTCGCTTCATGCGCGCGGCATCGGGCATCATGCCGGTGAAGTGCCGGAAGGCGTCGACCGCCTGGTGCACGCACATGCCGCCGCCGTTCATGGTGCGACAGCCCTTGTTCCGGGCGGCCAGCACGAACTCGGTGTCGATCGGCGTGTAGATGACGTCGGCAACGAAGTGCCGCGGCTCGATCAGGGATACTGGCAGCGGCAGACCGCCATAGCCGGTCATCCCCACGGGTGTCGCGTTGACGATGCCCGCGACACCGGCCGCAGCACCCGCCGCGTCGGCGAGAAGCTCGCAGCGGCCGGCGCCGAATCGCTTGGCGAGATCGCTGCACAGGCCGGCCGCGCGCGCTCTGTCCTGGTCGTAGATTCTCACCGTCGCGACGCCCAACGCCATCAAGGCGACGGCCACTGCGCGACCGGCGCCTCCGGCGCCCAGCAGCAGCACCGACTTGTCGCGCGCGGTATCGCTGCCCAGCGCTTCGACGAAAGCCTGGCGAAAGCCCGAGCAGTCGGTGTTGTGCCCGGTAGCGCGGCCCGCCGTGCCGAACACCACCGTGTTGACCGCACCGATCTCGGTCGCTTCCGGCGACACGGCGTCGAGCAACGGCAGCACCGCTTCCTTGAAGGGATGCGTGACGTTGACCCCGGCGAAACCTGCGACGCGAGCCGCGGCCAGCAGATCCTCCAGCCGACGGCCCTTCAAGACCGATGCGTCCATCAGGTGGTAGTGCCCGGCGACACCGGCCGCGGCGAAGGCATCCTCATGCAGAGCCGGCGCCAACGACTGGCCGATATTGGTGCCGATCAGTCCGACTAGCATGCGGGTGGTCATAGGGATGCCTCGCTCATGGTCGTGCCGTCTTGGTTCGCCGCCGATTGATGCCGCAAGCGCGAAGAGCAGTCCATTGTCGCGACACGGCGTTGCTGGAACGGTCGCCCGGCCGGTAAACTACCGTGATGACCACGCGTTCACCTTGGCTTGCGGCGGTATTCCGGGCCTTGACCGAACCGTCGGCGCCTGCCGTCGCCACGCGCCGCCGACTGACGTCGATCGACTTCGGTTACTGCCCAGGCTGCGCCCATTTGCGCGCAGCCGACAGCTCCAGCTGCAACCAGTGCGGCAGCACCGCAAAGGTCACTGCCGACGCTTGACTGCGCTGGCGCGGCGCCGCGTTGCGGCGGCTCGGACGATAGCACCGCGAGTCGGTACGCCGATCAGGCAGCCGTCACGTGGCGGATGCGCGCCTTGGCAAGGGCGGCATTGAACTCGGCGATCTCGCCTTCGACGATCGCCTCGAACTTCGCCACCTCGCTGTCGACCTTGGCCATCACCTGGCGCGACACCTCCGTGGTCTGGGTCGTCGGCGGCCGATCGGCCGTCGTCGCCATGGCAACCATGTCGATCAGCGTGTCGTTGAGGCCCGCCGGGTTGCGCAGCACATCACGCACCGACTTGCGATGCGGGTCGACCATCACGCCTTCGATGGCCGACAGTTTCTTGACGATCGCCGCAGCGCGATTCTTCAACGCCCGTTCGCCCTTGCCGAGATGGCCGCCTGCCTCCTCGAGCTGGCGCTTCATCTTGCGCAGACGGTTGACTGCCTGCTTGAGCTTGGACACCGAGGCGATCAGGTCCCGGTGCAGGGCGAACTGCGCGGCGTACTCGGCCTGCGTCGTCGGCAGGCGCGGATCCTTGACCACCGTAAATTTGGCCGCATGGCTCTTGCCTTTGCCCTTCTCGCCCACGCCGAGCTCGACGCCGTAGGTGCCGGGCACCACTGTCGGGCCCGGCGGGTTCTCCGGATCGGGCACCAGCGGCTTGGGCCGGGGTGGCGCCAGGCCATAGTCGAGCTTGGTCGGGCCGGGATACTTCATGTCCCAGACGTAGCGGTTGAGACCAGGCTTGGCCGCCGGTCGTCGCGCCGGCGCCAACGCCTCGTCGTTGCTCGTGTACTCGGCGATCTTGCGGCCCGCCGAATCGCGGAAGGTGAGCGTCACCGGGCCCGGTTCCTTGTCCGCCAGCCAATAGTAGACGATCGCGCCGTTGGGCGGGTTCTCGCCGACATCGAGATGCTCGCGGTAGCGCGTGCCGTCGGCCCGTTCGACCATCACGGTGCTGCCGTCGATGCCGAAAGCCGGCCCGTAGGCGATGCCGGTGCGCACATTGGCGCCGGCGCTCCAGTGCAGCTTGGTACGGATCGCCGTGCGCGGCGGGAAGACCCGCGTCGGCCGCCGGCCATCGGCCAGGCCGCGCAACGCCGTGACGTCGTCCAGAATCCAGAACGAGCGGCCGTGGGTGGCCGCGACGAGGTCGCTGTCCTTCAGCTTCATGTCGTAGACCGGCACGTTGGGCAGCCCGCTCATGCGTGTCCAGCTCGCGCCGTCGTCGAGGCTGAAATGGATGCCGGTCTCGGTGCCGACGAACAGCAGGCCCTTGGCGACGGGATCGGCACGCACGACGCGGCTGATCTCGTCCCTGGGTAGATTGCCGTCGATCGACTTCCAGCTCCGCCCGCCGTCGGTGCTCTTGAACAGGTGGGGCCGGTAGTCGGCGAGCTTGTAGCGTGTCGCCGCGAGATAGATCGTGTCGGCGTCGTGCGGTGAGACCTCGACACAGCCGACATAGGCGAGTTCGGGCATCGCCTTGGGCGTCACGTCCTTCCAGCTCTTGCCGGCGTCACGCGTGACATGGACCAGGCCGTCGTCGGTCGAGGCCCAAATCTCGCCGCGGCGATGCGGCGATTCCACGACGCAGGCGCAGGTCGCGTGGACTTCGGCGCCGGCGCTTTCGCGGGTGATCGGACCTCCCGAGGCGCCCTGGCGGTTACGCTCGTTCAGGCTGAGGTCGGGCGAGATGCTCTGCCAGCTCATGCCCTCGTCGCGGGTGCGGAACACGCAATTGCCGCCGGCATAGATCGTGCCGGGATCGTGCGGCGAGAACACGATGGGAAAGGTCCAGGCGAAGCGGTATTTCAGGTCCTTGGGGGCGATGCCCGTCGACTCCTCCGGCCAGACGTTCACCAGCTGGATCTGGCGCGTGCGATGGTCGTAGCGCTGCAGCGCGCCGGCACCGCCCGGGCTGGAGCCGATGGCGCCGACATAGACGATGTTGTGGTCGCGCGGGTCGACGGCGATGAAGCCCGATTCGCCGGTACCGGGATAGGAGCAGTCGGCCAGCGTGATGACGCCCCACTCCGAGGCGCTCGGCACCGAAATCGAGGTGTTGTCCTGCTGCGTGCCGTAGACCCGGTAGGGATACTGGTTGTCGACGTCGAGGCGATAGAATTGCGCGGTCTTCTGGTTGTAGATGGTCGACCAGGAGGCGCCGCCGTTGAACGAGACGTGGGCGCCGCCGTCGTTGCCCTCGATCATCCGCGTCGGATCCTTGGGATCGATCCAGAGATCGTGGTTGTCGCCGTGGCGCGTCGTGACCTCGTTGAAGGTCGAGCCGCCGTCGGTCGACTTCCACATCTGCAGGTTGGTCACGTAGACCGTGTCGCCGTGGCCGGGATCGGCGAAGACATGGGTGTAGTACCACGGCCGGTGCATCAGGTCGCGGTTAGGCGACACCATGGTCCAGCGCATCCCGAAATCGTCGGAGCGGTAGAGTCCGGTCTTGTCGCCCACGGCCTCGACCAGTGCCCAGACACGGCCCGAGCGCGCCGGCGAGATCGCTACGCCGATCTTGCCCAGCAAGCCGTCGGGCAGGCCGGGCTTGGTCGAGATCTCCTCCCAGGTGTCTCCGCCGTCGGTGCTGCGAAACAGGCCACTGCCCGGACCGCCGCTGGAAATGTTCCAGAAATTGCGCTTGGCCTCCCAGATCGAGGCGAACAACAGGCGCGGGTTGCCGGGATCCATGGTGAGATCGATCGCGCCAGCGACATCGCTGCGGAACAGGATCCGCTGCCAACTCGCGCCGCCGTCCTTGCTGCGGTAGACGCCGCGCTCGGCGTTGGGTCCGAAAATGTCGCCCAGCACGGCAGCGTAAACGAGGTCGGGGTTCTGCGGATGGATGCAGATGCGGCCGATGAACTTGCTGTTCTTCAAGCCGACATGACGCCACGTGCGGCCGGCGTCGGTCGATTTGTACATGCCGTCGCCGTAGGACACGTCGAGGCGGATCGCGGTCTCGCCGGTGCCGGCGTAGATCACATTGGGATCCGACGGCGCCACGGCGATCGAGCCCACCGCCGAGCTGCCCATGAAGCCGTCGGACACGCAGCGCCAGAACACGCCGCCATCGTCGGTCTTCCAGATGCCGCCGGCGCAGGCGCCGAAATAGAAGGTCATCTTGCTCACCGGATCGCCGGCGACGGCGACGACGCGGCCGCCGCGCGAGGGGCCGATGCAGCGCCACTTCAGGGCATCGAATCCCGGAGCGACAGGCGCGGCGGGTTGGCGAGTTTTGCGAGGCATGTGGGGGATGGACCGTTCTTCCGAAGCAAATGGGAACCGGGACCGTAGGTCATATCTGCTCGCCAACGCAATCGCCGCGACAATCCTACAACCGCCGGCTAGACAGTCCGCCCAGCTGGAATCAGCCGGGCGGACTGTGTCCGGTGCAACAAGCATCGCCCGAGCGCGCAAATCCGATCCGATTGAACCGTGAGCGGTTCAATCTGATCGGATTCCGCTCTATACCGCAGCCGTCGATGCAGTCTGACTGAGAGCCGACACGACGAACGGGCACTCTATGCCGGGTACGACTTCGGCGGCGCCTTCGCCTCGCTCAACGAACATCACGCGAATCTGCAGTTGGCCGGCCTCAAGCTCGATGGCCTCAAGCTCGAGCGTGTCCGCCAGCAGCTACGGCAAAGTCGTATCAGCGAGTGACGCTTCGATGCCGCCTATCCAGGCGTCCATCCAGGCTCTCAAGATCGTCGGATCGTTGGTCAAGGACGGATGGGCCTGCATGGCCAAGCCAAGTCTGTTCTGGAAGGTAACAACGCTGGCCGCCACACGCAGCGCCGAAAACGCTGGCGGACAAAAGACCCACTCGCCCAAGCAGGCCGGCTCCTGGACTTTTTCCTCTGCATCCCATTCGCCGATATTGGAGAACACTCCGATATTCCACTCAGCGGCAAACTGCTCGTGCTTCCACAGGAATTTCTTGATTTCGTGCGAAAGCATGCGGCCGGCCACACAAGCGACATACCAGTTCGCCCAATGCTCCTTGCGCTCCAATGCGGTGAGAACCTTCTTGTGAATCATTTGAATGCCTTCTTCCGCCCGCACCTTGACGCTGACATAGGACACGCAATTGACGGTGTCCGACTTGCGGCTCGCTTCGCCGCGCATGTTCACTGGAAGAAACCACGGCACCTCCGCGGCACGGTCTTGCAAATACGGTCGGATGGCCTGTGTAAGATCCTTCAGCAGCAGTGTGTTCACCGTTATGCCTGCCCGACGACAATGCTGGCGTAGCCGCAGCGTGTCGGCCTTGTCGAAGACATGCCAGGCGATGGGAGGCAAGGATCGAGGACGGGCTTCGGCCGTTGTGCTTTGGGAGAGCTGCCAGTGCAGTTGGCCCCGCCATCGGTCGTACCGCACCACGCGCATCGCCAGGGCTTTGAGGAACGGCGATATCGACGACCTGCCGCCATACTGGAGTTGCGGCAACGCATCGATCATTGCCCCCCGCTCCCGCAGGATTCTGGCGAACCCTCCGATACCGTCGACCTCGGAGTGACTCAAATAGGTCCACTCGGGCGCTGCGGCCCCAGGCGGAATCCAGCCGAAGGGAATGCCGATAAATTCACCCAGCGATTCTCCCGCGGCAAACCACGGTCCAATGGGATCATCCGGTGCCGACTTCGCGTTCACGCGCCGACGCCTGGAAGGATCACCCTCCCGATCCCAGCCGGGCACTCCACGACGTCCCATGACCGTTTCGATTCGCCGGACATCCCCTGATCGTTTCCTACGCTGGCCCAGCAGCGCCTCCGAAGATATCACGCCGAGCCGCATCACGAAGACTTTCGTGGTCCGTTGCAATCTCGGCGCCGTCTGCTGCGCCGCGTCGTTGTGATCGAAGGCATCGGCGACCGAGTTGCCGATCTGGTCGGCATCCAGAAAGCGATCGCCGCGATGGACCTGCTGAACGATTACCTGCTCTTCACCGAAAACCCTTTGCCGCTGTCGCTGCCGCAGCGGCGAGGCCGAAATCGGGATAGCGCTGCTTCCACTCGGCGATCAGCGCCGAATTGTCGTGATCCCAGGGATGGAAGGATGGCCGATAGTAAGAGAAGTACAGCTTCCACGGAATGACTTCGCGCATCAGGCCGAAGATGTTGCGGCCGAGGAAGCGCTTGGCGTCGGCCGCGGTCGTGGACGCGATGGGCTCGGCCGGCGCCTTGCGGCGGCCCCAGCCGAGCACGATCGCGCCGAGCGGCAGCATCACGAACAGAAAGAGCGGCGTCGCCAGCAGCATGCCGACGACCCGATTGAGGTAGCTCACCGATCCGGTGCCGAGCACGGCGGTATGGACGTCGAAGCACACCGACTTGTGCTCGGTCTCCTCGGCGGCGTGCCACAGCCACGTCTCGGCAACCGGCTGCGGCACGATCTCGCGGAAATCGTCGGGATAGCGCAGCAGTGTGTCGGCAGCCATCGAGGTGAAGTGCTCGAGCGCGCTCGACAGCGACAGCCGGAACCAGCGCGGCAGGCGGCCGAGCACTCGGAAGGTGGCGATACTGACCTGCTCGGCGCGCCGGCAGTGCGGATGATGGCGGGCCAGCATGGCGTTGCAATCGACATGGACCTTGTTGTGCATCGCTTCCTGATAGATGAAGCCGCGCACTTGCTCGCGCAGGACCGGGTCGCTCACCCGGTCCTGGTAGTCGCGCACGGCGGCGATGAAGAAGCGCTCGGTCGGGGGAAAGGCGAGCGAGGCGGCATTGAACATCACCTCGAGCGGCCCGCCGGCGGGGAACCACGGGCCAGCCGGCACGTCGTCGAAATCTACCTCGACTTTGCGGCGAATGATGGTGGTGGGAGCCGACGGCATGCTTCGAATCGGGTCGGGCGGCTTTCACTATGCGATGGGCGTGATGCCCACCAAAGCGCTCTATCCGGCCTGCAAACACCGGGTTTTGTCCAGCCGACCGGTGGTCCGGTTATTGCAGGGACCATGCCGTCGGACTAGCCTCGCAGATCACTTCAGGGAGAGGTTGATGCACTACATGCTCAAAGGGATGGCGGCCGGCGCCGCCTTGGCGCTGCTTGCCGTGCCGGTGGCGGCGCAGACCATCACGCTCAGAGCGGCGACCATCGCGCCCAAGACGTCGGTCTACAACACGGCGATTTCCTATCCGTTCGCCGAGTACGTGGCCAAGCTGACCGACGGCAAGGTCAAGATCGACGTCCAGGAAGGCGGTGTGCTGGCGCCGATCTTTAAGATCTACGAGGCGGTCGAGGATGGCCGCGCCGACATCGCGATCGGTCCCGCGTCGTTCCTCGGCGGCAAGGATCCGACCAACCTGATCATCGGCTCGTTCCCGACCGGGCTCGGCGTCGATTCGATCCTGCCGTGGATGTACAACGGCGGCGGCGAGAAGCTCCTGCAGGAGCATCGCCGCGCCACCATGAAGATGCACACGATGGTGCTGGGTGCCGGGCCGTCGGAGGTGTTCGCACACAGCCACAAGCCGATCCGTACCGTCGAGGATCTCAAGGGCCTGAAGTTCCGCACGCTCGGCAACTGGGCGGCGATCATCAAGGACGGTTTTGGCGCCGCTCCGGTCGTGGTGCCC
>Ga0194121_10007441_pt1 | contig 14268 bp, 12 predicted proteins | sample TA2MahCa50mmetaG_FD_148609 | JGI IMG/M metagenome (GOLD analysis project Ga0194121, IMG submission 148609) | Freshwater microbial communities from Lake Tanganyika, Tanzania - TA2015020 Mahale Deep Cast 50m | ecosystem: Environmental > Aquatic > Freshwater > Lake | place: Tanzania: Lake... | reverse complement strand
TTCATCAATGAAGAGGGTTGCCTCGAGCTTCGGATCAACGAGCACAAGATCTCGACCGGCGCACCGATCCGCGATCACGCCTGGCACTTCGTCGCCGCCAGCTTCAATGCTGAGACCGGCGAGGCGGTGCTCTATCACGAGCCGCAGATCATGTACGCGCTCGACCCCGTGATCCCGCCGGTCAAGAAGAAGCTCGCCGGCGTCAAGGTCAAACACGACGACATCCCGTTTACCGTCGCCTGCCATGTGGATCGCAAGGATTCCTCGCCCGAGGCGCGCGCCTCGGTGCCGGCCGGCGTCGTCATGGGCGGACCCTATAACGGCAAGATCGATAGCCCGAGGCTCTGCAACCGCGCGCTCTCGCGGCTCGAGATCGAGACCATGAAGCAGGGCGCGCAGCGCGGCATGTCCGAGCGGCGCCATTCGGGCCCGACCGATTCGCTCGCGACCGCCATCGTCGGCGCGTGGGATTTCTCGGCCGGCATCAACACCGCGCTCGGCCACGACAAGGGTCCCTATCGCTACGATCTGACGATCGTGAACTGCCCGACGCGCGCCATGACCGGCCACAACTTCACCGGCCACAACTTCGACTGGAAGCATGCGCCGCACGAATATGGCGCGATCCACTTCCATGATGACGACGTGGATGACGCGCGCTGGGAGTGCAGCGTCGAGTGGGACGTGCCCGCCGACCTGAAGAGCGATTGCTATGCGGCGAAGCTCACCACCAAGGACGGCGACGAGGATTACATCCCGTTCTTCGTCGTCGCACGCGTCGGCCAGGAGCAGTCGAAGATCGCGGTGATCATTCCAACGATCTCCTACATGGCCTATGCGAACGAGCATCTGGCCAACAACGCGGGCGGCGCCGAGCTCCTCGTCTATCGCGTGCCGATCATGCAGCACCAGAACATGTTCCTGGCCGAGCACCGGGAATATGGCGGCTCGATCTATGACACGCACACCGATGGTTCGGGCCTGTGCCTGTCCTCGCGCCTGCGCCCGATCCTCTCGGTCCGGCCGAAATATGATCACTTTTTGATGCAGGCGCCCTGGCAGTATCCGGCCGACCTGCACCTCATCTGCTGGCTCAACCAGATGGGCTACAAGTACGACGTGATCACGGACGAGGACGTGCACTATGACGGCCTCGCGCGGATCAAGAACTACAATGTGCTGATCACCGGCTCGCACCCGGAGCACAATTCCGGGCCCGAGCTCGACGCGCTGCACGACTATACGCAGCAGGGTGGGCGCCTGATGTATATGGGCGCCGACGGCTGGTACTGGATTCACTCCTACCACCCGGCCTATGAGCACCTCGGGCGCGGCGTCATCACCGAGATGCGGCGTTGCGAGTCGGGCATTCGCACCTGGCGTGCCGATCCCGGCGAGTACTACCACCAGGGCACCGGCGAGCTTGGCGGCATGTGGCGCTATCGCGGCCGCTATCTGCACACGGTCGCCGGCACCGGCATGTCGTCCGAAGGCTTCGACATCTCGAGCTATTACTCACGCACGCCCGAATCGAACGATCCGCGCGTGGCCTGGGCGTTCGAGGGCATCGGCTATGACGAGAAGCTCGGCAATTTCGGCTTCGTCGGCGGCGGCGCAGCCGGCACCGAGCTCGACATCGTCGACACCATGCTGGGCTCGCCGCCCCACACGCTCGTGGTCGCCACCTCGGCCGGTCGCCACACCGAGGCGTACCTGCTCGTGATGGAAGATTACGGCTTCAACCAGCAAGGTCTCGATGGCACGCAGCATCCGCGCGTTCGCTCGGACATCGCGTATCACGAGACACCGAATGGTGGTGGCTGCTTCGCCTTCTCCTCGATCGCGTTCTGCGGCTCGCTGCCCTGGAACGGTGGCAAGAACAACATCTCGAAGCTGGTGGGCAATGTGCTCAACCGCTTCATGCAGGATGGGCCCTTGCCGCCGGCGCCCAAGGCCGCGATCAAGCACCGCGGTCGCGCGGCCTACGATCCGCCGCTCAACAAGAAGCGGAAATAGGGCGGGCGGAAAGGGTTATCAGCACCAGGTCGAGGCGCGCTGGCCGGATCATCGGCCAGCCGCCACCGACCGGGAGCGCAGGGGATGTTTGTTCACCCCGAGCTTGGATATTTCGACGAGCGCGAAGACCTCACGGCCGCGAAGCTCTATGCGCCGTCGCGCCTCGCGATCGGCAAGGCGCGCGGCCTGCCGCCGATTGCCTTCCGCTCGAAGGTGTTTGCCGATCTCGAGGACGAGAAGATCTGGACCCGGTCCTGGGTCTTCGTCGGCGCGCTCGACCAGATTCCGGAATCGGGCGATTTGCTGCCCTACACCATCGGGCATCACGGGCTCCACGTGCAGCGGACGACGGGCGGCGATCTCGTCGGCCGCTTCAACAAGGCCCAGCATGGCGGCTGCCGCGCGGTGCCGGCGCAATGCCAGACCGGCATCAAGACCAAGTGTTCGTTCACGTCGTGCGGCTATAGCCGCGACCGCGACGTCATCCCGTCGAGCGAGCTCGGCGAGGACACGCCGGCGATGCGCCAATATCTGGGCGAACAGCCGGATCGGTTGCTCTCGGCGCGGGTCGAGAGCTTTGGCCCGTTCGTGCACGCCAGTCTGGATCGCGCGGCACCTTCGCTCGAGGCCGAGCTTGGGCCGGTGGCGGAGCATATGGCCCCCTATGTGAAAGCGAAGCTTCGCGGCGTCGCGGGCTTCTGGGCCGAGCATCAATGCAATTGGAAGCTCGCCGGCCGCGCCTTCATGGACCAGGCCGAGGTGCCACACATGGCGCCGGTTGCGGCCAAGCGCGGCGCAAAGCCCAAATCGGCTGCGGTGGCGCACGGCGCTCGCTTTGTCGCGCGTGAGATCGGGCTGAGCGGCGTGGAGGGCGACCTGCCCGTGCTCGCGACGCTCGATGAGAAAGCGCGCATGGGTGCGACGCTGATCTGGTCCTTTCCCAATCTCCTGATCGCGGCGCTGCCCGATCACGTGGTCACCATCGGCCTGCAGCCGACGTCGTTCTCGTCCACTATGCATCGCGTGCGGCTCTATGTCGGCTTCGGCGCCAAGGGTGTCACCGCCGAGCATCCGGGCATCATCAAGCGGCTCGACTTTTGGCGCGCATTGCTCGCGCGTATCGGGGAACGATCCAAGGCCGAGCAGCTCGAGACGATGCGATGGGGTACGCCTTCTCTGCCCGCGACGGCGGGGAAGAAGCGGCCGATCGAGACGAGCGATTACGGCTATCACTTCCAGCGTTTTCTGATCGATCGGTTGCTGGCCGAGCACGACTACTACTGGGCCGGGCCGCTTACCGACGCGCGCATCGGGCATGGTCCGTGATGACTTTTCAGGAACCACCCCCACCCCTCCCTCCCCCCTCAAGGGGGAGGGGGAGGAAGGATCGCCGAACGGCTTTGCATGCCCCCTCAAGGGGAAGCCGGCAAAGCGTAGGCGCAACGGTCCGGTGTTTCCCGGCTCGACTCAAGTGGCAACGGGTATGTCCCATCGCCCCCATCGGACGAACGGAAGTGCGTCGTAAGCCTCGCCACATCCCATCTCGTCCCTCCCCACTTGCGGGGGAGGGAAGGGTGGGGGGTACATCGGGCCTTGCTCGCCGGCAACCCTGAGCCAAGGTCGGCCATGGTCTTCAGCGTCCAGCAGATCAAGTACGAGATTCTCGCCTACATCAAGGAATTCGGCGGCGAGTTCCACGACTATTACGTCGGCATCGCGGCCGACCCCAAGGCCGAGCTGTTCAAGCGCCACAAGGTCGACGAGAAGAAGGACCCGTGGCTCTACAAACAGACGCTCACCTTCCAGGCCGCGCGCACCGTGCAGCGCTACTTCCTCGAGAAGCTCGGCACCGATGGCGAGCCCGTGACCAAGGGCGATGAGGACACCGACTGCGTCTACGTCTACAAGAAAAGCGAGCGCACCAAGCCATGACCAGGGCGAAGACGCCGGGCACGAAGCCCGCCAAGGCGCGTGCGGGTTCAGGCAGCTCGGTCGAGGCCGGCTTCGAGCTTTATCGAAAGGGCGACTTCAAGGGCGCGCTCGAGATCTGGCGTCCTTTGGCCGAGGCGGGGGATCCTTCCGCCCAAGCCTGGCTCGGCTCGGCCTATGCCAATGGCGAGGGCGTCGCGCTTGACGATGTCAGGGCGTTCCAATGGTATTTGCGCTCGGCCGAGGGCGGCAATGCGCAGGCGCAGGCGAATGTCGGCGCGTTCTATCTGATGGCCAAGGGCGTCGCGAAGAATGAGGCGGAAGGCGTGCGTTGGCTCGAGTCCGCGGCGGCGCAAGGCGATGATCACGCCGCCTTCAACCTCGCCGTGCTCTACACCAAAGGTCAGGGCGTCAAGGAAGACAAGGCCAAGGCGGCAGCGCTCTATCGTCAGGCCGCCGAGCGCGGGCACTACCCCTCGCAGGCGCGGCTCGGCCACGCGTTTGCGAACGGCGTCGGCGTCGAGAAAAACCGCATCGAGGCCTTCACCTGGCTCTCGCTCGCGGGCCAGCATGGTATCGGCACGGCGCTGCAGGAGCTCGAAGCGGTCGTCAAGCTGATGTCGATCGAGGAGAAGCAGGCGGCGTTGAAGGCGTTCGAGACTCTGCGCGCGCGCCTCGCCTCAGAAACCGGCCCGAGCCGCCTGCCGATCAGGCTGGGTGGTTGACGCAGCCAAGCGGGACCCGCGAGACGCTACTCGGAGCGGCGCGACAACTCTTTTGACCGTCATCCCCCGGCTTGGCCGGGGGATCCAGAGCCCAGGGCTTCTCCTTTGCCTTTTCTCTGGATGGCCCGGTCAAGCCGGGCCATGACGAACAGAACTATTGTCGCGACGTTACCGCAACGCACGTCATGGTCTCGATCACGCCGGTCTTGTCGCCGAGCTCGACCTTGATCGCGGCGCCATTGGCGGCCTGCCAGAACTCGGGCGGTGTCGGGCAGAACGGGCCGTGGTCCAAGTCGTCGGCCGGCGCGGGCTGGCCATAACGCCGATCGGTCGGCGAGGGCGAGAACACGATGCGGACCGTGCCGGCATCGTCTTGGGGTGCATCGATGCCGGTGACCACCCAGCCGACCGGCAGGTCGTGCGCGCGGTAGTACTCCTTGAGGCGCCTCTGCAGCGAGACCGGTTCGAGGTCCGCCTTCGCGGCGTCCGCCTCGGTCATCGCGGGGGCGTTGGCGTTGGGCGGCGTCTGCCCAGCCTGCCGGGCGAGCTCGTTCTGGGTCTCGGCCACCACGACCACCACAAATATGAGGAAGCAGAAGGCGATCATGGTCCAAAGCCCGCGCCGCCCCGGCCGCCTCGGTCCACGCGCCGGCGCCTCGGCAACGCCCTGCCGCCTTGCACGCCCGCCCTTGTCCATTAAGATGCCCCGCCGCGCATCCCCCGAGTATAAGGGATTGGCGAAACCGGAGGGCAATCGGCGATGGATGAGCTGTCGAGGGCGCTGCGCCAAGAGCTCGAGAAACGGGACGATATGATCCTTGCGCTCGAACTTCTGGTGGTCGATCAGGCCTCGCGCCTATTGGCGCTCGAATCGCTGGTGCTCGAGGCGCTGGCCGAAGACCAGCCTGACCTCAAGGCGGTCGAGGCCCGGGTCGCAGGGGCGGCCGAGCGCTTCCGCGCCAATTTCGAGGCGATCGAGGGCTTCGCCGAGCGCACCCAGCGCATCGCGCGCGAGATGATGGCGCCGGGCTCGCCGAAAAGCGGGAAGGCCTCGAAGGTCAAACGCGCTACGCCCGCCAAACCCAAGGCCAAAGCGCCGGCGAAGAAGAAAACCGCGCGCCGCTAAGCCTTCCCCCATCATCCCATCACCCGGCCATTCGGCCCAACGAGGGCAATCCCCGCCATGGCGACCCCGTTTCCGACCACCTTCTCCCCGTTCAAGCTCGGCGCCTTCACGCTCAAGAATCGCGTGGTCATGGCGCCCCTGACGCGCCAATCGGCCGAGCCCGACGGCACGCCGACCGATGAGATGGCGGCCTACTACGCGCGGCGTGCGCGCGGCGGCGTCTCCATGATCATTTCTGAGGGGACGTGGCAGAACGACGAGCTTGGCTGCGTCGCCTATTTGAGCCAGCCCGGCTGCCTGACCCCGAAGCACGTCAAGGCCTGGCGCAAGGTGACGGATGCGGTCCACCGCCAAAACGTGCCGATCATCCTCCAGCTCATGCACGGCGGGCGCGTCAGCGATCCGCGCTGCCTGCACGAGGGCGAGCAGGCGGTGTCATCCAGCGCGACGCAAAGCCTGGGCTGGGTGCTCTATACCGACAGCGATCAGGAGAAGCATGATCGCGGCATCACAAGCGCGTGGCCGAAGGTGACGTTCCCGCCCGCGCGCGCGCTCAGCGAGGCGGAGCTCAACGAGGTCGCGCGCGGCTTTGCCGAGGGCGCCAAGCGCGGCATCGAGGCCGGGTTCGACGGCGTCGAAATTCACGGCGCCAATGGCTACCTGCTCTATCAGTTCATCGATCCGAAGCTGAACCTGCGCACCGATCAATATGGCGGCTCGCCCGAGAACAATGTGCGCTTCCCGAAGCTCGTCTGTGCGCGCGTGAGGGACGCGATCGGGCCCAACAAGCTCATCACGCTCCGCCTCTCGCAGGATGGCGTGGATGATTTCACCGGCGCGTGGCGTGGCGGCGTCGAATACGCGCGAAGCGTCGGACGGGCGCTGAAGGATTCAGCGGTTGACGCGCTCCACTGGTCGAGCTTCGCCTGGTCGGACAACCGCGACCCCAAGGACAAGACGCCGATGCCGCAAGCGATTCGCGAGGCGAGCGGCAAGCCCGTGATCACTAATGGCGGCATCGCCGAGGGCGCGCATGCCGAGACCGCGCTGACCACCGGTGCGGCCGATCTGGTAGCGATCGGCCGACCGATCTTCGCCCACCCCGACTGGCCCTATATCGTGCGCTCGGGTGAGCCCTATGACTGGGTGCCGTTCGACCGCAAATACGTGATCAAGCCGTCCTACGACTACTCCTGCGGCTATCCGCTCGATCTCCTGCGCCCGAACTGGACGCCCGATCTCTCCAGCCGGCGCAAGAAGGGGTGGGTTTAGCAGGCGCGCGGGGCAAGTCGCGTCAACCCTCCTTTAGTTCTGCCGCCCGCAAGATGGCCCCCGCGCACCGCCGCGCGAGGTTGCCATGGCCGGGTTGAAAAACATCTCGTTCGACGCCTGGGTCGAGCACAGCTTCGGCCACGAGGTGCCGCTGCACGGCCCGGCCTGGCACTTCGACCTCGATTCCGTGCTTTGGCAGGGCGAGCCGGCGGAGACGGTGGCGCATATCACCCGCCTGTTCGAGGATCCCGAGCCCGCGCTCGCCTATTTCTCGGATGCACAGATTGCGCAAGGGCTCGACTACATCATTAACAACGCGGCGGGCGATCTTCTGGCCTCGATTCGCGAGCCGGCGCTGCCACTTGAAGCGCTGCTACGTTGCGCGCGCTCGATCAGCACCGTCTATGACCGCCTGTTCGCGCCCCGCTGCACGCCACACCTCTCGCACCTCAACAAGGGTGACATGGCGGTCGGGCCGCTGAATGGCGTCTGCTACATGTGGTGGGACACGGTGCCGGGGCTCGCGACGCCCGATGACCCAAACCACAAGGCGATGGACGATGCGATGCTCGATGTCATGCGCCACGCGTTGACGCTTGACTCAATCGCTTGTCAGGAAAGTGCGCTGCACGGCCTCGGCCACTGGGCCTTTCACCACAAGGCCGCCGTCGCGCCGATCGTTGATGCCTATCTGAAGGCGCGACCCGGCCTCTCACCCGAGCTTATCGCCTACGCCAAGGCCGCGAAATCGGGCTGCGTGCTTTAGGCCGCGCTCTTGCGCATCTCCTTGCGGCGTGCGGCGGTGGCGACCTCGTCCAACTCCAATTTGTCAGTGAGCACCACGCCATAGGCGTCCCGCGCATAGTCGCGCGTGCAGAAACCGTCGAGCACGTCGTCGCGCACGGTCGCGGCCGGACGATCCAGCGGGTAGCCATAGCCGCCGCCATTCGGCGAATAGATCGCGATGCAATCGCCGGTGTTGGTCTGCAGGTTCGAGAACTTGGCCGGCATCGAGGTGATTTTCTTCGGGTCGGATGCGTTGAAGGTCTCGACCTTGCCGCCCGCGCCGGCGTGCCCGCCCATGAAGCCCCAGGGCGCGTCGTCATGGCGGTCGCACTCATGGGTCATGAAACCCTTGCCGAGGAAGCGCTGCACCTTCACGACGCCGAGGCCGCCGCGGAACTTGCCGGCGCCTGACGACACGTCATCGCGCAGCTCATAGCGATCGCAGATCAAGGGCAAATGCATGGCGAGATCTTCGACCGGGTTGTTGCGCGTGTTGCGCATCAACTCATCGATCGAGTCCGGCCCGTCTGAATGGGGTCGCCCGCCATAGGCGCCCTCATTGACCTCAAGGAATACCCAATAGTCGCCGCTCGGGCGCACGCCGGAATAGGCGGCGAAAGAAAGTGTGGCCGAGCTGCCGGCCACGATGCGCTCGGGGATCACCGGCGAGAGCGCCTTGATGATGAGGTCGACGATGCGCTGGATCTGGCCGAAGCGCGCCTCGGCCGCGACCGGGAAGATCGGGTTGAAGATCGAGCCCTTGGGCGCGATCACGCTGATCGGGCGGAACGAGCCCTCGTTCTGCGGCACATATTCTTCGGTCGTCGCCGTGTCCAACAGGAGCGCGCGGAAGGCGAAATAGCACGCCACCTTGGTCGAGCCCTCGAACGGCACGTTGAACGCGGTCGGCACCTGGGGCGATGAGCCGGTGAGGTCCACCTCCGCGGTGTCGCCCTTGATCCTGACCGTCACCTTTACCGGCAAGGGCTTGCCGCGTGTGCGTCCGTCATCGTCGAGGAAGCCCTCGGCGACATATTCGCCATCGGGAATCTCCGAGATGCGCTTCCTCAGCATGGTCTCGGAATAATCCATCAGCTGGCGCGTCGCCTGCTCGACCGTTTCCTTGCCATATTCGCCGAGCAGCTCCTTGAAGCGGCGCACGCCGAGGCGCGCGGACGCCACCTGCGCCTCGAGGTCGCCCATCACGAGCGAGGGCACGCGCGTGTTGGTCTCGATGAACTGCCAGAGCGCCTTGTTGAGCTTGCCCTCCTCATAGAGCTTAATGCCCTTGAAGAGCATGCCCTCGGCATAGACGTCGGGCACGTCGATGATGAGGCCGGGGGTCGCCGCGCCGATGTCGACATGGTGCGCGGTGTTGCCCGAGAAGCCGACGAGCTCCCCCTCCCAGAACACCGGCGAGATCACCGCGATGTCGGGCGAATGGCTCGCGCCGAAATAGGGGTGGTTGTGCAGCACGACGTCGCCCTCCTTCCAGGGGTCGTGCAGGGTCTTCTCGATACCGCGCAAATAGGCCGGGATCGAGCCGATGTGCATTGGCGTCGAATCCGACTCGCAAAGCGTGTTGAAGCTCTTGTCGAACAGGCCGGCGCCCAGATCCTGCGATTCGCGAATGATCGAGGAGTAGGACATGCGGTAGAGCACATGCCCCATCTCCTTCGCGATGGTGTCGAGCGCGCCTCCGATGACCTGGAGCGTGATGGGGTCGACGGCGTTGCGGATCACGGCCATGGCGGCTCACCCTCTCTCGCGAACGTGGAGATTGCCGGATTGGTGGATGTTCGCCACCCAGCCCGGCGGAATCAGCGTGGTGGAATCGGTCTGGACGACGATGGCGGGGCCGTCGATCACGTGGCCCGCCTTGAGCTTTGCACGTGCATAGCGCGGCGTGTCGTGCGTCGTGCCGTCGTCGAACACGGTGCGGCGCGAATAGAGCATCGCCTCCTTCGGGTCCGATCCGGATGACGACGACAGCGCCGGCCACTTGACCGGCTCCTCCGGCACCCGCGCGACGACGCGCAGCGTGATCAGCTCGACATCCTGGTCCTCGAAGGCGTGGCCATAGACCTGGCGATGCTCCTTGTGGAAGTTGTCGAGCACGGCCTTCTTGGTCTCGGTGGTGATGCGCCCGTCCGGCATCTCGGCGCGCAGCTCGAAGCCCTGGCCGACATAGCGGCACTCGGCAATACGCACGAAGCGGTGCTGGCTCGCCGGCACGCCGTCGGCGGCGAGGGCCTTGCTCGCCTGAGCACTCAGCTCATCGAGGCGCGCGTTCACCTTGTCGAGCGCGGCCTGGTCGGCCTTGGTCAGCACGGTCAGCAGTGCCCCCGTGAACTCATATTGCATGTCGGTCGCAAGCAAGCCGATCGCGGCCTGAATGCCCGGCGTTGGCGGCACGATCACCTCTTTGGCCGATACGGTCTTGGCGAGCGCGGTGCCGTGCAGGGGCCCGGCGCCGCCGAACGGCATCAGCGCATAGCGCCTGGGGTCCACGCCCTTGGCCACCGAATTGGCGCGGATCGAGAGCGCCATGTTGGAATTGATCACGCGGATCACGCCGAGCGCGGCCTCGGTGACGCTGACGCCGAGCTTCGGGCAAAGCTGCGTCTCGATAGCCTTCCTGGCGAGTGCCGGGTCGATCTTGACGCCGCCGCCGAGGAAGTGCTCCGGGTCGAGCCGGCCGAGCACGACCTGTGCGTCGGTCACCGTGGGCTCGACGCCGCCCCGGCCATAGCAGGCCGGGCCAGGGTCGGCGCCCGCCGATTTCGGGCCGACGCGGAACGCGCCGCCCTCATCCATATAGGCGATCGAGCCGCCGCCGGCGCCAATCGTGTCGATATCGAGCATCGGCGCGAGCACAGGGTAGCCGTTCACCTGCGTATCGCGCGGATTCATCACGCGCAACCGTCCCTCGGGGATCACGCTGATGTCAGCCGACGTGCCGCCGATATCGACCGTGATCGCGTTGCTCTCGCCCGACATGCGCCCGCACCAGCGCCCGCCGATCACGCCGCCCGCGGGCCCCGACATCAAAATGGTGACGGCGTGCTCCGCCGCGTTCTCGAGCGTCGTCACGCCGCCATTCGACTGCATGACGCGAATCTGCGCGCCGATGCCCTTGGCCCGGAGCGCGCTTTCGAGTCGTTTCAGATAGCGGCCAACGCGCGGGCCGACAAAAGCGTTCATCGCGGTCGTGGAGAAGCGCTCATATTCGCGGATGACGTCGACCACCTCGTGCGACGCCTCGACATAGAGGCCCGGCAGCATCTCTTTCAAAATAGCCTTCGCGCGCTTCTCATGCGCGTTGTTCAGGAATGAGAACAGGAAACAAACGATCACCGCCTCGACGCCGCGCGACTTCAACAGCGTCGCGGCCTCGCGCACCTCGTTCTCGGCCAAGGGCGCCACGATCTCGCCCGAGGGCGGCAGAATGCGCTCGGTGATCGGAATGCGGTTGCGCCGCTTGACCAGCGGCTTCGACTGCCAGGGCACGTCGAACTGCATCGAGAAGTTGTGCGGGCGCTTGTGCCGCGCCATGTGCAGGATGTCGCGGAAGCCGCGCGTGGTGAGCATGCCCACCTCGGCGCCGCTATATTCGAGCACCGTGTTGGTGGCGATGGTCGTGCCATGCACGATGAGCTTGAGGTCGGCCGGTTTGATGCCGCCGAGCTCGCACAACTCGAGCACACCCCTGACCACGCCCTCGGATTGATCGTGGGGCGTGCTCGGCACCTTGTGCACGAACACCTTCCGGTTCGCGCCCTCGCCGATTTCGAGAATCAGGTCGGTGAACGTGCCACCGACATCAACACCGATCTTGGCCATCATATGATTCCGTTTGGTCCCGCGTTTCGGCCCAAACCTAGAACCAACCGCCCGGCTCAGGCAATCGGCGCGCTCACTTTTCCCGGCCGAGCCTGAAGATCACGTGGTCATAGGCGATCAGCGCCTCGTCCCGGCTGACGAAATGGAAATCGTAGAGGCCGGTGTCGCAGTTGAGCGTCACCGTGCGTGCCTCTTCGGGGGATAGACCAAGACTCTTGGCCTGGGCCTCGGCGTTCAACCCCGCGAGCCCACCTTGGAACAGGCCGTTCGGCGGGATCATGGCGCTCGAATATTGGGCATTCTTGCAGGCAATCGGCGTATCGCCGCCCACCACCGCCTGGCCCACGTCGATTACCTTGCCGACGAATGGCTTGATGGTCGGTTCGACATTGGCGCCGGGGTCGATCCAGGGCGCCGGAATGGCGTCCTTCATGGTCCAGCGCCCGAGAAGCAGGTTCGGCGGATAGGGTTCGAGGATGAGGCCTTCCGGCAGGCTCGCTTTGGCACCATCGAAGCTCGTGTCCGACAGCGGCACCTTCAATTCGGCACCGTCCGGCTTGAAGCTGATGAGGACGGAAAGGCTGTCGGACGCCGGGTCGGGCGAGGCGCCCTCGGGCAGGGGCGTGGCCTCAGGCCCGCCGAGCCAGGAGAGAATCACCTGCTGGTCCCACATGGAGCGCAGGAAGCGCGCGCGCTCCGGGTCGGCTGCCTTGATCAGGACCTGGCTCAGGATGCGATCGCGCGCGGCCAGGGTGAGGAGCGCGACCGAGGTCTCGCCGCTGAGCGCAACATCCGGCGCATCATAGAACACCTGCGTGAGCGCCACATAGCGTCGCTCGTCCCACAGGCCGCCGCTGGCGCCGCGGAGCCAAAGCGAGGTGGCGTCGAACAGCTTGTTGCCGTCGCTGAGCGCATAGACGGATTGCCAGGGAATCTCGTCGAGCCCGCGCTCGATGACGAACAAATCGCCGTCCTGCACCACGCCGGCATGCCCCGTTGCCGCAATCGTGTAGATCGGCGGGCTGGTGTCGCGCGCCTCATCGAGCGGCCACACGGCGATGCTGACCCGCCCGTCCATGCCCTTCTCGCCGAGCACCTCGGCAGCTTCGACGGTCTTTTCGAGCAGCAGGTGTTCCTCGGCCGCGCGGCCCTTGAGGCCAGGGCCGGCAAGCTCGAACGATCGGTTGACCGTGCGGACCGCGACGGCGCCGTTTTCTTCCGCCACGTCGATGGTGGATGTCACCGCGCGCTGTGCCGCCGGTTCCTCGGCGCCTGACGCCACGGTCGAGGCGAGCGGTGCGCCCAGCGAAAGCACGGCGGTGGACGCGAGAATCATGAATCGAGCGCGCATGGCCGTGCCCCCAACGTTGCGTGTCAGCCCGGACAACGCTGGCCGGGCACGACGCGCCGCGTCAAGCACGCCGCGCTGAGCCGCGATCGTCAGACGGAATCGGGAAGAACGAGCAGCTTCGCTTCGCTCGGATAGAAGATCGTGATGCCGCTGTCGAAGGTGGTGAAGGCATAGCCATTCACGTCGAGCCCGCTGGCCGTGACATGCGGGTCCGACACGCCCTGACCCGACACATGATCCTGCGTCACGATGGCGAGCCCCTCGCCGGCCGTATCCAGAATCACGACCTCGCCGCCAGAATTCGGCAGGAGCTCATCCATCCGCAGCACGAGGAGATTGTCCGTGCCCTCGGCGGGAAGCGGATCCACCCGCGCATCGGTGACGGCCAAGCCATCGCCAACGCCATCCACGGGCAAGCCCGCGCTCACCAAACTGTTCCCATCACCCATGGCTGTCTCGCCATCATTCTTGGCCTCCCGCCGGTTCGGAGGAGGCTCATGTTCTGGTTCCTCTAAAATGCGCCCAGCTTGGTCGTCCGTCAACCTCAGAACGGTCACCGATGGTTACCAGTTTGGTTAATGTTGTCATGGTTAACCGCTCTCAAATGTTAACAAACACGGGAATTTAGAGGTCTCGTGGGATTCCCGTGACCCATCTATATCCAATTGAAACAAAACAGATATGGTTCGGCAACTCACAGCCTTCGGTTAAGTCTTGTTAACACATGGGTGCTTCCATGGTGGTCGGCGGGCGAGTTCGGATCAAGGCGCGGTCCGGGCCCGAGCAGCAACCGACACTCTGGAAGGACCACCATGGGACAGCTCACCCGGACTTTGCCCCGGACGTCGTGGAAAAGCCCCCGTGCCTATGCCTCAATCCGCCAGATCAACCCCTTCAAAACACTGCTCCCGATGCTGATCGCGTTCGCGATCGCCCTCCTGCTCAGCCAGATCAGCCATGCGAGCGAGCGCCTGCCCGGCATCATCGGCCTCGATGTGGTTGATTCGGCCACAGATGGAGCACATCTGTTGCGGTTTCGCAACAAAACCTGTGAATAACACCGAGGCGCATAGAACCGCAGATGTGGAATAAATTATTTATTTATGCAGATAGGAAATGTGTAATCTATGGCCTCCTAGGAAACCCGGGCAAGCGCCTATGTGATTGACTCATCGACCGCGCACGCTATACTAACCCCCCTTAGCGCAACCTGCGGGCCG
>Ga0194121_10007435_pt1 | contig 14278 bp, 14 predicted proteins | sample TA2MahCa50mmetaG_FD_148609 | JGI IMG/M metagenome (GOLD analysis project Ga0194121, IMG submission 148609) | Freshwater microbial communities from Lake Tanganyika, Tanzania - TA2015020 Mahale Deep Cast 50m | ecosystem: Environmental > Aquatic > Freshwater > Lake | place: Tanzania: Lake... | reverse complement strand
ATCGCAATCCGACACCGTTCGCTTGGACCAAGCCCGCACAGGCTATCATCCGTTCTCATCGCAAAATGCTTGATCGCATCTCAACAGCGGTGCACTAGCTAGTGCAGTGGTGGTGTTCATGGCGCCGAGAGGCTCACGTATCGCCTTTGGCGAGATGAGGTCAAAGATGGCAGCTGCCGATGTACCGCCACCTGATCTGTGGGAGATGGGTGAATCGCCCCGGGTTTCCCGGAGGCTCCATTTCTTGGAAAGGATGGAGTCATGGGAAGACCGACGAGGTTCGCACCTGAGGTGCGGGAGAGGGCGATCCGGATGGTCCTGGAGCACCAGGACGATCACGGATCGCAGTGGGCGGCGATCTCATCGATCGCGGAGAAGATCGGGTGTTCGCCGGAGACGCTGCGGAAGTGGGTGCGCCAGTCCGAGTGTGACCAGGGAGTCCGCGGCGGTCTGACGAGCGACGAGCGGCAGAGGTTGAAGGATCAGGAGCGCGAGATCCGCGAGCTGCGACGGGCGAACGAGATTCTCCGCAAGGCGTCGGCGTATTTCGCACAGGCGGAGCTCGACCGCCGACCGAAGTGATGATCACGTTCATCGACGACCATCGCGTTCTCTACGGGGTCGAGCCGATCTGCGCCGTGCTGCCGATCGCCCCGTCGACGTACTACGAGGCCAAGGCGCGCGAGGCCGACCCCGAGCGCCTCCCCGAACGGGCGAAGCGCGATGCCGTGCTGCGCGAGAAGATCAAGGAGATCTGGGAGAAGAACTTCAGCGTGTACGGGGTCCGCAAGGTCTGGCGCGAGCTGATCCGCAAGGGCACGACAGTCGCCCGGTGCACGGTGGCGCGGCTGATGCGCGAGCTGGGCTTGGAGGGCGCGCGTCGGGGCAAGAAGTTCAAGACGACGGTGCCTGACGAATCGGCCGAGCGCCCGGCGGATCTGGTGAAGCGGCAGTTCGTTGCGACGCGTCCCAACGAGCTGTGGGTAGCCGACCTGACCTACGTGTCGACGTGGGCGGGGTTCGTGTACGTCGCCTTCGTCATCGACGTGTACTCGCGGATGATCGTCGGCTGGCGCGTGTCGAGATCGCTTCGGACCGACTTGGCCATGGACGCGCTGGAGCAGGCGCTGCACGCGCGCCCCAAGAGCGAGCGGCTCATCCATCACAGCGACAGGGGCGTTCAATATCTTGCCATTCGGTATACGGAGCGTCTTGCTGAAGCTGGGATCGAGTCCTCGGTCGGAAGTGTCGGCGATTCGTACGACAACGCTCTCGCCGAAACGATCAACGGCCTGTACAAGACCGAGGTAATCTGGCGCCGTGGACCTTGGCGTCAGGCTGAGCAGGTCGAGTTCGCGACCCTGGAATGGGTCGACTGGTTCAACAACCGAAGGCTCCTCGAACCGATCGGCAGCATTCCTCCCTCCGAGTACGAGGAGAAGTACTACGAGACCGAGGCGGCGCGAGCCGTCGCAACCGCAGCATGAACGTAGTCAACTACGGAAATTACCTCTTGCGGAAGAAATCGACGTCCAGAGTCGCCCTCAGAGCCCTGATCTCGGGTCGGCCCATACCTCGGGTACCCCCGAAACGGGAGTGAGGGTTCCACTCACGTAACGAGCTCTCCGGAGAACCCGGGGCGGTTCAGGGGAAGGGGACCGCTGCCTTGTGCTAGTACGGCGGTTTCCAGTAGGTACCGAGCGTGGGGGATCCGGTTGTAACGGGTATGGGCTGTGTCACTCCGATCGGAGTGGGACGTGCCGAGTTCTCTGCGGCGCTTCGGGCTGGTCGGTCCGGCACGCGTGCGGCTGCATCGCTCGATGCGGCGAGGTACGCTTGTCAGGTAGCGGCGGAGGTCGGCGATTTCTCGGCGAGTGATTTCATGCGCGCCCGCGAGGCGCGGACGTCGCCGCGGGTCGTGCAGCTTGCTGTAGCTGCCGCTCGCTTGGCACTGGCCGACGCGGGCTTGGCGAATTGGCGCGACGCCGCGCGTGTGGGCGTCTTCTTGGGGTCGTCGGTCGGTCCGAGTGCGTATAACTTCGACCAGTTTGGGACGTTCTTGGAGCGAGGCGTTCGACGAATCCCGCCTGATTTTCCCGCGCAGGCACATTACGGCGTGATTCCCTCAGAGTGTGCGATCCAGCTCGGTGTGCACGGGCCTGTCATGGCGATCTCCAGCGCCTGTACCTCCAGTGCGGATGCCATCGGCTTGGGTGGTGCGATGATTCGCTCCGGAGTGGTCGACGTGATGATTGTTGGGGGCGCTGAGGCTCCGATATGTCCGATGTTGTTCGCGGCGTTCGATCGGCTTCGGCTGATGCCGAGCGGCTTCAATGCCGTGCCTCATCTTGCGAGTCGTCCGTTTGCTGCGGACAGGGGGGGATTCGTGCTCGGTGAAGGGGCTGGTGTTCTGATTCTGGAAGACGCCCATCACGCGATCTCGCGAGGGGGGCGTCCGATAGCTCACTTGGCTGGCTACGGAGCTACATGCGACGCGGAGTCGCACTTCAGTCATGCCGCGGACGGACGTGATGCGGCAGCGGCTATTCGCGCGGCTTTAGGAATGGCGGGGCGCCGGGCGGAGGAGATCGACTACGTAAATGCGCACGGATCCGCGACCAGGCAGAACGATTCCTTCGAGACGCGCGTGTTTCATGAAGTGCTGGGATCTCGGGCGAAGACTGTGCCTGTCAGTTCCTCAAAGTCGATGCACGGCCATTTGCTGGGAGCATCGGCAGCCGTGGAACTCGTCGCCACGATCATCGGTATGGACGAAGGCTTCGTACCTCCGACGATAAATTTGTACGCTTCGGACCCGGAATGCGATCTGGACTACGTCCCAAATCAGTCGCGGGCGTTAAAGGTGTCTGTAGCGCTTTCGACGAGTTTCGGTTTCGGTGCGCGGAATGCGGCTTTGGTTGTGACGAGGGTCGGCGATGACGGATAGGGCCGGGGTGCGAGAGTCGGTCGTAACGCAGATCGCGCTCGAGTTGGGTATTGAGCTGGAGGTCGTGCGAGGCGCTGGATCGCTCAGGAAAGAGATTGGCATGGACTCAGTCGCGGCGGCCAACATTCTGTTTGCGCTGGAGGCGCGCTACGGAGTCGAGGTCGATCTCGACGGAGCGCTCTCGGTGGATTCGGTGGAGGACGTAGTCGAGCTGTTGCTGGCTGCTATGTCCTGCACTAGGTGAGTAATGTCGCTCCGTGTGCAGGTGGTGAATGGGTTGGCGGCTCCTCTCACGCGATACATCGGTCGGCTCAAAGGGTGGGCTAGTGTCGAAGACGTTCGTAAAGTTAATGACCAGCTCTGCTCGCTGGTGCGTACCGCAGGAAGCCGTCCGGTCGTGCTTTGCTACCTCATCAAAGATGTCCTCCCGATGATGGTGGTCGCGGCGATCAATCCGAGCGGGGCGTTCGCTCGGCTTCGTTGGGTATGTGACGATACAATCGGCGGCTTGGTCAGCGCTCGGGTGATTGCGTCGCTCGGTGGCGGGGTGTTCATTCTTCCCTGGGGGAGCGCCGGTCGCCGCATTCGAGCGATAGGCGCCCTGCGCCAACTAGAAACGCCCTGGGGGATTACTGTGGACGGGCATGGGCCCTATGGGGAGGTAAACCCCGCGCTGGTCAGGCTCCTTTCTACGTTGGACGCGTTGGTGCTGCCCGTTGCCGCTACTGCGCACCCCGAAACTTATGTCCTGCTTCGGGCCAAGCTGGCGATTCCGTTGCCGTGGAGTGTCGTGAGGCTCCGTGTAGGTGCCATTGTGGATGTTCGCGAGCACGGTGTTGGCACGGGGCGCGTGTTGAGCGAACGACTGTCGAGCATTTCGCTGAGGGGGACGTGAGGATAGCGCGCAACAGCAGAACGATGCGGATCTTGGTCCCGGAGTGTCTGGGGTGGGCTTGGGCCAACTAGGTACGGAGATGTCTACGCCGACGGTGGAGGAGGACCGAGGGGTTCGTCGGAGGCTGTTTGTCGAAGGGTTGGCCGTTCGTGCCGCCCTCGGAGTTGTGTTCGCGATTTTGTTTGTGCTGCTTCTCTTGGTCACGGACATGGATCGGCGGAGTACTCTGGCGAGCGTCGCGATCTTGGCGGTGTTGGTGCTTGTGAATGTGCCCTACTGGTGGTTGGGGCGGCGCCGAGAGTTCCCAAGGGGCGACCTATTTCGCCATCAAGTAGTGGATGTCGTCCTATTGACTATATTGATCTATTATTTGGGCGGGATTCATGTTCCTTACGGTGGGCTGTCGTACGCTGTGTTGGTGTTGTTTGCGGCAGTTAGTGAATCGAAGCAGGCAGCGATGGTGTTGGCGGGATTCGCAAGTGTGTGCTTTACGATGCTGGTCTGTGCGGAGGCCTCGGGTGCGGTGCCGCCAGTGACGGGAATGTGGGAGCACCAGTTAACCGGAAGAGCGCAGATCGTCGCGTTTGCGACTCCGCTAACGTTCTTGTTCGCTCTAGCTTGGATCGGTGGGTCGCTAGCGGATCAGCTAAAGGCGGCGAATGCTAGCTTGTTGGAGTTTAGTGCGCGGATCGAAGAGCAGAACCGAACGCTCGAGCGCAAGGTCGCGGATCGGACTGCGGAGCTCGCCCGCGCCACGCAGGAGATCGAGGATCTTGTCCACATCGTCTCTCACGACCTCAAGAACGTCGCCGTCGCCGTCACCGAGACCGCCCGCAAGCTCGTGGCGCGCGAGGGCGGCAGTCTGTCGGAGCGCGGCAAGTCCTACGCAGCTAACGTTCTCGAGGACGGTCGTACGATGTCCCGGATGCTCGAGGACCTGCTCCTGCTCTTCCGGCACACCGATGGTGCCGGAACGCGTGCGGAGTGGGTGGACGTCGACGCCGTCGTCCGGCAGTCGCTGCGGCAGGTCCAGTACCAGGTCGAATCGAAGCGGATCGAGGTCTCGGTCGGGCCGCTGCCTTCCGTCTTTGCGGACACGCAAAAGATGCGGCATATCTTCGACAACCTGCTGAACAACGCTTGCAAGTACGTCGGCGACAAGAAGCCGGCGCGCATCGACGTAGGCGGGGATGTGAACGGAACGACGGTAAAGTTCTTCGTCCGCGACAACGGCGTCGGGATGGACGAACGGGAGCGAGCGAGGATCTTCCAGCTCTACCATCGTGGGCCTGTTCAGAAGGTGGAGGGGGCGGTGCAGGAGGGACACGGGGTAGGGCTGGCGATCGTCAAGCGGATCGTCGAGCGCTACGGCGGAGCGATCGCCGTGACGAGCGCGGCGCGCGAGGGCACCACCTTCGAGGTGACCCTGCCGCGTGGCGACGGGGCCGTGGCGTGAGCGCCGGCGCGACCGAGGCGATCGAGATCCTCGTCGTTGAGGACAACGAGCGCCATTCGGCACTGATCAAGGACGAGCTAGAGATCGAAGTGCCGACCTCCTCCGTAACGGTCGCGGCCAGCGTGGGCGCCGCCTTCGAGGCGCTGGCGGCTCGAAGCTACGACCTGGTCCTCCTGGACTTCAGGCTGCCCGACGGCGACGGCCTCGAGATCCTCACCCAGATGAAGGCCGACGGACGCCGAGAGCCGGTCGTGTTCGTGACGACCAGCTCCTCTACGACGACGGCCGTGGCGGCGATGAAGATCGGCGCGGAGGACTACATCGTCAAGGAGGAAGGGTATCTCGAGGTCCTCCCGTTCGTTGTGAACGAGGTGCTCGAGCGCGCGCGCCTCAAAGCGGAGCGCGCGGAGATTACCAAGAAGGCCGCCCAGGCGGACAGGCTATCCTCGCTCAACAACCTGATGGCGAGCATCGCGCACAACCTCAACAATCCGCTGACGACCGTGCGGACCTTCCTGGAGCTGCTGCCCGCGCGCTACGAGTCCGACCTGGAGTTCCGGACCGACTACTACAAGCTGGTGCTCGAGGCGGCGGAGAGAATCGGGCTTCTCATCTCGAACATGATGAAGGCGGTGACGGTTCCATCCGAGGGTGTGGATCCGCCGTGGGCCATCCGCGACCTGATGACGGAGCTCCAGATGTATGCCGCCCCGTCACTGCGTGACCGGCAGCTGCACCTCGAGATCGACTGCCCGGCGGAGACGCCGGAGCTCACCGCGCCGCGTGAGTCGCTCAAGCAGGCGCTGATCGTGCTCATCGACAACGCTGTCGCGTTCTCGCCGACTGGCGGGACGGTGCGGCTCGCATGCCGGACGAGTGTCGGCGAGGAGCCGTCCATCCTTCTCGAGGTGGCCGACGAGGGGCCTGGTGTTCCGCACGCTGATCGAAAGAAGATCTTCGACGCCTTCTACACGACGCGAACGGGCGGCAACGGGATCGGGCTCTTCGTCGCGCAGAACGTTGCCCGCGCGCAGGGCGGTGCGCTCGAAGTTGGCGACAACGCGCCGCGCGGAGCGCGCTTCTCGATCTCGCTACCCATCTCCTGACCCCGTGTACTGGCAGGTGACGACGGGCTGATCCTGTTCGATGGACGTACCAGGCGCGGCGTGGACTGCGGCGACGATCCCGTCCGCGGGTGCGATGATCGGGGTCTCCATCTTCATCGCTTCGATCACCGCGAGCACGTCCCCGGCACGAATCTCACCGCCTGGCTCGACGTTGACCTTGAGGACCCGGCCGGGAACGGGTGCTCGCAGCACAGGCTCGTGAGCCTCGCGTGCCTGCGCCCCGGCGCTCGCGGCACCCGGCGCGACGCGCTGGAACACGGACTCTCGTCCCTCGAGGACGACACGAACGTCGCGCTCGCCGATCCGGGTCCAGGCGCGATGGACACGTCCGTCGAGCGTGAAGACGATCCGCGGTCCTTTCTGATCGAGAAGCCGGACCTCGCGGCGCACGCCGTTGACCTCGACCCAGCACGCTGACCGGTCGCCGTGCACCTCGAGCGTCGCTGTCGCGCCGTCGCGCCCGCGCAGGTGGAGGCTCACGACGCACCTCGGCCGGTGCGCCAGCCCGCCAGCTGCTGCCACGGTGATGCGACGCCGGGAGCCGCGGCCGCCCCCGCGCGACCGCCGCCCGCAGTCGGTGTCCGGAAGTGAAGCGCGAGCGCGGCCGCGACGAGCTCGGGAGAATCGGCATCCGTTGCGACCGGCGCCGGGAGCCAGTCCGAGTAGCGACGCGTCACCAGCTGCGTGTCCGCGCTGCCCGCGAGCACGTCGGGATCGGCGAGCAGCGTCGAGAGGAACTCGGCGTTCGTCGTCACGCCGAGCACGACCAGCTCGCGAAGCGCGGCGGCGATGACGTCGAGCGCCGCGTGCCGGTCGGCGCCGTAGCCGATCACCTTCGCGATCAAGGCATCGTACTCTGCGGGGACGACGCCGCCCGACAGCACGCCCGAATCGCAGCGCACCCCCGCACCGCCGGGCTCGACGAAGCACGCGATGCGACCCGGCGACGGCGCGAAGCCGCGCGCGGGGTCCTCGGCGCAGATGCGCGCCTCGATCGCGTGGCCACGCACGCGGATGTCTTCCTGGCGAAACGGCAGCGCCTGGCCGGCCGCGATGCGGATCTGCTGCTCGACCAGGTCGATCCCGCACACGATCTCGCTCACCGGATGCTCGACCTGGAGACGCGTGTTCATCTCCAGGAAGTAGAAGCGGTCGCCCTCGACGAGGAACTCGACGCTGCCCGCGCCCTCGTATCTCACGGATTGCGCGGCGCGCACGGCCGAATCGAGGAGCCCCTGCCGGACGGCCGCGGCGAGGTTCGGCGCGGGGGCCTCCTCGATCACCTTCTGGAAACGGCGCTGCAGGGAGCACTCGCGCTCGTACACGTGCACGACGTTGCCGTGACGATCGCCGAGCACCTGCACCTCGACGTGCCGCGCGCGCTCGACCACGCGCTCCAGATAGACTCTCGGGTCGCCGAACGCCGCCTGCGCCTCGCGCGAGGCTGCGGTCAGCGCGTCCTGCAACTGGTCTGGCGTGTCGACGCGCCGCATGCCGCGGCCGCCACCGCCGCCGGCGGCCTTCACGAGAAGGGGAAAGCCGATCCCGGCTGCCAGCGCGGGAAGGGAAGGCGGGTCCGCGTCCGGGTCGCTGCCCGGAACGATGGGAATGCCGAGGCGCGACATCGTGCGGCGCGCTCCCAGCTTGTCGCCCATCGCCTCCATCGCTTCGGGCGATGGGCCGACGAACGTGATGCCGGCGGCTGCGACGGCGCGCGCGAACGCTGCGTTCTCCGCGAGGAAGCCGTAGCCTGGATGGATCGCCTGCGCGCCGGTGGCGCGTGCGGCGTCGAGGATACGCTCGACGTTCAGGTAGCTCTCGAGCGGGGCCGCGGGGCCGATCGCGACCGCCGCATCCGCGAGCGCCACGTGCGGCGAAGTGCGGTCGACATCGGAGTAGACGGCAACGCTGCGGATCCCGAGCGCGCGACAGGCCCTGATCACCCGAACGGCGATCTCGCCTCGGTTCGCGATGAGAAGCGTCTCGAACGGTATCGCCGTCACATGCGGTAGACGCCGGTCGGCGTCGCGGCAATCGGTGCGTTCGCGGTGGCCGCCAATGCGAGCGCCAGCGCTGCGCGCGAGTCGACGGGATCGAGAATTCCGTCGTCCCACAGCCGTGCGCTCGAGAAGTAGGGGCTGCCTTCGCGCTCGAACTGCTCGCGGATCGGCGCCTTGAACTGCGCCGCCGCGGGCGTTTCGGCTTCGGAATCCTCGCCGCGCGCCTGCTGCCGAACCGTCCAGAGTGTGCTCGCCGCCTGCTCGCCGCCCATGACGGAAATGCGCGAGTTCGGCCACATGAAGAGGAACCTCGGCTGGTACGCGCGACCGCACATCGCGTAGTTGCCCGCGCCGTGCGAGGCCCCGATCACCAGTGTGATCTTCGGTACCGCAGCGTTGGCGACGGCGTGTACCATCTTCGCGCCGTCCTTCGCGATCCCGCCGTGTTCGTACTGGCGACCCACCATGAAGCCCGTGATGTTCTGCAGGAAGATCAGCGGCACGCGGCGGGTGGTGCAGAGCTCGATGAAGTGCGTGGCCTTCAGGGCGGACTCGGAGAACAGCACCCCGTTGTTGGCGATGACGCCCACCGTGTAGCCGAACAGGCGAGCGAAGCCGGTCACCAGCGTCGGTCCGAAGCGGGGCTTGAACTCGGCGAACAGCGAGCCGTCGAACAGACGCGCGATCACCTCGTGCACGTCGCAGGGCTGCCGTGTGTCGCGCGGCAGGATGCCGTACAGTTCCGCGGGGTCGTAGGCCGGATCCTCGGGCGACGCCGACGGCGCGATCGACGACTCCGGGCGGCCCCCGAGGTTCTCGAAGATCGTGCGCGTGATGGCGAGCGCGTGCGCGTCGCTCGATGCGAGGTGGTCCGCCACACCGGAAATGCGCGTGTGGACGTCGCCGCCGCCGAGATCCTCGGCCGAGACGACCTCGCCGGTCGCGGCCTTCACCAGCGGCGGTCCACCGAGAAAGATCGTGCCCTGCTTCGCGACGATGACCGCCTCGTCGGACATCGCCGGCACGTAGGCCCCGCCGGCGGTGCACGAGCCCATCACGACCGCGACCTGGGCGATCCCGGCCGCGGACATGCGGGCCTGGTTGTAGAAGATCCGCCCGAAGTGGTCCCGGTCCGGGAAGACGTCCGCCTGCAGGGGCAGGAAGGCGCCACCCGAGTCGACCAGGTAGACACAGGGCAGCCGGTTCTCCAGCGCGATCTCCTGCGCCCGCAGGTGTTTCTTGACGGTGGTCGGGAAGTAGGTGCCGCCCTTCACCGTGGCGTCGTTGGCCACGAGCATCGCCTCGCGGCCCTGGATCCGTCCGATCCCGGTGACGATCCCGGCCGCGGGCGCGTCGCCGTCGTGCATGCCGTGTGCGGCGAGCGCACCAAGCTCGAGGAACGGGCTGTCGGGATCGAGCAGGGCGTCGATGCGGTCGCGGACGAGCAGCTTGCCGCGCGACGTATGCCGCTCCCGCGCCTCCGGCGAGCCACCCAGCCGGACCTTCTCCAGGGTCTCGCGCAGCTCGCGTGCGAGCGCTCGATGGTGTGCCGCGTTGTCGCGGAACTCGTCGCTCGACGTGCGGATTCGGGACGTCAGGCGTTCCACGTCAGAAGAACACGCTGCGACGGGTGCGAAGCCCGCGCTCGATCATGCCGCGCATCTCGTCGCGGACCTCTTGGACCTTGGCCTCCATCACGGAATCCTCGTCGCGGGGGTTGCCGCCGAAGTGCATCGGGGAGCCGACCAGAATCCGGTACTTGACCGGCAGCGGCAGGACGCCGAGCGGACCGAGCAGCGGAAAGGTCAGGGTGATGGGAAACGCCGGCGCGCCCATGATGCGGGCGAGCGGACGCAGGTTGGCGATGGCCGGTGCCTGGTCTTCCGAGCCGATGACGACCGCCGGCACGATCGGCGCCCGGGTTTCGAGCGCGAGCCGCATGAAGCCCAGGCCGAAGCGCTGCAACCGGTAGCGTTGCGCGTAGAGCTTGTTCAGCCCGCGCACGCCCTCGGGAAACGCAATCACCGCCTCCTCGCGGTTCAGGAGGTCGATGCAGTTCTTCGGCGTCCCGACGACCGACCCGATGCGGAGCCCGATCGTGCCGATGAACGGCAGCGTCGGCATCCAGTACTCGGCCATGCCGCGCAGCACGCGGGGCGGATCTGCCTCGAGGATCGACGCGCACATCAGCATCGCGGCGTCGAAGGGCAGCTGGCCTGCGTGATTGGCGATGAGCAGCATCCTCCCCGAAGGGAAGTGCTCGATGCCCTCGACCTCCACGCGGAACCAGTAGCGGTAGAGCAGGGCGGTGAGCAGCGTCGAGCTGCGCAGCGTCTCCGGGCTCATCCCCCACGGGTCGAAGCCGTACTCGTTCAGCTCCGTCGGGATGCGGGCGAGCTTCGCGTCGACCTCGTCCGCGAGCTCGCCGACGACAGCGGGCAGGGTGAGCGACAGCGTGCGCACGACCGCGTCGAGCGACTCCTCGATCAGGCCCTGGTTGGGCTGCCGCGGCGTCACGGGACGAGCGGTCGGCGATCCGCCTACGCTGCCGCGCTTGCTCGCTGGTCCCGCAACTGCGCGAAGATGTCGTGCAGATTCCATTGTGGCTCGAATTCCGTCGCCGCACGGAAGCGGCGGTCGCTAACGGTGCATGGATACTTGATGAAATCAATCACACCCGGCGGGAAGCGGTACAGGCCGAGCCGAAACAGCTGTCCCACGACGGGACGCGCGAGCGACTCGGGGAGCGTGATCGCCTCGCCGCCGGTCTCGCGGATCGCGACGTGCAGCGGCACGGCGCCCGGCCCCGCGACGTTGAAGACGCCGCGGGTCTGTCGTTCGAGCGTGAGCACCAGCGCGCGCGCGAGGTCCTCTTCGTGGAGAAACTGCAGCATGGGGTCGAACCCCATGAGCATCGGCACGCGCCGCAGCTGCAGATAGCTGCCGATCGAGCTCCGCACCGAGGGGCCGACGGTGTTCACGGGTCGGACGATGGAGGTACGCACCTCGGGATGCTGCCAGAGAAACGCCGAGCACAGCGCGTCGACCTCGGCGAGGTCGCGGACCTCGGGGTAGTTGCGGCTGACGTTGAGCGGCGCGTCCTCGTCGACGTAGCTCGGGTTGTCGGCGAACGCGCCGTAGACGTACGAGCTCGAGAGCACGGTGAGCTGACGGACGCCGTACTCGGCGCAATAGTCGAGCAGGTGCTTCGTCCCGAGGACGTTGACCTCGTGGCGCTGCTCGAGGCTCGAGCGGAAGTGCCGCACGAACGCGAGGTGGATCACGGCCTTCGGCCGCTCGTGCCGGAAGACGTCCTCGAATTTTCGCTTGAGGAGGTCGACGGCGTACAGCCGCGCGCGTCCGGCGTCCTCGAGCGGCACCGTCACGTCGCGGTCGACGCCGCACACGTCCCAGCCGGATGCGGCGAGCCTCGCGACGAGGCGGCCCTGGCCACCCGCGATGCCGGTGATGAGAAGCTTGTCCATCCACGGCACCTATAGCGCGGCGGCCGACGCGACGCGCGTCCTCTCCGTCAGGCGACGGTGCGGACCCGGAGGAAGCTCGCGGCGGCCGGCGCCCGCTTGGTGGCGATGGCGCTCGTTTGCGGCGTCGGGACCGCGCGGAGGCCCGCGGCGCCGGGGTGGGCCTCCGGTGCCATCGGCAGGAACACGCGGACGCCCGGTGCCGAACGAGGCTGCTCGGCAGGGCTCGCGCCCTGGTGGGTTGCGCGGTGCGTTGCGAGCAGGTCCGCGGCGCGTCCGCGGGGATCGGGGGTCGCCTCCCACCGGATGCAGTGGGCGCGCAGCCGGAGCCGGGGCGACGCGAGCGCCCGTCGGACGGCGGTCCGCAGGCCCTCGTCCGGATCACCGCCGATGTAGAGGACGGTCCGGACGAGGCTGCCGATCTGGAAAGCCGCCATCGTCTCCGGCAGCGAGGCGATGCTGGCGGGAGTCAGCGGCTGCCACATCGCTTCCATCGTCGTACCCCACTCCCTCTGCGCCACGACGCCCCCGTCACGCCACTTCCGTGCCAGCGCGATTTCCGCGCGTGTGCGTGCAGCCGATGACTCCCACCGACACGATCGCGAACGACCGTCAGAATCTCGTCGGCGCGCCGCTCAGGCGCCCTGCTCGAGGGCCGGGTTCGGACGCGGCGGCTTCGCGCTGTAGTCGAAGAAGCCGAGGCCTGACTTGCGGCCCAGGCTACCCGACAGGAACAGGCGGCGCAGTACCGGCGGCGGCGCGAAGCGCGGCTCGCGATACTCGTCGTGCAGGTTCGACGCCATGTGGAACACGACGTCGAGACCGATGAAGTCCGCCAGTGCGAACGGACCCATCGGGTGGCCGGCGCCCTGGCACATCGCGGTGTCGATGTCCGCGATCGAGCCCGCGCCCGAGCGCCAGGCGTTGATCGCGTCGAGCAGGTACGGGACGAGCAGGCGGTTCACGATGAAGCCGGTCGAGTCCGGAACGAGAACGGGCGTCTTCCCGAGCTCCGTCACGAGCTTCTTCACCGAAGCCGTGACCTCCGGCTTGGTGCCGAGCGTGGTCGCGATCTCGACCAGCTTCATCGCCGTCGCCGGGTTGAAGAAGTGCAGACCGATGAAGCGGTCCGGACGCTTGGTCTTGACGGCCATCTCGGTGATGCCGAGCGTCGACGTGTTGCTCGCGAACACCGCTTCCGGGCTGCAGATGCCTTCGAGCTTGTCGAAGGCGGCGTGCTTGGTGGGCAGATCCTCGACGATCGACTCGATGACGATGTCGGCGTCCTTCAGCGCGCCGAGATCGCTGGTGGTGACGAGATTGCCGACCGCGGCCTGCTGCGCCTCGGCGGTCATGCGGCCCTTCTCGACCTCCTTCGCGAACCCGGTCTCGATCTTCTTGCGGACGGCGTCCACGTTGCCCGGGGTCATCTTGACGAGGATGGTCTTGAAGCCCGCGCGCGTCGCGACCTGCGCGATGCCGAGGCCCATCTGTCCGGCACCGAGGATGCCGACGGTACGAATGTCGCTCATGGTTACCTCCGAAGTCGAAGTCGTGTGAAAGGGTGGATGCCGGATCAGTCGATGCGGCGCATCTGTTCGAGCAGGTCGTGGCCGGTGACGGCCTTCGACCGTGCGACCTGCTCGGCGAGGTACGAGGCGGCGACGGTACCCGCCTGAACGGCCTTGGCGAGATCCATGAGCGCGATCTTGAGGGTTGCCTCGTCGATCATTTCGCCGGTCTCGGGGTCGGCCATCGAGCCGCCACCGCGCTGGTGGTACAGTTCGGTGACGCGCTTCGCGAACGCGATCTGCCGCTCGTTTGGGGTGTAGCACTCGTTGGCGATCCGGGCCTGCTGCGGGTGGATCATCCAGGTGCCGTCCATGCCGAGGTTCGCCGCACCGCGGTTCTTCTCGCGCAGCCCGTCCTCGATCTCCCGGACGCGGTCCGGGGCGTCGTCCTTGCGGTGCAGCTTCAGGTACACGCTGTCCAGTGCGTGCAGTCCGGCGGCCTTCGCGGCGATCACGATCGCCTGCTTCGCGTAAAGAAAGTTGAGATTCTGGCCTGCCACCGCCTCCCGGATGCCAAGCGTCGCCGCGAAGTCCGCAATGCCGAAGACCAGGCCGGCCATGCGCGGCGACGCGGTTGCGATCGCGGGCGCGTTCAGAACGCCGCGTGGCGTCTCGATGAGCGCCTCGATCTGCAGCGCGTAGTCCCAGCCGGCCTCGCGCTCGAGCGCGTCCAGCAGCCGTGCCGCGTACAGCACGTCCTCGGGGTCCGAGGTCTTCGGCAGGACGATGCCGTGAAAGCGGTTGGCCGCACCGCGGACGATCGCCTCGAGGTCACCGAGGAAGTAGGGCGAGCGGATCCC
>Ga0194121_10007434_pt1 | contig 14280 bp, 13 predicted proteins | sample TA2MahCa50mmetaG_FD_148609 | JGI IMG/M metagenome (GOLD analysis project Ga0194121, IMG submission 148609) | Freshwater microbial communities from Lake Tanganyika, Tanzania - TA2015020 Mahale Deep Cast 50m | ecosystem: Environmental > Aquatic > Freshwater > Lake | place: Tanzania: Lake... | reverse complement strand
CCAGACCGCGCGGTTCTTGATGATCTGGGGACTGATGGCGGTGTCGAAGGGGACCACCCAGCGGGGATTGAACGAGCGGATGTCGTCAAGCAGGTGCTCGAACAGGCTGCGCGTGCTGTCCGTCCAGTTAGCCGCGCCGTAATGGAGCGGCGGCATCCCGCCCGATCCGCCAGCCCACTGCTGCTGCGGCGGCGGGGGCCACGCCGGAACTCGCGGGACGGCCTGCGGAGCAACCGGCGCCGGGGGCGCCAGCGGCCCTCCCTCGACGTGCGTTCCACACTGGGGACAGGCCGCTGCGGCCGGCGGCAAGCCGGATCCACATTCGGTGCAAAAGGCCACGAAGCACCACCCTTTCAGTGCATGCCATAGTGTCGCGCGACACAAGTAGCGTCGCCTTACGGGAAGTCAACTGACCCGGGCGTGTCGCGCGCCACAAACCGATTCGGGGCCGGTGAATTCCTATCCCGCAGGAGTTCCGGAGCGTCGCCGAAAACCCGCCCCCATGAACAGAAAGCACTTCCTCCAGACGCTCGCCGCCGCCCCTCTTCTCCTACCCAGCGCCGCGCCGGCCGCGCCCAAAAAGCGCGTGATCGTGGTCGGCGGCGGCCTTACCGGCCTCATTGCCGCCCGCGAGCTGGAGAAGCGCGGCATCGACACCGTGCTCATCGAAGCCGCCGACCGCCTCGGGGGACGCGTCGCCACCGCCCACTACGGCCACGGACTGCAGGCCGAATACGGGATGCAGGAGATCTGGGAGAAGAGCCCGCTGCTCGGCATCGTGAAGGAGCTGGGCTTAAAGACCGAGTCCGGCGACGATCCTTACTCGAGCCTGCTGATCAATGACAGGCTGTATCCCTTCGTGCAGGACACCCGCGAGCAATATTTCTCCACCCTGTTCACCCCGCCCGAGCGCGAACAGTTCCGCGCCGTCATCACCGAAATGGAGGGGCTGTACACCGAGGCCACCCGCCAGGGGCTCACCGACCGCACCCGGCCGTTGCAAGAAATTTCCTACGCCGACTGGCTGGAGAAAAAAAAGCTGCCCACCAACGTGCTGCACGCCTTGCGCCTGACCATCGAGGTGGAGCTGGCGGCCGCTTCCGAGCAGTTCAGCGCCCTGTCCGCGATCCTGGAGTGGCGCACGTTTCTGTTCAAGGGCGAGGTCAACTACCACGTCGAGGGCGGCAACTGGTTGCTCATCCAGAAGCTGGGCGCCAGCCTGCGCGGGCCGATTTTGCTCAACGCCCGGGTCACCGAGGTCAACCGCGATCCCGGCAAGCGCGCGTACGTGACCTACATCCAGGGCAACAAGGTCCGCACCATGACCGGCGACGCCGTGGTGATGACCATCCCCTGGATCTACCTGCACCAGATCCAGTTCCGGCCGGCGTTGACCGCGCTTCAGCTGGAAGCCATCGAGTCCCTGGGCCGCGGCCAGTACACCGTCGTCCACATGCTGCTCGACCGCAAGGCCGAGAAATTGTGGGATATCAACGGCGAGGCGCCCTTCCCGGTGTTGAGCGCCGGGCCGCTCGGGGTCATCTACGGACCGCACGCCACCAACACCAGCGGTCCGAATATTCTCTTCTCGCTGCTGGTGTATGGGCTGGAGGCCCAGGCCTACCATATGGCGCCGCGCGACGCCAAGCGTAAGGAACTGATGGACGGCCTCGACAAGCTGTGGCCGGGATTTTCCAAACACGTCCGTGACGCGCAGTTCTACACCTACCATCCGGCCGCGGTGGCCTACTGGCCGCCCGGCCGCTCGCCCCTCGACGAGAAGTCGAAGGCCGTCCGCACGCCCAACGCCGGGCTCTTCCTGGCCGGCGACTGGACGGAGAGCAGCCATTCGGAAGGCGCCGCCGTCAGCGCCCTGGAGACGGCCCATGCGGTTGCGGCCTTTCTGAAGCGTCCGTGACGGGCGTGACGGAGGGACTGTTGCGTTTGGGGCGAAACAGGGTACAATCATCGGAGATTATAGAAGAGGATTAACCCTCTCACCAGAACAACTTCGGAGGTGCTCTCTCGATGCAATGTCCCTCTTGCAGCGCCCAGGTTCTCGACGGCAGCGCGTTCTGCAGCGAGTGCGGGGCGACCGTCGCCGCCGCCCCGGCCGGGGTCGGCTCGCAGTAGTACAACCAGGGGTACGCGGCCGGCGGCTACGCTCCGCCACAGCAGGCCGCCTACGCGCCCCCGCCGGGGTACGCCCAGCAGTCCTACCAGGCGCCGCCGCAGGCTCAGTGGCAGCCCCAGACCCCGGCTGGCGACTTCAACTTGATCGAGGCGCTGCAGCGGCCCACGAAAGATCCCGATTTCGTCAAGAAGACCGCCATCATGGCGCTGGTCAGCCTGGTGCCCATCGTCAGTTTTCTGGGCATGGGATACGCGCTGCGCTACCTGCAGAACCTTATCGGGCGGCGCGACGCGCGCTTGCCGGAGTGGGAAGACTGGGGCGGCCTGTTTATCGGCGGCCTCATGCTGTTCGTGCTCAGCCTGCCCTTCGTGCTGGTGCCGGCCGTCGTGGGCGGCGCGGTCGTCGTGCCGGCTTTCATTGCGGCAGTTCAGCATGAGAGCGCGGCCGGCATCGTCGGCTCCATCTTTGGTGGACTCGCGCTGTTTGCCGTGCTCGCGGTGATCTTTGGAATTCCGGTGCCAATGGCCATTTGCCGCTACGCGGACAAGGGCGACCTGATGCAGGCGCTCCGCCTGAACGTGCTGCTCGGGCTGGTGAAAGCCAACCTCGTGCAATACATCCTGATTTTCGCCGCGATTTTCGGCCTCGGAATTGTCACCTGCATGGTGGCGGCGATTCCCATCGTGGGCTGGCTCGCAGCGATCGTCATGGGCGCGGGCATCCACCTTGCCGCCTACTCCGCGTTCAGCGACTACTACATCCGCTACAAGCCGGACTAAAACTAAAACGAGCCCTGAAGGGCGCCGACCCCTAAAATTCAGCCGGCGGAATAAGCGCCATCGCCGTCCCTTCGGCAAAGTGACGGGCCAGGGCGCTCAGTTCCATGCTCTCCAGGCCGCCGCCCTCCGCTCTCCGCGGGGGGCCTTCGTTTTCCGTGCCGCCGAAATCCTTGCCCGCGTCAAATTCCCGCCGCGCCGCCGGGTTGTAGAAAATCACCCGCGCGTTTTCCTCGGTAAGCGCGCGCAGCACGATCTGGTGCCGCTCCACGATTTCCTGGCCGCGGCGCTCCTTCCAGGGAAGCTCCACGATAATTTCCCCGGAGCCGTCCACCAGCGCCTGAAAGGCCGGCGCAAAGTCGGTGACCAGCGTCGGCTCCATGCCGAGCACCTCGCGGTACATGACGCTGGTGCGCGAGATCAGGTCGCCGGCGCGCTCGGTCACGTCCTGAGCAGGCGGTCGGGCACCAGCACGGATGCCATGCGGTCCTGGAAATCGCGCAGCGGAATGCTCTCGATCCCGCCGTCGTCCACCTGGTGATCCACCCCTTGGAGGCGCGCGCCGCGCTTGTCCTCGTCGCGGTGGCCCCAGGGATTGCGGAAAAACACGCGGCCGTTCTCCACCTTCGTCACGAGTATGCGGTGGCGCCCGGAATCCCAGCTCAAGGACACCGGAATCGGCTCGTCGTGCTGCCTGGTCAATGCATCGATGCGATCGGTGGCCTGCTGCGGCGTGGTTTTCCAGTTGTAGATGTCGGTGTAGCCCTCGCCCATGGCGTCCTCGGCGAGGCTCTTCACTTCTTCCATGTAGAGGCCCGAGCGCGCCTCGCCGCCGGTGTCAAAGCCGGTCATTCCCAGCGCGCGGCCGATGAACGAGCCCGGGTCGACGTTGAGGACCGGCTGCTTGCCCTGGCTGGCGAAGCCGTCTTTCGCATTCGAATAGGCGCCCGCGCCGCTGCTCTCGCCGGCGGCATTCATGAACGACGCCTGCACGATGCGGTCGAGCGTGCCGCGCCCGCTGCCGTCCTCGTTGAGGCTGTCCTCGATGCGGTGGGCCATGCGCCCGCCAGGTAGTTGCGCCTTCCCCTCCGGGCTGGCCAGCCCGGCCGCCACCCGCACGAAGTCCGCGGGCTTCTTCTGGGCCATCATGTACTCCACGGTGGTCGCGGCGCAAGTGCCGTGGTCGCCCTGGGTGATGGTCCGCGCGGGATCGGCCACGTGCGCGATGGCCTCCGCGGTGAGGGTCACCGAATCCAGACCGGGCGCGGCGGGCTGGCCGCGCATCGCGCTCAGGTGATCGAGGAGATCGCGGCCGTCGCTGGCTTTTTGGGTCAGCTTGTCATCTTCGAGCAGGCGGTTGAGTTGCTCGCCGATGTCAATCCGTGTGCGATGCCCGGGCAACTCCAGCGCCTGCCGCTCGTAGGCGTCGCGCAGCGCCTGGAACTGGGCCTGCTTCTCGGGAGGCAGGGTGGCCACTTTGGCAAGCTGCGCCTCGCTCAGCGGCGCGCTCGGCTGCGGAGTCGACACCAGCGCGGTCGCGGTGGGCTCGCCGCCGCCCCAGGATTTTGGCCGCACGACCATCCCCGGCCGCGGGCCAATCGGAGCGGTGGGAGGCGGCGCGGGGGCCTGGGGCATCTGCCAGGGGGCTTGCGGCATCTGCATGCCCTGCTGCGCCATCAGCATCGCCAGCGGATCCTGCGGCATTCCCGCCATGCGCGGGTCTTGCTGCATGCGGGGATCTTGCTGCATGCCCCAGGGCATGTTGAACGGCATGCATGGCGGCATGCTCATCGCCTGCGCCATCATCATGGTGCTGGCCAGGGAGGTCAGCATGGGCGCCATCATCATCATGGGATTGCCGAAGCCCATCGTGAACGGGTCCATCATCATCGGCGCGGCCATCATGAACGGCATCAGCGCCATGCCACCCATCAACAGCCCGAAGCCCAGCTTGGAGCCGAGGCCGGGCGGACGCTGTTGCTGGGGGACGAAGCCCGGGGCCTGCATCGGGTCTTGCATGCCAGGCGCCATCGGGGGCCCCATGGGCGTCGGCATCCCCGGCATCATCGGCGGCAAATCCGGCGTCGAGAACGGCGATTGCATCTGCAGCGGCGTGCGCACGTTTGCGGCGCTCGACGGCGGCCCCGCATTGGGCTGCGGCTCGGCCCTGGGCAACGGCGGCGGCTCGGATAATCTCGGCTGCTGCGCGGCGGTCGGCAAGGGCGGAGGCTCGGCGGGCGCCTGCTGCGCCGCGGTGGGCAGCGGCGGAGGCTCGGTGGACTTCCGCTTGCGCCCCTCGTCGGCCACCATCCCCTCGGGCAGGCCATGGTTCGGGGTCAGCATCCCCTCGAAGTTGTTGTCGAGAAGGCTGGTCGATTGCCCGCTGAGGAACTTCTCGAAGTCGTTGGGCAGGCTCTCGGCGGGGGAGAACGTCTCTCTCGACTCCGCCCTCGGCTCGGCGGTGGGCGCCTGCGCGACGGGGACGTCGTGGGCGGCGCGCAGATCGACTAAGTCTTCGGTGGCGGTGGGCTCGGCGCTCTTCTCGTTCTGGCGGGTGAGGTCGACGGGGCGCACGTAGGCAAGGCGGTCCACAAAAGTCTTGTGGCTCACCGGCGTCAGGCCGACCGATGCCGTCTTAAGAGGATCCAACCGCGGCGCGCCCTCCGCTGAGCCCGTCTCGGACGGGGGGTAAAGGATGGGGCAAGGCCACCAGGCAGCCTTAAAACCCAGATGGCGTCGGCTGTGCCGACCCCTGCCTCGGTATGATACACCAGGGGCCGCACCCGCGCAACGGTTTTCACAAATCTTTTACACGACGGACATCTCCCGGCAACAACTCCCTTGACGCGATGTAAACGTTTGGTCAGGCATGGTTGCAATGCGCGCGGCTTGGGGTAGAATCCGCATGAAAATTTTGCCCCAAGGACGCGATTGCAATGCTCACCGAGATCAATACCCCGGTCGAAACCAGCCAGGGCCGCATCCGCCGCCTGTGCAGCCACTTTTTCCAGGTGGCCAGCATGGACGACTCCATCCGCTTCTACCGCGACATGATGGGCTTCGCGCTCACCTATCAGGAGCCGCGTTTCGCGTCCATGAAGGTCGGCGACTTAGAGATCTGCTTCCAGCCCGCGGACGGCCAGCCGAAGCCCCAGGCCACCCAGGGGATGATCGTGACCGTCGAGGTCGACAACGTGTGGGCGTTCTACCGCCGCCTGCGCGACCGCAGCGTGAAGGCGACCGAGCCGCGCACCCAGGAATGGGACCGTCGCGTGCTCATCACCGAGTTTTCCGACCTGAACGGAATCCACTGGGCGCTGATTCAGCCGACGTCGGTTCGCGGCTGGGAACCAGCGTTTTAGTCGCCTGGCGACTCCGGTTTCACGTGAAACACCGGTAGGACCCCCCCGGAGGCCGTCGAAGGCACCCTGCCATGCCGATGGCCATGCCGGATACCGAGGCGCCCGCGTTTCGTCTCCCCGACTCAAGCGGTGGGATGCACGTCCTGGCTGACCTGCTCACCCGAGCCCCCGTGCTGTTGGCGTTCTACAAAGTGGAGTGCCCCACGTGCGCGCTCGTCTTTCCAGTTCTCGAGCGGCTCCACCAGCAGTACGGGCTCACCGTCGCGGGCATCGCGCAGAACTCCGCTGAGGAAGCGGCGGCCTTCGCCGAGCGGCACGGCGCCACTTTTCCACAACTGCTCGACCTGCCGTTCTTCTTTACTTCCGCCGATTACGGCATCGACTTCACGCCGTCGCTGTTCTTGCTGAGCCGCGAGGGGCGCATCGTTGAGACTGTTGAGGCCTGGAGCCGCGAGCGATACAACACCCTGTCGGAGCGCATCGCCCAGATGCTCGGCGCCGAGGCGAGGCCGGTTTCCCAGGAGGGGGACGGCCTGCCCGCCGTCCGCCCGGGGTGAGCCTCGAAAACCCGGGACTAGGATAGTCCCCGAAGGAGCAGCCGTTGGCCAACGACACCATTCCCGTTGCGAAACTCCAGGAGATCCTCGCGCGCGCGCGCCGCGTTGCCGACGCGCACGAATTCGAGGCGCTGCTGGAAATGCTCGACGAGTTCATGCCTTCCTCCGAAGAGATCACAGACAACGAAGCGGCCGCCCAGGTCCGCTCCCAGATGCTGGTGCTCCGCGGCAAGGCCCACCAGATCCTGGGCCACTGGGCGCGGGCCGAGGACGACGTCCGCGGGGTTCTCGGGCTCGCCACACGACTACAGGACCGCAGCTCCCTGGTGGCCGCGCTGCTCATCCTTGGACAGTTACAGAAGGACCGCGGAGAGCCGCAGGACGCGCTCGACACCTTCATCAACGCCTCCAAGGTGGCCGAAGCCATCGAGGACCGCTATGGGCTCGCGGAAGCCGACCTCTCGGTGGCCTCGCTGGGTTCCAAGATGGGCGACCCCAAGGAGGGGGAAAGCCGCATGCGGCGTGCGCTCCAGGCGGTCGAGGGGATGGAGGCGCTGCCTCGCGCCGCCCGCATCCTGGCCAGCGCCCTGGTCCAGCGCGCCGTGGAGGCCATGCGCAAGGGCCAGCACGACGACCTCGTGTCGTTGTGCAACAGAGCACTGAAAGTGATGGCCGACGACCCGTTGTCACTGGAAGCCGCCGAGGCGTACCGCTTTCTTGGCGTGCATGCCAGCATGCGGCTGCAGCAGCGCGAGGCGCTGGACAACCACGTGCGCGCCCTGGACATCTACAAGAAGGTCGGCTTCAAGTTTGGCCAGGCCAAAATCTACAACTCCATCGGCCAGACCATGCTCGCCATGTCGCGCAGCGACGAAGCGATCCATTTCATGGAGAAGGCGGAGGTCATCTGCAACGAGATTGGCGCCCACAGCGAGGCGGCTACCCTGTGGGGAAAACTCGGACAGGTCTATCTGCAGCGCGAGGAATTCGATAAGGCCTTTTCCTATTTCAGCAAGGACCTGCAAATGAGCAAGAAGCAGGGCGGCAAACGCGCGCTCGCCTACATCCACCGCAACCTGGGACTTACGCTGGGACAGCGCGGCGAGGTGAGCGACGCCATCGCGCACTTCAAGGAGAGCGCCCAGCTTTTCCAGCAACTTGGCGACGAATTGAATACCGGCCGCCTCTACCTGGATCTCTGCCAGCTTTACGTGCGCCAGAAGAATTTCGAGCGGGCGCGCGCCATGGCGCAGTGGGCGCAGAGCATCCTGTCTAAATTAAAGCAAACGTTCGACATCGCCTACATCAACACCTTAATGGGAATGATCCACCGCGGCGAGAAGAAATACCCCGAGTCCGAGAAATACTTCAAGGACGCGGTGGAATTTTTTAATTTCCGCGAGCCCGGCGAGCGATTGGTGGAGACGCTGCACGAGTACGGCAGGCTGCTCCACGAGATGGGCAAGAAAGATCGCGCCATGGAGCGGCTGCTCGCAGCCCTGCAGCACGCGCGCGCGCTGGGACTCAAACAGCAGGCCCAGCGCGCCTTCAACATGCTCGAGCGGCTGGATGAAGTGTACCTGATCCGCACCTTCATGGAAGGGCAGGTGTAACCTCACCATGGCCGCCGCAACGGTGATCCTTGGCGCCAACGCTAGAGTTTTTTAGGAACTCAGCAACTGTCTTTCTTGCCGCAGGGCGGCGGCAAGTACCCATTCCATTGTGAATGGATCAATCTGGACCTTTCACAACCCTGCCGAGTATGAGTTTTTCCGTGGAGCTCAGACCCTGCCACAGGGCGTGTTGCACTACTCCTCCAACTCCGCCAGGCATCGCCGCCGATTCCCGGCAGATTGTGGATAAGCCTCTCTTTGCGCAGAGAGTTGTCCACAATTTCTGGTGACTTATCCACGAGTTTGCAGGAGCACAACCACGCCGTTTCCTCGCAACACCAACCTCGGCGTGGCGCGGTCTCGTTAGCGTGATCAGCCACTCTTATTTGCATGGTTATGCGGTTTCTGACAGGCTTCGGTTTGACCGGTGGCTGTGGTTGTGATAGAATAATATTCAGAAAAAGGCGGACTCAGATGGCACTGCAACTGGCGGAATTGATGCGGATGAAGCCCGACGAGTTGGACGAGGCGGCTGATCTCGCGCTTGGGCGGAAGACCATGTGCGAGTGGGACCTGGCGCTTTGCTTGCTTGCGATTGAGGAGTCCAGAGCATTTTTAATGCTGGGGTACGCGTCCATCATGGATTACGCCGAGCGCGGGCTCGGCCTCGATCACTGGCTGGCCGCGTCGTTGATGACGGTGGTGCGCAAGGTAGCGCCGTTGCCGGCCATTTCCGAGGCGCTCGCGGAGGGCCGCATCTGCTGGGCGAAGGCGCGCACGCTGGTTTCAGTCCTGACGTCTGAGAACGAGCGCCAGTGGCTGGACTATGCCGTTCGCGTAACCGCCCGAAAACTGCAGAAGGCCGTTACAATTGAAAACGAGGCCCTGCGTCGGCAGGTGGCGGAACAGGCCTCGGCGCCCACCAGGGCGGCACTCGCGGCGCGCAAGGCACGGCCGCGCGAACTCTCCCCGGAGGTTGAGGAGCTTTTGATTGCAGAGGGCATTGACCCGGCGGACATTCCAAAACCGGAGCCGTTCGACCCGTCGAAGATTAAGACAGGCCCAAAACCACCGCAACCGCCCGCCCAGGTCAGCGTGACGCTGCGCTTCAACGTCGACGAGTATGCAATATTTGAAGCCGCCATCCAGCGCGTCTGTCAGCGAGACAGCAAGGCGATGGGCGAGGCCACCGCGTTAGTTCGGGTGATGCGCGAGTTTCTCGCGAGCGGCGACGCGCGTGTGCGTACGAATCACCCGGTGGTGATCCACGTCGACGGACCGACTGGCGTCCCGTATTACGAGACGCGCCGCGGATGTTTCCCCGCCAGTGACGAGGCCGTTGCGGACGCGATGTCCCGCGGATTGCAGAAAGAGATCCACGCGACGCCGATGCTTGATTTCTCACACTGGCCCACCCAACGGTGGTCGCTCACAGCCGCCATGACGGAACAGCCGCCCGCCGCGGCATCAAGAAACGACCTGCTCGACGCGCCAGCGCCCGAGAAAGGCCTGTTTGTTGCGCCGGTGCGCGAAAAAGAACTGCTCGAAGTGCCGGTGTGCGACGGCGGCCCATACCTTGAGGCGCCGAGCGGGCTCCCGCAACAGTTTCTGTTCCCGCTGGAAAAAGTGTATCTGGGTGCGAAATTCCGAAAACAGGGGTGCTCCGAAACGCTCACGCGAATCGACCGACTGCTGGTCTTCATGCGCGCCGGCTGGCGCTGCGAGCAATGCGGCAGCAGAGACGACCTGGAAATCGACCACGAAGTACCCCGCTGCCTCGGTGGAACCAACGAACCCCATCTCCTCCGCCTGCTCTGCAAGGATTGCCACACAGCCCGACATCTCCGCGAACACGCCGACGACCCACATTTTGTCCGCGGTCGCGAACGTGCTGGATTGCTGCCAGCGCCCCAATTGCTCAACCGAAACACGTGACAGCCGGCTGCGCACCGTTCGTTGCCACTAAATCGCCCCCGGTCGGAGGGCCCTGGCGACTTGTTGGGTGCCGCGCTGGTTCATAGCGTCCGGCCAGTGGAAACCGCCGCAGTGCATTGCCATCCTGAGTCGACATGAGGCTGTTGGCGGTCGTCGCTCTGGTCGTGCTCCTCTCCTCACCGGCGGGCCCCACTCCAGGTTGTGATCACTGGCGGAGGTAGATTTTCCCATCCAGGCGGAGCGCGCCGCCTTCCAGCCGATACGTCGTTGTCCAGACGTTGCCGTTGTCGTAGTGGAAGGTGAGCGCGCCGCCGCGCTTGATGAGCTTGCCGCGGTCGGCGCCTTCCACGGCGCCGCTCGCGCTGCCGGTGAACGTGCTGCCGGCGGTGTCGGTGAAAAGGCCGTTCGGATAAATCGTAATGACGCGCGTGGACGAGACGTTCAGCACGTCGCTTGGCGTCGTGCCCTCGACGCGGGCGCTGGTTTCGAGCACCCAGCCTCCAGCCAGCTCGGCTTCAACAGGGGATTCTTGAAACGTGATGCTCTGCGCCATGATTTCCACGCTGGCGCCGTATTTTTCAGAACCCGAGCGGGTGCCCAGGCCCAGCACCGCGATAGCCACGTCTCCCCGCTTCACGTAAAGCGCGCGGACCGTCATCGGGGCGCCGTTCACCGTGCCTGCGTAGGTTTCGACGGCGCCCTCGTCGCCGCCCATGGTGATCTGCCGCTGCTCGCCGTCCCGCTGAAACGTTCCCAGGCGGCTCAGCAACTGCTGCACCACCTGCGGACCCAGCGTGAACAGGTTGGCCATTTCCTGCGCGGTGGGCGTCGAAATGATCGTGCGCAACAAAAACTCTCGAGGCTCGGGCGGCACGTTGTCAATCACCAGCATCCCGCTGCTGCTGTTGACCGGCCTCACTGACCATCCCTCGAACGTTGCGATCGTGCCGCCAGGCACCTGGTGAACCTTGTACGCCAGCGTGGGATGCTCCGCCAGCGCGGGCAAGGCAAGGAAAACAATGAGCAAAAGCGCGACGACTTGTCTCAAGAGTGCCAAAAGCACGTGGATATCAAGCAGCGCTATCAAGCGAGATCGCTGTCCAGCGCGTCACGCAGTCGATTGACAGCGTCCATCGTTACCACCCGCGCGTCGCCGCGAGGCGGAAAGAGGGGTAGTCCGTTTCGCATTGTCCTCTTCTCGCGCTTCGGCTGGAGTGCCTGTCTGGCCAGGTCGGACAGGACCCGACCGACGGTGCTCTTGCGTGATGCAGCGAGCTCCCTTGCTGCTTGCAGGACGTCCTCATCGATGTCCAGCGTGGTTCTCATGCGTCAAACATAGCGCATCACGCATCTCGCTTCAAAGCCACACCGACGTCGTGGCCCGCCCGTTGAGGTCCTGCGCGTCCTTCGAGTGCGTTCCCGTGGCCACGCATACGGCCGGTGACGCACGGAGGTCACTTATCTCCACTTACGCGGCTGGAGAGCGTCTGAAAGTCTGCGGTTTGCTCCAGCAGCCCGATAACCGCGAGCAGTTTTCCCGGTGCCGCGACCAGTTTGCGGCGTTCCAGGTCCAGCCAGCCGCCCGTGCTGGTGACCGTGGCCACCGGCTTGCCGTCCTCGCGGAAGAATTCGTTGCGCAGCAAGAAATGGGAGCCGTCTTCGCTCAGCCCCGCGGCGGTCAGGGTGACGCGGACCGGATCGAGGAGCTTCAGCTCGCGGAAGTAGTTCAGCTCGTCGCGGAGGATGACCGGACCCAGGCGGAGCCGCTCGAACTCGCGCATCGAGAAGCCGTTCTCGGAGAAGAACATCATGCGGACGTCGCCGGAGGCGTCCAGGTAGGCCGTGTTCTTCATGTGGCCGTTGAAATCCATGTCGCCCCAGCGGGCGTAGAGCCTCTTCTCGAACATGCGGGGCCTGTTCCAGGAGAGCAGGCGGGATGCCTGTGCGACGGGAACTCTCCGAACCGCGACGGGGTTACCTGGATCTGGAAGGAACCATCATGATCCGCATTCTCATCGCAATCGCCGTGCTGGCGGCCTTTCTGGCCCTCATCATGACACGCCCTGGAGGAAACCGCATGAGCGGAGAAACCATGCCCGCGGACGCCGCCAGCCCGGCGCCGGCCCATCTGCAGACCGCCACCTTTGGCGCGGGCTGCTTCTGGTGCGTCGAGGCCATCTTTCAGAGCCTCAAAGGTGTACACTCGGTCGTTTCCGGCTACGCCGGCGGGACGGTCGACAATCCCACCTACCGCCAGGTGTGCAGCGGCACGACGGGGCACGCCGAGGTGGCACAGATCAAATTCGATCCCAAAGTGATCTCCTACGACGAGCTGCTCACCGTATTCTGGCACACCCACGATCCCACCACGCCAAACCGCCAGGGCGCGGACACGGGAACGCAGTATCGCTCCGTGATCTTTTACGAGAACGAAGAGCAGAAGCACATCGCGGAGGGGTCCAAGAAGAAGACCGACGCGTCCGGCCTGTGGAGCAGCCCCATCGTAACCGAGATTTCACCGCTGCCCAGGTTCTACGTCGCCGAGGATTATCACCAGAACTATTACCGCAACAATCCGAACGAGGGCTATTGCTCGTTCGTCATCGCCCCCAAGATGGCCAAGCTGCGCAAGGAGTTCAAGGAAAAGCTGAAATAACCCCGGTGTCGCTCCGCGCGTCATCCTGTTAACAACCGCGCAACATCTTGTGCTTGCGATGAACCCATCCCGCGAGTACACTCTGCGCGAACAAGCCGCCATACACCATACACGCGCGGCCACAGGAAGGCCCCCGATGAACACCCTTTCCGCGGTCGCCCCCGGGATCATGCCTGGCGGGTGTTACCCTAAGACGGGCGTGACGCCCAGCATGACCATGAAGGCCGCGCGCGAGCAACTGGCCGAGATGCAAGAGAAATACCCGTTTGAGGAAGAGCTCGTGGTGGGCTACGGCGAGCGGAAGCTGTACTACAACGACAAGGCCGAGCGCTTCTGCATCGACCGCGACTTCGCCGACGAGCCCTCGCTGAAGGCCGACGCGAAGGACACCAACCTCACCTTCCGCGGCATGGTCACCCTGCTCGACAAGGCGAAGAGGGACGGCGGCAAGCACTACGACGACGCCCGATTCTCCACCTACAAGCAGGGCGGCAGCACCTTCTTCATCTTTGGCCACGACTTCAAGCCGGGCGCCGTCCACGACGAGCGCACCTACGTCGTAAAAGCGGACGGCACCGTGATCAGCGAGATGCGCGCCCGCGGGATGTAAGGATACCCTCAGTTAAAGACAGATAAATCTCACCTTAAAGATACACCATACCGGCCCCGCCGGTACAGATTGGCCTTCGTCAAACGGAAAGCGAAAACGCGCCTCTTTGCCCGAAAGAAGCGCGCAATCTCGCGACCAGACGCTGGCCAGACAAAGGTAGAGACGAACCCATCTCATCCGCCGCTCTCCCGAGGGCGGCATTTTTTTTCGCATTGCCCAACCGGTCGGAGCAATTGCGGTTTTACCCGTGGGGCGGCTTAAACAGGGGCGTTTTACCCGTGGGGCGGCTTAAACAGGGGCGTTTTACCCGTCGGGCGGCTTAAACAGGGGCGTTTTACCCGTCGGGCGGGTAAAACGCTGGGGGGGCAGCCCGTCTACGCGGGGGTTACTGACTTCGCCTCGACCACATTGGACATGATACGGTTGCCCAGCCGCTTCTGCACGTAGAACGTGCCGGTCACCGTCACGCGCTGCTCGTTGGAAAATCCCTTCATCCCCCCGGCGTATACCGAGATAGCAATGGGCTTGTCAAACAGCAGGAACGAGCTGAAGTCCGCCTTCTCATAGTAGCTCTTGACCGTGGCGGTGACGGTGACTTCCTGACCGTCGTACTTCTTCTTGTCTTTCATCAAGTCAG
>Ga0194121_10007433_pt1 | contig 14283 bp, 15 predicted proteins | sample TA2MahCa50mmetaG_FD_148609 | JGI IMG/M metagenome (GOLD analysis project Ga0194121, IMG submission 148609) | Freshwater microbial communities from Lake Tanganyika, Tanzania - TA2015020 Mahale Deep Cast 50m | ecosystem: Environmental > Aquatic > Freshwater > Lake | place: Tanzania: Lake... | reverse complement strand
CTCCCGGAGCATTCGAGGCCGTAGAGCTTGCCGCCTTGGGTCACAAAATTGGGGAGGAGATCATCTTCCAGAGACAGTTTGTGGCCGGGGGCAACCTTCGTCTTCGCAAGTACAGATGGGTTAACCAGGTAGACGCCGCCACTGGCCAGGCGGCCCGGCTCACCCGTGCCTGACTTGAGTGAAACAATCTCTCCATCGGCTTTCACATCCATCCCCATGTAGCGGCCGACTTCATTAGCTCGGAAAAGCGAGAAGGTCCACTCGGATGAGTGCTCAGCATGGAATTTCAGCAGTTTGGCGAGATTAACCTGAAAAAAAGTATCCCCGTTCAGCACAAGAAAGGGCTCGTTCAGCCCTTTGGCGGCCAACAACAGCCCGCCTCCTGTTCCCAACGGTTCTTCTTCGATGGCATACGTCAGTGGCGTGGTTCGATAACTCACCCCGAAGTGATCCATGATCACTTCTTTCATGTACCCCACCGATACGACGAATCGGTTAACTCCCTGCTCAATCCAGTAATCCATTTGATGCTCAAGGAATGGGCGCCCACTGACCCGCGCCATTGGCTTGGGCAAGTCAGGGACGGCACCGCGTAGTCGAGTGCCCATGCCGCCGGCGAGGATGATGGCTGTTGTCACCCGGCGACCCTACTCAACCGAGTTGAGGATGGCGCAGATTTCATCGATTTCTTCATCCAGAAGATCGGGGAAGTTACCGATGTAGAAGCCATAGAAGTGAATGTGCTCCACTTCCGGAAACTGCTTGTGGTAGTTTGCAGGCACGATCCCCTTGAGATAGGGCTGACGGATTTGGTTGCCTCCGCCGGCACTACCGCGACGAAATTCAACACCAGACTCACGCATTTTGGCCATGAGTCGTTGCACGAATGTCTCATCGGGTTTCTGCAAAACCAGATTAAACGCATAGTTGCTGGAGCCTTCAAGCTTGAAATCGGTCCGGTATTTCTTAGGGTCGATTTGCCGCAAGAATCGATGCAGATTTTCTGTCCGGCGGCGTACATTGTCATCCAAGCGTTTAAGCTGACTACGACCCATGATGCCGCCGATTTCAGTATTGCGGGTGTTGTAGGCAGGAAAGGCAAAGATGAAATCCGGATTCAGCTCTGGATTGGCCTGCTGGTAGGCGCTGCGGACGGCCGGATCATTCGCCTCACGCACCATGCCATGCGAGCGCAGCATGCGCACCTGCTGGCAAACCTCGGAATCATTGGTACAGACCATACCCCCCTCGATGGTGCTCATGTGGTGGGCATAGTAGAAAGAGAAATTGGAAATCCAGCCGAAGCTTCCCAATTTTTGACCATTGTGGGTTGCACCATGCGACTCACAAACGTCTTCGATCAACGGGATGTTCCTGCGCTTCAATTCGCTGACCAGTTCATCCGTCAGGCCATCGAAACCCTGGACATGTGTCAGAAAAACAGCTCGGGCCTTATCGGTGATCTTGACCAGGACTTGCTTGGCATCCATCGCCAGGGAGTGAGGATCGATATCGACGAAGACGGGCGTAAACCCGTTCTGAAGGACGGAGGCGATATCGGAGATCCAGGTGAGCGGAGGAACGATTACCGCGCCGCCTTCGGGATGACGAATCTTGAGAATCGCCATCGTCAGCAGGTTTGCGGAAGCACCGGAATTGACCAGCACGCTGTATTTAACCCCCAGCCAAGCCGACCATTCTTCTTCAAAAGCACGAACGTTGGCGCCATGCGTCAGGATCGGATCATCCTGCTTGAGGTACTCAATGACGGCATCAAGATCCTCACGCAAGATGTTGTTGCGCATGAGAGGGTATTTCATGATTTCTCCGGGTGCTTAACAAGTCTGCTCTTGATTTGACAGGGATTTGGCGAACGTACGGACGCTGTTGAGAACGGCCTGTGGACCGATTCCCACCTTTTCATGCAGTTCTGTACGCGTACCCAATTCAAAGCAATACGCCCCTTCGACACCGATATTGAGCATCCTGGCGTTCAGGCCGCGCCGTGAGATGAATTCGAAGAGCATGGAGTCGAGACCTCCCCGCCCGCGAAAACCTTCTTCGAGACTGACAATGCCAGCATAGGGCTTGAGGACATCCTCGAACTCGGCCGTACAAAACCGTGCGAGATCGAACAAGTCGATCACACCGACGCGAAGACCTTCGCTGGTGAGTTCGTCGGCTGCCTTGATGGCGGTGTGCAGCATGTATCCCGTTGCTACAAGACAGATCGCCTCACCACTTTTATGGACATGAAAGCCCTTTGATGTATCCGGTAGCGCGTTTTCATAAATAACTGGAAGCACTTGGGCATCGAAACGCAGGTACTTCGGGCCACCGGTAATGACGCAGGTATCGAAGAACGCGGACGCGGTGACGTGATCAGCAGGGGAAAGCACCTGGAAGTTTGGTAACGCTCGCATCAGGGTGATGTCTTCATAGCACTGATGGGTCGGCCCGGAGACGACGTAGCTGTAGCCGGCACCGACGCCGATCAAGTTCACGTTCATCGGCCAGACTTCCGACAGCAGCGCCAGACTTATCCTGACCTGCTCGTAGCAGCGCATGGTGATGAATGGGGCAATGGCGTAAGCAAAGACCGTATAGCCCTCCAGAGCCAAGCCAGCGGAAACGTTGATCAGATTTTGCTCGGCAATACCAACATTCACGAACCGATCTGGAAAATCTGCTCGAATCTTGTCGAGCACCGGAGATCCGAAGTCTGCACAAGTGAAGAATATTTGGTTGTCTTCCGCCATCTGACGCCAAATTCTCTCTAAAAACGCGTCGCGCATGGCCAAGGGCTTGGCACTCATCGAGTTTTCTCCAACAGGCTGTCGATCAAATCTGGCTTGGGGTTGATGATGTGAGACAGCGGTGCATTTTCCAAACCTGGGACACCACGACCTTTCAAGGTTTTAGCAATGATCGCCTTGGGCTTTCCCCCTGCAATCGCCTTTTGCTGTTGAAGGGACGCTTGCACGGCGAGGACATCGTGCCCATCAACCTCCATACATTCCCAACCGAAGGCACTCAAGCGTGTGGTCAGAGCACCATGCGATACGATATCGTCGGTATAGCCAAGCATGCTGATACGGTTATCGTCGACAATCAGGTGCACGTTATCCAGCTTGTGCTGGGCAGCGAACATGATCGCCTCCCAATTGGCCCCTTCGTGAAGTTCGCCATCGCCGGCAACCACAAATACGCTCCGGTCACTTGCTTTACGTTTGAGGCCAAGCGCCATCCCAGTGGCGACGCCCAACCCATGACCGAGGGATCCATTGATGGTCTCATACCCTGGGATGCCCGGATCCGGGATACCACCAAGGAAGCTGCCGGCTTCGCAGACATGCTGCAGCTCTTCCATCGGGAAGTAACCAAGATCCGCCAGGATGGGGTACATGCAAATGGAGCCATGGCCTTTGCTGATAATGCAGCGGTCACGCTCTTCATCGCGCGGGCTCGATGGGTTGAACCGCAAAACGCCACCGTAATACAGTGCGACAAAAATTTCGATGGAAGAAAGCGATGAGGCCAACCGGGTTTCAGGCGCTCTGCGGTGCACCAAGAGAGTTTCACGCCAGACCCAGTGTACCTTCGCACGCAAATCGACGAGGTCAGTGTTCATGACTGTACTCCTTGCGTGACTATGCAGTCGAGATACCACTGGTAGGTCGATTTCAGCCCGGCCGTAAAGTCTACGTTCGGTCGCCATCCAAATGCGAGCAAGCGACTGCTCGCGAGCAGCTTGCGGGGGGCACCGTCGGGCTTGCTCGTATCCCAGTCCAGCTTGCCAGCATAGCCGACTACGCTGGCAATGGTTTCCGCCAGTTCACGAATGGAAAAGTCTTTACCGGTACCCAGGTTCAGCGGAAACTGTAATTGCGAAGTATCCCCCTCAAGCAGCGCTAGGCATGCATCGGCTATATCGTCTGAATGAATGAATTCACGGCGCGGGTTACCGCTCCCCCACAGCGTCACGCTGGGCGCTTTTGTTTCCTTGGCCTCATGAAAGCGCCGGATCAAGGCAGACAGAACGTGGCCGGATTTAGGGTCGAAATTGTCATTAGGGCCGAAGGCACTACTCGGAATGACCGGAATAAACCGTTTCTCACCATATTGTTGGTTGTAGGCAAGGCACATCTGCATGCCTGCAAGCTTGGAGACGGCATATGCCAGACTCGTCGGCTCCGGATATCCGGAAAACAGTGCGGATTCTGGCATTGGCTGACTACATTCTCGAGGATACATGCACGAAGATGCAAACAAAATCAGCTTCTGCACTCCAACAGTATTTGCTGCTTTAAGCACATTCAGCTGAATTGCCAGATTCGTGTTCATGAAGTCGGCCGGGTAGGTCTGGTTTTCGACTATGCCGCCGACTCGCCCCGCTGCTAATACGACGTAGTCGGGCTTTGTGCTGCTGAAAAAACTCTCGACAGCTCGCGCATCAGTAAGCTCTAGATCGCAATGCGAAGCGGCAATCACATTAGAAAAGCCACTGCGTTCTAATGCCCGCTTAACAGCAGAACCAATCAGTCCGGTATGGCCCGCCACATAGATACGTGACGTCTTATTCATATGTAGAATCCGTTGGGCTGATAAAGCACCACTTGACTTCCAGAATTTTCGAAATGGAATGGCACGTGAATGAATTTATGCAAACGATCACGAATCGCGGCGTGCCGTTCAGGCTTAGCAAAGATCAAGAAAAACCCGCCGCTTCCGGCTCCCAAAATCTTTCCGCCAATAGCGCCGGCATCCATCGCAGCTTGGTAAATATCATCAATTATTGGATTTGAGATACTGTTGGAAAGGCTTCGCTTATATTGCCAATTAGCGTCAAGCAACTTGCCAAACGAATCGATTGACTCGTTCGCATTCATGAGAATTGAGCACGCTTCATGAACCATGGTTTGCATGAGTTTTAATTGCTTCTCACATTTCTTTATGTTGTCGATCTGCGATTTTGCTATTTGGGAAGCAACCCGAGATAAACCTGTGAAGTAGAGCATCAAGTGATCACGGAGCTCCTCGCGTCGATGGATTGGAAGGATAACGGGAGAAGCGCTGAATGAATTGTCACGATGAAATTCAATGCGATTCAAGCCTCCGATCGATGCAGAAACCTGATCCTGCGATCCCACGTACTCACCTATGATGTTTTGCTCGATATGAATGGCATTGGAAGCAAGTATATTTTTGGAAACCATTTGTCCATTCAGGGCATAGATTGCATGCAACAGTCCTACCGTAAATGCCGAACTCGAACCCAAGCCAGATTGTGCAGGCAAATCACCATCATGGTGAATTTCCAGCCCATTTTCTACCTTTACCCAATTCAGAACAGCGCGGACGGCAGGGTGCTGAATGTCGTCGACATGCTTAACGTTCTCTATGAGGGAATACACGATGCGATGCTTGTGCTCGAAGAATGGAGGCAGTTGGCGGCATGTAATGTAGCAATATTTGTCGATAGTAGTAGACAAAACAGCACCGCCATGTTCCCGAAACCATGCTGGGTAATCAGTCCCACCGCCGAAAAAGGAAATCCTGAAGGGAGTACGTGTGATAATCATGACTCTGTCAGTCCCCAAGCAGCTTGCGCTTGAGTGAAACTCTAGTCATATCCTCAACGTTCCTCTTCGCCTGCGGTCCGAATCGGCGTTCTACGAGGTCTAAGTAACCTGGGTTGGTAAAGTATTTCTTCCAGGCATTATCTCGGAACTTCAAGACGTCAGCAGCACTGAGATATTTGGTGCGAAGTGGCTGGCAATCGTATGAAAGAAATGCGTAACCTTCATATGAGTCAGGCAAAGTCCAGCCATTTTTCTTGGCGATGTAGTACAGAGGACTGCCTGGCAAGGCCTGGCAAGGATACATGTTGGCCATTTCGGTATTTAACTGCAACGCAAGGTCCAGCGTCTGTTGCATTGTTTCCCACGTATCTTCCGGCAATCCGAAGATGTAGTTGCTGATTATGTTGATGTCGGCATTGTTGATGGCCTTGCAGATACTCCGGATATTGACTTCCTTGAACGAGCCTTTCGAAACCTCCTGGCGAATCACCTGATTTCCTGCCTCGACACCAAGCGCTAGCCAATTCACTCCAGCGCGCTTGAAGAGCTCAAGAACATCCTGTCGAACGGTGTCAATACGCGAATATGTCCACATGTTGAACCCAAAATCATGATCGATAGCATATTGAAGGATCGGGATGTAATTCTTGCGATTCAAAAAGAACATCTCATCGCTGATCCGGAGTGTCTTGACCCCCAGATCAGCCAACTTTCTCATCTCTCTGCCAACCCAGGCAGGGCTCCAGAACCGCATTATCTTGGAATTTGCCGCGCTGACACCATTATTGTTGTTAACACGATTGATGATGTTGATCATGCAGAAATCACAGCCAAATGAACATCCTAAGGATGTATATATGGCAGCAAACGGGGTTCTCTTTTCCTGGCTGAAGTTGGCATGCCAAAAATGCGCTCGATAAAGATCAAGAGGTTTTATGCGATAGGGAAGTAAGTCCCACGCATACCCAGGGAGATCCTCGTCCATGCGATCTTGCGGAACAATCGACTGAGAAGGATTACAGATGGAAATTGCGATACCGGCAGATTCTCGTTTTTTGTACCCAATCCCCTTAATGTGCGCCAAGTCATCGGCCAAATTGCTTTTTAAGAGGTTGTGCAATGCATAAACCCCCTCATTGAGCAGAACGATATCAATACAACTATACGACAGCACCTCCATCGGAAGTGCACTCGCATGCGAGCCGACGAAACAAATTTTTGTATTGATCTCCGCATCTTTGATCGCTTTAGCAAGCATCAAAGCACCAGCCATGTTGGATGTTCCTGCATTAGGGTTCTGCCCGTATACAACCAGCACAACCATCCGTGGCTTAAGTGTCTCGATCCGAACCAGAGACTGATCAATCGTTAGCCTTTCAGCATCGCAATCAAGAATGCCAATTTCAAACCCTTTAGAACGGCAAGACTCAGCTAGCAAAAGCGCCCATGTGGGGGGCTCGATGGCCGAATAATCTTTAGCCAGCCCTTGATAGGTCTGCGCGGAGGAATCAGGATTGACAAAAATTGCGTCCATCAAATTACTCTTGCCGTTGCGAACAACGCGCTTTCTCATCTGAACTAGCCTCTCCACTCCGTGTTTTAAGTAAAATCTCGGGGAACGAAATTTACTATGAATGTCAAAACGAGTCAAACACCATTAGTGAGCGGGGTTCCCTGGGAGTCATTTCGGAACTACTTTAAAACTAAAACACGGACGATTGGCGGGGGATTTGAGATAAAATGCGAATGAAAAAAGGGGTAAATTGTGTTATGCGAAATAAACACATAACAAAGTCAGTATTATTATAATATAATAAAGATTCCTAAGCTATTGTTTCTCTAATGAAATGATCGGCTCAAATTGCCGTGACTTATGATTCGAATTGGCTTGACCTGTGGAAGAAGCGGTTTGGTGATCCGCTGCTTGATGTGAAAACGTTTCGATTGAATCCAGATCAAACACTGGCGGAAATAGGCAACAAGCCGGTTTCGGTTAATAAGGTACAGGGGCCGTATATGGGGTTGTTGCTCTACAGGCCGGAAGGGTGGGCTGAAGTGCTGCGAATCCGTGCTCAGATGACGCCGTCTGAAAGTGATCGGATGCACATGACGGGTACGCTGCAAAAAGTTATTGAGGCAGGAGTAGTGCCGGTTAAAGTGGTGCCTTATGACGCTGAATGAGGCGAGATCAATTCTGCTGATAATTTGGTTGCGTATCAGTAAATCACTATGAAAAGCCCAATGATTTCATTGCTTCTGCCAACTCGAAAGCGTCCCGTTCTGGTTCAGCGCCTATTTCAAAAGATTGTCGAGAAGACATCTCGGCTAGACAAAGTCGAAACGATTTTGTACGTCGATGAGGACGACATCGACAGCCAAGGTCTGGATAACGCCGATTTCCGAGTTGTGAGGATTGTCGGCCCAATATTAACGATGGGCGGGTACAACAGTGCCTGTTTTGCGAAAGCCCAAGGCGACATACTCATCCTCGCCAATGACGATATGGTAATCCAGACCCATGGCTGGGATGATCGTGTTCGTGCGATACATGACAAGTTCGAAGACCAGATATATCTCGGCTATGCGAACGATCTTTTCAAAAAAAGCCGGTTCTGCACTTTCCCGATCATGTCGCGCCGTACCTGCGAACTTCTCGCTGATCCCTACCCGGCCACCTATCGAAAATCCTTCATTGACACTCATCTTTTCGATATCTTCAAGCGACTCCAACATGTGGGATTCGATCGAATTTGCTATTGCGACGACTTGATATTTGAACATCTTCACTATCGCACCGGTAAGGCATCCTACGATGAGACCTATAGCTACTTGCGAAACCAACGGTTTTCGGATGATTCGACTTTCATTGCCTTGGCTGCCACACGAAGCGCTGCCGCTAATCGATTGATCAGCACAATTCGAAACGAACCCGTTGTAGCTGGCAGCGGTGTGAATTGTCAGGACGAGGTACCCGCTGGCATTCCCAGTGCGGTTCGCTTGTTTACTCGCAGGTTTTTGCTGGACGGTGAACTGCCGTACCGTTGGCGATTCTTTCTCTGGTTTTGGTTTATCGGCAGGTATCTTGCGGCCAACGGATTTCTGAAGCCATTTGTTCGGTAGCCATCGCAGGGTGATACGAATACGATTATGAAGAACACTTTGGATTTCAAGGAGATCGCTGCCTACACTAGCGATATTGAGCACGTGTTTATACATCCCGTCTTCTTGGGCGAGACAAGTCGCTGGTACTTCATGGTGGTGGCAATACTTCAGTGAAAGTAACTCAAAAGAATGCCTTTGGGGAAAGATGAGGAGATTCTTTTCGTCAAGGGAAGTGGCTGGGATCTGAAAAGATTAAGAAGGGAGGATTCTCGTCCATGCGACTGAATCACCTCAAGCGATTGGCCAAATTGCCATCCCTGCCCGATCCGGCGATGGTCAATGAGTTGGTCACCCACATGACGCGGACTTCTGCCCCCGTTCCGTCGGTTGAAGCCATTCCTCATGCGATCCTGCCGTACAAGTACATTGACCATACCCATACCGATGCGGTGGCGACCATTACCAATTCGGTGAACGGTGAGGCTCGTATTCGTGAGATCTATGGCGACTCGGTGATCGTCATTCCATATGTGGTGCCGAGTGTCGATCTGGCTCGAGTGTGCGCGGAAGAATTCGCGCGACAGGCGCGGCCCCAAATGCGGGGCATGGTGCTGCTGAACCACGGCATTTTCTCTTTTGGCGAGACAGCCAGGGAATCATACGAACGCATGATCGACCTGGTCAGACGCGCCTTGAAAATCTCAGCCAGAAGGTCTTTACGCTCTGCGAATTCGAAGGCGACTGACGATGTCGGTACAGAATCAATCCGTGGAAACTCTGCGCTGGCGTGACGGCAGACTGGAGATGATCGACCAGCGCGAGCTACCGGCCAGGTTCGAATACCTTGCCTACACCTCGGCGGCCGAGACCGTTGAAGGTGTTCGTTCCATGGTGATGCGTGGTGCGCCAGCCATCGGCTGTGCAGCCGCCTATGGCGTGGCGCTCGAAGCCCTGCGCCTGCGTAATGCTTCTCCCGCAGACTTTGCGGCAGGAATGAACAAGACTTTCGACGTGCTAGCGGCAAGTCGCCCGACGGCGGTCAATCTGCTCTGGGCCATGAAGCGCATGCGCACCGTCTGGGATGCCGTCAAGCAACAACCCGTTGGTGCTATTGCAGAACGACTGCTGGCCGAGGCGTACAAGGTAATGGCCGAGTACATTCGCATCAACCGCGCCATGGGTGCGTATGGTGCCGAGTTATTACCCGACGGTGCGCGCGTGCTGACGCACTGCAACGCTGGGACACTCGCGACGGCCGGGCACGACACGGCGCTAGGCGTGTTTCGCTCTGCGATAGAGGCTGGCAAAAGGATCTCCGTCATCGCCGACGAGACACGATCGTTTTTGCAGGGTGCGCGTCTTACGGCGTGGAAAATGGTACAGGAGAAGATTCCTGTTGCCCTGATCACCGACAACATGGCCGGCTTCATAATGAGCAAGGGCGAGATCGATGCCGTGGTGGTGGGTACAGACCGCGTGGCAGCCAACGGTGATATTGCCAACAAGATTAGCACTTACATGGTGGCAGTGCTGGCAAGACGTCACAACATTCCTTTTTATGCTGCCTGCCCGCTGTCGACGATTGACCTGAGCATTCCAGATGGCAGCGCGATCCCGATCGAGGAACGTGCTGTGAAAGAAGTGCCAGGCTTCCGCGACTGCCAATGGGTAGCACAAGGCGTCAAGATGCGTAATCCAGCCTTTGATGTCATGCCAGCCGAATTGGTTAGCGGGTTGATTACTGAAAAAGGCGTGGTGCATCAGCCGAATCGTGACAAGGTGGAGGCGCTATTCTCCTGATGGAATCTCCATCTCCTCGATTACGACCGGCACTCTTTCTCGACCTGGACAGGGCGATCAATGTCGAGAAGAACTATGTTCATCGCATCGAGGATTTCAAGTTTCTCGATGGAGTTTTCGACCTCTGCCGCGCAGCTACCAAAAGAAATATCCCCATCGTGGTTGTCACCAACTAGGCAGGGATTGGCCATGATTATTACTCCGAAGCGCAATTTCTGACACTGACCGACTGGATGCAGGCTCGATTTGAGGATGAGAGGGCGCCTGTCGCTGCTGTGTACTTTTACCCATACCACCCTGAGCAGGGAGTTGGTAAGTATCGGACGGAGTCATTCGACCGGAAACCAAGCCTCGGGATGTTGTTGCGCGCCCGCGATGATCTGGGTCTGGATCTGGCCCGTTCGATCCTGATTGGCGACAAGGCTTCGGATATCGCTGCGGCGAAGGCAGCGGGGGTCGGGGTAACTTTGCAGCTTGGGTCTGATATCGAAGATTCAACATCGGACAAGGTGGTGTACTCATTGAAAGAGACTTGCACATTTTTCAAGGATCTTTATAGGTGCGTAGGATAATGGATTCACTATATGAATATTGTATTGTAGGTGGCGGAATTGTCGGGTTTGCCACTGCAATGAAGCTAATAGAAAGTGATCCAGGCACACGAGTATTACTCCTGGAAAAGGAGTTGAAACCAGGACAGCATCAAACGAGCCACAACAGCGGCGTTATCCATGCGGGCATCTACTATGCTCCGGGAACGCTAAAGGCAAAATTGTGCCGAGAGGGTCTGACTGCCACCAAGATGTTTTGCCGTAATCACGGGATCCCTTTCGAAGAATGCGGGAAGTTGATCGTTGCAACCAATGAATTAGAACTCGCACGAATTAATACATTGCACGAAAGAGCGATGTCAAATGGACTGAACCTGGAAAAATTCGATGGAGCCGAGCTGTCTCGCCGTGAGCCTAATATTACTGGGGTTGCCGCTCTTTTCAGCCCCGAGACCGCCATTGTGGACTTTGGTCTCGTCTGCCAAAAAATCGCAGAGCACGTTTCGACGCAAGGGGTTGTCATCCGTTACGGAATGCACGTGACCCGTATTGAGGAAACTGAGAATCACGTCGAAATATCATGTGGTGATGAAAACTTTACAGCAAGGAAACTGATCGTTTGTGGCGGGTTGCAGGCAGATCGACTGGCACGCATGGCTGGCTTGGCGATTGATTTTCATGTTGTTCCTTTTCGAGGTGAGTATTACCAATTACCCCGAGAAAAGAAAAGCATTGTTAAGCATTTGATTTATCCGGCCCCAGACTCATCGCTTCCCTTTCTTGGTATCCACCTGACCCGCATGATCGATGGTAGTGTCACGGTGGGACCAAATGCTGTAATTGGTTTTGCCCGTGAGGGCTATCCAAAACTTTCATTCTCGTTGCAAGACACGGCGGACTTTGTGGGATTTTCTGGCTTCTGGAAGCTTATGTATAAGTATCGGAAACATGCAGCTCATGAACTGATTGTTTCATTCAGCAAGATGGCTTATATCCGCGAATGCCAAAAGTATTGCCCATCACTTTCGATTGATGACTTGCGCCCCTACAGGGCTGGTATCAGGGCGCAGATTGTCAATTCTGAAGGCGAGGCCATTCATGACTTTCTCTTTAAGCAAACGGATCGGATGTTGCATGTTTGTAATGCACCGTCCCCTGCTGCGACCTCAGCTATTCCTATTGCCAGCATGATTGCTGCGAGGTCTCTGGGAGCCGCATGATGCTTCGAAAGCACAAGAGGTGAATGTTCTCGTTACCGGCGCAAATGGATTGGGTGATCAAAACGCCGGTCATCGCTCTGTCACCTTGTTGGTCGCCATGGTCAATCTGCTATGGTTGGCACCCATTGCCTTGGCGTGCATGCTGTGGCCGCAGTGGATACCCGGCTTGCTTGTCCTGGCGTACGCGCCACTAGTGGTGGGCACGTTGGCGTTGGGCGCTGGGAAATCGGAATGATGGAGCGCTCGATGAAACAAGTGGTGTGACACGGTGGTCACGTATCGACAGAAGACAGACAGCAATTGCTCGGGCAGTCAGCGCTGACGATTTGGTTAACCGGGCTGAGCGCGTCCGGCAAATCCACGCTGGCGTTTGCGCTTGAGCGCCATCTGATCAACGCTGGCCGAGCGTGTTACATGCTTGACGGAAACAATGTCCGGCATGAGCTCAACGGCAATCTCGGCTTTTCGTACGAGGATCGTACGGAGACTATCCGGCGGATAGCGGAAGTGGCCCACTTGATGAACGACGCCGGTCTGATCGTTATCTCCGCATTCATCTCGCCGTATCGGGAAGATCGAGCCATGGCCAAGCGCATTATCGGCGCAGAGCGATTTCGTGAGGTGTATGTGAGCACGCCAATTCAGATCTGCGAACAACACGATCCGAAAGGCCTGCATGGGTTGGCGAAGTCAGGCAATCTGGCACACTTCATCGGCGTTTCAGATCCCTACGAGGCGCCGGAGGAGCCGGATATGGTCATTGACACCTCGCTGGTCTCGGTCGAGGAAGAGGCAGTGAGGGTTTCAATTTTGATAACGGATTTCGATAGCATCTGATCTCTCACGGGGCACTCACGGGGTGCGAACTTCACACCCGTGGCTTGGGTTGGCTGCGCGCTGTAGGTATTGCAGTAGCTTTTCGAGACGCTGCCGCCAAGGGCACTTTTCGCCCCTGTTTTCACCCCGCGCCTTGATACAACCGCAGGATAGATCATTCCGACCCGCAGTGACAGATTGATTTCCCTGAACCCGCCGAATCGGCTGCAAACATCAAGATCGCCCAGATTCTAGACCGGGCCCGCGAGCGCCAGGAAAGGGATGCGATCGCGGCAGGCCTTCCGGATTGGCCAGAAAACAAGCGCGGCTCTGACCATCACGATCATACCGCCCAATTGACTTGACAGTCTAAAACTCGATCCTCGACAATACCCGCATGTTGGATCATCTCTTCATCGAACGGCTGGAATTCCGCGGATATTGCGGAGTGACCCCCGGGGAACGGGCCAAACCCCAGCCGATGGCTATCGACCTTGAATTGCACTGCGAACTGGGACAGGCCGGATTGTCGGACAACCTATCCCATACGATCGACTATGCCGCCGTGGCCACGCGTGTGGTACAGGTCGCCTCGGCCCAAGAAACCTGTCTCCTGGAGGCCATGGCTGAGCGGCTGTTGACCATGTTGTTCGATGATTTTCCGGTCGAACGGGTCACCCTCTGGATACGAAAGCTCCATCCACAGATCACTTCCGTTACCGGCTCCGTCGGTATCACAATCAATCGAACAAGATTGGGGCACAAGGTCAGGCAGGCCGCTTCTCCTCCAGCGAATTTTCTTCTGCAGCAGCTGCACCGGCTGCCCAAGGGCAAGGCCCTCGACGTCGCGGCCGGGCGCGGCCGCCACTCGCTGTTTCTGGCCTCGAACGGTTTTCAGGTCGACGCCGTCGACTACGACGAGCGCGCGCTGGCATATCTCTCCACATCAGCGCAGGGCGATGCGCCCTCGGCCATCACCACACGGGCCGTGGATCTTGAACAACCTGCACCGAATGAACCAAGCCTCGGGGAAAACGTCTATGACGTGATCCTGGTCTTTTTCTATCTTCATCGCCCATTGTTCCCTACCATCATAGGAGCGTTAAAGCCTGGCGGAGTCCTAGTCTATGAAACATTCACCATTGACAATCACGTTCATCACCGGCACCCGACGCGGCGAGAATTTTGTTTGTCTTCCAATGAGCTGCTGGG
>Ga0194121_10007428_pt1 | contig 14286 bp, 15 predicted proteins | sample TA2MahCa50mmetaG_FD_148609 | JGI IMG/M metagenome (GOLD analysis project Ga0194121, IMG submission 148609) | Freshwater microbial communities from Lake Tanganyika, Tanzania - TA2015020 Mahale Deep Cast 50m | ecosystem: Environmental > Aquatic > Freshwater > Lake | place: Tanzania: Lake... | reverse complement strand
TACATCACGTCACCTACACTCAAGGTAGGAAAGTTATGTTAAGGTATCACCATCTCCCATTACTCCGCTGAACAAAGTGGCACTGTAATACATTTCCACAACCTGTCTGTAAAACGTATCCTTGTATAACAGAGCCCAGCGTGCCGTATTTTCACCGGTAGACATACAACTTACCAACTGATGGCTGTCTCCGGTGGAATGCAGTTCGTAGGAAATGAACTCTTGTCCCAGATTATCAAAACGCTTCTTGCCATCCAGTCTGTTTTTTAAAGAATAACAGTTTCTTTTGCGTTGTGTCTGTTGACAAATAATATATCCAGGCACTGCCTTCAGGAAAACTGAAAATACTTTTGAAATTTGCATCCAGGCTATACAATTTCTTTGAAACAAGCTTTCTACAGCCCGAAACCGACAAAAAATTCCCCCTGTCATAAATGCTATGTAGAATACTTGTCTCAAGGTGTTTAAATTTGCAGAGTAACTAAAAAACACAATATCGCTAAAATGCTACACACTGCAGAAAAACGGAATGCATTGATTGATATCATAAAAGCACAGGCCAAAGCGTTGAAACCCATGCTGACAGAGATGCGCAGGCATTTACACATGAATCCCGAACTATCTTTTCAGGAATACAATACGGCAGCGTGGGTGGAGGATTATTTACAGAACAAACTGGGTTTAGAGAGCAGGCGTCTGGCCAATACCGGTGTTGTTGCGCTAATTGAAGGCAAAGGTAAGGAAGGAAATAAGGTAGTTGGACTTCGCGCAGACATGGATGCATTGCCCATTACAGAAGTATCTGATGGCAGACCCTACAGAAGCCTCAATGAGGGTGTGATGCATGCTTGTGGTCATGACATGCATACCACATCACTGCTGGGTGCCGCCACGATATTGAACACACTCAGCCATGAATTTTCAGGTACTATAAAACTGGTTTTTCAGCCCGCTGAGGAGAAATTACCCGGAGGTGCAAGCCTTATGATTGCTGACGGGGTATTACAAAATCCAAAACCCGATGTAATGATAGGACAACATGTAATGCCTCAGATTGCTACCGGTAAAACCGGCTTCAGACCCGGACTGTATATGGCAAGCACCGACGAAATATACATAACTATCCATGGTAAAGGCGGCCATGGGGCTATGCCGCATTTCAATATTGATCCAGTTTTGATTGCCGCACACATTATCACGGGCCTGCAACAGGTGGTCTCGCGCAACGCCAATCCGGCTGTACCTTCTGTGCTTTCATTTGGAAAGGTTATTGCCAACGGCACTACAAACGTTATTCCACCTGAGGTAAAACTGGAGGGAACATTCAGAACGCTAAATGAACAATGGCGAACGGAGGCACATGAAAAAATCACCCGGATGGCTACAGGAATTGCCGAAAGCATGGGTGGCAGTGTAGATGTTGAAATCCGACGTGGATACCCATTGCTGCAAAACGATGAGGAACTGACCCATCGCTGCAAAAGCGCTGCAGCAGATTATTTAGGAGATGAATTTGTAGAAAACCTGGACATCTGGATGGCCGCTGAAGATTTTGCATATTACTCGCAGGAAGTACCCAGTTGTTTTTACAGGCTTGGCGTCAGAAATGAAGCAAAGGGGATTGTGAACAGCGTACACCACCCTGCTTTCGATACAGATGAAGATGCACTGGAAGATGGAGCCGGATTATTTGCCTGGCTGGCCATTCAGGAACTGGGAAAATAAAAATCAGGCGCCGATAACCTGCCTCAGGCTATCAACTGCAGAATCCCAGATAGAAGCCACCATGTCTTCTTCACCACTGTCTATGAACTCTGTTATAATCAGCTCCACGTCTCCGGTTATATCATCCTGAGATATTCTGAACTCCAAATATTCATCATCCGTATGAGCGTTATCCAGCGTAAAACGAATATACTTATTTGTTACATTCCTTACCAGCACGGCATTAACTTCTGTATCATCTTCCCACCGAAAACGGTAGCGCCTTGATGCAATTATATCCACATAATCTGCAAACCAGCTTTGCAGGCCTGATGGATTGCTAATGTACTGATACAAAACATGGGTTGAGGACCTGAGCGGATATTCCAGTTCCAGTTTAAGACGGTTATTGGTTGAAGAACTCATAGCTAAAAGTGTAACTGACTTGCAAAAAAAACAATTTAAAGCATATTTCAAAATGAAAATGACTGGAATATTGATAATATTATCTTTGCAGGGAGGCATATGCGAGGAAAATATTATTTCGGAACTTCCGTCTCTGTTATTGTGTTGTCATTTTTATGGCTGATTTTTGTTCCGTGTTACGCTCCCACTCTGTGGGCCAACCAATTGCACCGGCCTGCTCTGGATTCTTTTTTTTCGCAGTGTAGTTTTTGGGGTGAATGGCCGCTTATTTCTGTTGCAATCGGATATGCACTTTTCCGTGAACCCAAACTTGGATTATGGTTTGGACTTTGTTTTCTCCTAGAGTTGTTTATCGTTCAGGGGCTTAAATTCGGACTCAATGAACCCCGGCCTATACAGGAGCTGGGCACGAAACTTTTCGAAGTACCCGGAAACCCTATTGCTGACTGGAGGTCATTCCCAAGCGGACATACTGCCGGCGCTTTCACAGCATTGGGATTTTTCGCTATAATCAGCAAATACAGGCCTTTTGAAATATTGTATGTTATTTTAGCAGTTTTGGTAGGATTTTCGCGGTTGTATCTTGGGCAGCACTATCTGCACGATGTAGCCGGGGGCATTTGTGTCGCCTTATTTATCTGGCTGCTTTTCAGGTTTGGACATAACCGGATTTCGTTGCTAAAGAATTTATCCTGGTGAGCCGTAAAACTGCCATACATCTAATTATTACCCTGGGGGCCGCCCTATTGCACATCCCTTTTCTGGGCAGTTTCCATTTGTTTGACTGGGACGAAATAAACTTTGCCGAAGCTGCCCGTGAAATGCTGGTTACAGGCGATTGGGGCCGCGTGCAAATAGCTTTTGAACCATTTTGGGAAAAACCACCTCTATTCATCTGGCTTCAGGCCGGCTGCATGAAAGTTTTTGGCATCAATGAATTTGCGGCTCGCTTACCCAATGCCATTGCTGGAATTGTTTCACTGAATATCTTTTATCATATCGGCAAGAAACATGTAGGCCATTTTTTGGGACTGTTCTTTATCCTTGCCTACGCAGGCAGCCTCGCGCCTGCATTATATTTCAAAACAGGAATTATTGATCCTGTGTTTAATCTTTTTATTTTTCTATCGGTTTACCAATGGTTTCTGGCAGAACTTGAACTCCGCAAACAAAAAAATGCGCGTATTCACTATCTGTTGTTTGGCTTGTTTTCCGGACTTGCCTTTTTAACCAAAGGCCCTGTGGCCTTGCTTGTAGCAGGTATTGTGGCCATAACACGTTTGTTTGCAGCCGGAAAAAACGCATGGCCGGGCTGGCCCAACCTGGGTTTGGTGTTTGCAGCGCTATTTGTAACCATGGGCTCCTGGCTGGGAATGGAAACTTACCAGCATGGCACATGGTTTGTCACGGAATTCCTGCGATATCAGGTTGTGTTGGTGCAAGGTCAGATTGAATGGCATAACCAACCCTGGTTTTATCACTTATTGGTACTTTTCTTCTTGTGTGCACCTGCCTCTGTTCTGGCGTTCCCGTTTTTATTCAGAAACCCCGGCATAAGCACAGGCAACGCCGCCATATTATTTGGCTATATGCGCAGCCTGTTCTGGACAGTACTGATTATTTTCTCTATTGTAAGCACCAAAATCATCCACTACAGCAGCCTGTGCTGGATTCCGCTGGCATTTATGGCCGGCTATACTCTTTACGCAGGCTATACAAAAAGAATGTCTGTATCACGCTGGCTGAGTCTGCCTCTCTTACTGAGCATGGTGCCTATGGCGGCATTTTTTACCATTGCACCCTATTTGCTAAGTGTGGAAAATCGCTACATTCTTGCACCTTTTTTAGAGAAAGATATTTTTGCCACTAAATTATTGCTTTCAGGGAATATCTGGGGTGGCTGGGAAGGTATTCCTGCACTGATTTTTCTGTGCTTTATCCTCATCTGGATTTTCCAGTTTGCAATGGGTATTGTTCGCCAACCCATACCACTGTTCTGGGCTGTTTTATTATTTGGGCAATACCTATATATTGTTATTTTGCCGAGGGTGGAAAGGCAACTTCAAGGCGAAGTTATTTCTGCCATTTGCAATGAAACAAAACAAGAAGACAATATCGTTGAATCCCGGGACTACAAAACATTTGCCATCCTTTTTTACGGAAACACACTACCCGGGCAATTCAAGGGAAAATGGTCAGAAACTGCAAAGAAAGACTTTCCGGATGACCCCTCACCCAATTACACTGCCAGAAAACATTGGATTTTGAATAATCCAACAGACAATACCGTCTCAATAATAACACGCTGCGATTACCTTGCCGACACAACATTTCATATGCGATTCAGAAAAAAAAAAGAAGCAGGCGCTTATTATTTATGGGGAAAAATCAACCCCTGAAAATGCTATTTGGTAGACCATTTCTGTTACTTTTGCTTAAAGCTGATAAAATGTAAGGGATGACCAAAAAAATCAAATTCATTGAAGCAGCCTTTGAAATGGGTGCAGCAACACCCGGAGCCAAGCTGGGGCCCGGGGCTCTAAGTGAAGCGATTTTAAATGCCAGCCCCGCTCTGCTGAATGGTGCTGAAAAAGAGACTCTTCCTCAGGACAACCCAATTACCATTACTTTCAACAATACCCCTTTTGCTTTTCACATTCATGCAATTTACCGGTCAGTGAACCTGTTGGCTGCATCGGTGGAAAAAGCCCTTTCAGAAAACTATTTCCCCGTGGTATTCAGCGGAGATCACAGCAACGCCATCGGAACCGTCACAGGAATTACAGATGCCTGCCCCGATAAAAAAATTGGTGTTTTCTGGGTTGATGCTCACCTTGACCTGCATTCTCCCTATACCACACCATCCGGTAATATGCATGGCATGGCAGTAAAAGCACTTTTGCCCGATAACATCAGTAATTACCAAAAGAACGAACTTAATCCTGAAACTATCACCTTCTGGAGCAAGATTAAAAAATCAGGCCGCAGGGAATTAACCCCGAAAATATTGCCTCAACATATTGTTTTCATTGGTACACGCGACTATGAGGAGGAAGAGTGGGCACTGGTAAAGACGCTCAATATCAGGATTTATACACCCGATGATATCCGTAAAAAAGGCATGCAGCAAATTCTGAATGAAAGCCTGGAATACCTGCAAGACTGCGACATGCTGTATACCAGTTTTGATGTTGACTCAATGGATCCCTCGATTTCTGCTGGAACCGGAACTCCTTCACCCGATGGCCTAAGCTACAATGATGCCGAACTGGTTTTTAAAATATTATTGCCACACCCAAAAACCGTGGCATTTGAAATCAGTGAAATAAATCCTTTACTAGACAACGATCACTCCATGCCCAAAGCCGTTGCTCAGCTGCTGGCCTCGGCTTTGTAGTTTTCCAGCAACCAAGTCATGGTGTCTGTATGGTCCGCGTAGTCGGCCAATCCTGGGTGTTGGGCTTTGCCAAAATTCACATTTGATTGAACTCCCGTAACAACCTGAATACGGGGCTCATTTTGCCCAATATATTGACTTACATCCTCCAATGTGTCATAAAAATGATACCCTACCATACCTACGGGTGCATAAACGTCATTGGTTTCCTTTAGAATCAAAAACCCATTATCCAGGTGTTTGTTCAGATTCATCAGTAATATAGCCCTGTGATAATGATAATTGTTGGCGTATTTGTGGTGGTGAATCAAACCGGCATAAGGTTCCCAGGCATGAAATAGCCGTACCATATCAAAATTGCGAGGTAAAAGCAAATGCGTCACATTGCGGCATCCCCGCCCGAAATAGGTAAAGATATCTTCCCCAAGTGCCGTCAGCTCCGCCTCTGTAGTTTCCTGAGCCACAACAGCAACACTGTTTCTGTGTCCGCGCAACAAATGGGGAATTTGCCTGAAATAATATTCAAAGTAACGTCCGCTGTTATTGCTTCCCGTGGCGATAGCGGCATCCAAACCTTTAAAATTATCGGAAAATTCAATTCTATCAGCTAATTCAGGATTGTCAGATACCCAACCTTTAACCAGGTAATTCATCAGCACTTCATCATCAGAACTGGGTTTAATCCTAACCCTGCGACCGCACATAATGCCGCAAAGAAGGTCGTGCAAGCCTACGAAAGGGATATTCCCGGCCATGATTATGCCAAGTGTTTGCGAAGAAAACCTGGCCGGAAGCGGATATTTCGATAACCAAATTTCCGAATCAATTTCTAGTGCTGCAATCCAGGCGTTGATACTTTTTGTAATATTGTCCTGTGTGAACCAAGAGTTTTTAATTTCCGCTTCGCGCTTTTTTTGCTGCCAAGTGGCATCTGCTTCATGTTTTTCCATGAATTTTTGAAGCGAATTAAGCCACAACCTTTGCTGCATGGGTCAAAGATACCCGTTTTCAGAAGGTCAACAGAAAAATAAGAATAAATTTGATGCTTTGTATTGTATACGGCTGCTTGTAAATTTGCCAAATGCCTAATCGTTTGTTTATTGTTTTCTCTGTTTTGCTTTTAAGCTTTCACAGTCTTTGCGCTCAGGATGACAAAAAAGATCCACGGCTGATGCTGGGATTCAACGCAGGCGCCAATTTCAGTCGGACGGCAAACAGCGATACCTTTCCTGCAAATTTCACCAAACGCAACCGCCTTGGAATTGCCTTGGGACTGAATGGCGTGCACGACATAAGCAGCAATGCGGGTATTGCCTTTGGGGTCAATTTTGTGCAGAAAGGATATAAATTGAACAATGACACCCTTCCTGCCAATCCGGACATTGTAAGAAAATTCTGTAGCATCAATGTGCCGCTGGGACTGCATTTCAGACAGCAATTCAATGCGCAGAACTTTATTACCGAAAAATTTGGGGTTGTAGCCAATTTTAATTTGCGCGGAGACAGTGCTTCGCTAACAAACAACGACAAAAACTCGGCATTCCGCATCAATGAATACAGCGTACGGAATTTCTATCCCATGTTCTATCTGGGTTTTGCCATGGGCGGAACTTCCGAAAACAATAACCGCTATGAGTTTGGAATTACCTACACACAATCACTCAGCAACGATGCAACATTGATAGTTTCGCACAGCGATGGTTTAAAAAAACAGTTTCCGCTAAATTACCGCGGAGGCTTTCTGCATATTGGTTTCAGCTACTACTTCAACCTCAGCAATTTCAAAAAATCGAGCGGGTATTTTTATTGATTTACCCCAGCCCCACATCCAGGGCCATCATCAGCACGAAGCCGAAAATTAGTCCCAGTGTAGCTTTATCCGTGTGCCCGTCGCGCTGGGTTTCTGGTATTACTTCCTCCACTACCACATAAATCATGGCACCGGCGGCAAATGCAAGAAGATAGGGCAATAAAAGCGCCGCCACCATTACCAGCGCCACACCCAAAACACCGGCCACCGGCTCTACCACACCACTTAATTGCCCCCAAAGAAATGATTTGGTGCGGCTCATGCCAAATCGTCTTAATGGAATAGCCACGGCCAGGCCTTCGGGAAAATCCTGAATACCAATACCAATGGCAAGCGCAATAGCACCTGCCATATCGGCTCCGGGCAAACCCTCTGCCACCGCACCAAACGCCACACCCACTGCAAGTCCTTCGGGGATATTGTGCAGCGTGATGGCCAAAACCAGCAAAACCGTACGGTTCCAGACGGTCTTCACACCTTCCCTTTTTTCCAGGGGCTGATGAATGTGCAGGTGCGGCAGTAACTGATCAAGTCCGAAAATAAAAAATGCGCCCAATAGAAAACCAATGGCCACAGGCACCCAGGCCCATTGTGCCGACCAATTCGACTCTGCCATGGCTATAGCAGGATTCAGAAGGCTCCAGAAACTAGCCGCCAGCATTACACCACCGGTAAATCCCAGCATGGTGTCCATAAATCCACGGCGAATATCTTTCATAAAAAAGACGAAAGAGGCTCCAATTGCTGTTACCAGCCAGGTAAATCCTGTGGCTACCAGCCCCTGCATAAGCGGATGCATTCCATTAAAAAATTCAATCAGTGTCTGCATCATGGCCTTTAATCCTCAAATCTCTCAAACTGCTTGTTATGGGTTTTAGCCGCTGATTCTTTATTCTTAAATACCTTCAAAAAGAAGTAAATAGCCACAAACACCAGAGTGGTGATGACCACTTCCCAAAGAAAAAACTCATTTTTAAAAGCCTGAACAGAAATGGCAGTGGTATCTTTCATTGATACAAAAATAGATAACATATATCAAACGCGGTTACAAAAAAATCAAGTGGCTGATGTAAATTGCGGGCACCATGAGTCAGGTAGCCTACATTGAACAAAACAAAGACCGTTTTTTACAGGAACTTTTTGATTTACTGCGCATTCCTAGTATTTCGGCAGACAGTGCATTTGCCGGAAATGTGAGAAAATGCGCCGAATCTGTTGCCAAGTATTTACGCAGTGCAGGGGCAGATAATGTGAGCATAGAGGAAACTGCAGGACATCCCATTGTATATGGTGAAAAAATGGTTAATCCGACCTGGCCCACCGTTTTGATATACGGACACTACGACGTGCAGCCTTCAGCACCTGATGAACTATGGACCACACCTGCCTTTGAGCCTAATGTGCGCGACGGAAAAATTTACGCCCGAGGCGCCGCCGATGACAAAGGGCAGTTTTTCATGCATGTAAAGGCATTTGAAACCATGATGAAAACCAATAGCCTTTGCTGCAACGTAAAATTCATGATTGAAGGGGAAGAAGAAGTAGGGAGCGGTAATCTGGGGCCATTTTGTATAAACAACCGCGAAAAACTGAAAGCCGATGTAATCCTCATCAGCGACACATCCATGGTGGCTAATGATGTTCCCAGTATTGACGTGGGACTTCGTGGATTGTCTTATGTGGAAGTAGAAGTTACCGGACCTAACCGCGATCTTCATAGCGGCGTTTACGGCGGTGCTGTGGCCAACCCCATTAATGCGCTCTGCAGCATGATTGCCAGCATGCACGATGAAAACCGGCATATTACCATCCCCGGATTTTACAACAATGTATTGGAAACATCTGCGGAAGACAGAGAGAACATGTCGCGCATTCCTTTTGATATCGAAGAATATAAAAAAGACCTGAACGTAAATGATGTTCTCGGAGAAAAAGGTTTTAGCACCATAGAAAGAACCGGTATCAGACCCACACTGGACGTGAACGGCATCTGGGGCGGATATACAGGTGAAGGAAGTAAAACCGTATTGCCTTCCAAGGCATACGCCAAAATCAGCATGCGCCTGGTTCCCAACCAAAGCAGTGAAGTTATTACCGAATTGTTCAAAAACCATTTCGAGAGCATTGCACCTCCGGGCATTAAAGTGGAAGTGAGACCACACCATGGCGGTGAGCCGGTTTTAACACCCACCGACAGCATCGCCTACAAGGCGGCAGCATATGCCATGAAAGACACCTTTGGGAAAGATCCGATCCCTACCCGTGGCGGCGGCAGCATTCCCATTGTGGCTTTGTTTGAAAAAGAACTGAAAACCAAAGTGGTGCTTATGGGATATGGGCTTGATAGTGACGCACTGCACTCTCCCAATGAGCATTACGGTATTTTCAATTACTTTAAAGGTATTGAAACGATTCCACGTTTCTTCCATCACTTTTCGAAATTAAACAAATCCTGAAAACAGATACATGCCACTGCTGGAAGGCGAAACCTTTGAGATTTACAGATCCGAACTGCTGAAGCGGTACAGGCATCTGCTGCGATCACTGGGAAAGGATGTATCCAAAGAAAAACTGAATAAGGTTCGTGATGCATTTGATCTGGCCGCACGTTCGCACGAAGGCATGGTGCGCAAAAGCGGTGAGCCTTACATTTTTCATCCGCTTGCCGTAGCGCAAATTGCTGTAAGCGAACTGGGCCTTGGACCTACAAGCGTTATCTGCGCGCTGCTGCACGATGTAGTTGAAGACACTGAGATCACCCTAGATGACATTGAGCATCGATTTGGCCTCAATGTAGCTTCCATTATTGATGGATTAACCAAAATTAGTACGGTTTTTGACAACGTTGACAAAGACCATAGTATTCAGGCAGAGAATTTTAAAAAAATGCTGCTTACCCTGGGCGAAGACCTGAGGGTAATACTCATTAAACTCTGCGACAGGCTGCACAATATGCGAACTCTGGGTTCCGTGAGTGAAAACACCAAACTAAAAATCGCCTCCGAAACCAATTTCATTTACGCTCCCCTCGCACATCGACTGGGCTTGAACGCCATTAAAACGGAAATGGAAGACCTGGCCCTGAAATTCACAGAGCCTGAGCTTTACAGAGAGATTTCCCAAAAACTGGCAGAAACAAAATTGTCGCGACAGCGCTATATACGCGAATTCATAGAACCCCTTCGTTCCAAATTGGATAATACGGACATGAAAATCGTGGAGATAAAGGGCAGGCCTAAAAGCATTTACGGCATTGCCCGAAAGATAAAAGTGCAGCAAATCCCGTTCGAAGAAGTTTATGATGTCTTCGCCATCCGCGTGATTATTGATTCTCCCCTGTTTTTGGAAAAAGCCGATTGCTGGAAAGTGTATTCAATTATAACCGATCAGTATCGCAGCCATGCCAACAGGCTCCGCGACTGGCTAAGCCAGCCAAAAAGCAACGGTTATGAAGCATTGCATGCCACAGTGCTGGGACCAAAAGGGCGCTGGGTTGAAATTCAAATACGAAGTAAACGTATGGATAATGTGGCAGAACGCGGTCTTGCTGCCCACTGGCGTTATAAAGAAGGCAGTACCAACAGCACACCCCAGCATCAGGCCTTTGAAAACTGGTTATCCAACGTAAAAGATACCTTAGAAAACCAGGATTTAAGTGCGCTAGAGCTGGTTAGCGAATTTCGGTTCAGTCTGCTTGGTGAAGAAATTTACCTTTTCACACCCAGAGGCGATGTAAAGAATTTACCGCTCGGCAGCACCGCACTGGATTTTGCCTTTGCCGTGCACAGTCAGGTGGGATTACATACCATCGGGGCCAAGGTCAACAACAAACTTGTTCCGATAAGCCATGTATTAAAAAACGGCGATATCGTGGAAATTCTGACCACCCAAAAGCCCCGCGCCAATGCCGGCTGGCTTGATCTGGTAAAAACAGGCAAAGCCCGCAGCAAAATCAGGGAATTCCTGAAAATGGAGAAAAGCAAACTGGCGAGTATAGGCAAGGAAATGGTAGAGCGCAAACTTAAAAGCCAGGAAGAATTAATTTCCGAAAAAAACATCAGTTTGATGATGCGTTACTTCCAAACCGCGACTGCTGCAGAGTTCTACCACAAGGTAGCCAACGGCGATATCAAGGTTGAAAAACTCATTATTAAAGATATTGCGGCAAAAAAATCTACCACAAAAACTGCGGAGGTACAGGAAAAGCCTGCTGCTTCCAGAAAAAAACAGAAGGTTAAAGGACAAATCGTTATAGGCGATGACTTTGAAATGTCGTACCAGCTTGCCAAATGCTGCAATCCCCTTCCCGGCGATCCTATTTTTGGATTTATCACTGTAGGAGAAGGCGTTAAGATTCACCGTACATCCTGCCCCAACGCACAGCGCCTGATGAGCCAGTATGGCTACCGCATCATTACTGCATCTTGGCGAAGCGAGGGATATGAGAAACCATTTGAAGCCGTATTGTCTGTGAGTGGTATTGACGATGTAGGGATTGTCAGTAAAATTACCGATATCATTTCCAAGAATATGGAGGTGAATATGCGAAGCATAAATATTCAAGCCAATGAAGCAGAAGGAACCTTCGAGGGTCGGCTCGAAGTTTTCCTCCAAAGCAAGGCCCACCTTGATCTGCTTATGCAGAAAATTCAAGGTACACACCAGTATATTCAGGTGAAGCGACTGGACGCCTAAACTACAATATACGCAATTTTATCGACAATAACAAATTATTTGAATACTTTTAATTCCTATATTTGAAATAACAATTCAAGAAGCTATGAACATTTTCATTTACGTACTGGTAACGCTGGTTGTGCTCGTCATCCTGAGATCCATTAAAGTTATTCCACAGCAAAACGCATTTGTGATAGAAAGGCTGGGTAAATTCCATGAGGTTTTGCAACCCGGTTTCAATATCATTATTCCCTTTTTTGACAAGGTTGCCTACAGGCATTCGCTGAAAGAAACAGCGATGGATATACCCGAGCAGATTTGCATTACCAAAGACAACGTGCAGGTAGCGGTAGATGGAGTGGTTTTCGCCCAGGTAATTGATCCTGCAAAGGCATCCTACGGTATTTCCAATTATCAGTTTGCCGTAATTCAGCTGGCACAAACCACCATGCGCAGTGAAATCGGCAAAATTGACCTGGATAAAACGTTTGAAGAGCGCACAAACATAAACGGTGCCATCGTTTCAGCCATCGATGAGGCTTCTTCCGGCTGGGGTGTGAAAATTCTGCGTTATGAAATCAAAAACATTACCCCTCCAAAATCTGTGCTGAACGCCATGGAAAAGCAAATGCAGGCGGAGCGTGAGAAACGTGCTGTTATTCTGACTTCGGAAGGTGAAAAGCAAAGTGCCATCAATCAGGCCGAAGGTCAGAAACAGAAAGTAGTTCTGGAATCTGAAGCCATGCGACAACAGCAAATTAATGAAGCGGAGGGTCAGTCTGCAGCAATTAAAGCAGTTGCCAGTGCTACGGCTGAAGGTATACGCAAGGTTGCAGCTGCCCTGCAGGAAAAAGGCGGTTTCGAGGCCGTACAGCTCCGTGTGGCCGAAAATCTGGTGGAACAGTACGGAAAGCTAGCCAAAAGCACCAACACCATGATTTTACCTGCCAATTTTGCGGATATGGGATCCATGATTTCTGCCGCAATGGGCGTAATTAAACAACAAAACGATAACAGCAAAACCAAATCATGACTGCTGAAATTATGTGGGGAGCAGCCGGTTTACTGCTCATTCTGGCTGATGTAGCCTTTGGTACCTTCTTTGTTGTGTTTTTAGGAGCCGGCGCACTGCTTACCGCAGCTATGCTTTGGATGGGTGTTCCAATGAATACAACCACTCAGTGGCTTACTTTCACGGTTGTTTCGGCCATGGGTGTTTTGTTGCTTCGCAAAAAAATGATACATTGGTTTGGCCCTTCTGATGAAGAGCGTTTTGAAGAGCACAAAGGCCAGACTGTTGTTGTAGTTGAAGATGTTGCTCCGGGTAAAACAGGAAAAATAAAATACCGCGGAACAGAGTGGCAGGGCGCCACAAACGGTGATGATGCGATTCAAGCAGGAGAAAATGCCCTGATTACGCACCTGGACGGAATTGTTGTGTACATTCGCAAAAAACAATAAAATGAATGCTGCACATCTGCACCTGATAACTAATCACTTGCCCCTTCTGGGGCTGTTCTTTTCTGCGCTGGCAATTGCCTGAGGTATTTACCGAAAATCCGTGAATAAGCTTTTGCTGGCGTTTTCCTTCACTTTGATTTCTGCCATCGGAGGCTGGCTGGATGAGAAAATAAGGCACAGCCAGAGGATACAAGCCGGGCCTTCGGCCACAGATGAGGCCGAAGAACGCGAAGAGTGCGAATAAAAAACGCACGCATGCGGGGCTTTTTTAAATAATTCTGTGTTAAGTTTAGCCTTCGAGTGCTGCAACTCCACCCACAATCTCGCTGATTTCGCGGGTAATAGCCGCCTGACGGGCCTGGTTGTAGGCCAAACGTAGGCTGAATAGCAGCTCACCTGCATTTTCAGTAGCTTTATCCATGGCCACCATGCGGGCCCCGTGTTCAGATGCCAGTGAGTCCAACATAGCGCGGTATACCTGGGCCTTTACACTTCTGGGAATTAAATCTTGCAATATCTGAACCTTATTGGGCTCGAAAATATAGTCATTCAGGCGGCCAGATTTGGCTGTATCTGCTTTAATCTGGGGAATTACCGGAAGAATAACTTCGTTGGTCAGAATCTGTGTAGCCGCATTTTTAAACTGATTAAACACCAGCTCCACCTGACCGTATGGACCATTACGGAAACTTTGCAAAATGTGTTCGCCAATTTCAAAAGCCTTTTCTGCATCGAGTATAGTCAGTGCATGCATGTAGGTTGCATCTACATTATACTTGAGACGACGCAGGAATTCTCCACCTTTTTTCCC
>Ga0194121_10007419_pt1 | contig 14296 bp, 14 predicted proteins | sample TA2MahCa50mmetaG_FD_148609 | JGI IMG/M metagenome (GOLD analysis project Ga0194121, IMG submission 148609) | Freshwater microbial communities from Lake Tanganyika, Tanzania - TA2015020 Mahale Deep Cast 50m | ecosystem: Environmental > Aquatic > Freshwater > Lake | place: Tanzania: Lake... | reverse complement strand
TGAGAAGCGACTTTGACATTGGTTGGCACATCCGCCGCTGTGTAAATAGCCGTTGCCGGTGACTGCTTGGTCATCCCAGTTCCCGTGTCCTGAACAATCGTTCGATAGTTGTACAAGGTATTTGGTTTCAATCCATGGATCGTGATCGTTCCCCAATCATTCAACCAATTCAGAAATGACGCGGTACCCATAGATCCGTTTGGCTGAAGCCAAGCTCCGGTCGCCGAATCTTGAATGCCGTACTGAACAGATCCAGTGTTGGCATCAGGAACCAGACGCATCACAACAGTGGTCGTTCCATAATCCGTAACCTGTGGCGGATTTGGCGTCATCAACGCTCCGGCGGTCGTCGCCTGAGCGTGTGGAGAACCGTTAGAATTAATTCCTTCGCTGTTCTTTGACACTGCCACAAACACGTACTTTGTATCTGCATTTAATCCGGAAATTAATTTGGATCCCCAACCCGCAGCAGTATCAACATAATAGTTACTGCCGAGCGTCCCGTTAGCCTGTACATACAATCCACCCGTCGCTTCGATCTCGCGAACAAAGTAGGTTGTGGATGGAGGGTTACCATCTGCGGGCGTGATCGAAATGCGGAGCGAGTTGTTGGTCAAATTGGTAATGGTTGGAGCGCGTGGAGCAAATGTGCCGCTATACACTGGGCCAACCGTTACAACAGGAGATTCGACGCCGACATCATCACCGGAACTCACATGAAACCAATATTGGGTATTTGCAGATAGATCGTTAAAGGTGTAGCTAGAAACATTTGATCCGACAAAAGCGGTGGACTGATAGATTTGACCGTCCCGAGATTTGCGAACAAGAAAATTGGAACCTGTACCGCCGCCTGATTGCCAGGTCACGCGGATCGACTGCGGAGCAATGCTCGTATAATCAACCTTAACATTCTGCGGAGAGACAAAGGCGGCTGAGGCAGCCGTGGCCAGGGCAAAAACCCCGAATAATGCACCTAAACCGACTTTCTTGAAGGATGCAATAGAGATCATATAGTTGCTATATTAAGCCTAAAATTGAGAAAAAGTCAAGAGGGAGCTCCATGATAATAACGGGAATGCCTTATTCATGTGACACACTGATCGGTTCTGGCTGTAAATCCAGAGAAAGAGTGGTCTTGATGAGGGTGGATTGAATTTTGCGAGCGAGCGCATACGTCGCAAGCTGGATCACTCCTCCAATCAACAATCCATAACGTAAGGCCGCCGCACCGTCATATTGGCTGATGAAATAAAAGATCACGAGAGACAACACGCGACCGATCGCGAGGTAAATTTCGCGATCAAAGATATAGGAGTAATGATGCTCGTGGGTGATTTCTTGTTCTGCATCAATCACGTCATACATCATGGGCGTGAGCGATAACCAACGGAAAGAATCTGTCAGAGAGACGATCGTAAAATACGCAATCACGCCAAGTGCAGAAAAGGTGATGCTAAAAACGCTGGCCGCCAAAATGAGTCCGACAATCCACACACCCAGAATGGTCACACGATGTTTTTGTGCCGCGCGTTTGCCGACGATATAGACGATGATGGCAGACAGAACGGCGGACAGCGATTGCAGGGTGCCGAGCGAGCCTTCTGCCCCCACAAATGTCAATACCAAAAGAATGGGTAACACTCCTTCTACTCCATGCTGGAGGCCATGAGAAAATTCCAGCCAACGTAATGTGTTCCAGCCAGCTGTCATTTTTTGAATACGAACATGCTTGAGATATGGAGATTGCAATCGTATGCGCTGCGGCAGCCACCCCACGAGCAAAGATAACAAGAGAGCGAGGAGAACCATCACCTGATAGGCTCGATCGACAGAATACCAGTCTGTTTTTTCTCCCAAAACCAAAAACCATCCGATGGTGAGCGGGATCACGATCGCACTCAGTATGGCTAAGACATTTTCTAACCCCGTAAAATAGATGCGGTCTTCACTCTCAATCGATTTGAGAGTCAAAAAATTGCGATTGGCCCAATACACGCCGGTCGCAAAACCAAATAACAACCCAAAACAAAAGACGATCAACGCACGATCAGCGCTCGTAAACACCAAAAGAAATGGCACAAGCCCCTGGAGCAAGCAACCGAAAAGAAATAATTTAATAGAGGATATCTTTTTCAGGAATAGCCCATTGATAAAAAATCCCAGAGGATGACGGCGCAGAACGCGATGTTGTAGAGCACAACCAGAACGACATCGTGTGACTGTCGCCAGAGATAGGTATTGGTAAACGTCGTAATCATCGGGAAGGCGATGGTCATAAAGAAAAACGCAAACAACAGCCTACGACCCTGCGGACTCAATGACTGAAAATCGTGCCATTCTTTTTTAATAAATGCATGCAAAAAATTCATAGTTCCTCCTTTGTTATTCAATATAGTGAAGGTATATGATCGCACATTTTGAAATAATTGTCCATAGGCAGAAACCTTGAACCATCTTTACAAAATTCAATCATTTCGTTCCTATAGGAATAATTTGAATGAACCCTATTTCAGTTTGGTCTGGCTTGCTTACGCGATGGGCCTCCACTCTCATGACGTCTCTAAAAGGGTCCCCTCCTGTTTGAATTCAAATTTTGGCTCTCGTGCACCCTTGTCTACTTCCCACTCTTCAAGTATGAGTTTTGACTCACCTACTTTTCTTTTCAATTCCTCATATTTCTTGTTGAGGTTATGTGCCTCAGTCATTCCAAAATCTTTGAAATCCGCTAGCTCTTTTTCTGCCACCTCTTGTTCATTCAAACTGCGTTGATATCTTTCGGCAGCATAAACGCCCCGTGAACGTCTCTCTGCTTTCTTGCGCCATTCCTCAGTATCACTTTGCTTCGTTTCTACCTCATTAGTCTTCTTGTCGTAAAGTTTCCTCGAATATTCCTTCCTGAAAGGATTCCACATAAATATAATAGCTATCACTCTTAGATTACCATGAGAAAATATGATGGCAAAAGGTTTCGTTTTGTCTAAAATTTCAGGCACGTAGTTTTTGCTATAGCTTATTTTGCGTGCCGATCAAATACTCATCGAGTAGAGTTGATGCCTTCCTGTTGGAAATTGAGAAACGCTAAATGAGATTGAATCATGATGGCTACTAACGAGTAGCTTACATTTACGTTTCCCAAACACAAACTCGCCATATGAGGCGAGTTCATGCTTGGTGCATCGGGTGGGGATCGAACCCACGACCTTGGGCTTAAGAGGCCCCTGCTCTACCAACTGAGCTACCGATGCATGTATTGAATTTCTTGCGCAAATGATAGAAAAAATCTATCATCTCGTCAACTTGCATCCCTAGCTCAGCTGGATAGAGCGTTCCCCTCCGAAGGGAAAGGTCAGACGTTCGAATCGTCTGGGATGCACCACAATAAAATCCACTCTACCAGTGGATTTTATTTACGCCGCGCGAGTTATAAAATCTTGTTTTTGTGACATGATCCATCGCCAATGCGCTTCTTCAAATGCGATTTTCTTTTTTACAATTCCAAGATCTCTTTCTCGAACCTCTTGAAGATCCAACTCTTTTTCATAATGTTTATCAAACCGTCTCCCCATCTGCGGAAGCACAGCTTCCAGTTCATCAGCCAATCGATACAACCCACGCTCATCCTCAGGTATGCGCTCTCGTTTGAGACGAGACGCTGTAGGTCCCTTTGGATACAGATATCGAGTGAGCGTATCGTTCTCGCCAGCATTATCAACAAAGACCCCATCCTCCAACTGATCGCACCGTAAGCGACTCACGAACAGGCGCTTTGCTTCTTCACCTAACTCAGTAAGTTTTTCTCCCGGAAAAATAGGATCTTTCTGCAAAGAAATGACGGGAGTTAGTATCCAAGGTCGATTAATCATCTCCGTCATCTCTTGCTCCTCCTCTGGCGGTTTGCCCCAAGTAGTAAGGATCATCCTGATACCGTAATCATCGGGATGGAGCGACTGCCAATATTTGGCTTGATTCAAGATCCCATGTCTCGCCTGGACCGCAAATGCCAACACCTCATCCAACATTGAAGGTCTACCCATCAAAATATGGATCATCGCGCGATGCCTGAGCTCATTAATCCTTGCCTCCAAGAAATCGATCTTTTGTAAAAATTCAGGAATTGTTCTTGCTTGAATCAACCCATTCACATCTCACTCCTGTCGAGAGAGAAGCGGTGGTAAGTAGCCTTTGAAAGGCTCTCCATCATGAAATCCCATTGCTTTATTCTACACCAACCACAACTGTACCGTCTTGTCCCCGACCTTGACCTCTGCGCTTGCGCGAGATTGATCTGGAACGCTCGTTAATTCCTCCAGACGATTGGTGCGCAGCTCTTTTTTCAAATCCTCTAGGCTTGCACTGAGCCATTCACGTAATTCCTCATCCAAAGTTTTGAACAACACTTCCACACGATCGCTCGGTTTTAATCCTGCCTCTTTGCGCAATTGCATCACTTGACGCACAAACTCACGTCCCGCGCCTTTACGCTTGAGCTCCGGCGTGATCACGGTATCTAATTCCACCATCCAAGGTTCGCTCAAATCGAATTTCGTTTCCAAAATCACCATTTCCACATTCAACTCATCACACAACAAAGAGAGGAGGTCTGGTTGCTGCTGTAATCGTTTTACCTCTGTTCCGTCTTTTACCAATACTTTGACCGACGCAAGTGCCTGACGCACAGGAATCTTTGCCTGCACGCGCGCTTCATGCCCTTTTGAAACAGCTTGACGTAACCAACACATGTCTGAAAGCAAACGCTCATCCATCAACCGTTCCTGTACGTCTGGCCATTTTTCTAAGTGCACGGATGCTTTGAGTCCACCAATATCCAGATAAATCTTGTCCGCGATGAACGGAATAAATGGCGCAAACATTTTTGTTGTCTCCTCTAAAATTTCTCGTAGCGTCTTTAGCGCATCCATGCGCTCATACTCTTGATCAGATTTCAATCGATCGCGCGAACGACGCAACCACCAAGTAGAGAGATCGTCGACAAAATCGCGCAATGGACGTGCGGCTTTTGCTAACTCATAGTGGTCCATGTTTTCCGTCACCTCTCGCAACAATTTCATGTAACGTGCAAAGATCCATCGATCAAGCACGTGTGTACTGCGCGGCTTCATGATGCGAATCGGCTCCTGGCTATACGTGGAAAAAAACGTTTTGACATTCCAAAAAATATTAATGAACCCACGGACCACATTTTGTAGATCGCGTTCGGAAAAATGGAGTGAGTCAGCTTCGACAACCGGCGTACTCGCAAGATAATAACGCAAAGCGTCTGCCCCTTGATGGCTCAATATTTCCCATGGATCGGGATAATTCTTTAACTTCTTCGACATCTTTTTTCCGTCCTCTGCGAGCACAAGCCCTGTCACGATCACATCTTTAAATGCCGGTTTACCAAAAAGCCCTGCGGCCAAAACATGCAAGGTGTAAAACCAGCCGCGCGTTTGATCTTGTGCTTCGGCGATAAAATCAGCAGGAAATCCTTTTTCAAATACCTGCTTGTTTTCAAACGGATAATGCAAAGAAGCAAACGGCATGCTCCCTGATTCCACCCAGCAATCAAACACTTCCGGAATGCGTTTTTGTTCGCCACCGCATTTGCATGGAATGATCACCCGATCGATCACCGGACGATGCAAATCAATTTCTTTAGGCCATGACTCTGGTTTGGCTCGCTTTTTCAACTCCGCGATCGAACCAATGATCGTCCGCTCATCACATGCATCACACTCCCACACGGGGATCGGCGATCCCCAATAGCGAGTACGGGAAATATTCCAATCCGGTGCTGACTCTAACCCTTTCCCAAAACGCCCTTCTTTAAAATGTGCAGGATGCCAATTGATCTTGTTGGCCGTCTTGAGCATCTTTGGTTTTAGCTTGGTCACATTGATAAACCAAGCGGGTTGGGCTTTGTAGAGCAGTTGCGTGGAACAACGCCAACAAATCGGAACGCTGTGTTTAAACGATTCTTCGCGGTATAAAAATCCTTTGCTCTTCAGATCGTTCACGATGACGGGATTGGCTTCGTGCACTTTCATCCCCGCAAATGCAGTGACGGCTTCGACAAAGCGTCCTTCATCATCCACCGTAAAAATCAGCGGCAGATGATTTGCCTGTGCCGCGATCAAATCTTCTTCGCCATAGGCCGGTGCCGTTGTGACAATCCCCGTCCCAACATCTGCCGTCACGTGATCTGCACTGATGACACGATTTGCATCTCCTTCTACGGGAATAAAAGAGTAGGGAGCTTCAAACCGCTTGCCTACCAACTCACTCCCCTTCCAGCGACCCGTGATTTCAAATCCTACATCTTCCGTTAACGGATAGAATTGTTTTAACACATCCGCTTGTCGTGCTTCTGCAAAAATCAACGTCTCCTCTCCCGATTCTCCGTCAGAGGCGGATCCGCCGTTGGCGGAGATCTTGGCCGCGACATACATCAAATCTTTATGAACCGCCAAACCCGTAATCCCAGGAACAGACCAAGGCGTCGTAGTCCAAGCAACAAAATACGTTTTCTCTTTTCCAACGACAGGGAATTTTAGGTAGATCGCCGGTTCTTCTTTCTCGATATACGAATCCCCCATGGCGACTTCAAAGTTAGAAAGCGGGGTTGAGCAACGCGGACAATATAAAGATACGCGCACGCTCTTATACACAAACCCTTTTTGATGAAGCTCAGCAAATGCCCACCACACAGATTCCATGTAGTGATTGTCCATGGTCTTCCAAGAACCTTTAAAATCTACCCAGCGACCAAGTCGCTCCACATACCGATCCCATTCTTTTTCGTACAAAAAAACGTTAGTGCGGCATGCTTCATTAAATGTATCGATTCCATATTCTTCAATCTCACGACGAGAACCTAAATTCAACTCTTTCTCAATCATGTTCTCGATCGGCAACCCATGACAATCCCAACCCCAGCGACGCGGCACACGATAGCCTCGCATCGTCCAATACCGCGGAACAATGTCTTTCAATGTCGATTGCAGTAGGTGACCATAGTGAGGCAAGCCTGTCGCAAACGGCGGCCCATCATAAAAAACGTACGGTTTGCGTTCTGATTTTTCTTCAATCGACCGCTCAAAAATTTTATGTTTCTTCCAATATGCAATCATCTCCTCCTCCATCTTAGGAAATAACGGCTGACGTTCTTCGGGAGACGATGGCATAGGTTTAGCCTCAGAAAATATATCAGATTTTCATTGGCGGATAGATGAGTGATTTAGCTAGGGTGCTGGAAAAAGGCAAAATGGTCAAGAAAAACGAAGAACCGCTCCAGGGAGGCAACGGTCTCCGTAGAGCGGTAGAAACGACCCTACTCTTGTTCTGGCGTACACATCCATCCGGAACTGACCCGAGAACTGACCCGGACCTGACCCCAGAACTGACCCGGGGTCAGTTCTGGACCTGACCCCTGAACCGGTCCTGGACCGTTTCCGGATTGGACGATCGTTGGAAGATCATGCTGGATACGGTATGCTTTTCTCACTATGTTTGAACACGCTCCATCGTTAGAAAAACCAAGACGCGATCACATCGGACCAAAACTCATGCGCGCCGTAAGCCGGGGTCCGGTAGAAAAATGGCTAGCGACGCGAGCTGAGTGGATGATTGAATCGTCTGGGATCCAAAAACATTTGGCTGAGAAGATACAATGGAAAGACCCAAAGAAAAAAATATTAGGTCCAAAAGAATATGGCGGTGTACAGGTATTATGTATCGGGGGTGGTAAAGGCCATGAGGCAGAAGAAATCGATGCCGTCCTGCCCGGCTCCTCTATTCGCGTGATCGATCCACATGACTACTACACGGCACCCGTTGAAAAACGAGCAAAGAAACTCGCACATGATACAACATATCTTTCGAAAGAAAATTTCGCCGAACAACTTGAGCATCTGCCGGATCATTCACAAGATGGAATCACCTTATTCTTTGTTCTCCATCACCTAGACCCAAAAAATTATTCCGCGATGATCGCAGAATTAAAGCGGGTGATGAAACCTGATGGAAAAATATTTGTCGCGGAAGATCTCGTGGAAAATCCTGAAGAGCGCGCTCGGGCAAAGCGCACTGATCAAAAATTAAACCTGGATGCCATTGGCCGAACACATGAATTTAAAGGGATTGATGGCTGGAAAACTTTTTTTGAGGAAGCCGGGTTTGACATGCGAATTGAAAAAGTGACCGAACCGGATCCTAAGGATAAGAAAAAAGTGCGGCATGGCTTCTTTGTCTTAACCCTAGGAAATCCCTCCTAAAACCAAAGACCCCGCCTGTGCGACGAGGTCCTCGGATGAGGTGTCGCGGCGGGGTCGAGTCAGTGGAGCGGATACTTGGCGTACTCGCGGTCGAGCGGATCGATGAGCTTGCGCTCGAATGTGAGGGGGAGCTCATTTCCCTCGTGATCGATGATGAAGAAGGTGCAGCTCTCGTGACCGATGCGCATGCGGAACAGGGGGTCCTTGACCTGGCGATCAAGGATCATCGTGAGTCCCATCACGTTGCGGAAACCCACACGGTAGCCCCGCTCGGCCGCCTGGGGATCGACGCGGAAGAGCGCGATCTCCTTCCAGAAGATGAACTTGAGCGCGATGACCCACCACCGCGTCTTGCCCAGATAACCATGAAAGGTCTTGGGTGCACGCGGGTCTCCAGGCACTTTCACCCCTTGAATCGGCTTGTTGAATGTGTGCCAGCGAAAGGCATCAAGCATGAGCAACCTCCTTGTGTGGCCGTATTCAATACCAAAAATCGCTTTTTGTCAAGGCTAATGGTATGATTTGCTCATGAAAACGCTTTTGATTGGTGCAGATCACGCTGGATTTAAGCTCAAAGAAGAAGTAAAGAATTATTTGATAAAAAAGGGATGGTCCATCGACGACATCACGCCAACGTTTGTTGCCGGAAATGATTATCCACCGATTGCGAAATTTGCCGTTGCTAAACTCAAAACAGAGAACGATCAGCGAAAAGCCATTCTTTTATGCGGCTCTGGTTATGGGATGGATATTGTCGCAAATCGACACAAAGGCATGCGCGCCATCGTCGCACGCTCGTCGCAAGACGCCATACTCTCGCGACAAGATGATCACAGTAATATTTTAATATTAGGTGCACGCGTGACCAAACCAACGGTCGCAAAAAAAATTATTGATGCCTGGCTTAAGACAAAACCATCCACAGCCGAACGACACCTCCGTCGGCTCAAAGAAATCGATGCATAAACCGCTGCTGATTCCGACGATTCTTTCGTCTACACAACACGAAGCTCTCCGCGATCTTGAGCTTGTTGATGGTACGTTCCCCTGGATTCAAATCGATGTTCTTGATGGAACATTCGCGCCAAACAAAAGTTGGTATGATGCGAAGATATTTCAGAAACAACCATTCACTTCTTCGATCGAACTCGATCTCATGGTTCAAGATCCGCTCAAAGTGATACAACAATGGCTCCCCGTGACAAACTTTAAACGAGCGATCTGGCATATCGAGGCGCCGGTTGATCATAAAAAACTCATCGCGTTTTGCCGCAAACACAAACGAGAGGTCGGTTTGTCACTGGCTCCATCGACAGATCCACGAGCGATCCTCCCCTACAAAGATCTGATCGACGAAGTCATGCTGTTGGGAGTAAAGCCTGGCTGGAGCGGACAAACACTCCTTCCGACAACGATCAAAAAAATTTCTGTTCTTAAAAAAATCGCTCCAAAACTCATCATTGGTTTTGATGGTGGGGTGAACGAAAAAAACCTGTCTTCTCTCATCAAACAGGGGGTCAAGCGATTGTATGCGCATCATTTGATCTTTGGCTAGATATGCTACACTTTCCCCATATGCGTAGACTTCTTTTCCGGCGAAGCCGGATCTGGCTCCGCCAGACTCTGTCTCTGTTTACTATTTTGTGCCTCTTTCTCCCCGTGGCCACACATGCCACAACGGTCACGAGCGGCGATTTGATCAAGGCCTCTGGTCCAACCGTGTACTATCTTGGCGCAGATCAAAAGCGCTATGTATTTCCGACGGATAAAACCTATTTCAGTTGGTACAATGACTTTTCAATGGTGAAAACCGTTTCTGATGCAGTACTCGCGAGCTACTCGCTCGGGGGAAATGTGACCTATCGTCCGGGTGTGCGCATGGTAAAAATCACCACCGATCCTAAGGTGTATGCGATCGATGCCAATGGAACTCTGCGGTGGGTGCAGACAGAAGCCATGGCAACATCGCTCTATGGGATGGATTGGGCCAAAAAAATTGATGATATTCCTGATGCATTTTTTATCAATTACAGATCAGGCTCCCCGATCGTAAATGCAGCGGATTTTTCTCCATCCACCCGCACAGAAGCAGCTCTCTCCATTAATATCGATCGCGGATTAAGCGCTATTCCGAACGCCGGACCATCCATATCCGCGCCAACGTCAACGCCCCCATCTCCATCAACGCGTGCGACAACCATACACGTGTCTGAAACCAACCCCTCTCTCGGTAAAACGGTTCAGGCCATCGTCTCTGCTGACCAATCAAATCTCGTGAGTCTCATCAAAATCTACTTTGGAGGGGCCCTCCAAAAAAGCTGTGCATCCAATCCCTGTTCTGCAGATATCTTGATCCCCTCCTCTGGCACGCTTTCATCATACGAAATTCGTGCAGAGACATCGTGGGTGGATGGATATTCACACGTAGCAACCAAGACCATACATCCAAATCTCCAAGCAAACTCTGGAATCACGTTACGGATGGGACGCTTAGAGGTACGCCCAAATCAATCGTATGACATCATCGTCAATGTCGATGCGGATTTTATCGCGAAATATATTGATATCTACGTTGATGGAAGTAATGTAAAAGGATGTAACGACTTGCAGGAATGCCGCTATCTCAACACAGAAACAAGCGCGATTGGCTCGACGCATGAAGTCTATGGCATCGCCAGAAACCTTTCTGGGACAAGTCGGCGGACAGCCACACAGACTATTTCCGTGGTCCCAAATGATCATCCCAGGATCACGCTCACCCCAAGCAAGTCGGTTGTGGCCAGGGGCGAAACGCTAGAAGTAAGTGTCACGGTCACCGATGATGATGGAATGGATTGGACGGAAATCTGGCTCAATCATCAGCGGGTGAAACATTGTAGCTTTGGAAGTTGTACGATAGTAGCGGGTCCTTGGGATCAGGCGCAGACCGTGTCATTATCGGCAGTAGCACGAGACCTCCTTGGTCTTTCTGCCACGAGCACAGTCACGACGATCTCTGTACAATAATTATCTATTCTTCATCTAGCACTGTTATGAAACATCTTGTTCGTGCCTTTGTGAGTTCTGCGACCATGCTTGCGCTTAGTTTTGCACCAATGACGAGTTACGCAGCGGTTGCCACGACCGCTTTTAACGCTGGTGATTTGGTCAAGGGATCCGGCAGCACGGTCTACTATTTTGCCACAAATGGAAAACGTTTTGTGTTTCCAAATGAGAAAACCTATTTTACCTGGTACAAAGATTTCTCAAGTGTAAAAACCATCACCGATGGTCAGCTCGCCGCCATTCCATTGGGTGGGAATGTCACCTATCGACCAGGATTTAAGATGGTCAAGATCACGACCGATCCAAAAGTGTATGTCGTGGATCAAGGTGGATTTTTGCGCCATGTGACGAGTGAACAGCTCGCCAACACGATGTATGGTTTGAACTGGAAAAATCGCATCGATGATGTTCCCGATGCATTCTTTATCAATTACCGCATGGGGACAGCAGTTCAGACCGCTTCTGATTATCAGCCGAGCAATGTGATGACGCAAACCACGACCATTGCACAGGATAAACAGTTGGACGAGACCAAAATGACGGTGACGATTGGAACGGTAAGCAATGGATTTGTCCCCACGACGGTGACCGTAAAAAAAGGCACAACGATTACCTGGACCAATAGCGATGTCATGACGCATAGCGTCAGCGGCTCTGGATGGAGTTCAGGCAATCTTGAATCTGGACAGACCTACTCTCGAACCTTTACGACCGCTGGATCATTCGATTACAAATGCGGGATCCATTCGGTCATGCAAGGAACCATACATGTGGTAAACTAAATGCATGGCAGGAGGAAAAAAGACGAACCTTTCGTTAAAACAATTAGCCTTAAAAGCAAACGAGATACGGCGTGATATCATCAAAGCCTTGTTTCAAGCTGGCAGCGGACATTCCGCTGGACCACTGGGCATGGCAGATGTATTGACCGCGCTGTATTTTCGTATTCTCCACATTGATCCAAAAAATCCACTGCTCGCAGATCGTGATCGCGTTGTCCTTTCAAACGCGCACATCTGCCCGGTGCTGTATGCCACCCTCGCGCATCGTGGATTCTGCTCTGTCGAAGATTTTGTTCACACGCTCCGAACACTTGATTCTCCATTTCAAGGCCACTCTAACAACCATCGACAAATAGGGATCGAGACGTGCGGCGGACCGCTGGGACAAGGGCTCTCGCAAGCCATTGGGATGGCTCTCGCCGCTCGATCTGATCAGCGTACCTGGCGAACCTATTGCCTCATGTCCGATGGAGAGTTGGACGAGGGACAAACCTGGGAAGCGATCATGTTTGCCGGCAAAGAACGCTTACATAACCTGACCGCTATTATTGATCGTAACAATATTCAAATTGATGGATATACAGAATCGATCATGCCCCTAGAACCACTCGCGGAAAAATGGGAAGCATTTAATTGGCATGTGATTGAAATCGATGGCCACAACATGCGACACATTATTGATGCGGTCCATGAAGCTCGTGCCGTATATGAAAAACCGACGGTCATCATCGCACACACCATTCCGGGCAAAGGAGTGAGTTTCATGGAAAATCGTTTTGAGTGGCATGGCAAGCCACCGAATGAAAAAGAAGCACAGATCGCCCTCCATGAGTTGCGTACGCTGGCTGGACGTATTCGATCGGAACACGAATGATATGCTCAATCGTCATCTCTTCACCAAACACCAAGAATCCATCCCCACGCGCAATGGGTTTGGGGATGCCTTGGTAGAAATTGGAACAATAAATCCGCAGATCGTTGTGCTCACCGGTGATTTGGCAGAATCAACACGGGTGCATTTGTTTCAAAAAAAATTTCCTGGTCGTTTTATTGAGTGTGGGGTGGCAGAACAAAACATGATGGGTATTGCCGCTGGACTCGCGCTCTCTGGAAAAATCCCGTTCGTCAGCTCCTACGCAACATTTAATCCTGGACGCAATTGGGATCAGTTGCGAGTGTCCGTCTGTTATTCCAATGCGAATGTGAAAGTCGTTGGAGCGCATGCAGGGATTTCTGTCGGACCCGATGGCGCAACGCATCAAGCACTGGAAGATCTGGCCATGACACGCGTCCTCCCCTATCTCACGGTGATCGTCCCTTGTGACTACTGGGAGACCAAAAAAGCAACGATCGCGCTTGCAAAGATGATCGGTCCTGCGTACATCCGCTTTGCGCGAGAAAAAACACCGATCATAACCACGGAGGAAACCGCTTTTGCGATTGGAAAAACGATCGTGCTCAAACCAGGGAAAGACGTAACCATTGCCGCCTGCGGCCCGCTCGTCTATGAGGCGCTCCTAGCGGCACGAGAACTCGAGCACCATAAAATCAGCGCTGAAGTATTAAATTGTCACACCCTCAAACCGTTTGATGAGGTGACCTTAGTGAAAAGCGTAAAAAAAACCAGGTGCTGTGTGACGGTCGAAGAACATCAAATCATCGGGGGACTCCATGGAGCGGTTGCAGAAACATTGGCGCGACGCTTTCCTGCTCCGGTCGAGGCCATCGGCATGCCGAATGTGTTTGGTGAGTCTGGCGAGCCACAGGAATTGCTCGAGCGCTATCACATGATCGCAAAAGACATTGTCAAAGCCGCGCGGAAAGCTGTGTCCCGCCGATCCGGTCGTTGATCATTCCTAACACATGTTGCCATTCAGCCGGATCATCTAGGTAACGAATTTGGTCTGTGTGAATGGTGAGGATGGGCGCTCGCGTAAAATGCATCGCCCAAGATTCATACAGTCGATTAAGATCTTGCAGATACGCTTCATCCATATCCTGCTCAAAGGATCGGCCTCGCGTCTTAATTCGCTCGATGAGACTCGGAACCGAGGCCTGAAGATAAATGATGAGATGTGGTGGTTTGAGTAGTTCTACGGCCGTGCGATAAATTTCTTCATAGATGTTCCAGTCTCGATCGATAATATGTCCCTTCTCGTATAAATAGCGCGCAAAAATTTCCGCATTTTCGTA
>Ga0194121_10007412_pt1 | contig 14305 bp, 14 predicted proteins | sample TA2MahCa50mmetaG_FD_148609 | JGI IMG/M metagenome (GOLD analysis project Ga0194121, IMG submission 148609) | Freshwater microbial communities from Lake Tanganyika, Tanzania - TA2015020 Mahale Deep Cast 50m | ecosystem: Environmental > Aquatic > Freshwater > Lake | place: Tanzania: Lake... | reverse complement strand
CAAACCCCACTCGCACTCGAAAACGCATACTACAAGGCCGACCGCGCTATCGAGGACATCGTCAAGTTACTCGCTGCGTAACTTCGTTTGTTGCAGTACTCTGATTTAGAATCTTCGATTCTAGAATCTAGTGTCGGAGTCTTGAGAGTGTTTTCGAGTCGCAACGGCGCACGCCCCATGTACAGGACCGTTTGGACCACATGCTTTTCCTGCGTGCAGAGGAAATAGTAGTAGTAGCCGAGCATTCGCAGACCGAAACCCGCCTCGTTGGAAGCCTGGAATTCGACGTGATGTATCTCGCCGTCGCTGTTGCGGGCAACCATATCGGCGCGTTTGTTGGAAACTTGCGGCTGTTCGGCCGACAGGTACTCCTCGACCTGACCGCGAAAGAGCCTGCGGCGAATGATGCCGTCGCCCGGGTACAGGAATACCGTCTTTACCGTAACGTCGATGATTTGCGCCATGCCTGAGTGTAATGCAGCCAACGCCGCCGGTTGATAGTTAAGTCAAATGACCGCGCAAGGCACCTCGCCAGTGCTCACCACCAACCGCAAGGCGCTCAAGATCAACCTCGACCCCCTTCGCTACGGCTCGTTCGCCGAGATCGGCGCGGGCCAGGAAGTCGCCCGCTGGTTCTTCCAAGTCGGTGGCGCGGCGGGCACGATCGCCAAGTCAACCTCGGCCTACGACATGGCCGTCAGCGATGCCATCTACGGCCCCAGCAAGCGCTAGGTCTCGCGCGAACGATTAATGGCCATGCTCGACTGCGAACACGAGACCAACCTGCGAACACCCGCCGCCGCACGGGGCGACAAGACCGCATTCTTTACCTTCGCCGATACGGTCTCGGCGCGGAACTTCCGCGGCACCAACGAATGCCACGGCTGGATGGGCGTAAAGTTCCAGGTAAATCCGAACGACGCCGTCAGCCAGATCATCGTTCACGTCCGCATGCTCGACAACCAGAACACGCTGCAGCAGGACGCACTCGGCATCGTCGGCGTGAATCTGCTGTACGCCGCGTTTTATCTGCGCGACAAGCCGCATGAGTTGCTCAAGTCGCTGCTCGACAATCTCAACACCGAGCGCGTCGAGATCGACATGGTCGAATTTTCCGGCGATGCCTACAAGCATGTCGACAACCGCGCCGTGAGTTTGAAACTCGTGCAGCTTGGCCTCACCGGCGCCGCGATGTTCGGACCATCCGGCGACGTCTTGCAGCCTTCGGAAATCCTTCGCAAGAAGCCGGTGCTCGTCGAACGCGGCAGCTTTCGCCCGGTCACCAAGGTCAACATCGATATCATCGACTGCGCCTTGAAACAGTTCGCGGCCGATCTCGCCGTCGAGCCAAACCAGATCGTCGAACTCATGGAAATCAACCTGCGGCCCTTGCTGGCCGATGGCGAACTGGACCTCACCGACTTCCTCGCGCGCGCCGATCTCCTACGTGTCGCGGGCAAGACCGTGCTCATCTCGGACTACTTTGAATACTACCGGCTGGCTGGCTATCTGGCCCGCTACACGCAAGAGCAGATTGCCGTGACGATGGGCGTGCCGAGCCTACTCGATCTCTTCAAAGAGGAATACTACAGCGCTCTCGAAGGCGGCATCCTCGAAGCGTTCGGCAAGCTGTTCACAAAAAAGATGCGGATCTACGTCTATCCGTACCAGGATCCCGAGACCGGGGCGATCCACACCGCCAAGACCGTCGCCATTCCCGACGATGAGCGCAACATCTTCGAGCACCTGGAAGAGCGTGGCCGGATCAAGCCCATAGAGGGCTACGACGCTTCGTTGCTGCCGATCTTCTCGCGCGACGTGTTGAAGCGCATCAAGAACGGCGACGCCTCGTGGGAGACGATGGTGCCGCCCGAGATCGCGGCGATCATCAAGTCGAAGCGCCTGTTCGGCTTCAGCGATTGAACGGGTAGTCCTGCACCCAGTTAAAGCCGCGGTTGACGAGATTAAACTTGGAGCGGTCGTGCAGTTTGCATTCCAGGTGAAGCGTGCGGCCGTCGATGACGCCGTCGATGATCAAGCGATCGTCGCCTTCGCGTTTGTAACGCAACACGGCCTTCGATTTGTCGATCGTAATCGTGCCGGCCGTGCAGTTGACGGATGGCCGCCGAACTTGTCGTCCATGCGCTGAAAGGCGAACCCATTCGGACGATCGAAGATCAGACGGCGATAACGGTCGTTGTCGGTGAGCAGCGGCGGCTTTACCTCGCCGTTGACGGTAAAAGTCTCGATGTTCCTAATCCCATACAGCGCCGACTTTGGCGCGCCGCCGCCGTATTGAAACCAGCCTGACCGCGCGCCGAAGCCTTGAATGCCAACGCTACAAACGAGCAGCGCGATCTGCGCGATGGTGGCTCATCGGCCCGCTCGCGGCGTCAGTACAGCTTCGAGAAGCCGCTTCAACTCCGGCAACAGAAGAAATATCGACATCAGCATCAAGTGAAAAGAGAGCAGCTTTACGGGCACATCGTAGGTCATGTTCAGAACGAAGACCTCCGCGACCGCGGCCAGACATACAAGTGCTCCAAGCAAAGATGTTCGCGGAGTTAACAGCAAGATGCCGCCGATCAACTCCACGGACCCAACGAAAATCTCCTACGCAGGCGATGCGCCGACCGAGGACCACAGCACACCCATCGGCGAAAACGTCCCGTACGGTTGCACCAGACGCGTCAGACTCGGAAATGGTATCTCGAGTGGCACGACTTTCGCGAAGCCATAGCTAATCATCTGTGTTCCTACCGCAAAGCGGAGGAAGAGATGAAACCATCCGTGGAGCGCCTGATAACTCGGCCGTTTCCAATCAAGCGCCGACCAAGCGAGTGTGCCTGCGATGGAGAAACACACGATGCAGAACAGCCAGATCCAGTCGTACGCCTTGTCGCCGCTGGCCCTGTAAATCAATGCATCGTGTATCCAAACACATGGACGCCCGTCCACTCCACCAGCGCGACGAAAGGCGGAAGCGTTCCCAAGCGATAGAAGTACTCGCCAACAAACGGGATCATTCCGGACAGGATTTGCGTGCTTACGCAGTACAGGCCGAAATGGAGAAACGCGAATCGAAACGCTCCGCGCTGAAGGAGACTCCAGCGAACCTCGCTATCGAACGACACCCAGCTTGTCCAGCGGCCAGTACACAAAGACCGCCTTCCCATAAATGTATTTGCGCGGCACCGGGCCCCAGCCGCGTGAGTCGTGCGACGCGCTGCGATGATCGCCCATCACATAGAACTGATCGTCGGGCACGGTGACGCGCCCCACCGTCATGTGGTCGCGGAACTCTTCGGGAACGTAGGGCTCATTGATCGGGTTGCCGTTGACTCTCACGCCGCCGTCGACAACCTCAACCACATCGCCCGGAAGTCCGATCACGCGCTTGATGTAGGACTTCGACGGGTCGCGCGGAAACCAAAACACGACCGTGTCGCCGCGCTCGATCGAGCCAAGTCCGAAACGATAGACGAACTTATTGATGAAGATGCGCTCCTGGTCCTCAAGCGCGGGCATCATACTGGTGCCTTCCACCTTTACCGGCTGATACAAGAACAGAATGATGACCACCGCGATCACAACGGCCAGCATCAGGTCGCGCAGCCAATACGCCGCGCCAAGCAGCAAATGCTTGGTCTCGGTGGGCTTGGGTTGTTCTTCTGGTGTCACGGATCTACTACGCTGAATTGTAACGTGAAATGAACGGCAAATCGGTGGGGCTCATCATTCCGGCACTGAACGAAGAGGCATGTTTGCCTTCCCTCTTAGACGCGTTGCCTCGCAATTTGTTTCATACCATCATCGTCGCCGACAACGGTTCGACCGACGCGACAGCGCAGGTAGCGCGCGAGCGCGGCGCCGTTGTTGTATCGGAACCGGAGCGCGGGTACGGCGCAGCCTCGCTGAGGGCCATCTCGGCGCTGTCGGCGGACATCGAAATCGTCGTTTGGATGCAGGCGGACCTTTCCGAAGATCCGTCGGAACTCTCGCTGCTGATCGATCCAATCGCGCGCGGCGAACGCGATCTGGTAATGGGCCGGCGCATCGGCGAAAAGGGCGCGCTACTGCCACATCAGGAATTCGGCAACAAGCTCGCGTGCTTTCTGATGCGATTGATCTGGGGCCACCGCTACGAGGATCTCGGACCGTTCCGCGCGATCCGCCGCGATGCGCTGGACGCGCTGCGAATGCAAGACCGCAACTATGGATGGACCATCGAGATGCAGATCAAGGCGATCCAACATGGTCTTCGCGTCCTCGAAGTCCCCACACGGTATCGCAAACGCATCGCCGGCGAAAACAAAGTCTCTGGTAATCTGCGCGCCTCACTGCGCGCGGGCTGGGTCATTTTGGCGACGGTGTTCCGCTACTGGCGCCGCGCCGAGCCAAGATAAATCGCGTTGAGCAAGAGCTTGAACGTGCCGAACGGCTGGCCGCGATGTTGCACCCGGAAACCGTACATCACCACGCGGCCCTTGCCGTGGAACGCCTCGACCAGCACGCTCTTGCCAAGCACCGCGCGCTCACCGCTCACCCATCCGGAAGCCAGCAAATCGCGCCGCGCGAAGTTCACAATCGACCGCGCCGACGGCCCCGTCGTGTCCATAATCGGTCCCGATTGCGAAAACACAATCGCGTCCTTCTGCATGCCGAACGCGATCGGACTCGTCGTATCGACGGTCGCGCGGAGCAACGAGCCAGGCGAATAAAACCCAGTCTCCGAACTGCGCGCCGAAGTCCTCGCGGCAAGCGGCAGAAATTGCATCGGCAACTCCGAGGCACTGGACAACGTAAGCAGCGTGCCACCTTCGCGGACGAACGCTTCGATCGCCGCCACGCCCTGCGCACCGATGCCGCCGACGTGTTCCGGCCGCGGCCGCGGCGCACCGCGATTCGGATTGTTCATGTCGCCTTCGTCCCCGCCGCCGTTATCGCGAAGACCGTGCATGATCGAATCGGCGCCCTGCTGCGCGAACAGAATCGTGTCGAATTTTCCGCGCAACTGACCCGACTGCACCGCGGCGTTGTCCAGCGTTGTATACGGAACCTTGAACGTATCGAGCAGCCACTCGGTCCAACCCGTGTCCATGTTGGCGGTGAACGGCTTGTAGAGCGCTAGGCGCGGCTTTCGAAGCTCCCACGCGTAACCGCTTTCGACGAGCTTGCCGTCGGACGTCCAACCCGCCGATTGTCCCGCGGCGAGCATCTGCGCCAGCTTCAAATACGCGCCGTTCTCGCGCGAATCGAGCCGGAGTTCCGCTTGCGGAACCTCCTTTCCGGCCGTGAGCGATGACGTGTCGAAGCGATCGTTGATGCGGTCGACGCGCACGCCCATCTGCATCGGAAGCGTCCAGCCGGCGACGTCGTACGGACGTTTGGTCGGACCCGCCGTTCCGCTGCGCAACTCCGGATAATGTTGCGGATCCATCAGATCGACCAGGTACGAACGGAACGCCTGCGCGGCCCGAATCACATACGAGCCCGCGGGATAAACCTTGTCTCCAACACGGATCTCTGCTCTTGCTTGTTCGACATCGAGCCCGCCGAGTTGCAGCCGCCGCAGCATCTCATGCGCCGACCAACGATCCCATTGATCCGGCGGCACGACATACGCGAACGGCGCGGCCGATTTTCCTTTCTCGATGTTCTGCGTCGCGAGATCCCACGCTTTGTAAATCCAGTGTTCCTGCATCGACGCGGCGAGATTCAAGATCGCCATATCGGCCGTCTGCATGTAGTCGATCGCATCGCGCGTGGTCCATTTGCCGCCGAACCAAGGCGAGTAGAAGATCGTCGGCGTCTTCGTCGGGATGCCGTTGGCGAATCGGTCTGGAAAATCGGCGACCTTGTATTCGCGCGGCTGCGCATACGGCTGCATCGCGGTCTCGGTCAGGATGCCGTGCATGTTGTGAAACGCGGGCGCGCTGCGCAAGCCGCCGTTCCACCAGCCGTCGAAGCCGTGATAACTCAGGACGCCGGTCTTCCCTTCCCGCGCCAACCGCTCGCGCATCGCCGAACCGATCATGTTGATGCCCTCCATCACCGACTGCGGAATCGCCGGATTCAGCGGCTCGGCATACGGCGGCACGAACATGCGCGCGGGAAAAGCGGGTGCTTGATGCTGGTTGTACATGATCTGCGGATACCACTCTTGAAACAGCAGCCGGCCGGTGTGTCGCGTCTCTTCGAGATTGAACATGAACCAATCGCGGTTGTTATCGTGCCCGGAGTATTTCTGATACAGCTCGGGCAGTGACGCTTCGACGTGCGGCGTGCCGAGGTTCTTGCGATACCAATGCGCGATCAGGTCTTGGCCATCGGGGTTGATAACCGGTACATGCACGAGGATCACGCGCTCGCGAATGCGCTTCACTTCATCGGACTCGCCGGCGACGATTGCGTAGGCGAGTTCCGGCGATCCTTGCGGACACGCCGCTTCCGACGAGTGAATGCCCGCGTCGATCCACACGAAGACCTTGCCCTCGCGCGCAATGCGCGCGGCTTCTTCCTTCGACGCGAGGCCCAGCGCCATGCGCCTGTTCATCTCTTTGTATTTGTCGAGACTGCGGATATTGTCTTCGGAGCTGATGATGGACACATACATCGGCTTGCCCATCGAGGACTTGCCATACTGCATCAGCTTTATGCGCGGCGACGCCTTTTCGAGCTTCTGGTAGTAGCCGATGATTTCGGTGTAGTCGGCAAGTTTGTAATCGGTTCCGGGACGATAACCGAAGTGCTCGGTTGGGGTAGGAACCGCGGCGCGAAGAACACCAATGAAAAGGAAAAGGCCGGCTCGAGAGACCATGAGAGAATCTTACTATGGCGTATGTTTCGCAGAGGCCTTTCCGCGTCGGCCTGGTGCAGATGTCGTGTTCGGCTGACCCGGCGAAGAACCTCGAAAAAGCCGCGGAGAAGGTCCGCGAAGCCGCGCGCGCGGGCGCGCAGATCGTGTGCTTGCAGGAGTTGTTTCGCTCACAGTATTTTTGCCGTGAGGAAGACGCGCGGTTGTTCGATTTGGCCGAGTCGATTCCTGGGCCGTCGACCGAGGTGATGGCGAAGTTGGCGAAAGAACACGATGTCGTCATCGTCGCGTCGCTGTTTGAGAAGCGCGCCGAGGGGTTGTATCACAACACCGCTTCGATACTCGACGCCGGCGGCGAAATGCTCGGCATCTTCCGCAAGATGCATATTCCCGACGATCCGCTGTACTTCGAAAAGTTTTACTTTACACCCGGCGATCTCGGCTTCCGCGCGTGGGACACAAAATTCGGGCGCATCGGAGTGTTGGTTTGTTGGGATCAGTGGTATCCCGAAGGTGCGCGGTTAACGGCCATGGACGGCGCGAACATCTTGTTTTATCCGACCGCGATCGGTTGGCATCCGGCCGAAAAAGAAGAATACGGCCCCTCGCAGCTCGATGCGTGGATGACGATTCAGCGCAGCCACGCGATCGCCAACGGGGTTTATGTCGGCGCGGTGAATCGCATCGGTTTCGAGAAAGGCCCGAACGACGCGGGCATCGAGTTCTTCGGTAACTCGTTCATTAGTGATCCGTTCGGTCGCGTGCTGCAACGGGCGTCGCATGATCGCGAAGAGATATTGATTCAGGAGTGCGATCCGAAACTGATCGACGAGACCCGGCGCAATTGGCCATTTTTCCGCGACCGCCGCATCGATCACTATGGAGATCTGACGAAGCGATGGCGAGCGTAGCGAAGTGGCGGATGCCCGCCGAGTGGGAACCGCACGAAGGAACGTGGCTTGCATGGCCGCATGAGAGATCGGATTGGCCTGGCAAGTTCGCGCCGATCCCATTCGTCTACCCGAAGATCATCGCGGCGCTGTCGCAGCACGAAATCGTTCACATCGTTTGTCCAAACGAAGCCAGCCGAAAATTGATTTCGCGCCTCGCGAGGCGCGAAGGAGCCCTGTGGAAAAGCCTGGATTTCCATGAGTTTTCCACAGACCGAAGTTGGGTTCGTGACACAGCGCCGATCTTTACGTTCGAGACCGACTCCGGCGCGCTTGTCGCCACCGATTGGCACTTTAACGGTTGGGCAAAATATCCAAACTGGCAGCGCGACGACAAGCTCCCGGCCCAGATCGCCAAGGCGATAAAGTGCAAGCGTGTGGTTCCGATGGCGAAGGGAAAACGCGTCGTTCTTGAAGGCGGATCGATCGACGTGAACGGCGCGGGCAGTTTACTCACAACCGAAGAATGCCTCTTGAGTCCGATCCAGGCGCGCAATCCGCATCTGACGCGCGAGGAGATCGAAGCGGTTTTGAGCGAATACTTCGGGCTGGATCGCGTGATCTGGCTGTTAAACGGAATCGAAGGCGACGACACACACGGGCATGTCGATGATCTCGCGCGATTCACATCTACGAAGAGCGTCGTCCTTGCGAGCGCACATCCGCGCAAGGACCCGAACGCCGCGATATTGAAAAAGTACAAGGACCTCGACGTCACGTTTCTTCCGATGCCACGGCCGGCTTACTACGCCGGCCAGCTGCTGCCCGCGAGCTACGCGAACTTCTACATCGCCAATCATCAAGTCCTCGTGCCGACCTTTAATGATCCGAACGACCGCGTCGCATTGAACACGCTCGCACGGCTGTTCAAAGACCGCGAAATACGCGGCATCGACTGCTCGGATCTGGTGCTTGGCCTCGGTACGCTGCATTGCATGACGCAGCAGCAGCCCGCCCTGACTTAGCTCAAGGCTGCTACCGTCAGGGATCGGTCGAATCGGTCAAGAAACGAATCGACGTCGCCGCGCATGATATTCAGCGGCGGAGAGATCCGCAAACAGTTGCCGGACAAACCGCCTCGGCCGATGAGCAACCGTTGATCGCGGGCGGCCTCCATGACGCGCACCGTTTCGGCCGTCGCCGGTTCTTTCGTCTTGCGGTCGCGCACGAGCTCGACGGCCTGCATCAGGCCCATGCCTCGAACATCGCCGATCAATGGGTGTTTCTCCTGCAGCACCAGTAAGCCTTCGCGCAGATACGTCCCCATCACCGCCGCATTCGACGACAGCTTCTCCTCGACGATCAAATCGAGAACGGCCTTCGCCGCGGTGGTGGCGATCGGCCCGCCACCGAACGTCGAGATGCTCAGCTTCTTGATCGAATCGGCGATCTCGGCGCGAGCCGACGTTAGCCCGATCGGCAGTCCGTTAGCGAGCCCCTTCGCGGAGGTAATCACGTCGGGAACAACACCGTACTGAGCCATGCCCCACATGCGATCGCCGGTGCGTCCCCACGCCGTCTGCACCTCGTCGGAGATGACGACACCGCCGTACTTTCTCACGATCTCCGCAACGATTCCGAAGTACTCGCGCGGCGGCGTGATGAAGCCGCCGACGCCTTGAATGGGCTCGGCGATTAGCCCCGCGATGCGTCCGTTGGTCGACGTCCGAATCAGTTCGTCCAGATCGGTGGCGCAGCGCAACTCGCAATTCGGATACGTCAGCCCGAAGGAACAACGATAACAGTAGGCGTTGTGCGCGTGCACAAAACCCGCTTGCAGCGCGGGTCCGATGCGCCACGTCGCATTTCCGGTACCCGCCATGGTTAGCGCCGACCGCCCGTGATATGAGTACCGCAACGCAATCATCTCATCCGATCCCGTATAACACCGCGCAGCCATCACCGCGGTTTCATTGGCTTCGGTGCCGCTATTGGTAAAGAACGACTTCCAGCCTGGACCGGGCGCGATCGAAGAGATCGTCCGTGCGAGCGCGGCCTGCGGCTCGGTCGCAAATACCGTCGATGCGTGCTGCAGCGTGTCGAGTTGCTTGTGCACGGCGGCGTTGACGCGATCGTTGCAGTGGCCGACCGAGACCGTCAGAATGCCGCCGAAGAAATCGAGATATTCGTTGCCATCCGCGTCCCAGACATACTGATCCTTGGCGCGCACGAGCACGAGCGGCTCGCCGTAGTAGTGAAACACGCAGGGGAAAAGGCAATCCTGTTGCGCGAGGATGATTTCTTCTTTCGTCATGGGCGTACATTGCATTGTACTCGGCGCAATTCGCTCCGGGCTTTCGCCACGACGGCACGCCGACTCTTGCTCCGCACGAAGCCAACGGAAGCTGTGTGACTCGCAAGCCCGCGCGTTAGAACCGGAACGTGATCGTGATGTTCATGAGTCCCTGCCCGCCGGCGTTCGCCGTTGTGCCTTCGTCGGATGTCGATGTCGAGACCTTTCCGAATGCCGCCGGATTGGTGAAATTGACGGTCGTGTTCGGCGCGGAGAGATTGAACCATTTGAGCGGGTTCTGGAAGTCGAAGCGGAACTCGGTCGTGTAGCGCCCCTTCACCTTCCACTCCTTCGAAGCCGAGAACTGCGTGTCGATGAAACGCTGGCGATCGAAGGTATTGCGCCCGACGTTGCCCATCGTGAATGCGGCCGGATAAGAGAAGTAGCTCATCGATTCGATCAGCTTGTTCTGCGCGGCTTGGACGAATCGATTCGTCCCGATGTCCTGCCAGTTGTCTCGAAGGCGAGCGCGATCACCCGATGAATTCGGCCGCCCGGCGCGTGTGGCGACAACGCCCGGCATGTATTGGAACGGGCTTCCGGCGAAGCCAAACGTGAGAGCGTCGCCGCTTGAGATGCGGTAGAGATAGACCATGTCGAAGCCGCCGAAGACCGCGTTGGTCCAACCGCCTCCGCTGAGCCACTTGCGTCCTTTACCGAATGGCAGTTCGTAGGTCATGCTTCCCGTGTACTGATGCGTGCGATTGTTGCCGCTTTCGGCGCGATCCATGGCGCGCGGCAGCAGATTGTTGCCGCTACTCGAATCGATCACCTTCGAATAGGTGTAGAAAGTAAGGAACGACAGGCCCTTCGAAAGCCTCTTGTCGAGCTTCACCGTACCAGCGTGATAGTTCGACCGCGCGCCGTTTGTCCGGTAGGTGATGCTACCGAAATTCGGATACGGCCGAAAGATCTGCGAGTTCGTCTGAAACGCGCTGAACTGGGCCGGATTCGCCAGGCGCAGGTTGTTCGCCCAATCGTAGGACACGCCGTTCATCTCGCGATTTTCGAAGCCGTTGACCGACGCGTTAGCGGTATAAGTCACTTCAACGAGGTAGTTCGTCGCGAAACTGTGCTGCACGCCGAAGTTCCAATTCATGGTGTAAGGCGAGAGCCGATTGAAGTCGACTCAGGTCGCGCCGCGCCCGCCGTAGTTGACGCCGGCGAATGGGATGGTGCCATCGGCGCGAATGACCGGCTGCAAAAGCAATGCCGCGATCGGCCCTTGGCTCAACTGAAAGCGAGGCCGGAAGTCGCCGTTCGGCGTGTCAATGCGCGCGGTCGCCGAGCCGTATTCTTCAGTCGGTGCGCCAGGCAGGCGTTCATCGACCGTCGACAACGCAAAGCCCGCGCGAATCACCGTGCGATGCGGCAGCGTCCAGGCAAATCCAACTCTCGGCTGAAAGTTGTTCCAGTCCCTTTTATGCAGTTCCTTCGGGTGTGTGATCACGCCGCGAGCTCCCGCGACAACGTTGTCCGCACCGGTTGGATCGAAGCTCGACACCTGCCCGTACTTGTTGTTCGGAGTGCTCTGCGTCTGCCAGCGCATGCCGATGTTAAGCGTGAGGTTTGGCCTTAAGCGCCAGTCGTCTTGCAGGTAGAATGAGTTGATCCAATTGCGCGGCAGATTGCTAAGCAAATTGCGAGTTAGCGAATAGCTGCCGACAGCGCCGGCCATCAACTGGCTGATTGCGTTTCCACCAGTGTTCGGAATCCCGGAGCCGTTCGGATTCAGGCCGTTCGTGCCCGAAAGATTGAACGTGCCCGCGTTGTTGTCACGCGTGTAGTTGTTGCGCCGCAGCCGCATCAGATCGTAGCCAAACTTGAACGCGTGCTTACCGGAAAGCTTGCTCACGTCCTCGCGAAAGTTGATCGTCTCTTCGACGTTAAGGCTCGGATTGGCGACGTTCGGAATGCCGTTGATAACAGGCATCGAACCAGCGCCAACATTTGGAATGCCGAGCAATTTCCCGAAGTCGGTACCATATCCCGGCCACGTCGCGTCGTTGCGGAATCGGTAGTAGTTGAGTCGAGTCTCGCTGATCAGCGTCGGCGTGACCGTGTAGGTTGCACCGATGCCCGAGGTCGTCTGGGTGTCTTTCGAGACTCGCTGCGATGCGTTGTAAAGCAGGTTCACGACGTCGAGATTTGGCGTGAACGCGGTACGAGTGTTGAAGCTCCAATTAAAGAACATCTTGAACTTGGTTGAAAACTGCTGGTCCATGCGGAGACTGTAATTCGCCCAATCGACGGTCTTCTGGCGTGGCAGTTGGAGATTGCCGGAGACGCCGGTCGCCGTTGGAGTGCCCGGAATATTCGGCGATTCCCAAACTTTTTCACTGAGAAACTTCGTCGCCACCGGATCCCATTGCGCCCTCGGAATAATGTTGCCCGGAAACGGCGTGCGCGACCACGTTGTGCCGTTGAGAGCGGTGGGCGCGGATCGTAAATCGCGTTGACGCCAGGGCGGCCGCCGAATGCGAAGTTACCGCTCAGTTCTTCAGGCGTCGGCACGCTCCAGGAAATCTGCTCGCCCTGCCGCTCCATCAGATATTGGCCCGCGAACATGAAAAACGTTTTGTTGCGCCCGTCGTAGAGTTTCGGAATCAAGACCGGGCCGCTGACGTTGAAATCGGGCTGATAGAAGTGCAGACTATTGCCGGTTTGTTCAAAGCGCGCTGGCTGCATGAAGCGGCGACGTTGCATCGGCCCCTCGCGGAACAGAATGCCACCGCCGCCGTGCAGCTGATTGGTGCCGCTCTTCTTTACGATCACGATCGCGCCGCCCGCGGAGTGCCCGTATTCCGCCGGCAGCACCGTCGTGATGACCTTCGCCTCTTCAATCGTGCTTAGGATCGTGTCGGTCGTGTTCGTACCGCTTGGCTGCACGCCGTACATGCCGTCTTCGAAGTAGCCGATGTTCGAGGTCGCGCCGCCGTTAATCGAAAACCCACCCATCGATCCCGCATAGCCTAGGCCGCTGACGTTCACGCCTGGTGTCAGATAGAGCAGTGCACGCGAATGGCGCTGATACAGCGGCATGCGTTGGAAAAAGTCGCCGGTGATGACTGTTCCCGTTGTCGACGTTTCGGTTTCAAGAAGCGGCACGGCACTTGTGACTTCCACCGAATCGGCGACAGCACCAACTTCCATGACGCCATGAATCGGCAGCGTCGCGCCGACACGCAGCTCGACGTTTTCGCGGACGAAGGTCTTGAAGCCGGGCGCGGTGATTCGCACGCGATAGGTCGCGGGGCGCAGGAACGGAATGCGGTATAGGCCTTCGGAGTTCGATTCGGCGGTGGACTCGAAATTCGTCGCGAGATTCGTCGCGACGACCTGCGCGCCGACGACGACCGCGCCGCTGGAGTCGGTGACGGTGCCGGTTAATACGCCCGAGTCTTGCGCCCACAACGCGGCGGAGACAAATAACGCGATCCTGAAAAGCATGGAGTGATGATACAGAAACCAGCCGCTCGTTGCGACAAACCACCGGCGGCATAGCAGGCGCTGCCGTCTATCGAATCGGCGAAGGCGAATCTAGCCGCTCACGCATCGCGACCGTGATTGCGCGAGTATTGATATCCCGCGGTTTCGGATTTGTGAGCTTTCGCTCCAGCGCCAACGCGAGCGTTCCATCGGTTCGATCCAAGTAATAGCTTCGATTATGGCGCCGCTCCCATTCCTTCGGATGGCGATGCAAGAAGTCGACACACTCTCGAACAGCTTCCAGACTTCCACTCGCCTCTGCCGACGCGAACCTGTACTCGTGCAATATTCTGAATTTCTCGTAACTGTTTGCTCGCGGCGCAAGGAAACTGCTCGAAACCTTTTTCAGGATGTCACTTGCCTTACCAACGTCGGCTGCCGCAAGGCTCGACGTAATCAGCAGGGCGGCCATCAACTGATCTTGTGACCATTGAGATGGTTCCAATAAAACTCTTTCGAAGAGGCATAGAGATCCCGGAAACAGCGAAGCGAACACACGCCAGCAACTGAGGTTGTCCCCTACGGTGAGACAAAAGTTTAGAGACAGTTGGCGGCCCCTGCAAAAAAGCAGTGGACAGCTAGTTTTAGTTTTAGCAGAATCGCAGTAGTCGAAGAGACGGAAGCGAGCTCTGCTGGAGAGCAACTCGCCGAGGGATCTCGGCTCGAAGACTCGTCAAGACGAGAATCGTCGGAACGCAACCTCCCGGCTGACCGAATGAGCTGGGCCAACGGATGACCACAACGGGAGGCATCCGC
>Ga0194121_10007408_pt1 | contig 14313 bp, 4 predicted proteins | sample TA2MahCa50mmetaG_FD_148609 | JGI IMG/M metagenome (GOLD analysis project Ga0194121, IMG submission 148609) | Freshwater microbial communities from Lake Tanganyika, Tanzania - TA2015020 Mahale Deep Cast 50m | ecosystem: Environmental > Aquatic > Freshwater > Lake | place: Tanzania: Lake... | reverse complement strand
CCGCAGCCGACGCTCGGCTTCGTTCACCGGATAGGTGCCTTCGGCTGGCGCCTGCGAGGGTTGCTTTGCCGGGATGTCGTGCGCCACGGCGAGGCGGTCGCCCCAGGCGGTGAGCTTCTCGAGCGCCAACTTACGGTCGAGGTGCTTGTGGTAGAAGCCGTTGCGGAAGGTCTGCAGGCAGTCGACGCACGACGCTTCGCAGGCCGACGGGCAGCCGTCCACGATCACCTTCGCGGCAGCGACGATCTCCGGAAACCGCCCGCAGATCTGGTCGAGCAGGCCTGAGCCGCCGGGCATCGGGTCCCAGAGCACGGCGTCCACCTCGTCGCGATTGACATGGCCGATGACGAGGACCTGCAGATCCTCCATCGTCATGTCGAGGACCTGCGCCGCCGCCATGCGCAGCGACTCAAGCACGCTGTAGGCCGTCTTCTGGTCGGGACAGCCCGGCAGGGTCAGCGCATCGGCCACCACATCGGCGTAGAAGCCGATCGGCAATACCTTGCGGCCACAGCGTTCCTCGTGGGTCGTCTCGAACTGCTCGCGCTGCTTGTCGCTCGAGAGCGGCGAAATGCTCTGTCCGCAGACCATGCAGACCGGGTATCCGAAGCGGCCGGGCGTGCGCTCGATGGCGCGCGTGGCGCCCACATTGATCAAGCGGAACCGTACCCCCCGGCGCAACTGCATCGGCTGCTCGCCCCAGCCGAACGCGCGGCCGCCGTTGTGCTGCTCGCGCTCGAGGCCGAACACCGCCACGGGCAGTTGGAAGCGCAGTTCTTCGTCGTCGGAGATGTGCGACTGGTGGACAAGGTCCACATCGCAGACCGAGATGGCCTGCACCACCTGCGTGCCGAGCCCCGTCGCTGTAGCGGCGAGGTTCGTCGGTTTCACCGCCTGCCTCTCCACCATCACCTCGAACACCGGAACCTCGGCGGTCTGCTCGTCGACATCGCGGTGGAAGCGCCGGGCGACGAAGCGGTTGCCATTGGCGTAGATCAGGTTGCCGGGCACATACTCGCGCAGGGCGACGCTCGGCGGACGCGGCAGCGCGAACTCCATCGCGCCGGTGCGCCAGAACGGGATCTCGGCCGTGCCGAGCACCGAGCCAACCTCGAGCCCGTAGCCGGGCAGGAAGCCCTCGGCGGCCAGCACGCCGAAGGTGTTCACATCGTCGTAGCCCTCGGCCTCGCGCCGACCGCGGCGGGCCGTGCCCTTGAGCCGCTTGACCAGCGCGTCGCAGCGCCGGAACAGCGCGTCGTCCTCGGGCTCAAGGGTGCCTTGTGCCTCGCGCACCGCATTCAGGCGCTTGATCTGGTCGAGCGCCCAACGCAGGCGACGGTTGAGGCGCAGCAGCACTTGCTCGAGCCCATCGACCATCGTGGCGACATGCCGACGCAACTCGGCGGGCGTCGCCACCTCGGCGTCCTGCGCGGGCCATACCTGGCCGAACGCGCCTTCGACATAGCGGCATAGATCATCGAGGTTGGCGCCGATCAACTGGCGCAGCGGCGCGAGATCGAAGATGGCCGTGCGCAGCACGCCGCCATCGAAGAGGTACGACGACACCCGGTCGGGCAGGCAGGTCTTGAGCACGCCGTGGACGACCTGCCGCTCGGCTTCGGTGCGTGCGGCATCACGCGTGTACTGGTGCAGCCGCGTGACCACGGTGGCATGGACATGCTTTGCCACCATCAGCTCGTTGCGGAGGTTGAAGGCGGGCGGGTCGACGCGACCGGTAAGCAGTTTGGGCGGATCGGTGAAGTAGGCGCGGTCATGCGACACCGGCCGGCAATAGGTGATGTCGACCGCCATGCGGTGGCGACGTCCGGCGCGGCCGGCCCGCTGCCAGTAGTTGGCCGGCAGGGGCGGGACGTTGCGCATCAGCACGGCATCGAGCTGGCCGATATCGACGCCAAGCTCCAGCGTGGGCGTGCAGACGAAGGTGTTGAGCGCGTCGGAATCGCCCTTGAACAAATTCTCCAGCCGCTCGCGCTCGTCATGCGGGACCATCGCCGTGTGCTCCTCGGGACGGAGCATCGAGTAGCCCTGGTCGAGCAGCTGCAGGTCGTAGTTGTCGGGATCCTCGCGGATGAACTCCAGCGACCCCTCGCAGCGCCAGGCCGTGCACTTGTTGTGCGGCGTCCGGCGGGTGATGCGGCGCCGGCAGCTCGCGCAGCGCCAGATGCCGTGGTTCGACTGCAGGCGCAGGCGGTCGGCGTCGACCTGATAGACGCCCGACACGCCCGGCAGCGCATTGCCTTTCGAGCCCTTCAGCGTCACCGGCCGAAGCAGCTTGCGCTCGACGAGGAACGTGAACAGGCGCCCGAGGAAATCCTCGATGTCCCCATTCCCCACGCCCCATTTCTTGGCGAGCTGCTTGAGCGCCGTGTCCCCGCGTTCGCTGAACCACTGCGTGACCAGTTCAGCCTTTTCCTCTGCCTCGCGGCGAAGCTTCGTGCCGTTCGGCCCGCCGAGCTGCGGCAGGTAGCCCTGCTGGATCTCGAGATCGCCATCCATCCAGTACCGGCTGAAGATCTCGCGCTCCGGGTCCCAGAGCACGCGCTTGCGCCGCAGATAGTCGAGCACGACGGCGACGCCGTCGCGCAAATCCTCCGGCGGCATCCCGAGCTTGACCGCCTCGCGCTGGATCCATGGCAGGCCGGTATCGAGGCCTTCGTACTCGACCTTCATGCGGCCCCAGGGCTCGAGGCCGATCGCTTGCCTCGACGACAGCGTCACCTCGCGCAGGACCTGGATGCGCAGGAACTTCCGTCGCTCCTGTTCGTGCCGGCCACCGCCACCTTCCTTGCGCTGCACCTGCCAGACCTCGGGGACCAGGGCGCGCGAGAGCGACTCGTCGCCTTCCAGCCGGTCGTCGACGAAACGCGCGAGATCGCCGACCGAGACAGGCCCGTCCTTGAGCCCGTCGGCCATCAGCGCCCGCAAGCGGAAGCGCCGCGCGTGATCCTTCATCCAGCCGGCCTGGAACGCCGCGTCCTGCCGGTTGTCGCAGAACACCAGCAGCCGTGGACGCTCGGAATGATGCACCATGTCCTGCGCCAGGACATGCACGTCGGCCACGTTCGTTGCCCGCACCGGACGGGCCGGCTCGCGATAGGTGCTGCCGATGCGTCGCCCGGTGGCGCTGCATGACAGGCAGCTGGTCAGGACGCCGGGATTGTTCTGGTTCTGGCGCACGGCGTGGAGCTTGGCCATCTCGCCGGTCGCGCCGCAGGACAGGCAGCGATGGGACGCGTCCGGATGCGCCGCGCCGCAAGTACGGCAGAAGAACAGGGGCGCCGTGCGTTCATGGCCGTCGAGTCCGTTCGATGCGTCCTCTCCGTCCTCGCCGTCGTCCTCGCCGCTGCCGCCGATGATGCGGTCGAGCAGCACGACGCGCTTGCCCCCTTGCGCCTCGGCCAGCGGTTCCCAGACCGACGCCTCGCCCGAGGCGTCGCCCCCTCCGGGCCGCTTGCGGGTGAATTCGAAGTCCTTGAGGAAGGAGACGAAGTAGTGCTGGCCGCAGGTCGTGCAGGTCGTCACCGGGAAATGCGCGTGGCGCTCGCCCTCCGCGCTCTCATGCAGCTCGTCCTCGGCGGCCAGCCACAGCTTCAGCCCGCGCTCGCCCACCGGGAAGGTCACCACCGCGCCGCTGATCCCCCGGATGAAGGCATGGACGACCGGACGCAGCAGGGGCCGGTTGCCGCTGCGTGCCGCCGCGCCCAGCGTCAGCCAGGCGAGAATCTCCTCCTCGCTCACCGGCCGCCCCACGAGCGTCTCCAGCCGCTCGGGAAGCGCTCCCAGCCCGGTGGGAGTCGCCAGCAATTCGGCCAGTTGCCAGGCGATCTCGTTGGCTGCGAGCGCCTCGTACAGCGTCGCGGCCCATTCCCCTTGCGGCAGGACCGAACCGGCGAGCCGCTTGTAGACCGCCCGCAGCTTGGCGCCCGTCGGGTCCTCGACGGCGGCCACCGCCTCGGCCAGCAATCCGGCGGGCTCGTCCTTGGGGGCGGGCGGTATATTGCGCGTCCCTGCCCAGACCTCGCGCTCGTAGGCCTCGCCGATGGTGGCCACGGCCGCCGCATCGACGCCAAAGAAGCGCGAGGCGAATTCGCGGGCGGCGTTGGGGTTCTCCTTGTCGACGATGGTCGCCGAGGTGGCGACGCAGACCGTGTCCTGGGCCTCGCGGCCGCAGAACGCACGCAGGCGCCGGATCAGGCAGGCCGTCTCGGCGCCCTGCGCCCCGGTGAAGGTATGCGCCTCGTCGAAGACCAGGAAGTCGAGCCGCGCGCCGGCGAACAATTCGACGTCGCGCTGGCGGGTGAGCAGCAGCTCGAGCTGCTTGACGTTGGTGAGCAGGATGCGCGGTTGCCCCCCGGGCCGACGCATCGCCTCGCGCGAGCAGACCTCCTCCGGCGGGTACACGGTGTCGCTGCGCCCCTCGTCGCGCACCGTCTTCAGCCGCGCCTCATAATCGGCCCGCGAGGCGCCCTTGGGCAGGCGGATGCCCGCGACCTCCGCCTCCCTCTCGGGCGTCTTGCCGACATACATGCCGAAGCTGATGCCCGTTCCCGCCAGCAGGCCGCGCAGGCGGCCCAGCTGGTCCTCGGCCAGCGCGTTCATCGGGTAGACGATCACCGCCGAGATGCCAGATGCGGCATTGTCGTCGCGCAGGCGAAGGCATCTGCTGACGATGGGGTAGAGGAAGCACTCCGACTTGCCCGAGCCCGTCCCGGTCGAGACCAGCGTGGTGCGCCCGGCATGGATGGCGCGGATCGCCTCGTCCTGGTGGCCGTAGACATGGGTGATCTCGGCCGGGATGCGCTGGCGCATATGCGGGTGGAACACGCCGTCGGCGATAAGGGCGTCCACCGCCGCGCCGCGCCGGAAGGGGCGCGAGACGCTGACGAACGGCCCCTTGAGCAGCGGCGAGTTGCGCGTCGCGTCCAGCGACAGCAGGCGGCGCATCTGCGCCAGCAGCCGCTCGTCCGCGAACGGATAGGCCGTCAGCTGGTAGCGCAGGAAGCTGCGGACGACCTTCTCGGTGTAGACGATGGGGTTGAGCGCCATGACGGTTCCTCAGCCGAACAGGCTACCCTGTTTCGTGTTGCTGCCCTTGGTGGCGGGCGGCGGTTCGGCGAGGCCGAGTTTTGTGCCGCTGCGCTTGGCGTCGATGTCGGCCAGCAGCTTCCGGTAACCCGCCTCGCCCAGCAGGTTGCGGGCGTGCAGGTGGCATTCGCGCCAGGATTCCTCGGCGGTCTGGGTGAGTTGCCAGTCGTAGAAGCGTGGGCCGAGGCGGCTGGCGACGGGTTGGTGATGCTGGGCACGATCGTCGTGGCCGAGGCCGTAGTCGGCGAGGCGCAGGGTTTCGGGGAGCAGCCAGCCGTCGCCGTGGTTCTGGGCGAGGAACGCGGCGATGCCCGCGTCGCGGTCGCCGTCGTGCTCGCGGATCTGCGCCTCCAGGCCGTGGAAGGCGATCAGCGTGAGAACGGTGTGCCGGAGTTCGGGGTCCTTGTCCTTGTCGACGCGCCAGAAGCCCTTGGGGTCGCCCTGCACGTCGCCAATCGGGCGATCGCAGCCGAGGAGAATCTGCACGAGGTCTTCAACGACCAACGTGAACGCTGACGCCGAAATCGCGTCAAGAACGCATCGTGCACGCAAGACTTCAGCAGGAGTAGCAATCCAATTCGCCTTCCAATCTCGCGCGCCAGAACTCTGCACACCCATGGAAAGCGATGCGAAACGAGTTCCGCACAAGATGCGCGAACTGATTATCTGAACCAAAGGTTTCAGTGCGTCACCACTCGGCCAAGGACAGTCCCACAAGAAGAAACTGTTGAGGTTGGTGCCAATCAGGCGCTGACGGAGAACCCAATCAAAAACCAACGACCCTGAAACTCCGGCGCAAGCTAGGTGGCCTGAGATGTTGCGTGACAGCGTAAGCAGTCCAATCGAGTTACCGCATGGACTCCGATCGATCAGACCAGCGACGAACGTCCGTTCGTTCGTCGCGTTGGAAAGCGCGCGGAATCCGATCGCGAAAGCGGGCTTATCTGCTAGGAGGTCGGAACTCCCCAGGAGAAATTGCGGGTGGACAGGCTGTACGGCATTGGGATGTCGACTCCATGTTGCGCGATGTCCTGCCCCACCTTCGTATTGAGAAGCGTTGGTCCAAAGGTCGTAAATCATCACCCCCTGATACAACGGCAACGCCATATCCTCGACTCGCTCCTCGCGCATCCACGCATCCGCCTCGCGTGACAGGATGATCCCGGCTGGGATGTCGGCGCGGGGGATGGGGAGCGTGTCGTAGGGCGGCTGGGCGCAGCGCAGGTGGGGCGATGTGCGGGCGACGTCGCCTGGCTTGAGGAGGTGGCCGTGGACGAAGCGGGCCTCGGCGGTGCGGCGCTCGGGGCCTGCGGTGGTGTCGAACAACCAGTCTTCGAGGATGACGCCGGGGGGCGTCACGCGGGCGGGGTCGATGCCGAGCTCGGCCCACAACGCGGCGATCGGCCGCCAATCGCCCTTGAGCCAGCGGCTGTACTCGTCGGGTCGGTAGCCCTGTTCTTCCCACACCGTGCGCGGGGGGAAAAGCTTTGAGTCGTTGGTCATGTCGAACTCGCGCGCGTACTCGATGCCCCAGCCCTCGGGGCCGTCGTCGCCAAGCAGGACGGAATTGGCGTAGATCTTTTCGAGGATCTGGAGGTCGCGCGCGGACTGGATCTCGAGGATGGCCTGCGAGCGCGGGCTGAACTGGTCGACCTGGGCGCGTGAATAGGCCGTGGCCAGCTCCTCGGCGCGCTCCCAGTCCTCGAGCTTGCGGCGCATGAAGGCGGTGCGGATGGCCGCCGTCGTGCCACCCTTCTGGATGATGACGGGGTTGAACTTGAAGCTGCGGTGGATCTCGAACACGCCGTCGCGGTTCTCGAAGCCGAACAGCCATTCCCACTGGCAGCGGTCGAGGAAGAGGCGCCGCAAGGCGCCGGTGCCATGGTCCGAGTAGAGCCCCGAGGGGACGATGAAACCCAGCCGTCCGCCCGGCCTCAGCAGCGCATGGGCTGCTTCCAGGAAAGCCTTGTAGAGATTGATATCCGCCGAACCCTGGTGCTGGAAGGGATGCGCTGGGTCGGCGTAGCCGGTGGTACTGCCGCGCAGGTCACGCCAGCGCTTGTGTAGCCAGTCGTTCGGTTTGCCGCGGGCGATGCCGAAGCGGTCGTTGTCCTCGGCCGTGGCAGGGTCGCCGTGGGCATTGACCGCGTACTTCATGAAGTTCGACTGGGCACGGAAGTCGGCGTTGTAGTCGAGCCATTGCCGCTCGGTATCACCGGCCACGAAGTAATCGCCCTGCTTGCGCAGTGCCTCCTGCTTGCCATAGGTGCGATAGAGCGGGTCGAGGTTCGAGAAGAACTCCTTGGAGTTGGGCTTCGCGATGTCCCATGGCGGATTGCCGAGGATTCCATCGAAGCCCGACCCCGCCGCGCGGAAGACATCGGGGAACTCGAGCTCCCAGTGGAAGAAGCGCAGCCGTGCGGCGAGGCGCGCGGCCTCGGCCTGTGTCTCCGGTGACGGCGCAGCCAGCGTGCTCGGAAGCGGCGCATGTTCCAGCGCCTCGGCGGGCCAGAACCAGCAGGCGCACCAGAGGTCCATGGCCGCCTTGAGGCTTTGCCACGCCGGATCGGCCAGCAATTCCTCGCGATAGATCCGAGCGCGCTCGGCGGCGTCCTGCACCGGCAGGTCGTGCAGGCGGGCGAGCAACGCCAGTGCATCGGCGTGGACCGCATTGGCTGCCTGTGCACGCGACCGGAAGTCGAGCTGCATCTGCCCGGTGAGGACGTCGACGAGATCGGTCTTCAACGGGCCGGTGGCGAATTTGCGGAGCGCCGCGCCGCGCTCCTCCTTCTTGAAATTCACGCCGTTGGCATGGCCCTTGTCGCCGCCCTCGCGGTTCTTCCAGGCCATGACGGGGTAGTGCAGGAACTGGTCGAACCAGGCGCCGACCAGGCCGTTGCCGCACTTGACCTTGTGGTCGAGGAACGAGAACGGCAGCGTGCGATCCATCGTCTCGATCCAGAGCGACAGGCGGCAGAGTTCCACCGCCAGCGGGTCGAGATCGACGCCGTAGATGCAGCGCTCGACGACATGGCGCTTGAGCACCGCCTTCAGCCGCGGCTCGAAGCTGGGATCGTCCGGTCGGCAGGGGACCATTTCCTGGCCGAGTGCCGCGACATCGTCCGCCTCGGCCGCGCGCGGCCCCAGCAGGCTGACCACCGAGCGGTCGCCGCGGTCGGCCACGCGGCCATGGTGGTGCACAGCGGCATAGAGCGCGTCGGTCAGGTAGCGCAGCGCCGCCACCGGGAAGGTGCCCGAGCCGCAGGCGGGGTCGCAGGTCTTGAGCGCAAGGATCTCCTCGGGCCGCCGGGGCAGCCAGTCGCGCGCCGGGGCGTCGCTGTCGGGGGTGCCGTCGGCCTTGTTGGGCGGCGTGTAGGCGAGCGGTCGCAGCGTGCGCTGTACCGTGGGCACGGCGAGGCCGGGGCGCGTGTAGAAGGTGCCGGAGCCCTTGCGGGTGCCGCCCCAGCGCACGAGGAACCACTCGCCGGGCAGCACCACGCGGATCACGAGTTGGCGGGCCTTGCGCGCGATGGCCTCTTCATGGGCGCGGCGCTTGTCGGGGGTGAGGGGGCTGCGCGGCTTCGCCACCAGCTTTCCGGCCTCGACGGCGCGGCGGGCCCAGGTCTCGGCACGGGTACGGGTGGCATGCCGATGGTCACCGGCATCCTCTTCGACGGCTACGACTGTGGCCGGCTCGGCGCCGTCGTCGGCATCCGCCTCGCCCTCTGCCGCCTCGTCCGACTCCTCTTCCGCGTCGGCCTCGTCGCTCTCCTCGCCGTCTTCGCCTTCGTCGCCCCCGTCCTTCCTGCTCGTGTCCTTCATCTTCTCCAGCAGCGCGGCGAGCGTCCTGTCGTCCATGCCTTCGAGGCGCGACAGCGGCAGCGCGGGCTGGTTGCCCACGGCGAGGAAGATCACCGGGTCGCCCGCCGGGGCGGTCTTGAGTTCGAAGTCGAGCAGCCCCTCGTAGAGGATGCCGATGTACTCGCTGGAGAGGTCGGAAAAATCGACCGGCACCGTGACCCAGGTGCTCTGACGGCCCTGGCGCAGGCGCACGCGGGTGCGGCTGACCTTTTCGAGCAGGCGGTGGACCTCGCGGTCCGAGAAGATCGCGCGGCTGCTGTCGAAGGCGGCGGTCTCGAAGACGTGCAGGGCGCGGGAGAGGCCGTCGCGGTCCGTCTTGGCCGCGGGCGCGAACAGCTCGCCGCCATAGGCGGGCACGAGCAGTGCCGGATGGTGGCTTCCCTGGTGGACCAGTCGGAAGAGGGCGAGGAAGCGCGGCCAGGCGCTGTGCGCGCGGGCGAGCCGGTTGCCGCCGCGCGCGGCGGCCTTCTCGAGCTCCTCGAGCAGCCCGCCGATGCCATAGGCGCCATGGTAGAGCGCGTTGTCGCGGGGCAGCAGGTCGCGCGATTCGGCGAAGAGCACCACGACCAGGCGCATGACCACGCGCACGGCGGCGCGGTAGATCTCGGCGGGGTCGACGTCGGCGCAGTGCTCGCTCAGCGCCTCGCCATGGGCCTGCACGAGCAGCTCGACCGCCTCGCGCACGCGCTCGCCGAGCGCGCCGGAAAGTTCGGCCTGTCCCTTGCGGCTGTCGAGGATGGCGGCGAGCAGCGGCGCCGGCTGGCCCTCGGCGGGCGGCGTGAAGGAGTGGGGCGACAGCAGCGTGCGCAGGGCGTGGACCTGCGGCGAGAGTTCGCCCTCCTCGAACCAGAGATCGACATCCCACTCGCAGAAGGCGTCGAAGTCGAGCCCGGCGAAGACGAGCCGCCATTGCCGGCCATTGGTGAGCAGCGCGAGGCGCTCGTTGCCGGCACGCAGCCATTGCACGACCTGGCTGGCGGTGCGACGTCCGCGCCCGAGACCGACCTGCTTCTCGCCATCGAGGAAGACCGGAAGGATGGCGCCGTGCGGGCCCCGCCAGAGATGGCGGGGCTTGGCGGTCTCGCCCGTCGGCGTGCGGCGGCTCCACTCCGCGCCGAGCGCGGAGCCACGCTGCCATGCGCTGGTGCCCGGCGCGAAGCCGCAGATGCGCTCCAGGACGAAGGCGACGAAGGCGGAGGCGTCGGCGTCGCCGGCGAGCAGGGCGGCAGCCTGACGGCGGAGTTCCTCCGCATGGAAGTGGGCGAGCGCTGGCGGCGCGGCGCGGGCGACGATCTGCAGGCGCGGGGCGTCGAGCAGCAGCCCGCCATGGCGCAGGCGATCCCAGCCCAGGAGCGTCGCGGTGCTCATCGGGCACCTCCGGGCAGGCGGATTTCGATGGAGACGGGGAAGACCTGCGCCGGACCCGGCATGGCATGGCGCCTGGGCAGCAGGAATTTGAGGACGCGCTCGCGTTCGCGTTCGAGCTGGTCGCGGACCTCGGTGTAATGGCGGGTGCGCCGCTCGATCTCGGCACGCTTCTCTTCGATCGAACGGTCGATCTGGTCCAGCCGCTGTGCCTCGTCGAAGAGCATGCCCTGCTTGCGCTCCGCCTTGAGTGCGGCGATCTCGCGCTCGAGCTTCGCCAGCGTGTTCTCGGCGATGAGGGAGGAGACCTCGGCCTGGCGGCTGCGGTAGCGCTGTTCCTCGTCCATCCTTGCCGTCTTGCCGGCCTCCTCGAGTTGCGCCCGCAGCGCCTTGGTCAGGTCGGCGGCGTGCCGGGCGACACGGTCCTTCAGCGCCGGCTCGATGTCCTCGACGATCATGCGTGCGGCGTCATGCTGGGCCTTGTCGGTCGTCGCCTGCCCGCCGCGCAGCTGGAGCGCGCTGAGATGGGGCAGGGGGGCGCCGAGTTGTCCGCCCGAGACCGGGAAGACGAGCGTGCGGACCCAGTGGTGGAAGGTCTCGCGGAGGTCGTTCACGGCGAGTTCCTCGACATTCAGCATCACCCAGGCATCCGCGCCGGCGGGCAGCGGCGCCCGGCGGACCGTCCAGCGCGAAACCTCCTCGCCCGTGCCAGGGAAGCGACGACGGGTCAGCGTCGCGATGGCGTGCTGGAGCATCGGGTGCGAGAGATGCGCCATCAGGACGTCGGGACGCGGCGAGAAAACCAGCCTCTGCCCGATCGTCTCGAGGAAGGGCGCGGCGTCGAAGGCGATGCGCGAGACCGGGCCGAGCGCGCCGCCCTTCTGGGTGCGGCGCATCGACTCGTCGATCACCTCGCTCCAGCCGGGCAGGGCGGGGTTCACGAGCTTGCAGGTCTGCGGCGCGTCGGTGCAGTCGAGCTGGGGGCGACCGCCGCGAACGGCCATGGCGGATTCTAGCGTGTCGCGCAGCGATTGCGGGTCGAGGTCGATCTCGGCGGCCAGCGCCTTGAGCTGCGCGTCGGCGTCGCGTCCCTCGCCGCCGGTATCGATGGTGGAATCGGCGTCGATCCTCACGCGGCCCTGGGCCTGCTTGATGCGGCGGTCGAGATCTTCCTCCACGTCCTGGGCGCTCTCGCCTGCGATCAGGCGACGATGCGCGGCCTCGTCGAAGATCTCGTTGGCCGAGCCCAGGTCCTCGCGGATCTCGTTGGCCTTCCTGATCACATGCGACAGGAAGCGGAGATCCTGGTCCTGGTCGGTGACGAAGTGGAAGATCGTCACGTCCCGCGGCTGTCCGTGGCGATCGATGCGGCCGTTGCGCTGCTCGATGCGCGAGGGATTCCAGGGGCAGTCGAAATGCAGCAGGTAGCGCGCGGTGCGCTGCAGGTTCAGGCCCTCGGCCGCCGCGTCGGTGGCGACCAGCACGCGCACGGGATGGGCGGGGTTGTTGAAGCTCGCCTTCACGTCGCTGCGCTCGACGTCGTCCATGCCGCCGAACAGCGTCAGGATGCGCTCGGCACCGAACTTCCGGGAGAGGCGCCTGACAAGATAGTCGAGGGTGGTCTTGTACTCCGTGAAGACGACCAGGCGTTCGTCGTCGCGCCATGCGCCGCCGGACCGGAGCTTCTCCTCGATCAGCGCCTCGAGCCTCGCGTAGCGCGAATCCTCCAGCGGATCGATCTCGGCGAGGTCGCCGGTGGCAGCGTCGAGGCGCAGTCCCGCGACGGCCGCATCGAGCCCGGCGATCTCGTCCCCGAGGGTGTCCGCGACGCCCTTGAGCCAAGCGCCGACCACGCCGGATGCGGTGGCAACCCGCGACTGCGTCTCGCGATCGTCGCCCGTCTCGGCCTCGAGGTTGCGGCGGGCGGCCTGGACCTCGGAATCGGCGGCCGCCGCGTCCTCGGCAAGCCCCTGCTTGCAGCGGCGCCAGGAATCCGCGAAGGCGATCGCGCAGGAAAGCAGCCGCTTGCCCAGGATCTCGACGGCGAAGCTGCCGGTGCGCTGGCGTGTGCCGCGTTCGCGCGCGATCGTCTTCTGGATCGCCTTGCGGAAGGCGTCGAAGGCGGCGCTGAGGGCGACCTCCTGCGGCTTCAGGGCCAGCGGCAGGGCCTGGGGGTCGAGGCGCGTGCAGAACTTGGGCGGGTTGGTGCGTTCGTTGATCTCGCGCTTCAGGCGGCGGATCACGACCTGCTGGACGCGGCCACGCTCGGCGTCGCGGAGCTGGTCGGTCTGGCTGAAGCGCACCGGGTCGAGGATCTCGAGCAGGCCCGAGAAGCAGCGCGTGTGGCCGTTATGCGGCGTGGCGCTCAGGAAGAGGCGGTGCTCGAATTGCGGCGCCAGCAGGCGCAACATGCGGCAGAGGTCGCTGTCGTCGCCGAAGGCCGAGGGCATCAGGTTGTGGCACTCGTCGACGATCAGGAGGTCCCAGGGCAGGTGCGGCGAGCCCTCGGGCGTTCGGCAGGCGGCCAGGAACTGCTCGAGCACATCCTCCTGCCGCAGGTAGTGGTACGAGGCGATGATCCGGCTGAAGGAACGCCAGGGATTGGCGTCCATGCCCAGGCGTCGGCGTAGCGCATGGGTCTCGTCGCGATCGACGAGGTCGAACGGAAGCGAGAACTTGTCCCACATCTCGTCGCGCCACTGCAGCCGCAGCGAGGCCGGCGTGAGGACCAGGACGCGCTGCACGCGGCGGCGCAGGAGGAGCTCGGTGAGGATCAGCCCTGCCTCGACGGTCTTGCCGAGCCCCACGTCGTCGGCGAGCAGCAAGCTCACCCGCGGCATGCGCAGCGCCTTCAGCAGCGGCACCAGCTGGAAATCATCGACCTGGACCGCGCCATGGAAGGGACTCGCCACGGGGAGCCTGCCGAGGGGGCCGGAGCCGTCCGGATCGAGGAAGGGCATGGCCGCGGACCAGCGCGTCGCCCGCAGCAGCGCGTCATAGTCCTCGACGGGCATCGGGTTGTCGCGCCCGACCTGCGGCAGGGACGTGGGCTCCAGGAGCCGGCCGGCCGGCTCGAGCTCCCAGATCAGCTTCTCGCTCCGCAGCAGTTGATCGTCCTTGTAGTCGATGCTGACGAGGTGCAGCCGTCCGGTCGGCCCATCGAACGGCTCCACGCCGGTGGTGAGACCACGACGGTTGCGGACGGTGGCGAACATGCCGATGCGGGGCATTTGCACGGCACCATCGAGCATCGAGGTCCTCACCCCGCCCTCGCCTGATCCCACGGATCGATAACCGCGACGCCGCAGCCTTCGTAATCGCCAGCGTTGCGAGTCGCCACGCTAGCGCCATGCGCGCGGGCAATAGCGGCGATCTGACAGTCGAACTGGCTGATGGGGCGGCCGGCGGCGCGCCGCTTGGCGGCGATGGCGGCATAGGCGCGGGCGGCTTCGCGATCGAAGGGAAGGATGCGGTCGCGGAAATCCTCGTCCAGCATGCCCTCGATGGCCTGGGCGAGCGCGTCACGCCTGCGGCCCGCCGGCAGGATCGCCACGCCATGGCGCAATTCGGCCTCGCCGACAGCCGTAAAGTAGACGTTTGTTCCATCCTGCGCGGCGAGCCACGCCTCGACCTGCGGCGCGGGTGTGGGCCGCAGCAGTTCGGACAGCACGTTGGTGTCGAGGACGATCATGCACGCTTCCCGCTGAAGCGCGGCGGCTTGCGCATCGGGTCTCGCGGCGGCAGGTCGATCTCCACGCCGCCCACCGGCGCCACCCGCGACCGGATGGAAGCCGCAAGATTGCGCGGCGCCGCCGGCTCGGTCACCACGTGGCGGAGGATTTCGCGGACCTCCTCCTCCATCGACCGCCCATGCTCGGCCGCGCGGATGCGCAGGCGGCGCTTGAGATCGTCTTCAAGGTTGCGGATCGTGATGCTGGCCATGGCGTACTCCCTGGTTCTCGCGATGTTAAGCGTTGATTG
>Ga0194121_10007406_pt1 | contig 14315 bp, 12 predicted proteins | sample TA2MahCa50mmetaG_FD_148609 | JGI IMG/M metagenome (GOLD analysis project Ga0194121, IMG submission 148609) | Freshwater microbial communities from Lake Tanganyika, Tanzania - TA2015020 Mahale Deep Cast 50m | ecosystem: Environmental > Aquatic > Freshwater > Lake | place: Tanzania: Lake... | reverse complement strand
ACCTCGTGCGCCCGAAGAAGCAGTACCGCGCGCCCGATGTGAAGGAGCGCGCGGCGCTTGAAGAGCTTGCGACCACCCTCGCGACGCTCGACCCGAAAGCCGATGCCGAGACGATCCAGAACCAGGTCTACGAGGTCGGCAAGCGGCACGGCTTCGCGAACCTGCGCGACTGGTTCAAGGCGCTCTATGAGGTGCTGTTCGGCCAAAGCGAAGGCCCGCGCATGGGCTCGTTCATCGCGCTCTACGGCATCGCGGAGACGATCACGTTGATCCGCCGGGGCCTCGCGGGCGAGCTGCGCTAACGCGAGATGGTGGACGTGCCTGGCAGGCCTCATGCTTTGCCCTTCGTCTCTCGACAAACTCATGCTTCGACTAGCTCAGCATGCGGTGTGTTGATTGACGTAAGAAAATTCATGGCCTCGTCCTGAGCCTGTCGAAGGACGAGGGCCGATCGGATCACCACGACGTGAGGTGCACCGACGCCCGGCTTGCCGGATGATCGGATGATGCTCCGAGCCTTCCGTCTCGTTCTGCTCATCCTGCTTCCGTGTATGTCGATCGCGGCCTCGGCCCGCGCCGACGATCTCCCGCTCGTCAAGCTCGCGGAGATCGGGCCGTGGTCATCGGTCTCGGGCCTCATCGGCTTTCGCGACCGGTTGTGGTTCGTCAACAGCGTGAAATACGTCAACCACAACTCGGCCGATCTCTACTCATACAGCCCCGCCAGCGGCAACACCCGCTTCGAGCGCCATCTGTTCAGCCAGGATTCCGGCGATCCTGCCGTCCTCGGCGGCCGGCTCTATTGGCCGTTCGAAGACGCCCGTGGCTCGGCTGGCGTGGCTGAGTTCATGGCAACCGACGGCACGCATTGGGATTGGCGCACCATACCGGGCGTGCTGGGCTTCCATGCGCATGCCTTCATCGCTCATGACGGCGCGCTCTATGCCGGCCTCTCAGCGTGGCAGGCGGTGATCGCGCGTTCCGACGATGGCGGCGTCACCTGGCGCATCGTCTATCGCCATCCAACGCCCGAGAAGCACGTCACGCGCATCACCGCCTTCGCCGCGTTGGACGGCCGGTTGTTCGCTGGCGTAACCGCGGAGCGCGAGACCGCGCCGAAGCTCCTCATCCAGACGAAGGACGGCTTTGCGCCGGTGGCCGGTTGGCCCGAGCGCGGGGCGAACATCGCGCTTACGAGCTTCAAGGGCTGGGTCTATGGCGCGCACCGGTCGCGCGATGAAGCGTCGACCTGGCGCAGCGATGGCGCGGACGTGGAGCGTGTCACGGCACTCGATGGCACCCATGTTCAGGCGTTCACGGTCGTGCGCGACACGCTCTATGCCGCGATCGATGACGGCCGCGCCGGTCGCCTGATGGCAAGCGAAGACGGATCGAGTTGGCGCGTTGCGTTCGAATTCCCCGACGCACGACCGATCGCGCTCGCGGCGTTCCAGGACCGTCTCTTTGTCGGCGCCGAAGGGCCGGGGGATCACGGCGCGCTCTGGGGCCCGCCGCCTGATCGCTCCGCCGCCACCACCGATGAGCTCCCTGTGGGCGCCCTCCCCGATCCGCCCGATTCCTTCGCGTCCAACGATGACGCCACCACGGCGCTTCAGGAATTCGGGGAGCGCCTGCTGTCACCCGCCTCGTTCGGTCACCACCTTTCGGCCCTGGTCGAGCCCTTCGCCCGCAGCCGCCGCGCGCTGATCGGCCCCTGGCTTCAGCACCGGCTGAGCGCGAAATTTCCCGAGGGCGAAGTCAGCATGTTCGGCGGCGGTGTGGACATCGCGCGACGCGACATCGCCCGCTGGTACATGCTGCGCGCGATGGGATTGAACGGCCATGGCCGCGTTCCACCGGCTTTGCTGGCCGAGCCACTTCGCGCGCCGCGCAACGCGGCCGAGAAATATTTCGATATCGCGCCGCTGGCCACCTGGGTTGCGGCCGTGCTGCACCAGGATGATCCGGAGACGATCGAGGCGCTGGTCGATCGGCTCGGCGTTTCCGGCGAGCCGCCCTGGTTCACCGGCGACCTCGTCGGCGCCTTGCAGACGCTCACCGGCCAGCGCTTCGGCTATGACATTGAGGCCTGGAAGGCGTGGTGGGCCACGGAGCGCGTGCTTCGGTCAGGTCAACGTTGAGAGCCCGAGCATGCGCTCGGCGGCCTCGAGCTCGTCCGGCGTGTTCACATTGAAAAAGGGATCGAGCGGCGTGGTCGAGAACTCGACCGTGGCAATGCCATGCCGCGCCGTCCAGGCGTCGATCTTGCGCACGCCCTCGTCGACCAGCGCGGTGCGCAAGTGCCCTTCCAGCGCGAGCGACCAGAGGCCGATCACCGGGTGGCTCTGCCCGCCCGACGCCGCGCAGGCAAGCGGTTGGCCCTCGCGCTCGGTGGCCTCATGCAGGCGCGCGACCAGATCTTGCGGCACGAAGGGCGTGTCGGTCGCGATGCTGACGAGCCATCGGGCAGACGGCGCGTTTGCCTTCGCCCACGCCATGCCGGTGAGCACGCCGGCGAGCGGACCGGCAAAGCCCTCGACCGCATCGGGCACGACCGGCATGTCAAACGCCTTGAAGCGCGCGAGATCGCCATTCGCATTCAGCACCATGGCGGAGATCTGCGGGCGCACACGCTCAATGATGTGCGCGAGGATCGGCCGCCCGCCGAGCAGGCGCAGACATTTGTCGCCACCCCCCATGCGCCGCGCCAGGCCGCCCGCGAGCAGCACCGCGGCAACCTCACTCGGCATCGATCGCTTCCACTGGCGCGAGCGTGATCGGCGCGGTTCCGATCAGGTCTTCGACCCGCGCGCGCTCCTCATCGGCGAGCGCCTCGAACACGCTCTCAAAGGCGATGCGCCGGTCAAGCCCGGCGATCGGTGCGCCGATGCGGTTCTCGCAAGGGCCTTCACCCTCCTTGAGCCTGAGGATCAATGCGGCTTCGGCCAGCGGCAGCGTTTCAGGAGGAAACTCGTCATCGCACAACGCATAGAAAAACCGCGCCCGCTCGGCCTCGGCGCGCGCCAGCGCCAGCGTCTCGTTGAGGTCGTTGTAGGCGGCGAAGCGCGCCTCGCGCGTCGCGGTGAACCAGGCGTCGCCCTCGGCATCCCTGAGCGGCTGCGCGAAGGAGAGCAAGCGCGTCAGGTGCTGATCGATGCGCGAAAGCAGGTTCACGCTCTGGCCGGCATAGGCAACCGTGCGACCGCGTTCATAAAGCTTCAGCCGGAGATAGACCGCCGGCGCCGCCAGCCGATCAAGTGCGTCGGGATCGACGGGAAAGCATCCGGCGCCGACCGGCCCGCCCCAGCGCAGGCGCACGATCACGCGGCGTCATCCTCGACGCGGCCGCCTTTGCGCTGATGGCGCTTGTCCTCCTCGGCCACCTCGCGCGCATCAGCGTCGAACTGGATACGATGCGCGCCCGAGAGCGCGGTGAAGCGCCGGCCCTTGGCGCGACCGATCAGCGTCAAGTCCGCTCGGCGCGCGAGCTCCACGCCGGAAGCGGTGAAGCCCGAGCGTGAGATCAGGATCGGGATGCCCATGGTGACCGTCTTGATCACCATCTCGCTGGTGAGCCGGCCCGTGGTGTAGAAAATCTTGCCCGCGGGCGAGAGCCCCTTGAGCGCCATGTAACCCGCGATCTTGTCGATCGCGTTGTGGCGGCCGACGTCTTCCATGTAGAGCAGCGGGCGATCCTCCTCACACAGCACGCAGCCATGGATCGCGCCCGCGGCGAGATAGAGGCTTGGCGTCGTGTTGATCGCCTTTGACAGCCGATAGAGCCAGGAGGTCTTCAACACCGCGTCCTTCGGCAGCGTGACGCGATCGAATGTCTCCATCAGATCGCCAAACACGGTTCCTTGCGCGCAGCCGGAGGTCAGCGTCTTCTTCTTGAGCTTCGCCTCGTAATTGGTGCGCCGCTTGGTGCGCACCACCACCGTCTCGATCTCTTCGTCATAATCGATCGCGGTGATCTCGTCGTCCCGCGTCAGCATGTTCTGGTTGAGCAGATAGCCGACCGCGAGATAGTCCGGATGGTCGCGGATCGTCATCAGCGTGACGATCTCCTGCCCGTTCAGAAACAGCGTGAGCGGCCGCTCCTCGACGACGCGCGCCTCGATCGCGGCGCCGCTCTCATCGACGCCCTCGACGGTGCGCGTCAGCTTCGGGTCGGCGGTATCGGGTTGGAGGAGGAAGTCGGTCATGATTCAATACTAACAGAAAACCCTTCCCCCATGATTGGGGGAAGGGCTTGGGTTGGGGGCAGAACCCATAGCGGGCTCCGCCCGCTTTGATCTCACCCACCCACCCCATCCCTCCCTCCCGCTCAAGCGGAAGGGAGGGTATTCCAGGGAGCTATTGCTCAGGCCTTATCGATCAGGCTGGGCCAGCCGCTCTTGGCCTTGTTGATGGCCTCGAGCATGCGGTCCTCGCCCTTCTTCTTGATGAACTTCTGCCACTCCTTGGCGGCCTTCTCCATGGCCTCTTTCACCGTGGTCGAGCCGGTCATGGCGGCCGAGATGTTCTCATCGAGGATGTTGTGGAGACCAAAGGCACCCGGCACGGCCAGGGTCGGCACCGAGCGCTTGATGGTCTCGGCGATCACCGGCACGTGGTAGGGCTTGTAGGTCTCGAGCACCAGCGGGTCCTCGAAGTTCGCGGTCTGGAACGGATCGAAGAAGCCGCCGGGGTTCGCGGTCAGCCAGGAGAAGATGCGGGTCGAGCCGGTCCACTGCAGGAACAGATAGGCCGCCTCCTTGAACTTCGACTGGCTCGACACGCTGCCATTGTTGCCGAGATAGAGCGTCGAGCGGCGCACCAGATCGTTGCCGAACTTGTGGCCCGGCGGCAGGAACGAGTTGAGCTTGCCGACGATCGCGCTGGCCGGGTTGCCCTTGTCGTCCATCCGGTCGTTGAACTTCGGCAGATTGGTGAAGGTCGACATCATCACCGACTTGCCGCTCGCCATCGAGCCGTAATATTCCGACCAGCTCCAGGCCAGACCGTCCTTGGTGGTCCATTCGAGGCTCTTGATATGTTCCTCGGTGGCCTGGATGCCGATGTCAGAATCGATCAGCGGCTTGCCGTTGTCATCGAACAGATAGAAGTTCGGCGCCGCCTTGCTGACATAGCGGTTGTACCAGTTCGAGATGCCCCAGAACGGGCTCATCATGTTGCCATTGCCGAAGAAGCCCTTGCCGGTGAAGAACGCGGCGATCTGGTCGAGCTCCTGCCAGGTGCGCGGGTGGCCGAGCTGCCAGCCATATTTGTCGCCGAACTCCTTGACGTTCTGCGGGTCTTCAAACAGGTCCTTGCGATACACCCAGGTCTGGAAGTCGCCGTCGAGCGAGACGGTCATCACCTTGCCGGCATATTTGTAGAGGAGATCGTAGATTTCGGGCGTCGGCGTGCCGCGCTTCGGATCGTTGAAATCCGGCTGGTATTTGGCGACGAAGTCATCGAGCGGCTCGAGGCCGTTGGCCTCGGCCAGATCGCCCGTGTTGTTGTAGGCATGGGTGTAGACGTCGAACGCGCCGGATTGCGTCGTCACGTCCTGCAGCACCTTCTTGAACTGCTCCTCGGGCGAGACGCCGGTGAACACCAGCTCGATGCCGGTCTCGCGCTCCCACACCTCCTTGATGGTCGGCGCGTTGGCCGGATAGGGCCGGGTGTAGTGGCCGATCGCGCCGTCGGTCATCAGCACCTGGAGCTTGTCGGGCGCCTTGCCTTCGGCCTTCAGCTTCTTGATGCCCTCGATCGCGCGCCCTTCGGACAGATCGGCGTTGTATTGGTAGCGCTCGGCGCCGGGAAACCCGGTCGGGCCGCCGGTCATCCCCGCGGCATAGTCCGCCGCGAAGGCGCCGTTGGGCTTGCCGAAGCGCAACCCGATTCCGGCAGCGGCCGTGAAGGCGGCTGCGGCGCCGCCCACCTTCAGCACGCCGCGGCGTGAAACGCCTTGTCTCGCTTGTTTGCTCATGCTGCTTGCCTCCCATGGTGGCGGTCTGGCCCACGCACCGCCGGAATGGCGGCGGGTGGGCGCCGCCGGACTTGCAATGAACGAAAAGCTATCACGCCGGCGGCCCAAGCGAAGCCCCGCATACTGCTAATCCGCCAAGAAAATTGGGGAGGAAATCTCCCCCGCAATCCCTATATGATGGAGTGCGTTGCAACCCGCTGTATTGCCCGGCGACGTCATGCTGCTAGACCCCTTCGCCCGCGCCATCTCCTATCTCCGCGTCTCGGTGACGGATCGCTGCGATTTCCGCTGCACCTACTGCATGGCGGAGCAGATGACCTTTCTGCCGAAGGCCGAGCTCCTGACGCTGGAAGAGCTCGATCGCCTGTGCGGCGCCTTCATCGGTCTCGGCGTGAAGAAGCTCCGTCTCACCGGCGGCGAGCCCCTGGTGCGGCGCGACGTGATGACGCTGTTTCATGCGCTCGGTCGCCATCTGAAGAGCGGCGCGCTCGAGGAGCTGACGCTCACGACCAATGGCAGCCAGCTCGCGCGCCACGCCGAGGGCCTGAAGGCCGCCGGCGTGCGCCGCGTCAATGTCTCGCTCGACACACTCGATCCCGCCAAGTTCACGGCCATCACGCGCTGGGGCAAGCTCGACAAGGTGCTCGAAGGCATTCGCGCCGCGCGCGACGCCGGGCTGCGCATCAAGATCAACACGGTCGCGCTTAAGGGCGTGAACGAGGGCGAGATCGAGGACCTGGTGCGCTGGTGCGGCGAGGCCGGCTACGACCTGACCTTCATCGAGACCATGCCGCTCGGCGAGATCGACCAGGACCGCACGGATCAGTATCTGCCGCTGTCGCTGGTTCGCGCGCGGCTCGGCCAGGTCTTCACGCTCGAGGATACGGATTATCGCACTGGCGGCCCGGCCCGCTATGTGACGGTGCGCGAGACCGGTCAGCGGCTCGGCTTCATCACCCCCCTCACCCACAATTTCTGCGAATCGTGCAATCGGGTGCGCCTGACCTGCACCGGCACGCTCTACATGTGCCTCGGCCAGGAGGACGCTGCCGATCTGCGCGCGCCGCTTCGCGCCGACCCGACCGATGGCGCGCTCATCGAGGCCATCCACGAGGCGATCGGGCGCAAGCCCAAGGGTCATGACTTTGTCATCGATCGGCGCCATCAGCGCCCGGCGGTCGGCCGACACATGAGCGTCACCGGCGGCTAGGCCGGGCTTTGGCGCTCGTGCCCTCATGCCTCACCCTTCGACAAGCTCAGGGTGAGGACCTTGCGAATGGGCGTCGGGAAAGTCGCCTCATCCTGAGCCAGTCGAAGGATGAGCCTTTCGAGGGATGAGGCTGTCGGGTGCCGCACAGCGCGCCAGGGGCCCTATCGGTAGCGAGGGAGGCTCGGCTATAGTCGGTGGCCATACCGCCACCCTCGCGCGCCGATCCCCATGCCCAAGAAACGCCGCCAAACGATCGCGATCGTCGCGTCGAACGCTCCCGAAGCGCAGCGCGCCTATGGCGAGCTGAAGCGCCGCTACAAGACCGTGTCTCCCAACAAGGCGGATGTCATCGTCGCGGTCGGCGGCGACGGTTTCATGCTCGAAACCCAGCACCGCTTCCTCGACGAGGGCACGCCGATCTACGGCCTCAATCGGGGCTCGGTCGGCTTCCTCATGAACGAATACCTGGCGGACGGACTGCTCGAGCGTGTCGCCAATGCGCAGCTTACCGTGCTGCGCCCCTTGCGCATGCGGGCGCTGACCGCGACCGGCGGCGAGCACAGCGCGATCGCGATCAACGAGGTCTCCCTGCTCCGCGAAACCCGGCAGGCGGCCAAGCTCGAGATCAGCATCGACGACGTCGTTCGCCTGCCTGAGCTGATCTGCGACGGCGCGCTGGTGTCGACGCCGGCCGGAAGCTCCGCCTATAACCTCTCGGCGCATGGACCGATCATCCCGCTTGGCACCGATCTCCTCGCGCTTACCCCGATCAGCGCGTTCAGGCCGCGGCGCTGGCGCGGAGCGTTGCTGCCCGCGGTTGCACGCGTGCGCTTTCGCGTCATCGAGGGAGACAAGCGCCCGGTCAGCGCGGTCGCTGACTACACCGAGGTGCGCGATGTCGTGCAGGTCGATGTCGCCGTCGACCCCACGGTGGAAACCCACGCCCTGTTCGACCCCGAGCACAACCTCGAGGAACGCATTCTGAGCGAACAGTTCACGTCTTAGCATCATGGACGCCGGCACCGCACCCTGGGTGGCCAAGCCGCCCGACCTCGAGCCTTTTGAGGCGGGACACGACGGCGTGCCCTATGTGCTGAGCTTCGCCGCGCCGGCCGCAGGGCCCCACGTGGTGCTGAGCGCGATCACCCATGGCAACGAGCTGTGCGGCGCGGTCGCGTTGACGCGACTTCTGGACTGTGGCGTCCGGCCGGTGCGCGGCCGGCTCACCTGCGCCTTCGTTAATGTCGACGCCTATCAGCGCTTCGACCAGACGGACCCGTTCGCCGCGCGCTACCTCGACGAGGACATGAACCGGGTATGGTCCTGCGCGACGCTCGACCGGCCCGCCCGCTCGCGCGAGCACGCCCGCGCCAAAGTGTTGCGGCCGGTGATCGCACAGGCCGACTACCTGCTCGATCTGCACTCGACCAGCATGGCCTCCGCACCGATGCTGTTGTGCGGACCGACGAAGAAGGGCCGCGCTCTGGCATTGAGGCTGGCCCTGCCGGCCGAGATCGTGGCCGATGAAGGACACCTGGCGGGGCCGAGACTCTCCGACTATGACGCGTTCGCTGATGAGGCCCGGGCGCCAACCGCGCTCCTGATCGAATGCGGCCAGCATTTCGAGCCGTCGAGCGCCGAGGTCGCGCTCGAAGCCGCGCTCCGCTTTCTGCTGCACACCGGGGTCATCGATCGCGTGCCGCCCAATCTCAAGCCGCCCCGAAACGTTGCGGCGACGCGCGTGCTCGAGGTCACGGACAGAATCACCGTGCGCACGCCGGCCTTCACCTTTGTGCGCCCCCTGGGCTCGCTCGAGGTGGTCGGGAAGGCCGGCACGCTGCTCGCGCACGATGGCGGCGAGTCGATCGTGACGCCCTATGAGTCCTGCGTGCTGATCATGCCGGCGCGCTCGATCGTGCCGGGCGAAACGGCGCTCCGGCTCGCGCGTGCTGTGCCGGCCGCACCAGGACATCGCGTGTGATCTCTGCCTCGCCGGCTCAAGCCTGGCTCGCGCGCCATTTGCCGACCCGGCAGATGGCGCTCCGGCTAGGGTTGGCGCTGGCCATTGGCGCGATCGGCGGCACGCTCTTCTTCATTGGCCAACTGCCTCTGCCCTGGATGCTGGGTGCGATGTCGACCGCGACCGTCGCGGCGCTCGCCGGAGCCAAGCTCGCCGTGCCACCGACCTTGCGCTCGGCGATGATTGCGATCCTCGGTGTGCTGCTCGGCAGCCAGTTCACGCCCTCGCTCTTCGAGAATTTGTCGCAATGGTATGTCGGGCTCGCCGCCGTCGTGATCTCGACCGCGCTGATGGCGCTTGCCTGCATCGTCTTCTTTCGCGTCTTCGCGCGCTATGACCGCACCACCGCCTATTTCGCCGCCATGCCGGGCGGCCTGAGCGAAATGATGCTGCTCGGCGAATCCATGGGCGGCGACGCCCGTACCATCTCGCTCACCCATGGCGTGCGCATCCTGCTCGCGGTGTTCCTGATCGCGTTCTATTTCCGCCTGTTCGAGGGCTTTGACGGCAGCCAGATGCCGGTGACGACCGCGGCCTCCCTGCCCCTATGGGAAATCGTGGCCCTTCTCGCCTGCGCCTTTGTCGGCCTCTATGCCGGCAAGCGGCTGCGCCTGCCCGCGCCGCAGATCGTCGGGCCGATGATCCTGAGCGCCGGCCTGCACCTGAGCGGCGTGCTTGAGCATCGGCCGCCGGCCGAGATCGTGGCGCTCGCGCAGGTGATTCTTGGCGCCGCGATCGGCGCGCGCTTTTCCGGCATGGCGCTGCGGAATGTATGGCGTGTGATGTTCTACGCCGCCGGGGCCACCGTGATCATGCTGATGATCGCGGTCGGCATCGCCTATGGCCTCGCGCCGGTCGCCGGCACCTCGGGCTCGACCTTACTGCTTGCGCTGGCGCCAGGCGGGCTGGCCGAGATGAGCTTGATCGCACTCGCGCTCGGCAATGTCGCGGCCTTCGTCTCGACCCATCATGTGGTGCGGATCATCGTCGTGGTGATCATCGCGCCGCAATTGTTCCGGCTGCTTTATGGCAAGCCGAAACCGGACGCCACTCAGAGCCCGCTGTAGGACAGCCCCCGGTAGATCACGTCGGCGACACGGTTGGTCACAGCCTGAAGCTCGGCGTCCGTCTGATGCGGCTGATCGAGCTGGCTGTCGACCAGCAGCGTCGCGAGGCCGTGCAGCGTGGCCCAGGCCGCGATCGCGAGCTCCTTCGCGTCGACCCCGCCGATGAGGTCCGGGCGCTGGCAGCTCCGGATCATGCGGGTGAGCAGCTCGAGCGAGCGCTCGGACGATTCCTTCAGGCCCGGATAGAGCGAACGGTCCGCCACCTCGGGCCCGAACATCACCCGGAAGTGCGAAGGGTGCATCGCGGCATATTTGACATAGGCGAAGGCGATCGCACGGAAGCTCGCGAGCGGAATTTCCTTATTGGCCTCGACCGCGGATTCCATCGCGCTCGTCATGGCGCGGAAGCCTTCCTCGGCCACGACCGCAAGCAGCCCCTCCTTGTCTGGAAAGTGCCGGTAGGGCGCGGCGGCCGACACGCCGGCGAGGCGCGCCACCGAGCGCAGCGACACGCCCTTAGGCACTTCGCGCTCGACGAGCATCAGCGCCGCGTCGAGGAGCGCGCGCCTCAGATTACCGTGGTGATAACGGCCTTCCTTACGCGTCTTGCGTCGTTTAACGCGGCGCCGCGGCTTCGGCCGTTCTTCCGTTTCGTCGCTCACGACTCCCCTCAGCTGTGACCATGATTACAACGAATTCGCACGGCTTGTGTATTGAATTCATGAGCGTTGGCCCGATATGTGACGCGGACGGTAAAATGCTCACCTGTCGTCGATTCGCACGTCCTGCTGCGTGCATCTAAGAGGATCGTGCTCCAACCGGTAGCGTCATTCACAGAGCAATGAGGCTTGTCAACACATGATAGAGGTGACCCCCATGTCCACAACCGAGCCATCCGCCGACCACAAGATCATCCGACTAACGGGCCGCATCGTCTCGGCCTACATGACCAACAACCGGATCGATCGGCTGAAGGTCGGCGAGCTGGCCGGCAATGTGCACAAGGTTCTCGCGGGCCTAACCAGCGGAGATGTCAGCGAAGCCTCTGTTGAGGCAGGCCAACCTTCCGTGCCGATTAAGCGCTCGGTGACGCCTTATTACATTTCCTGCCTGGAGTGCGGCATGCGGCTCAAGATGCTGAAACGGCACCTCCGCACACACCACAACCTGACGCCGCAGGAATATCGGGTGAAGTGGGCACTGGCGCACGATTACCCCATGGTGGCGCCGAACTATGCCGAATTGCGCAGCGACCTGGCGCGCGAGGCCGGCCTCGGCGGACCCCCGACCAAGGCCAGGGGCCGCCGTTAACCCTTTTTTCGACCGCCCGTCTATTTCGACGTCATCACCCAGACTCCGTTCCAGTCGTCCGGCGGCGGATTCGCCTTCAGATACTGGCAGCGCTCGACGTAGAGCTTCGAGACCGAGTCGCCCGGGTTCAGCGTCAAGGCCTGTGTGAACGAGCGAAGCGCCTCGTCGAAGCGGCGCTGCCGATAGCGGCGCAGGCCGTTCTGTGACAGGCCGATCACCTCGGCCATGTTCGGGAAGGTCTCCTCGGTGTGGTAGTCGAGGACCTCGTGGATGGAGACGGGCTCGGTCTTGCCCGTCACCACCACGCGATCGATCTCGCGGATCCGGTAGATGCCGTGAAGCTGCTTCACAGTGAACTCGCTGGCGAGGATGCGCGTCAAATATTACTTGCACGCGCCTTCGAGACGCGAGGCCAGGTTCACGCCATCGCCGATCACGGTGTAGTCCATACGCTTTGGCGAGCCAATATTGCCTGACACGATGACGTCGGTATTGAGGCCGATGCCCATCTCGACCGGGCGCTTGCCGAGCTCGTGGCGGCGCGCGTTGAAGCGGGCGAGCTCGGACACCATTGCACAGGCGCAGCGAACCGCCCGGTCCACATCGTCCTCGTGCGCGAAGGGCACGCCGAACACCGCCATGATCGAATCGCCAATGAACTTGTCGAGTATCCTACCCTCGGCCTGAATGCAATCGACCATGAGGGTGAAATACTCGTTGAGGAAGTTGACCGTGCCCTGCGGACCCAAGCCCTCCGAGAGGGTGGTGAACTGCCGAAGGTCGGAAAACAGCACGGTCGCGACCGAGGACTGGCCGCCCAAGAGCTCCTCGCCGCTCTTCAGGAGCTTGTCGGCCAGGGTCGCATCCATATAGCGCGACATGGTCGACTTCATGCGCTTCTCGGCGCTGATGTCGTCCATCATCAACATGGTGCCGAGCTTTTCGCTATTGACGCTCACGAGCGGCAGCACGGTCAGGTTGAGTGACACCTCCTCGCGCTTGAACTCGGTGCTCGCATCCATGAAGGTCTGCGGCTTCTGCTGTTCCAGCACTTCCCGAATCTTGTCGGCGATCCAAGCGTTCTTGCCCCAGAACACCTCGACCGCCGGTTTGTTCAGGATGTCGGCAGCGCTCACCTTCATCAGGTGGAGCCCGGCGGCGTTGCAGGTGACCACGCGCCCGAGCGCATCGGTCGTGATCACGCCGTTCGACATGCTTTCCAGAATCGCGTCGTTGTAGTTCTTCATGTTCTGGACGTCGTCGAACAGCTTGGCGTTCTCGAGCCCGATCGAAATCTGCGCCGTGAACGCCTTCAGGCGCGATTCATCCTCGGCGGTGAAGGTGCCGCCGATCTTGTTCAGCACCTGGGTGACGCCGATCACCTTGCCGACCTTGTTGATCACCGGCACGCACAGGATCGAGCGCGTGAAATAGCCGGTCTGCCGGTCAAACGCCGGGTTGAAGCGCAAATCGGCATAGGCGTAGGGAATGCTGACCGACTCACCGGTCGAGAACACCGTGCCCGCGATGCCGAGATGGTTCGGGAAGCGGATCTTGGTCGCGCCCAGGCCCTCGCCTACCTCGGTGTAGAGCTCGCTCGAGCGCGGGTCGTTGAGGAACAGCGTCGAGCGCTCGGCGTTCAGGAGCTTCGTCACCGTGCGCATGATCTTCTGCAGCAACGGACCGAGATGAAGCTCCGACGACAGCTCGGAGACGATGCCGAGAAACTCGAGCTCCTTCTCGCGCGATTGCTCGATCTGTTCGACATAGAGCGCGCTCTGAATGGCGATGGCGGCCTGTGTCGTCATCGCCTCGAGCAGCTCGAGATCCTCGCGGTCGAAGCGACCTTCGATCTTGTTGAGTGCCTGCGCGACGCCGATGATGTCGCCGCTCACCGTGCGCACCGGGCAGGAGAGCACGCTCCGGGTTACGAAACCGGTCTGCTCATCAATCGAGCGGTTGAAGCGCGGATCTCTATAGGCGTCATCGACGATGATGCCCTCGCCCGACGTGTAGACGAAGCCCGCGAGGCCGCTCGAGTTCGCGACTCGCAGCTCGCGTGTGGAATCGCCGTGCGCGACCCTTGAATAGAGTTCGCCGCTGCGCGTATCGTTCAGGAAGAGCGAGCCACGCTCGGCCCCGAGCGCAGAGGTCGTGATGTCGATCAGCGTGGTCAGCTGATCCTGCAGCGTGTGATGCGCGGCAAGTCGATTGGTGACGCTGAGCAGTAGCTCCGCCTGCTTGCGTCGGGTCAGCCGGCGCGAGGCCCGGGCTGCCTTGGCCCCTCCCGCGACCGCCCCGGATTGACGCAAGGCCCCTTTCGTCGGCCGCGTCGGATCAGGCGCCACCCTTCCTTCAGCCTCGGCCGGGCTGGCCGACGGCTCGTCAAGCGACGGATCCGTCATGGCGCAGAACCCCTCTGTGCGGAATCGATCGCGTGGGTCCGTCCGTTCACACGCTCGAGCTGCTCGCGCAGCACGGCGATGGTCGTGCGCAGCTCCTGCACCTCGAGCCGATTGTCGCTGCGCTGGCGCTGTAGCGCATCGTCGTGCTCGGCGCGTGCCTGCTCGAGCTGATCGCGCAGGGCCCCAACCGTCGCGCGCAATTGCTGCCGCTCCTCGGTCATGCGGCTCTGCAGCTCCTTGACCTCGATCTCCTTGGCCTGTTCCACACGCTCGAACTCGTCCCGCAGGGCCGAAACCGTGGCGCGCAGATGGCTGATCTCCTCTT
>Ga0194121_10007402_pt1 | contig 14320 bp, 16 predicted proteins | sample TA2MahCa50mmetaG_FD_148609 | JGI IMG/M metagenome (GOLD analysis project Ga0194121, IMG submission 148609) | Freshwater microbial communities from Lake Tanganyika, Tanzania - TA2015020 Mahale Deep Cast 50m | ecosystem: Environmental > Aquatic > Freshwater > Lake | place: Tanzania: Lake... | reverse complement strand
ACGTGGGCACGCCTTCATACATCACCGTCGTAGCGGCCAGCGCTAACGGACCATAGACAATATAGGAATGCCCGGTAATCCAGCCGATATCCGCCATGCACCAGTACACGTCTTCAGGATGAATGTCCTGGACAAATTTCGACGTACCTGCCGCGTAGGACAAGTAGCCACCGATACCGTGCTGACAACCCTTGGGGCGACCCGTAGTGCCACTGGTGTACATGAGAAAAAGCGGGGATTCGGCTGGCATCGGGACGGGAGGAATACGCTTCCCAGCAACATCGCGGAGCAATTCATCGACAAAATAATCCCGCCCATTGACCATGGGCGTCGCCGAACCATAACGCCCCGGATAACGACGCCAGACCAGCACTTTATCCACGGTTTGGCCTTCTTTCGTCGCGGTCTCCACGGCCGCATCGGCCTTTTCTTTATGATCGAGCAGCGTGCCGTTCCGATAATAGCTATCCATCGTGATCAGCACACGGCTGCCCGAATCAGCCACCCGCTCACCACACGATTGCCCACTAAAGCCGCCAAACACCACGGAGTGAATGGCTCCTAAACGGGCACAGGCCAGCATGGTCACCGGCAGTTCCGGGGTCATCGGCATGTGAATCGTCACCCGATCGCCCGCTTTAATACCGGCAAACCCGCGCAGCAGCGCCGCCATTTCGTTCACCCGGACATACAATTCCTGATACGTCAGGGCCACATGGGGTTCGTCCTCAGGCTCTGGTACATAGAGAATCGCCGCTTTATTTTTATGCTGGGCTAAATGACGATCGACACAGTTATAGGCAGCATTAATGTGCCCACCGACGAACCATTTCCAGCATGGTGCATCGCTTGTATCTAGCGTGGTCTCCCAGTACTTATACCAGCTCAACAAATCTGCATATTCTTTGAAACACTCGGGGAAATGATCTAAACTGAACCGCTCGTACATCTGCGGATCAGTCATGTTGGCCTGGGCAATGAATGGCGCTGGGGGATAAATGTACTCTTCTTCCCTCCAGTGCACGGCAATCTGCGCTTCGCTGAGCTCGAGTTCTGCCTCGCTCATGCTCTTTCCTCCTTGACTGGAGACTCATGACATATTCGGACCGCTCATGACGACCGGCTCGCATGTGGGTTGGGCAGGCTATTCTTCTTAGCATACCAGACGCTGCAGGGCAAGTTTGACTTTCTTCTATGCCGCGCTACAATGAGACAATCTCTTGGAGGAGGGGGCAACGAGCGCAAGTGGTGTGATAGCCTTGGTGGCTGTACTTTCAGAAAGAGGCATGTATGCTCACAGTGACTGACGCAGCAAAACGCAAAGTCCTTGACGTTCTTCAGGCCCAGGGGAAACCAGGTGATGGTTTGCGCCTCGCGATTGCTGGCCGGACAGCGGCCGGCTTTACATATGATATGTATTTCATCGAGCCCGAAGATATTGAGCCTGAGGACATCGTCGTTGACGTGGGCGATTTCTCAGTCATTGTTGAGGCTGCCAGCGCCCCGCAGTTGCAAGACGTCATCATCGACTATGTCGAGGAGTTTCAGCAGAGTGGTTTTCGCATTGGCAACCCCAATTCCGTCTGGACCGATCCGCAGGAAATGGCGCTCCAAGAACTGCTCGATAACCAGATCAATCCTTCTGTCGGGACACATGGGGGCCGTGTTGAGCTCGTAGGGGTCAACGATAACGTTGTATACATCCGGTTTACTGGAGGTTGTCAGGGATGCGGCATGGTGAGTGTGACCCTGAATGAAGGGATCGAGCAGGCGGTTCGCGAGTCCTTCCCTCACATCCGGGCAGTCGTAGACACCACGAATCATGCCGAGGGAATGAATCCGTATTATCCAGCGTCCCAGCCATAAGTGGTCCTCCACAGCCTACAGGGGTGGTGTATGCGCCTCTCGTGTTTCCTACACCAGAGCGCCTGCTGCGGTGTGTGGCTACTGATGGTCATCTGGACCACGGCCTACGCTACCGCAGATACCCTACAGGTTGCCCAGACAGCTGGAGCCTTGCGCTCTCTCGCTGTCGTACCAGTGCAGGATCGTAGTGGCCAACTCGTCGGGTCGTACAGCGCCAGTCATGCGTTAGTGATTGGCGTCAGCACGTACACTGGTGGTTGGCCTAACTTACCAGGCGTGCAAGCCGATATCCGTGCTGTGCAGGAGATCTTGCACGAGCAAGGTTTCCAGGTAACGACAGTGCTGGATCCCACCAAGGCGCAGATGGATGCAGCGTTTGAGACATTTATTAGTGCCTATGGCGGTAACAAGGACCATCGTTTGTTGGTGTATTTTGCCGGGCATGGCCACACGCTACGGCCGCAATATGGCGGCAATCCTCTGGGCTATCTCGTACCGCGTGATGCGCCGAACCCCAATCACGATTCCAATGATTTTAAGCGACTGGCCCTCAGCATGCAGCGCATTGAAGAATATGCGCTCACCATTGATGCCAAGCATGTCCTCTTTCTCTTCGATAGCTGTTTTTCCGGCTCACTGTTTGCCCTCAGTCGGGCAGTGCCCGAGCATATCAGTTATAAGACCGCCCAACCTGTCCGGCAATTCATCACGTCTGGGGACGAGCAGGAGCAAGTCCCTGATAAAAGCATCTTTCGCCAACAGTTCATCGCGGCGCTGCGTGGCGAAGCCGATACCAATGGTGACGGCTATGTGACTGGCACAGAACTCGGGGAATTTTTACAAAACCGGGTGGTCAATTATTCGCGTGAAGCCCAACATCCCCAGTACGGGAAGATTCGCCATCCCCAGCTCGATAAGGGGGATTTTGTGTTTCGTGTGGCCGCGCCAGGGACCTCTCCCCACGCCTCCGTGACCAGTACATCAGCCCCTCTCGAGACCGAACGCCGTCAGTTGGAGGCGGAGAAACAACAGCTCGCAGCAGAACGCCGGCTCCTCGCAGAACGCCAGCACCTGACAGAAGAGCGCCGCGCCCTGGAGACAGAGCGCCAGCGTTTAGCCACGGAACGGCAGCAACCGGGCCGGGCCTCACGGCAGAGCACGCCAGACACAGCACGCCTGGCCCCCCCCTCCCGTACCGGCGCAGCAGGAGACCGTACCGTTTTTTATGACGCGCCAGCTCACCCTGCAAGACCTGCAGGGCAAAAGTAAGGCGGAATTAGAGTTGATGCGCAACGAAATTTTCGCCAGACATGGTCGTCGTTTCAAACGCCAGGGATTGCAAAAGTATTTTGAGAGTCAAACGTGGTATCGAGGACAGTATACACCCGAGGAATTTCACAAAATTGGCGAGTCACTCCTGTCGGAAGTCCAAAAAAAGAATGTACGATTGCTGCTGGAATATGAACAACGGCACTGAGCGCTTCTTCGGAAGCTCCTGCCAGGCCCTGAGGGACAACGGTACTGCAACCGTGTTCCCCAGAGTCCGCACTCTATAGCGATCCCCCGTCAGACTACACGTCTCCTCAGTGCATCCCCACCTGGCGTAACATGCTCAGGCTGCCGGCCTGCAAGGTTAACGATCCCGCCGTGGCTCACGCCGCGGCTCGCGCGGCCGGGCTTCATTGATAGTCAATTGACGTCCTTGCATTTTCACGCTCTGCAGCGCAGTGATGGCAGCCTGTGCTTCACCAGCGTTGGGCATTTCGACAAACCCAAAACCCCGCGGTCGTCCTGTCTCCCGATCAGTGATGAGATTCACACGCCCCACAGCGCCATACGGCTCAAACAACTCCCGGATGTCTTCTGGAGTGGCAGAAAAGGGGATATTGCTGACGAAAATCTCCATACGTTATCCCTATCTGGTCAAATGGTACGCGCTGGAGAACTCGGTCCTCCAGCACAGCGAAGATGGCACAAAAAAGGGCCCAGAAACATCACGGCACTTGGTACCCACCACCGCCGGAGTAGCTGCAGGAGGCCCAGACGCAGAAAATGATCCTAGAGGCGCGCTTTTCTGGTTTAGTCTAGCATTAAAAAAGATGAGAAGGAACAATAATTCTTCTTGACGTCACACCGTCAGACTGGTTCACGCCTCGACGGAGCATGCTTGTCAGGGTGCAGGCAAAGCATTATCCTGTATGCGACTTTTCCTGGAGGATGTGAGCCGGCTGGGATGGCCTGGGAACCGGTGATGCGGTACGGGGCTCTCCCTGTGGCGCAGTAAAGGGTGGGCAATCCCCCACAGGGGAGCTGAGGAGAGAGAAGCTATGCAACAGGCTGACGTTGCCATTATCGGGGGCGGGATTGTCGGGTTGGCAACAGCTTACAACTTGACACAACGATTTCCCGAGCGTCGCGTCGTGGTACTCGAGAAGGAAGCCCAATTGGCACAACACCAGACCGGACATAATTCTGGTGTGTTGCATTCCGGCATTTATTATAAGCCAGGCTCGTTGAAAGCAATCAACTGCCGCGCCGGCAAACAGGCGATGGAAGCGTTCTGCGCCGCAGAAGGCATTGAGTACGAAATCTGTGGCAAAGTCATCGTAGCCACCAGTGAGGCAGAGCTCCCTGCTTTGCAGCGTATCTATGAGCGGGGCCAGGCCAATGGGGTGCGTTGCGCGATGATTGATCGCGAGCACCTGCAAGAAATCGAACCACATACGGCTGGCATCAAAGCCATTCATGTCCCGGAATCTGGCATCGTGAACTATCCACAGGTGTGCGAACGGCTGGCCGTGCGTATTCAGGAACGCGAGGGGCGCATCCTGACCAATGCGCAGGTCACGGGGATGCGGCGCTATGGCGACCATATCGTGGTCAACAGTAAAGCCGATGATTTCACCGTAAACTATGTGGTCAACTGTGCTGGCCTGCATTCCGACCGCGTCACGGCGATGAGTGGGCAAGATCCGGAGGTCAAGATTGTGCCTTTCCGGGGGGAATACTATGAGGTCAAGCACCAGGCACAACACCTGTGCAGGCATCTGATTTACCCGGTACCAGACCCGAATTTTCCTTTCCTGGGAGTGCATTTCACCCGTATGATTCGCGGTGGCGTTGAGTGCGGCCCGAATGCTGTGCTCGCCTTTGCCCGTGAAGGGTATAACAAGCTCGATATCAAACCTGGGGATTTACTCGAAACACTGGCCTACCCCGGGTTTCGGAAGATGGCGGCGAAATACTGGCAAACCGGGCTGGGGGAAATGTGGCGCTCGTTGAATAAAGCCGCATTCGTCAAAGCGCTGCAACGGCTTATCCCGGCGATTCAGGCTGACGATCTCGAACCAGCCCCAGCCGGGATTCGAGCCCAGGCCATTGCCCCAGACGGCTCGATGGTGGACGATTTTCTCATTCAGGACATGGAGCGCATTGTCAATGTGTGCAACGCCCCGTCACCTGGGGCGACAGCGTCGCTCAATATCGGTAAGCATATCGTGGAAAAACTGGAGCTGCAGTTCCGTTAAACCCAACGGGGCTCTGGCGTGAACGGCGCCAGAGCAGCCTGGAGTTGCTGCGTGGCAGTGGCAGGGTCAGGCGCCGCCAGCACAGCGCGGATCATCGCGACCCCATAGGCGCCTGCAGCCATGACCTGTGGTAAGTTGGTGTGGTCAATCCCGCCAATGGCAATCACTGGGATGGCAACCTGACTGACGACCGTGGCGAGATGTTGCAACCCCTGCGGTGGACCGTAGGCGAGCTTTGACGGGGTAGTGAACACAGGACCAAAGACCACGAAATTGGCCCCTGCATCGGCGGCCTGCCGCGCCTCTTCGACACTGTGCGTGGAAACGCCAAGGAGTTTGTCGGGCCCGAGTACACGTCTGGCCGCAGCTGTAGGCAGAGAATGACCTGCCAGGTGCACCCCAGCAGCATCCAACGCCAGGGCCACGTCGAGGCGATCATTGATCAGTAAAGGCACCCCGTGGGGCGCCAGAACCGCCTGGATACGCAGGCCCAGGCTATACAAGTCTCGGGCACTCAGATCTTTTTCACGAAGCTGTACAGCTCCCACGCCACCACGAGCCGCCGCAGCGAGTACCTCTTCGAGAGCCCGGCCACTCGTTTGCTGACGATCCGTCACCACATAGAGATGAAAAGGCACTCGATTGGACGTCGATGGCACAAGTGTCCTCACACCCTACCCTCTGCCGAAGGGAGAGGGACAAAGCCAGGAAACGCTCAAGAACCGATAATGCCTTCCACGGGACTGCTGGCCGTTGCGTAGAGCTTGCGTGGAATACGCCCTGCCTTATAGGCAAGCCGACCCGCTTCTACAGCCAGGCGCATCGCATTGGCCATGGCCAGTGGATCTTTCGCCCCCGCAATACCCGTGTTCATCAACACCCCGTCCACACCCATTTCCATGGCAATCGCCGCATCGGAAGCGGTCCCCACCCCGGCGTCGACGATCACTGGAACATTCACTGCCTCCATGATGAGCCGGATATTGTAGGGATTGCAAATACCCAGACCGGAGCCAATCGGCGCCCCCAGCGGCATCACCACGGCAGCACCGGCGTCTTCCAGCTTTTTGGCGGTGATAGGATCGTCGATGGTATAGGGCATCACGATAAAACCCTCTTTGGCCAGGATGCGCGTGGCTTTGAGTAATTCTTCGACATCCGGAAAGAGCGTTTTCTCGTCACCGATGACTTCGAGCTTGATAAAATCCGAGAGGCCGGCTTCACGCGCCAGGCGGGCGGTTAACACGGCTGAGTCAGCGTCGTAGCATCCAGCGGTGTTTGGTAGAATGGTAAAGCGATCACGATCAACATAATCCATCAGCGTCTTACCGGTGCCTGGTAACTCCATACGACGGACTGCCACCGTGACCATATCAGCACCGGAGGCCTCGTGGCATTGCTGCATGAGCTCCAGGGTCGGATACTTCCCCGTCCCTACAATGAGCCGAGACTGGAACTCTTTGCCGCCGATAATCAGTGGGTCTTCGTACTTCTGCATACGACCTCCTCCTTAACCACCGCCCACGGCCTGAACAATTTCGACGCGATCACCGGCCTGTAACACCGTGACAGGATGGGCAGCTCGGGGCACTACGGCCATATTCACTGCCACGGCAGTCCCCTGACGCTGCGCAATACCGAGCTCTTCCAGCAAGCTCCGCACCGTACTCTGCGCTGGGACAGACCGCGTTTCGCCATTAATGACTATATCGATCATCATAGGCGATCACTCACCAAAAAAAAAGCCGCAGCGCCTGGCATGCGGCCATCTCTTCTCCGTACAGACCCGCTCTCGCACGGCTACAGTACAACGTCGAGACAGAGGTGAAGGCGCTTCCCTACGCTGGCATTACCCAGGTCAGGTTCTAAGGGTTGTCACCATTGTGACAGCATCACATGGTCACTCTCAGCCTTGCACACCCCTAGCGTCAGGGTAAACCTTACCAGACCCCCCGGACATTTGCAAGCACTCACCAGGAGAACTTTTCTCGTTGACAGCGGTGGGAAGTTCCCTCTATAGTCGAACTACTTAAGGTTCCATACTCTTTACGGAAAAGGGAAGTGCCGCAAGGCCGCTGTTCCCGCAACTGTACCGGGCACGAAAGCTCATCACGCCACTGTGGATACTCATGGGAAGGCGAGCCAGTAGGCAACCCGGGAGCCAGGAGACCTGATCCGGAGAGTCATGTATCCACCTTCGCAACGGGCGATTGCTAGGGGATAAAGTTATGCAGCTCCAATCCCGATTCTACCTCAGGTGGAATCGGGATTTTTTTGCCCGATGGCATGTGCAGCGCGAGGAGGGAGACGCTTATGGCGTTCCAGCAATTCAAATATATCCAACGTCAACTCCATCTGTTTCGCAAGCACCACATCAGCTTGGCGGTCCAGGCAGTGGTCGTGGTCTGTGCGGTGGCATTTGTCTTGTATGCCGTCTTGTTCAGTCATGCCCCTAGCATCCATGATTTCTTTCATGGCCTCCGCCACGCGATGGGGATTCTACCGTGTCATTGATACACACCATCTTACCGCAGCCCCTGAGGATACGCTGTTTCATTGTGACGTTCATGCTGGTCTCTGCTGGGGCTGCCACCGTCAGTACCGCCCAGACATCGCCTGGGCTCGTGGTGACTCTCACAAGTCTACCGCCTTTTGAGACGATTCGCCCGGATATGGACCTGACCCAGGTGACGCTGACAGCCTTCCTTGCAGGGAAGCCACTGAGCCAGGGCCGTTTACGGCTACGGCTGACGGCTCCACCGCAGAGTCAGGTGTTTTCCACAGGTTTTCCCTGGGTAGAAGGGACCACTCTCCTGGAATGCGAGACGCATCTCCGAGACGGGGTCTGGACTTTCCAATACCTCTTCCCCATCCGTGGTACGTATACCCTCGAGCTGGATCTGACGCCAATACCAGGAGGGCCGGTCTTTTCACGCACTACCCTGCAGCCAACGCTCACCATCAAGGAAAATCCCAGGGTCGTATTGTATGCCAGTTTGCTCCTGCTCGGTCTTTTGGTGTTGGGCGGCATCACTGGACGGATTTTTGCACGCTCGGCGGCAGCGCGTGAGCCCCCCTCAGGAGCCCTCTTGCTGGGAGCGGGACTCTGGTGTGTCTGGACGTTCATGCCCGCGCCTCTCGTCTGGGCCGACAGTCCTCCCCACGAACCCGCAGCCTCTGCCACGTCAGTGCAGCAGACAGTGCACGGGGAACCTGGCTGGACACTCAGCATCCAGGCCAGTCCAACCCCAGCGACGGTCGGACAATTGGTGGATCTCACGCTCATGCTACACCGAGATGAGCAGGTCTTTCCCTGGGCAGTGGAGATGAGCCTTGTGGCTGTACACCAGGAAGCAGGGCATACGGTGCTCAGCACACACCTTCGGACGCCACAGGGTCGGAACGTACAGCGCCTACAGTTCTATGATGGCGCCCCCCACACCGTAACAGTGACCGCCCGGCCCGTGGGCGAGGCGTTCCAGAGCGTCAGCACCCTGACCGCCAGGCTTGATCTCGATGTGGTTGCCCGACATCCTCCTGTGCAGGTCACAGTCAAAACGATGGCGCTGTTGCTCGGCGTGTTCATGGGTGGCATGGCCGGCGGATTTTTCTGCCCGTGGTTCTCACGAGGACGCCCCGATGCATGAGTTTACCGACACATCGGAGATTACTGTCCCGGAGGCACTGATCGAGCAGGTACTCGGCCAAGAAGACGCCTGTGCTATTATTCGCCAGGCGGCCAAGCAACGGCGTCATGTCCTCTTGGTCGGTGAACCCGGTACGGGTAAGAGCATGTTAGGACAAGCCATGGCCGAACTCATTGCGATCACGCATCCCGAAGATATCGTCGTGTGTCCCCACCCACTCGATCCAACCTTACCGCAGATTCGCTGTGTACCTGCTGGACAGGGCGTGCGGGTGGTCGACGCGTCGAGGACGCGGGCGTATCGGGCCACGCAGTCGCTACGTTTTATGGTGGGGACAAGCCTCGCGGCGCTGATGATTATCAGCCTGTACTTTACCGTCCGTGAGGCATCTCTCAATTACCTTATAGGTGGTGGCTTCCTGATAGGGATGCTGTTATGGCTCCGGCAGCACTATCTCAAGACTCCTGCGGCTATGATTCCCAAACTTCTGGTGCAACATCCTGGACAGCACGCGCCGTTTGTGGATGCCACAGGACTACACGCCGGGGCCTTGCTCGGGGATGTGCGGCACGATCCGTATCAATCGGGTGGTGTCGAGACAGCACCACACCATCTCGTGGAAGCCGGTGCCATCCACCGGGCGCACAGTGGGGTACTGTACATTGATGAAGTCTCCTTGCTCGGTATCGAAGCGCAGAATCATCTCCTCACCGCCATGCAAGAACGCAGTTTTGCTATCACCGGTAGGAGCCTGGGTTCCAGTGGCACGATGGTCCGGACGGATCCCGTACCGTGCGACTTTGTGTTGGTGCTGGCCGGGAATGTCACCGATCTCGACAAGATACACCCGGCTCTGCGCTCACGCATCCGTGGCTATGGCTATGAAATCTACACGCATGCGGTGATGGCTGACACCCCGACACATCGCTGGCTGCTGACGCGGCTGGTTGCCCAGGAAGTCAGGCGGGACGGCAAAATCCCGCATTTTAGTGCTGCGGGCGTCCAGGCAATCCTGGCAGCGGCCAGGCAGCGGGCTGGCCAGCCTGGCAAGCTCAGTTGCCGTTTTCGTGAGTTGGGCGGTTTAATTCGTATTGCGGGTGACGTGGCGGTGCATGCCGGGGCGCCTCTGGTGCAGGCTTGTCACGTCCACACGGCACTGCGCTGGAGTCTCCCGATCGAGGAGCAGATGACGATAACCAAGGAGCAAGGACATGGTTAGAGTCTGGGGAATCGCCCTGAGATGTACTGGTCTCGCAGTAGTGCTCGCCACAACGCCGACTCAGCTCTATGACGGGACACGCCTGTACGTAGGAGCTGGCACCATGACGTTTCCAGTGGATACTTGGCTTCTGGACCGCGTGGACGTGTTACGTGGTCCTGCCTCGGTGATCCACGGCGTGGGCGCAATCGGCAGCGCTATGAACTATGTCCCACGTCAGCCGCTACGCAGCGGCTCTCTCACCGATGCCTTGTTTTCAGACAGTATGAGATTGGCGTAAAGACCCAGTGGCTCGATGGCCGTGCTGAGGCGACGCTCGCGTGGTACGGCCATCGTGATGACCTGGCGGCGGCTACGTCCAGGGCCTCGCCCGTCACGGCGTCTCGTCGAGTCGTGACGCATCGAGATGTCTGAACCATGCGCGGATGGAGGTTTTATAACCTTCGGGCATCGGTAAAGTGGCCAGATCTTGCCAGGTGAACAGGCCGACAGCTTGATGTTCTGCGCTGCAGGTCATGTTGGCAAACGGTAAAGGGTAACAACCATACGTCACAATGAGGACATCAACGCCAGGGGCAATATGATAGACCCAGGTATCTAAGAGGGGGCCGGGACGCACCGGGAGGCCGACTTCCTCGTGTATCTCTCGGATCACACACTCTTCGGGAGTTTCCCCGCGTTCCAACTTGCCACCTGGCAACTCCCACTCCTCGCGTTCGTTCTTGAGCAAGACCACACGTTCGGTGTGCACGACCACCCCCTTGACCGACACAGGGAAACGATAGGCTCGATTGTCGTGTGGGCCTGATGGTGGCACACTCATACAAGCACTCCTTCAGGTTTTCGTGGGTTGCCACAGGAAGCACGGCGGCGTATCGCCGCCAGAAAGAGAGTTGCCCGATGACCTATACTGTTGTCGATGCCCTGGGACGCACGGTGCGATTTACCTACCCGCTCCGGCGGTTGGTATCGCTGGTGCCGAGTCTCACAGAAGTCTTGTGCCATTTCGGCTGGGGACCACAGCTCGTTGGCATTACCGACTATTGTACTGAGCCTGCTGCAGAAGTGAGACAGAAAACCACTGTGGGTGGCACCAAGAATCCATCGTTGCCTACGGTCCTTGCCTTACAGCCTGATCTGGTCTTTGCAGTCGCGGAAGAGAACCGTCGGCAGGATGTCGCCCAACTCGAGGCCGCTGGCGTGCCCGTATACGTCTTTGCCCCTACCACAGTGCGCCACGGTATAGATGTGCTATGGTCGATGGCCACCCTGTTAGACTGCCGCACAGCGGTGGCCACGCACATTGAGACCATTGAGCACATCTATACAGAAACGTTAGCACTGGCGGCCACACGGCCACGGGTGCGGGTCTTTTGTCCGATCTGGAAAGACCCCTACATGACGATCAGCGATGGGACGTATATACACGACATGCTCAGGGTGTGTGGAGGCGACAACATCTTTGCCCAACGCCGCCGCCGTTTTCCGCTGGCGGCTGACCTGGGACAACACACAGAGAGAGCAGGGGATCGCTATGCGGCGTACGACCGTCGTTATCCTCGTCTCGCCTTAGCCGAAATGGCTGTCTTGCAGCCTGAAGTGATTGTGCTGCCCGATGAGCCATATGCGTTTGGCGCAGCAGATGTCGCCGATTTTCTGCCATTTGCAACCGTGCCGGCCGTACGGGATAGACGTATCTACTGCCTTGATGGCAAAATCGTTAGCTGGTACGGCACGCGTATCGGGCAGAGCCTGAAGCAATTACGGGCGTTGTTCAGCCTGGAAGCCGGGCCGCCAACGTTGCTATAGCCCCCCAAAATTGTTCTTGCAAATTTTGGTGATGATAAACTATTATCATAAATGCGTTCAGGCCAGATCGTTTGCTCGCTGAGCCTCGCAGGCTCTTTCCCTTCCCCCTGAAACCCTGCGAGGCGCGACGATCTGGCCGGCGCATCGGTCTCTCAGCAGGCTTGCACACAGGCAGCACACTGCCCATAGAGCACCATGTAGTGCCCTTCCAGGAGAAAACCCGCGGGGGTCAGGGGCTGGACATTCTGCGGGCACCCTTCAATCTCATACACTTGACCACACGCACGACACTGAAAATGATGATGATGGGCTTTTGCCGCCGTTTCATAGCGCGGAGGCTCACCAGGCAATTCCACCTGCGCCAGCCAGCCTTCCTCCACAAGCCCTTTGAGGGTGCGATATACGGTGGCAATACCTAGACGCTGGCTATGCACCTGGGCTACCTTCAAGACTTCTTGGGGACTCAGAGGCCGCCCTGCTTCTTCAATGACGCGCCGAATTGCCCGGCGTTGGCGTGTATCCCGCTCCATACTGTGGACCTCTTCTCCGATATAGTGTCGCCCCCTTAGCCCAAGACATCAACATCCTGAGGCCGCTGTGTAAAAGCGGCCTTGGCACTGTCCATAAGCCCGGGCTGACACCAGAGGTCGACGATCGTCATAGCGAGCGCTTTGGCACCATCCAGGATTGCCTGGTCCCCATCAGGGCTGGCTGCCCAGTGCGTAAAGTCCTGGGTATGGATCGGGACACCAGTCGGCGCCACTTTGATCATCGGGTGTATTGACGGTACCAGGTAACTGACATTGCCCATGTCGGTCGAGCCCACCACAGGTGTGCCCGTGGCCCGTGGATCTGCCACGATGCGCCCCAGACGGGCCGCATTCAAGACATATGCGGCGACCATGGGACCATTATCAATCATATCAGCATAGGTAACACGGTGCCACGTGGCCGACATCGTACAGCCGCAGGCTCTGGCGCCGGCATCGAGGCACGTCAGCACACGCTCTTTCAGCGGCTGCAAGCTGGCAATAGTGGGAGAGCGTACAATCCAACTCATGGCAGTCTCGGCAGGCACGATATTCGCGCGATCGCCGCCTTGCGTAAAAATACCGTGCACGCGCTCGGTCGGCAAAATGTGCTGTCGTAGCGCCGCGACATTCATATACCCCAACACCGCGGCATCGAGCGCGTTACGGCCTTCGTGGGGTGCCGCGGCAGCGTGCGCGGCCTTCCCATGGAAATGTACATCCAGGAATTGCAGGGCAATGGTGTCCATCTTCACGAGATCGGCGTCGGCCGGGTGCACCATCATGGCCGCGTCAAGGCCCTGAAAAGCGCCGTTGCGGGCCATCGCGATTTTACCGCCGCCCCCCTCTTCTGCTGGCGTACCCAGGATACGCACGCTGCCACCAGCCCGTGCAGTCACACGGGCCGCCGCCAGACCAGCCCCCAGGCCAGCCGTGGCAATGATATTATGGCCACAAGCATGACCGATGCCCGGTAACGCATCGTATTCACACAGCACGGCAATATCGGCTCCACCCACACCGGCACGTGCTTCAAAGGCGGTGTCCACCCCATAAGCGTGACGTGTCGGGGCAAGTCCCGCCTGTTCGAGCAGGCCCGTAAGGAGGTCATGGGCAAAATGCTCAGCAAAATTCAATTCTGGATGGGCGTGAATCTCGTGGCTCGCCTGGACGAGCTGCGGGGCCAAACGATCGACTTCTGCACAGACAGCCTCTTTGAGCATGACAAGGTCTTGGTTCACGTCAGGGTCCTCTCGGATCGTCGCAATGCAATCACGTCTGGCATGCAACGACAGGCATGGGTATGGTATGTGCTGACGCGAGAGCAGAGTCAGCACGCATGGACTGCATCACTCGTCCACAACAATATACATCCGCTTGTTAATCTTCCCTTTACTCTGATAGTCCACCACCCGTACATGCCCAACTTCCCGCGTGTTGGCCACATGTGTCCCACCATCCGCCTGGAGATCGAGGCCAACGATCTCTACGGTGCGCACCTCGGCAATGCCTTCGGGCAGGAGGTTAATTTTCGTACGGATGAGATCAGGGATCTCGAAGGCTTCAGCGCGTGGTAGCACACGCACCTGGATAGGACGGGCCTGCTGTATTTCTGCATTCACCCGCGTTTCGATCTCCTGTACCAGTTCCCGACGCAACGCCTCGAACTCGAAGTCCATGCGCCCTTGTAACGGCTCCATATTCCCGCCTGTAACCTGCGCC
>Ga0194121_10007397_pt1 | contig 14326 bp, 13 predicted proteins | sample TA2MahCa50mmetaG_FD_148609 | JGI IMG/M metagenome (GOLD analysis project Ga0194121, IMG submission 148609) | Freshwater microbial communities from Lake Tanganyika, Tanzania - TA2015020 Mahale Deep Cast 50m | ecosystem: Environmental > Aquatic > Freshwater > Lake | place: Tanzania: Lake... | reverse complement strand
CCCGCCGCCGTCGCCGCCGCGCCGCCGCCCTCGCCGCTGCCGTCGCCGGCTATCGCGCCCACCGCGTTCGGGCGCTACCACGCGCTCGTCATCGGCAACCAGGCGTATCGCCACCTCACGAAGCTCAAGACCCCGGTGGCGGACGCGCGCGCGGTCGCCGAGCTGCTGCGCAGGGACTACGGGTTCCAGAACGTGCGGCTGCTGACCGACGCCACGCGCGCCGACATGGTGCGCGCCTTCGACGACCTGCGCCGCCAGCTCACCGAGCAGGACAACCTCCTCATCTACTACGCGGGCCACGGCTGGCTCGACCGCGAGGTCGACCGCGGCTACTGGCTCGGCGTCGACGCCGAAGAGGACACGCGCGCCAACTGGCTGTCGAACGCGGACATCACCGACACGCTGCGTGCGCTGAAGGCGAAGCACGTGCTCATCGTGGCCGACAGCTGCTACTCGGGGACGCTCGTGCGGGACGTCGGCATCCGCTCGCTGGACGCCGCCGACCTCGGGCGGCTCGCGCGCAAGCGGGCGCGGACCGTGCTGACCTCCGGCGGCTCGGAGCCGGTGATGGACGAGGGCGGGGCGGGGCATTCGGTGTTCGCGCGCGCGTTCATCGAGACCCTGCGGGAGGCGCCGCGGGCTTCCGACCTCACGTCGCTCTTCGGCGGGCTGCGCCGCCGCGTCCTCCTGCGCGCCGAGCAGACGCCCCAGTACGGTGACGTGCGGCTGTCGGGCCACGACGGCGGCGACTTCATCTTCCTGCGCGCCCCTTGAGGTCTCGCCCCGTCTGGTAAACTGCCAACGATATGGCGATTCTGAAGGTCGCGCGCCTCGGTCACCCCGTCCTGCGGCAGGAGGCCCTGCCGCTCACTCCCCTCGAGCTCGCGGACCCGGCCACCCAGCGGCTGATCGACGACATGATCGAGACCATGCGCGAGTACGACGGCGCCGGGCTCGCCGCCAACCAGGTGCACGCGCTCAGCCAGATCTGCGTCATCGAGGTGCAGGCCAACCCGCGCTATCCCGACGCGCCGCACATCCCGCTCATGGTGCTCGTCAATCCCGTCGTCACCCCGCTCGCCACCGAGATGGAAGAGGGCTGGGAGGGCTGTCTGTCGGTGCCGGACATGCGGGGCGCGGTCCCGCGCTACACGTCCGTGCGGCTGGAGTGCCTCGACCGCGCGGGGCAGAAGATCGACCTGATCGCCAAGGACTTCTTCGCCCGCGTGATCCAGCACGAGACCGACCACCTCAAGGGTATCGTCTACGTCGACCGCATCGTCAACATGGCGAGCTTCTCGTTCATCGCGGAATGGCAGCGCTACGCGCTCGGCATCCGCGAGCAGGGAGACTAGCGCGTGGGGGACGCCCCGCCGCGTCCCGTGGTCGCGGTCGTGAAGGACCTCTTCTTCGTCGCGCGCATCCGTGAGACGGCCCGCCTGGCCGGCGTCCCGCTCGTCATGGCCCGCACGCCCGCCGAGATCGCGGCGGCGCTCGCGCAGGGCCCGCGCATGGCGCTGGTCGATCTCACGGGCGGCTTCGACTACGCCGGCGTGTTCGACGCGCTGGACGCCGCGCGCCCGCCCGTGCTCGCGTTCACGACACACGCGCTCGCCGGCGAGACCAAGCCGTGGCACGCGCGCTGCGACCGCGTGGTGACGAAAGAGACGCTGACCGCGGAGCTGCCGCGGCTCCTCACCGAGGGGATCGGCGCGTGACCGCGGACGAGTTCGTCCGCCAGCTCGGCGCCGAGAACGACGCGCTGCTCGCGCGCCTCGCGCCGGACGACACGCTCAAGCCCGAAGTCGAGGGCGCGCTCAACGTCCCGAACCTGCTGAAGGTGGCGCTGAAGAACGAGATCGAGGCCACCGAGATCGCCGCGCGCTGGCTGGTCGCCACGCCCGAGGTGGACGTCAAGCTCGCGCTCGCGCGTCAGGTCGGCGACGAGGCGCGGCACTACGGGCTCATCGCGAGCCGGCTGCGCGAGCTCGGCTTCGATCCCGACGCCGTCAACCCGCTCGCGCAGGGCTACGGCCCGCTGTTCCAGTTCCTCGACTCGTTGACCACGACGGTGGAGCGCGTCGCCGCGGGGCAGTTCACCCGGGAGGCGATCGCGGTCGTGAAGAACCGCCAGTTCATCGAGTTCTGCGAGCGGGCGGGGGACCGCGGCACCGCGACGCTCTATCGCGACGTGATCGAGCCGGACGAGCGCCATCACCACGACCTCGGCCGCCGGCTCCTGCTGCGCCTGGCGACGACCGCGGAAAGCCAGGACGCGGCGCGCGCGGCCGCGCGCCGGACCCTGGCCCTCGCCGAGGAGCTGCAGGCGAGGGCGCTGGCGACGGCCGGCATCCATCACGCCCCGGGGTGCTGATGGACACCCTCGGGCGGTTTGGTGAGCTCGCCCGAACGTCCGAGCCCGCCCTGGACCTCGGGCACGCCGCCTTCCTGATCGCGCAGATCGAGCATCCAGCGCTCGAGCCCGAGCGCGAGCTCGCACGACTCGACGCGCTCGCCGCGCGCGTCGGCCAGGGGGATGTTCACCATCTCCGCTGCGAGCTCTTCGAGAAGGAAGGCTTCGCGGGCAACGCGGACGACTACTACGATCCGCGCAACAGCTGCCTGAACGACGTCCTCGATCGCCGGCTCGGCATCCCGATCACGCTCTCGATCCTCGCGATGGAGGTCGGGCGGCGCCTGGGCCTCACCGTGCGCGGGATCGGGCTGCCCGGCCACTTCATGGTCGCGGCGGACGGCGTGCTGTTCGACCCGTTCAACGGCGGCGCGGCGGTCTCGCGCGACGAAGCGGCCGCGGTGGTGGCGCGCGTGCTCGGCAAGCCGGTGGCGCTGGGCGACGACCACTTCACGCCGGTCACGAAGTCCCAGATCCTCGTGCGCATGCTCGCGAACCTGCGCGGCGTCTACGTGGAGCGCCAGGCGTGGGCGAAGGCGCGCGCGGTGATGGAGCGCCTCATGCTGCTCGACCCGGCGGCGCCGGGGCACGTGCGCGACTACGGCACCGTGCTCATGAAGGAAGGCAACTTCACGCGCGGGGCCGCCCAGTGGGAGCTGTACCTGGAGCGGAACCCGAGCGCGCGCGACGCCGAGCGCGTGAAGGCGCAGCTCATCGAGATCCGCCGGGCGATCGCCTCGCTGAACTGATGCGCCGGCTCTCCGCGGGGGTGCTGGCCGTGGCACTGCTCGCGGGCGGCTGTGCGGGCCTGCCCGTCGTCGCGCCGCCGAGCGGCCCCGCGCAGACGGCGCCCACGCTCGACGCCGAAGCGCAGGCGCTCGCACGCGTGGAGACGTACGACGATCCACTGCTCGCCGAGTACCTCGCGACCATCGCCGACCGGCTGGCGGGCGAGGAGGAGCGCGAGTCGGGCGCCGCGCCGGTCACGATCACCGTCCTCCGCGATCCCACCATCAACGCGTTCGCGCTACCGGACGGGCGCGTCTACGTCCACACGGGGCTCCTGAGCCGCCTCGCCAACGAGGCGCAGCTCGCGGCCGTGCTCGCGCGCGAGCTCACGCACGCGCGGCGCCGCCACGGCCTGCTGGCGCGCGCGAGCGAGGGCGACGTCACGGCCGCAATCGCGGCCCTCGCGCCCGCGCTGACGGCGGCGGCCGGGGAGACCGACGAGGCGGCCGGGCGGCCCTTGAGCCCCGTCGCGTCGGCGATCCTCGGCGGGCGGCTCACGCACGCGTACACGGCGGCGTTCACGGGCCACGGACGCGAGCTGGAGCGCGCGGCGGACGCCGGCGCGCTGGAGCGGCTGGTGCGCGCGGCGTGGGATCCCAAGGAGGCGCCCCGCGCGTTCGAGCGCCTGCGCCGCGAGGCGCGCGCGGGCGGCGTCGCCGAGCGCTTCCATCTCGGCAACGACGCCGCGCTGGCCGACCGCGTCGAGAGCACGCAGCGCCTGGTCACCGCGGTGTACGCAGTGGCGGCGGCGTTGCCCGACACGAACCGCGAGACGGAGGACTTCGAGCCGGTGCTGGCGCCGATGGTGCGTGAGAACGCGCGCCTCGAGCTCCGCGCCGGGCGCCTGCGCGCGGCGCAGGCGCAGCTCGATCGGGTCCTCGCGCACACGCCCGGCGACGGGCGCGCGTACCTCTACTACGGCGACCTCCACCGGGTGCGCGCGCAGCGCGCCCGGAGCGTGGCGGACCGCGACGAGCTCGCGCGGCGCGCGCTGGCCGCGTACGAGCGTGCCGCGGCGCTCGACCCCGCGCTGGGGGAGGTCTCGCGCCAGGTGGGTCTCCTCTACTACCAGCAGGGTCGCGTGGATCGCGCACGCGAGGCATTCGAGCAGTACATCACCCGGAACCCCGACGCGCCGGACGTGGCGCGGGTGCGCGAGTACGTTCGGGTGCTCACGCCCTGAGGCACGCGTCGATGTGCCGAGCCACGCTGATCCTCCTGGCGTTGTTGGCGCCCGCCATCGCGTGCGCGGAGCCCGCGGTGGTCACATTCAAGACGACAGTCGCCGGGCGCCAGGAAGAGCGCCGGGCGCTCGAGTGCCGCCCGAAGGGCGACGGGCCGTTTCCGGTGGTCGTGTTCAACCACGGCAGCGTGGTCGACGGGTGGGGCTGGCCTGGCGCCACCGGCCGAGGCTATCGGCTCGATCGGCTCTGCGAGGCGCTCGCCGGGGAGGGCATGGTCGTCTTCGCGCCGATCCGCGAGGCCGCGCCACGCGGCCGTGGGTTCATGGCGTACGAGCCCGTCTACCGGGAGATCGTTGCGGGCGCCGTCGATCACGCCAGGACGCTGCCGGGCGTCGACCCCGCACGCGTGGGGCTCGCGGGATTCTCCATGGGCGGGCTCGTCACGTTTCTGGTGAGCACGGATCGCGCCGACCTGCGTGCCGTGGCGCTGCTCGCGCCGGCGGCGGGACGCGGGCTTTTGCAGCAGAGCCTGCCGCGAGCGCGGCTCATCAACGCCCCGGTGCTCGCGCTCGTCGAGGCGAGCGACATGCCGGCGATCACCCAGGGCGTGGAGGGAATCGGGCGCGCGCTCGCTGAAGCCGGCCGCGACGTCCGCGTGGTGCGCTACGATCGCGGCGGCGGGCACGAGCTGTTCTATGATCTCGGCTACTGGTGGGACGACCTGCGCAGCTTTCTTCGCCGGCGTCTCGGACTCGAGGGAGCGCAATGAGCGTCGCGTTCGGTGTCTTCGACCACCTCGATCGCGGCCCGGGGCCGCTCCACGAGCTCTACGAGAGCCGGCTCAAGCTCGTGGAGGCCTACGACGCGGCGGGGTTCCGCGGCTATCACGTGGCCGAGCACCACGCGACCCCGCTCGGGATGGCGCCGTCGCCGGGGATCTACCTCGCGGCGGTGGCCCAGCGCACGCGACGGCTGCGGTTCGGTCCGCTCGTCTACATCGTGCCGCTCTATCCGCCGCTCCGGCTCATCGAAGAGATCTGCATGCTGGACCAGATGTCGAACGGCCGCTTCGAGCTGGGCGTGGGCCGTGGGATCTCGCCGTACGAGCTGGCCTACAGCAACGTGAGCTTCCTGGAGGCCGCCGACATCCATGAAGAATCGCTGCAGGTCATCGTGGCGGGGCTCACGTCGAAGACGCTGACCCATCGCGGCCGTTACTTCCAGTTTCGCGGCGTCCCGATGGAGCTCGAGCCCGTGCAGCGCCCGCACCCGCCGTTGTGGCAGGGCGTCACGAGCGCCGAGAGCGCGGCGGCGGCGGCACGGCGCGGCGCCAACGTCGTGGGCCACGGGCCGATCGCCGGCATGCGGCCGATCGCGGACGCGTACCTGAGCGTGACCGGCGGGACGCTCGACAACGACCGCGGCCTCGTCGGCTGCGGCCGGCACATCTTCGTCGCCGATACCGACGCGGAGGCGATGAAGATCGCGGCGCCGGCGTACCAGGCCTGGTACGACAGCCTCGTCTCGCTGTGGCGGAAGTTCCGCTCGATCCCGTATCACTTCGCGGAGTCGCTGGAGCTCGCGCTCGCGCGGGATGCGGCCATCGTCGGCTCGCCCGCGACCGTGCGCGCGGAGATCGAGCGCCACGTCGCCGAGAGCCGCTGCAACTACTTCGTCACGCGCTTCGCCTACGGTACGCTCACCTACGAGCAGTCGGCGCGGTCGCTGGCGCTGTTCGCGAACGAAGTCATGCCAAAGCTCAAATAGGAGATCGGGCCATGGGTTACACGCTGGAGCAGTTCGCCAAGGAGTGCCGCGACGCGCTGAAGGCCGAGCCGGGGCCGAACGGCCGCAAGAAGGTGTGCGACATCCTCCAGACGGTCCTGAAGGACAGCGCGTTCGTGGCGCGGCACGTCGGCGACGACGTCCCCGAGCGCAAGATCCTTTACGAAGACGCGGAGCTTGGCTTCTGCATCCTCGCGCACAACTACCAGGGCGCGAAGACGTCCAACCCGCACGATCACGCGCACACGTGGGCGATCTACGGGCAGGCGACGGGCGAGACCGAGATGAGCGACTGGGACAAGCTGGAGCCGGCGACGCCCGACAAGCCGGGGAAGGTGAAGCTGCGCCGGGTCTACACGCTCACGCCCGGCGTCGCGCACGTCTACAACGAGGGCGACCTCCACTCGCCGCGCCGCGAGGGCTCGACGAAGCTGATCCGCATCGAAGGCACCAACATGGACAAGGTGAAGCGGCTCAGCTACGAGAAGGCTTAGCGCGTTTCCGGCGGCGGCTCAGAATCTGAAGGGTGCGGGAATGAGCCGCCGCCGCACCGGATCGACCGCCAGACCAAGCTGTTCCAGAACGGTGACGCCGAGCAGCACGCTGTCACCGAGCCTCCCGAACACCACGCGGCTGGGCGCGGACTCGCCGTTGATCGTCACCATCGCGTTGCCGACGCGGCGCGTGGTCATTCGCCCGTCGGCCATCTCGAAATTCGCGGTCCCGGACGGCTCGATCCCGAGCTTCTCCAGGAGTCGCGCCGGCAGGATCGTCAGCGTGGCTCCCGTGTCCGCGAGCGCTCGGATCGGTTTCGATTTCGCTCCCGTCGACGGGTTCGCGATGCCGATCCGGACGTACACGTCGCCCATGGCCCGATCGAATCACGCGCGGCGGTGGCGGTCAATGCGGCGTTCCGGATACAGCGGTTGACCCGATGAGGCTCTGGAGCCTGCATCCGAAGTATCTCGATGCCCGCGGCCTCGTCGCGCTGTGGCGCGAAGCGCTGTTGGCGCGCGCGGTACTTCGTGGCGAGACGACCGGCTATCGCCATCACCCGCAGCTGCGCCGGTTCCAGGACCATGCTTCACCGCGCTCCGCGATCAACGCGTATCTGGCATCGGTCCTGGAAGAAGCGGCGGCGCGTGGCTATGCGTTCGACCGCCGCAAGGTCGGTCCCGTGCGCATGCCGGTGCGGATCTCCGGAACGGCCGGGCAGCTACGCTACGAGTGGCGGCACCTCATGAAGAAGCTCCGGGCGCGCAGTCCCGCGCATCACCGTCGGTGGAGGAGCGTGGCCAGCCCGGAGCCTCATCCACTGTTCCGCATCGGCCCGGGCGGCGTCGCGCCCTGGGAGCGCAGACCTACGCGGAGAGCCTGAGCGCTGCCTTCAGCACTTTGCCCGTCGGGCCCTTCGGCAGCTCGGGCACCAGCGTGATCGCGCGCGGGCACTTGTAGCCGGCCACGCGCGTCTTGCACCAGGCGACGAGGTCCTCCGCGCTCGCATGCGCGCCTGGACGCAGCGCCACGAACGCCGCAACCTCCTCGCCGAGGTCGGGGTGGGGAACGCCGATGACCGCCGCTTCCGCCACCTCGGGATGCGCGGCGAGCGCCGCCTCGACTTCCGGCGGATAGACCGAATAGCCGCCGCGCAGGATCAGCTCCTTCTTGCGGCCGACGATGCTGACGAAGCCCTCGTCGGAGATGCGCGCGAGGTCGCCGGTGCGGAACCAGCCGTCGGCGAGCGCGACCGCCGTTTCGTCCGGCTGCTCGAGGTAACCGTCCATCGCGGCGTCGCTCCGGATCAGCAGCTCGCCGATCTCGCCCGTCGCCACGTCCTTGCCGTCGTCGTCCACCGTGCGCAGCTCCACGCCGGGCACCGCGCGGCCGATCGCATCCGGGAGATCGCGCGGCTCGGCCGCCTGGTAGGAGATCGGACGGAACAGCTCGGTCATCCCGTAGCCGCGGAAGATCCGCACCCCGCTGCGCGCGCGCCACGCTTCCGCGAGTGGCCACGGGCAGGGGGCGGCGCCCGAGAGGGCCATGCGCACCGAAGCGAACGCGTCTCGCGACCAACCCGGCGTGTCGAGCAGGCGCTGGAACATCGTCGCGACGCCGGGGAAGACCGTGACCGCGTGCTCGCGCACGGCGCCGAGGACCGCCTCCGGCGTGAAACGCTCCAGCACGACGACGGTCGCGGCGGCGAGCAAGGGCGCGAGCAGCGCGCCGTTGACGCCGTACGAGTGCGAGAGCGGCAGCACCGCGAGCACGCGATCGTCGGGCGTGAGCGTCATGACGGGACCGCGCCACGACTCGTTGCCCGCCAGCAGCGCGGCCTGCGAGAGCACCGCGCCCTTCGGCCGTCCGGTGCTGCCGGAGGTGTAGAGCACCAGCGCCGGCGCGTTGGTGGCGGCCGCGTCCACGTCCGCCTCCCCGTCGGGCGCCGCGTCGAGGACGGCGCGCGGGGCGAAGTCGGCGAGGATGCGCTCGCGCTCCTCGGCGGTGAGCTGCGGGTTGAGCGGCGTCACCGTGAGGCCGAGCTTCAGCGCGCCGTAGAGCGCAACCGCGAACCCGGCGCCGTTCGGCAGCGCGAGCGCCACGCGGTCGCCCGTGCGGAGTCCGTCGCCCGCGAGGCGACGCGCGACGCCGCCGGCACGGCGGTCGAGATCGCGGTAGGTGAGGCGGCGGGCGCCGTCGATCAGCGCCACCCGCTCCGGCGCGCGCCGCGCGGCGGCGTCGAGGCGGGCGGCGAAGCTGCCGGTCACTACAGCCCGAAGGCCTTCGGGTCGACGCGCTTCCACACGTCCGGCGGCACGCGGTGCCGCGGCGTGTAGCCGGCGAGCGACGGCTTCGCGGTCGCGTCCACGCCCCACTTCGCCGACGGCCCGTCGGGCGGCGACGACGGGTCGAGGTCCGAGCCGCGCGCGTTCGAGATCACCGTGATGTCGCGGTCGGGCTGGCAGCGGGTGGCGATGGCCCACGTCATCTGCCGGTCGTCGAACACGTCGACGTCCTCGTCCACGACCACGATGCGCTTCATGTAGAGGTCGGCGCCGAGGGCCGCGAGGATCGCGTTCTTCGCCTGGCCGAGGATGCGCTGCTCGATCGAGATGTAGCAGGTGAACGGCGCCGGCACGCGCACGGCCTTGACCGACGGCACCATCGCGCGCACCGCGCGGTAGAGGTTCGCCTCCATCGGGATGGTGGACAGCAGCATGTGGTCGAGGTGCGCGACCGTGATGTCCTGGAAGAGCGCGCCCGCGCGGTGGGTGATCGCGTTGACCTTGACGACCTCGCGGTCGCGCTGGCCGAGGCTGTAGCCGGTGAACTCGCCGAACGGCCCTTCGGGCGTGCGCGCCTTCGGCAGGATCTCGGCCTCGATCACCAGCTCGGCGTGCGCGGGCACCAGGACGTCGGAGGTCTCGCACTTCACCAGCTCGAGCGCCTCGCCGAAGAGGCCGCCCATGATCGCGCGCTCGTCCTCGTCGATGGAGCCGATGGCGAGGCAGCCGAGCGCGATGGCCGGATGACAGCCGATCGCGAACGCGACCGGCAGCGACTCGCCGCGCGCCTCCGCGAGGCGCTGGTACTCCCAGAGGTGCTTGCCGAGCGTCAGGTGGATCGACGTGCGGTCGCGGCCCTGGATCATCAGCCGGTTGTAGGCGCAGTTCCACATGTCCTTCGTCGGGTCCTTGGCGAAGGAGATGGCGGAGGTGAGGTAGGCGCCGGCGTCGCCCTCGTGGTGGAGGATCTGCGGCAGGGCGTAGAGGTCGACCTGGTCGCCCTTCACGATGACTTCCTTGACCGGCCCCGTCGCCACGACGCGCGGCGGGATCGGCTTCTCCATCGCCTCGCGGTACTTCTGCAGCATCCCGTCGGGCCGCGCGCCGATCGACGCGGCCAGGCGCGCGCGGCTGGCGTGCAGGTTCGTGATCACCGGGAACTTCGTGCCCTTCACGTTCTCGAAGATCAGGATCGGCCGCCGCTTGAGCTCGCGCTCGAGCTTCACCACCAGCGCGGTGATCTCGTACGCCGGGTCGACTTCCTTCTTCACCACCTGCACGTCGTCCGGCTTGGCGCGCTTGACGGCGTCGATGAACGAGCGGAGGTCCTGGCCCATGGCGTCCTTTCCTACTTGACGCCGTAGAGACGGCGGCCGTTGTCGTTCAGGATCTTCTGCTTCTGGACGTCGGTGAGATCGCCGCGGTCGCGGATCTCGTCGATCGAGTGCGGAAAGCTGTGGTCCCAGTGCGGGTAGTCCGACGCCCACACGATCTGGTCGTTGCCGATGAGCTTCATCGCCTGCGGCATCATCCACTCGTCCGCTTCGCAGGAGAAGTAGATCCGGCCCGAGCGGATGTACTCGCTCGGCTTCCTCTTGCACTCGGGCGCTTCCGCGTGGCGCTTGGCGTACTCGTCGTCCATGCGCTCGGTCCAGTACGGCGCCCAGCCGCACCCGGCCTCGAGGAACGCGACCGTGAGCTTCGGGAAGCGCTCGAAGACGCCGGAGAACACCGTGGACGTGAGCTGGCGCATCTGCCCGAACGCGTGCGAGCACGTGTGGGTCTCGATGAAGCTCGGGAAGCCGTCCACGCCCGCGCCGCCGAGGTGCGAGCCCGAGGCGTGGATGCCGAGCATCACGCCGAGGCTCTGCGCCTCCGCGTACACCGGATCGAACCGGCGGTCGCCGAGCAGGTGGCCGCCGTCGGCCGAGAGCATGCCGCCGACGCACCCGTGCTGCTTCACGGCGGCACGAAGCTCCTTCGCCGCCTCCTCGGGGTCGAGGATCGGCAGCAGCGCCACCGCGTGCAGCCGCGGGCTCTGCTTGATGAACTCCTCGCCGAGCATGCGGTTGTACGCGCGGCACACCTGCACCTGCCACACGCGGTCGCGGATGAAGCTCATGAAGAGGCCGAGCGTCGGGTAGAGCACGGTGTGCTCGACGCCGCCGCGGTCCATCGCGGCGAGCCACGTGGGCGCATCCCCGCCGCGCTCGCCGAGGGTGCCGAGCATGCGCCGGTCCCAGCCGTCGGCGGGATAGAGGCCGCCGTACGTGACGGCGCGGGCGCGGTACGGATCGTCGAGGTACTTCGCGACCTGGTCCTGGGTCTCGGTGATGTGCCCGTCGGCGTCGAAAATAGCCATGGCTCGTCTCCTCTTCACGGCGCGCGCCGCCGTCGACGTCGGGCGGGATTCTCTCACGCCGGGGCCGAGATTCGAATCCGGCGGCTTCGACCCGCGGCCCGTCCGCCGTGCGGAGCCCGAGGGACATGATCGCGGGAGTGGACTTCCTCGAAGCCGTGAACGGGGCCGACGTTCCGGCGCGCCGCGCGGAATGCGATCGCGCGAGATAGGCGTTGGGTAAAGGCCGGCGCCCGGAAAGCCGACCACGATAGCGTCGGACGGAGTTATAGTTCGGCGCAGTGAGGAGCGTGCCATGGCTGATCCTCCCGACGAACAACGCAGTTGCGCAGACCGCGAGTTCGCATGCGCTCGCTCGCGGCTGCTCACCGCGAGCGTTGGACGGACAGGGGCTACGGGAGGAGCTCGAGGTGCTGACGCAGCCAGTCGGCGAGTTGGCCTCTCGGTCAACGCGCCCGGCCGCCAGATCCCGCATGACGCGCTCCTGCTCGTCAGGGCCGGCGTCAGCGTGGGATAGAGATCGCCCCCAGCCGGCGTCATCTTGGGCTGAGCGCCGATTCCAGCGCGCCGAGATCACGAATTCCCGCGGCACCCCCGGTCGTTTCGCGAAGCCGCCGGTGAAGCTCGACGACTTCCGCCAGGGCGAGGTCACGCATCAGGCGACGCGCCGGTCTGGCGTTATGCCGATTGACTGCCGAGTGTCCGACGCCTACTGACCGTCGCCGAGTCGCGACGACCGAGACCGGGTGCGGTACCTCCAACGAGAATCGCGAATTGAACGGTCGTGACCAACGGGGGAGTCATGGTAACCCAACTGGACCGCGAGTTCGCGAAGCTTCGCCGGGGCGATCACCTCTGCCCGGTTCATGACGACCTGGAGAGACAGACCTCCAGCGCGGTGGCGTTCATCACGACCGGGTTGCGGAGCGGCGAGCGCTGCCTCTATGTCGCCAACGATTCGCCGTTCGAGGACCTCGTCCGGCGATTTGCCGCCGTGGGCGTGACTGTTGCCGAGGAAACAGAGAAAGGCTCGCTCAAGATCCTGACCGACCGCGATGTCTACCTGCGAGAGGGACACTTCGACGTTCGCAGGATGCTCGACTATCTGGCGGAGTGCGAGTCAGCGGCGGTGGCCGACGGCTACACCGGCTTACGGTTCCAGGGGGAGATGACCTGGGCGCTCGACGCGAACGTGGAGGGCGATCGGCTCATCGAATATGAGGCGAGGCTCAACGAGTTCCTGGCCAATCACCGGGCGGTGATCGCATGCCACTACTTGCGGTCGCGGTTCGATGCCGCGCTCATCCATGACCTGCTCGTCACTCACCCCTTGGTGGCCATCGCCGATCTCGTCTGTCCCAATCCCTACTACGAACCGCCGGAGCTCATTCTCCGACCCGAACCGATGGCGGTCTCGGAATTCAAACGGAAGCGGCTCGATTGGTGGATTGAGCGCCTGCGCGCGGCGATGGCAGGTGAGTTGGAGCGCAGGCAGGCGACGGAAACGGCTCGCGAGCGGGAAGAGCTCGTCCAGTTGTTGCTCGACTCCACGGCCGAGGCCATTTACGGCATTGACCTCCACGGCAACTGCATGCTGGCGAACCCGACGTGCGCCCGGCTCCTCGGCTATGCCGACGCCGAGCAACTGAAGGGGCGAAACATGCACGCCCTGATGCACCACCACTATCCGGATGGTCGTCCGTACCCGGAGGAAGAATGCCCGATCGCTCTGACACTCGAGACACGGCAAGGGACTCACGTCAAGGACGAGGTGTTCTGGCGTGCCGACGGAAGCAGGTTCGACGCCGAGTATTTTGCATACCCGATGTGGCGGGGCAAGGAGCTCGTCGGTGCGGTGGTAACTTTCCTCGACACGAGCCACCAAAAGAGACTCGAGGAGCAGTTGCTGCAGGCGCAGAAGATGGAGGCCATCGGGCAATTGGCCGGCGGCGTGGCGCACGACTTCAACAACCTGCTCACCATCATCAGCGGATACAGCGAGCTCCTGCTTCGATCGACACGTCCGGATGACCCCAACCGTGAGAGGCTGGAGGAGATCCGCAAGGCCGCGCAACGGTCGGCATCGTTGACTCGGCAATTGCTGGCTTTCAGCCGAAGGCAGGTTCTGGCCCCCAAGGTGTTGGACCTGAACGGGGTGGTTCGGGACACCGAGAAGATGCTCCGTCGCGTCATCGGCGAGGACGTCCAGTTGACATCCACGCTGCACCCTCAGCTCGGAAGCGTGAAAGCCGATCCGGGACAACTGGAACAAGTTCTTCTGAACCTGGCGGTGAATGCCCGCGACGCCATGCCGCAAGGCGGCAGACTCACCATCGAGACCAACAACGTCGTCCTCGACGAGGACTACGCCAGGGCCCATGGGGACGTGCGGCCCGGTTCGTATGTGATGTTGGCGGTCACGGACACGGGAATCGGCATGACCGAGGAGGTCAAACGTCGTTTGTTCGAGCCGTTCTTCACCACCAAGGAGACCGGAAAGGGTACCGGTCTTGGACTGGCGGTGGTCCACGGCATCGTCAAGCAGAGCGACGGGACGATCGAGGTTTACAGCGAACCGGGCGTGGGAACCTCCTTCAAGATCTACCTCCCACGCGTGGAACAGGCCGCGCCGACCGAGAAGTCCGGGCCCGGCCTCGGTCCCGCCCCGCGCGGGACTGAAACCTTGCTGCTGGTCGAGGACGAGGACGCCGTTCGTGCACTGACCCGCTTCACCTTGCAGCAGTGCGGTTACACTGTTCTGGAAGCGAGTCACGGCGCGGAAGCCATACGGATTGCCACGAACCGCCAGGGGAAGATTCACTTGCTCGTCACGGACGTCGTGATGCCCGGCATGGGAGGGCGGGTTCTCGCGGAGCGATTGCTGGGCCTCCATCCCGAAATGAAAGTCCTTTACCTCTCCGGCTACACCGACGACGCAGTCGTTCGGCACGGCATTCTCCACGAGGAAGTGAACTTTCTGCAGAAGCCGTTTTCTCCGAACGCCCTGGCCTATCGA
>Ga0194121_10007394_pt1 | contig 14330 bp, 12 predicted proteins | sample TA2MahCa50mmetaG_FD_148609 | JGI IMG/M metagenome (GOLD analysis project Ga0194121, IMG submission 148609) | Freshwater microbial communities from Lake Tanganyika, Tanzania - TA2015020 Mahale Deep Cast 50m | ecosystem: Environmental > Aquatic > Freshwater > Lake | place: Tanzania: Lake... | reverse complement strand
TCGCCGCCCTGCAGGGCGGTCAGCACGCCGAACTTGCCGTCCGCGATGTACTGCACGGCCGCGACCCCACAGCGCGTGCCAAGCATCCGGTCGAAGGGCGTGGGACTCCCGCCGCGCTGCAGATGGCCCAGGACGCTGGACCGTGCCTCGACGCCCACCGCCGCGCCGAGCGCCGTGGCGAGCGTTTCGCCGACGCTGCGGGACCCCAGGGTGACGTGGCCGAACTGGTCGGCCTGCTGCACCGCCGCCTCGGCGGTTTGGAGACCTTCGATCTCGGCGCCTTCGGACACGACGATCATGCTGTAGTCAAGCCCGCGCGTCCGGCGACCCTGGACGTGCGCAATGATGTCCGACAGCTTGCCCGGTCGTTCGGGCACCATGATAAAGTCCGCACCGCCGGCGATCCCGCCGGTAGCGGCCAGCCAGCCGGCCTCGCGTCCCATCGCCTCGACCACGGTGATGCGGTGATGGGAGGTGGTGGTCGTACGCAGCCGAGCGAGCGCGTCGACCACGACCCCGACGGCTGTGTCGAAGCCGATGCAGGTATCCGTTTCCGGCACGTCATTGTCGATCGTCTTGGGAATGCCGACCACCGCGTGGCCATCGCGCGTCAGGGCCGCCGCGACCGAGAGCGTGTCATCGCCCCCGATGGCGACCAGCGCGTCGAGTTGCTCATCCGCGAACACGGCGCGGACCTTGGCGTATTCCTCAGGCTTGCGCATCGGGTTGGTGCGCGAGGAGCCGAGCAGCGTGCCGCCGATCGGGAGCGCTTCATCGGTGTTCGCGACGCCCAGCGGCATGGTGCGGCGGCGAAGCACGCCCGCCCAGCCATCTATGAAACCGACGACGGTCCATCCGCGTTTGGTGGCGGCGCGCACGACCGCGCGGATCGCTGCGTTCAGACCAGGACAGTCGCCACCGCCAGTCAAGACGCCGATGCGCATGGAACTACCTCAAGTGCGCGGGCGTGGCGCCCCGACACAGGCAGCATGATAGCCCGCGCCGACTACGACCGCCTAACAGCGCCGGGCGCTGGCCTCAGACCGGCGCGTTCTCTACCATCGGGGTGTGATGGTCGCTGGGCGGCGCGGCGCGGCCCGTGGCGCGTTTGTGGCGTTGCCGCGGTGGCGGACTGACGGTTTGCCCCGGGGTCATGTGGAGCAGCCCGGGGTCGGCGTGACCAACGGGCGAGTTCGACGCTCGCCGAAGGGAACCGGCGTGGACGTGTATGCCGTGCTGCGCGGGCGGCGCAGCGTCAGCGAGCTCGATGGGCGCACGCCATCGCAACCCGTCATTCAGCGGCTGCTGCAGGCCGCCGTCTGGGCGCCCAATCACCACCGCACCGAACCATGGCGATTCGCCGTGATCGCAGGCCCCGCGCGACAGGCGATGGGCGAGGCGGTGGCTCGCAGCCTCGAAACCAGCCTCGACGCGTCGTCCCCCGCGGTGGCAGGCGAGATCAAGTCGTGCCGCGCACGCTTACTGCGCGCGCCCGTGGTCATCGTGGTGGGCCAAGTGGTGAGCGCAGATCCGGTGCTGGCCCTCGAGGATTACGCCGCGTGTTGCTGTGCGACGCAGAACCTCTTGCTGGCGGCGCACGCGGAGGGGCTCGCGGCAAAATGGCGCACCGGCGAGATGGCGGAATACGACGCGGCGAAGACTTTCGTAGGATTGCGACCCGCGGATACGTCTACCTAGGCTATCCGGCGGCGTCCGTGGGACCGGACGATCGGACTCGACCGGCGCCCCCCATTCAGTGGCATGGCATGGACGCGGCTGACGGCGGCACGTAAGCGCGGGCGGACAGACGGGCGGGCCCGCACCGGCGAGGGCCGGCGGGTCCGCGCAACCGAGGACGGTGGGTGTGGCGCACCACGAGGCGGTCTGCGAACTCACGCTGGCGGAGGTGGGCGAGCGCATCAAGCAGGGCGATGTGAGCCCCGTTGAAGTGGCGCGCGCGTGTCTGGACCGTATCCAGCGCCTCAACCACGCGTACAACGCCGCCATCACCGTGCTCGCGGACCAGGCATTGGAGGACGCACGCCGGTCGGAGCGCGAAATCCTGGGCGGCTTGTACCGCGGTCCGCTGCACGGCGTCCCGGTGGGCATCAAGGACCTCGCCGACGTGGCGGGAGCGCCGACCACGGCGGGGTCGCACCTGTTCGACGGACGCACGGCCACCGTCGACGCGGCGGTTGTCCGGCAGTTGCGCGCAGCGGGCGCGTCGATCATGGCCAAACTCAATACCGACGAGTTCGCGTACCACCCCACCGGCGCCACCTCGCAGTTCGGACCCTCGCGCAATCCGTGGGATCCGGCCTACATGACGGGAGGGTCGAGCGGCGGCAGCGGCGCCGCGGTGGCGGCGCGCATGGTGTACGGGGCTTTGGGGAGCGATACCGGCGGTTCTATCCGGCTCCCAGCCTCGGCCTGCGGCGTGGTCGGCATCAAGCCCACGTACGGCCGAGTGAGCTTGGCCGGGATGGTGTTGCTCGCCCCCACGTTCGATACGCCGGGTCCCCTGGCGCGGACGACGCTGGATGCCGCCCTGCTGCTGCAAGGGATGGTGGACCCGGCGTTCGACGCCGCCTTGCGCGAGGCCAATCGGGCCAGCCAGTTCCTCAGTGAGATCGACGCGAGCCCGGCGGGCCTGCGGGTCGGCGTGCCGGCCAACTACTTCTTCGACGGGAATGATGAGGAGATCACAACGCTCACCCGGCGCGCCGTTGACAGCCTGACCAAGCTCGGCGTCGACCTGGTGAATGTGGACCTGCCCACGTTGCCCGCGCTGGCGGAGTCGCAGGTGGGCATCTTGACGTTGGAAGCGCACGCGAACATCATGGCCGCCACCGGCGGCGACCTGACGAAGGTCAACGCGACCCTAAGGGCGCGGCTCGAATTGGGGCTGTCGAACGCCATCAAACCGGGGGAACATCCACAGGTGGCGTTGGGGCGCTTGCGCGCGGTGCGCGACGACGCGCTGGCGGGTTACCGGCGCGCGACCGGCGCGATCGATCTGCTGGTGGCGCCGGCCATGCGGCGGGCGCCGCTGCGGATTGACCGAGCGCTGCAGGACTACCACGCGCTGGCGGACCTGACGCGACCGTTCAACGCTACCCAGCAGCCGGTGGTGTGCGTGCCGTGCGGCCTGACGTCGGCCGGTGTGCCGTTGGGGCTGCAGATCGTGGCGACGAAATACCGCGAGCGCTCAGCCTTGCGGTTGGCGCGGGCGTTCGAGCTTTCGGATGCGGCGCCCAAGAACCTGCGCCCACCGCTACCGTAGCCCCAATCCGTCTAGGCGGAGGCGTCGCGGCGGCGGAACAGCCGAAGACCCTCGACCGCCATCTGCGCGTCAAGGCCTTGCCCCGTCGCACGCCTGCAAGGACCATCTACGTCGGCGTCAACCGCTCGACGCCGGCCGCGGCAGGATCACTTGGCACGACCCGGATCGTGGTTGCGTGGCGGTACGTGACCTGACCAGGTCCGCCGCCGGCGATGGCGCGAACGTAGCGGCGTCGCGTGCAGTCAACATCCACTTGGGCCTCCTCGCGCGCGGCGCTGAGGTAGGCCGCAATCGCGGCGGCCCGCTCCAGGACCTCGGCCGGCGGGTCCTCGCCGGGTTGTCGAAGGACGACATGCGCACCGGGGACGCCCCGCGCGTGCAGCCAGAGATCCTCGCTGGCAGCGTCCCGAAACGCGACCCGGTGGTTCTCCACGGCGGTTCGCCCCCACAGGATCTCGTGCCCCGCCAATCGCCAGCGCACGCGTCCTGGCTGGCTCCCGCGCTTGCGCGCTCCGCCGGACGGCAGGTGGCCCGCCGAGGCCAGCAGGTGCCCTATGGCCACCACCACGGCGGGCGTCTCAGCGCGCGCGAGATCGTCTGCGGCCTGACGCACGAAGGCCAGCTCGAGCCGGGCCTTGGCGAGGATCGCCGGCACGTCGCGGGACGCGGCTTGGCGGTCCCGATAGCGCCCGAAGTAGCGCTGCGCGTTGGCGGCGGCGGAGAGCGTGGGTTCCAGCGCGATGACCTCCCCGGCGTGACGGAATTCGGTCGCGCCGGGCGGGATTGCGTGCGCGTGGGCCAGCAACGTCTCGCCCGCGTGGCGCAGGCGCTCCATCTCCCCAGCGCCATCGAGCGCGAGTTTGAGCGAGGCCACACGCCGCTCAGCGCGGTCGATGGCCGCCGCGATGGCCTGGTCGAGACGAACAGCCTGGGGCGACACCGCCCGCGGCTTGGTTTCCGAGGCGGCGAACAGCTCCAGCGCCTCACTGATGGCCGCCTGCGGACGCGCGTGCGGCAGAAAGGTGATGGCGTAAGGGGCGAACGCCTGCCAGCCAGCGCCGGCAGGCACCAAACACGGCCGCCAGTCGCCGCGCTCGCCGGCGGCGAAGATGCCGCGCACGGCGTCGAGGATGCCATCCCAGTTGCGAACGGCGGCACTCGGGCCGTTCGGATCAGCGCCTGCACGGCAGGCGGCCTCTCGCGCCAGGGTGGGGCTGACACCGCCCACCGATTGCACCAGGCACCGCCAGACCGGCACCGTGGCACTGGCCGCGGCCGCGAGGTCGCCTGCCGGCACCCGGTCCGGCGGCGGGGCTCGCACCGGCGGTGGCGGGGTATACGGCGTGTGCGGGGCGATGCGCCGGCGCCCTTCGCCGGTGACGCGGCGCAGCGCATCGCGGACGTTGGCGCCGCTGTCGAGCAAGATGAGATTCGACTGTCGGCCGACGATCTCCATCACCAGGGTGTTGCGCGCAGGCACGTCGGACTCCGGATCGCGAGACCGGACGTGGAGGAGCAGGACGCGCTCGAGGGGCAGCTGCTCGACGTCTACGAGCCGGCCTCCGCGGAACCACTTGCGCAGAAGGAGAAGAAGGGGACTCGGCGCCTCAACGCCGGCAGGCGGACGGGCGCTGACAAAGTGCGCACGCGGCGATTGGTGGGATGCGCAGAGGAGGAGATGGTGGGTGGCGCGGCCGGCGTAGATTTCGAGCGCCAGGCTGTCTGGGCGGGGCGCGACCACGCGCTGGATGCGCCCGCCGACAACGCGCGCGCGGATCTCATCCCGCACCGCCGCCAGGGTCAAAACGTCGAAGTGCATGCCCGGAGCCGACGTTCGGCGGCGGCCCGAGGAGGGAAAGCCAAAGGATCGAGACGCCCAACCAACAGGGCCGCGGCGGCACAGGCGAACGCGGTCGCGCGCGCGAGCGGTGTGCCGCGGCTCAATTCGATGAACAAGGCGGCGGCGAAGACATCGCCTGCGGCCAGCGGATTGCGTTCACGGGCAGGACGGACGGGAACCTCGGTACGCTCGCCGGCCTGGAAAACGATCAGCGCCTGCGGGCCGCGCGTCAATATGCCCAGGCGCGCCTGGCGCAAGTACGCGATCCCCGCCTCGGCGTCGCCGCGAATGTCTTCCTCGCTCAGGATCACGACGCTCGCGCGCGCCAGGATTGCGCGGCGCGGCCGCCACGGCCGCCACCGCACTTCGCCCGTGGTCTGGCGGGCGCGCACCCAGCCCTGCGCTGTGACGCCCACGAAGGACGGACCGGGAATGGCGCACAGGATCGATGGGCCGAATTCTCCGGCCACCGGCGCAAGGTGCACGACACGCGCCCCGCGGCATGCGGATGCGGCGTCGGCCGGCCGGATGGGCGCCGCGCGTTCAAGCATGCCCTGCCGACGACCGGTGGAAGCATAGAGGTTCTGGAACGTAGTGGTATGGGTCGAGGGGCGGGCATGCCACGTCACGTGGTGATGCTCGGCGGCGAGGACGCTGGCGTCAGCCGCGCGCAGACGGGTGACCGTGGCCACGCGCTCGCCGAGGGCGGCCGCGGCCTTTGCGGCGAAGAAGGCAGTCCCACCGAAAGCCCAGCCGGATGGCGTTAGGTCGCGGGTGACGTGCCCCAGGCACACATAGCTGGCCAATGCGGCGGCCGGGGAAACGTCGCCGGAGTCGGCTGGTTTCCCCACGCACGATGCTGCCAAGTCGTTGCGCGATGTCCGGGCCACGGCTGGCCCCTACGCCACCCGTTCGACGCGATCGAAGCCACGATACGACCGCGGAGCATCCGGGACGATCTTTGGAACCGACCGATCGGTGCGCGCTCTGCGTGGGCGCCTGGCGCGCAGCCTGGCTTCGGAGGAACAGGGGGCGGCAGGCGCCCTTTGCGCGACGCTCATGGGGCGGGTAGCGCGCGCCGCCAGGCGGCTGGTTGATTCGCGGATCGATCGGGTCCCCTTGGGGCCGCCTCCCTGGGCCGGCGCCCGCCAGGGGACCAGCTCTTTGCTCCAGTCAGCGGGCCCGCGCTCGAGGCGCCCAACGCGGATGGGCCGCCCCCGCATCACCGGCACGCGCGAGCTTGCGCGGCTACGCCTTCGGGCTGATGACGACGCGCCGATCTTCGCCCTGGCCGATGCTGTACGTGCGGACGTCGGGATCCTCGGCAAGGGCGAGATGGATCGAGCGACGCTCGCCCGCGGACATGGCGTCGAGGGTGACCGGTTCCTTCGTCTTGCGCACTTCGTCTGCCACGGTGCGCGCAAGCTCGGCCAGGCGCTCGCTCCGTTGACGGCGGTAGCCGCCGACGTCGATGCTCACGCGGCAGGGCCGGCCGAGCTGGCGGCTGACCATCAGGTTGACGACGTAGGCGAAGGCGCGCAGGGTCTCGCCCTGACGTCCGATCAGCCGCCCGAGGTCGCTTTCGCTGACGACGTCGTAGCCCAACGGGTTCTCCTCCACGAGCTCGAACTCGGCGTCAAAGCCCAGGCGGTCCAGCAGGCCTTCGATGATGTCCTCAGCGACATCTTGCAGCTCTTCGCCGGACACGAGGAGTTCGAGTTCGGCCGCCGGCGTGGCTCCGCTGGGCGGAGCCTCCGCGCTTGGGGCCTCGGGAGCCCTGGGCAGGGCAACGAGCGGCGGACGCTCGACCTCGGTGACTTCGAGGTCGTCGTCGGTCTCTTCGTCGGTCGCCTCCATGGGAAGTTCCTCGCCGACGGCCTCGGCGGCCGCTTCGGGATGCTCTTCGGTATAGGGGCGGTCGCGCAAGCTCACGCGGACCCGGGCCTCTTTGGACCCCATGCGGAGCACTCGCGGCACCCGGCTATCGACGATCTTGATATCAACATCGTCGAGGGTCGCGTTCAACTGCAGGAGCGCCCGCTTCACGGCCTCTTCAACCGTTCGGCCCGTCACCTCCACGCTCTGCGAAGTTCCGCCCCCCTGTGCCTGATCAGCCACCGCGTCTCCTTGCTCGCCGCCGCCGCGCGACCGGGCCCGCTGGGGTCCCGGCGTTCCCATCGTCCGCTGCCACTGCCGACGCCTCTGCGACCTTGGCACGGTGCTCCGCTAGGGCATCGCGCGCCAGCGGCCAGGTTGCGGGGATCAGCGCGCCAGTCCCCGTCGTGAAGTACTGCTGCACGATGCCGATGATGCTGGAGAGCACCCAGTAGAGGACCAGCCCCGACTGGAAGGTCCAAGCGAACAGGATAACGAGGATGGGCATGAACTGCATCACCCGGTTCATCGTGGCAGCCTGACCCTCCACGCCCTTTTGGACCATCATGCGCGCCTGGATCCACTGGAAGAAACCCGCCAGCGACGCGAGCAGTGAGAGATAGAAGCCGTCTGTCCCAAAGAGGCCCGTATTGGGGGGAATGCGCGTGAAGCCAGCCCGCTGGGCGGCGCTCTGGCCGCTCTCCGACAGCCACCAGCGCTGGAAGAATGCCGCCGGCGTGGCGGACGTGACCGGCCCATAGGCGTACTGGTCGCGGACCAGTGGGTAAAGGCCATCGCGCAGGCTCGTGAAGAGGGGCTGGTAGCCGCGCGTGGTCCCCTCGGCGACGACGTTCAGAGCCCGCAGGCCCTCCGCCGGCAGCGGCATGGACAGGCCCAACGCGTTGCGGTCGCCTTTGATCGCGCTGATAAGGGCGTCGACGGTGTCGTGCACCTTGATCTCGGCCTGCACGGCTATGGGACGGCCGTTGAGCACGACCTGCGTCAGGAGGGGCAAGGTCCCAAGATCGGAACGCAGCCGGTGCACGGTGATGGAACCGGCGTCCCCGCCGAGGTCCGCCCAGGTGCGCCGGTCGCCGTTCAGGATTTGGCGCAGCTCGGCGACCGAAAGCCGCGTCAGCGTCTGCTCGCGTTGCACGCTCAGCGCCACGGACTGGATGAGCCGGTTCGTGACGGCGCCCGCAGGAATCTGATCGGCCGGTAGCGGCGCTCCGGTGAAGGCGAGATCGAGGCGCCCTTGGGCGAGGTCGCGCATGAGGGCGTCTGGCGGGACGGCGTCGACGTGCACGCGGTAATTCGCGTAGTGGCCGGCGAAGTCCCCCGCGAGGCCGGACTCAAGCGCCGCCGCGCCTTGCGTGGTGGTCACGAAGCGGAGATCGGTCGGCACCGTGGGGGCGCCATCGCCGCCGATGCGGAAGGTGGCGTCCTCGCGCGCGAGGTTGAACCACAGGAACTGCTCGTTGAGCACGCCGCGCCCACTCAGCGTGAGAATGCCGCCGTAGAGCGCCAGCAGCACCGGCAGCTGCACGAACAGCGGGAGACAGCCGGACACGGGATTGGCCCCTCGGGCGCGATAGAGCTTCATCAGCTCGGCGGATTCCGCCTGGCGATCGCCCTTGTATTTCTTCTTGAGTTTGGTAATTTCAGGCTGAAGTAACTGCATCCGCCGCTGGGACCGGATCTGTTGCACCGTGAGCGGGATCAGCAGCACGCGGATGGCTATGGTGAAGAGCACGATGGCGATGGCATAGCTGCCGACGGCGTCGTGGATGAAGGTGAGGGCCGCGCTAAGCGGATCGACGGCGTAGGTTTGCCAGAAGCTCGCGACGCCGGAAAGGAAATCCATGCCGCTTGCGCCTCGTTCTATGGCACGGGGTCAAAGCCCCCCGGGGCGAACGGGTGGCAGCGCAAGAGACGGCGCGCACCCATCCAGCCGCCGCGGAGCAGGCCGTGGCGTTCGATCGCCTCACAGGCGTAATGCGAGCATGAGGGGTAATAGCGGCAGGTGGCGCCGAGCAACGGCGATAGCCAGCGTTGATATTGCCGAATCCACCAGATCGCCAGTGCGCTCACGCTGCGCCCCGGCTGAACTCCGCCAGGCAGCGCGCCATCAGCTGATCGACCGCCGCCGCCACCGCCGCCAGCGAGGCGTCCCGCAGCCGCCGGCGCCCGCTGGCGAGCATGTCCAGCGGCGGATGCAGATTGGCCACGTGCCGGCGAAACGCCTCGCGCAAGAGGCGCCGAGCGCGATTGCGCGCCGGGGCATGGCCATGCGCGGCGGGCACCGCAATGGCCAGCCGGGTCACCGGCGCCTGCCCCGGCGCCGCCCGCAGGCTGAGATAGTCGTTGGACCACGTGCGGCCCGCTTCCCGGACGCGAGCAATGTCGCTCACACGGGTGAGCCGGTGTTGACGCTGCATGTGCCTCACCTTGCGGGGGCGCGCGGCGCGATAGAGTTCGCCCGCGGCGGCTAGACCGTGAGGCGTCTGCGTCCGCGGCGGCGGCGGCGGCGAAGGACCGCGCGCCCGTCGGCCGTAGCCATGCGGATGCGGAACCCGTGCGTGCGTTTGCGTTTTCGCAGTTTCGGCTGGTAGGTGTGCTTCATTGGTAGCGCGAAGCGCGGCCCCCGTAGGAGCCGTACGGCAGGTGAGTATAGCAGAGGCCCGCCTCGGCCTTACCGGCTCGCCGCGCACCGGACGAGCTCTACTGCGCGGGCTGAGCGTGCCGCGGAAAGTCGGTGTTGGAGCCGGCCGTCGGCGCTCGTGGCGCGCGAGCGCGCTCGCGCCGAATCGCCACGGCGCGACCTAGACGCGGGGCACGCGCGCGGCTGGTCCGGCACGGACCGATGTGCTAGGGTCACGGGCCAGCCTGCAGCGAGCCGACGGTCACCCGGCGCATGCTTATCTACCAGTGGTCCGCGATCCCCCGGCAGGACTGCTGGTCGTCCGCTCGAAGGCTCATCCATACCTTCGTGCAGGTGTCGGGCGTGGCGCTGGATTGGCCGTCAGGTACGGTCATGGTGACCGGCCGCGAAGCGGTTGCGCGCACGCTGAGCGTGGAATTCGCATTCGACGGCGTGAAAGCCTTTGAAGCCGCGTGGCAACGCCTCCTGGCGCATGAGGCCACCGGCGAGCTCTGGGCACGCCTGCAGCCGTTGCTGGAGGCTGACTCCGTTCGGCGCAGCGTGTACGACGTGCAATACAGTCGCGCCGGACGCCTTGAGACCTAGCGCCAACCCGCCATCCGGCCATGATCGCTGAGGACCTCCCGCGTCTGGGCCTCGGCGTGATCGGCGCGGGGAGCATCGCGCGGCAGGCGCACGTTCCCAGCTATCAGGCCTTGCCCGGGATCGACCTGGTGGCGGTTGCGGATTCCGTCCCGGGACGGGCGGAGAAGTTCGCCGCCGAATTTGGGTTTGCGCATTCCACCACTGACTTCCGGGAACTCGTGCGGCGCGACGATGTCGACCTCGTCAGCGTCTGCACGCCGCCTGCGTTCCACGCCGAACCCACGATCGCCGCGCTGAACGGCGGCAAGCACGTCCTGTGCGAGAAGCCGATGGCACTCGACCCGGCGGAGGCCGCGGGGATGGTGCAGGCGGCCCGCGGCGCGGGGCGCGTGCTGGCCATCGACTTTCAGATGCGCTTCGAATGGGCCACCCAGGTAAGCCGCCAACTGGTGTGCTCGGGCGAACTCGGCGCGCCGCACTATGTGCGCACGTGGTATCTGCGGCGCTGCGGCGTCCCCACCTGGGGCGCGTTCACTTCGAAGGCGCTGAACGGCGGCGGCGCGCTGATCGATATCGGCGTGCACGCCCTGGATCAGGCGCTCTTCGTGCTCGGCCATCCGCAGCCGCTCAGCGTCTGGGGATCGGTGGCCCGCCCGTTCGGGAATCAGCCGGGCCTGACCAACACGTGGGGCCCGTGGGACCACGCGGCGTATGACGTGGACGACTTCGCCCTGGCCGCGATTCGCTTCGCGGGCGACCTGGTGCTCACGCTGGAGGCAAGCTGGGCGCTGCGCCAGGCCGAGCGCAGCACCCGGCAGGTGTTCGTATCGGCCACGGCGGGCGGGATCGAACTGTACCCGCTGCGGGTGTTCCGTGACCGGCAGGGCCGGCATTCCGTCGAGACCATCGAACCGCCTGCCGAACTCCCGAAGGCGCACGCGCTGGCGGTGGCGGACTTCGTACGGGCCGTCCGCACGGGCCTGCCGCCCACGACGCCGGGTGAACACGGCGCGCTGGTCGCCCGCATCGTGCACGCGATCTACCGATCGGCCGAAGCACGCGCTGAGATTCCCTTGTAGGGCAGCCCTCCGCACCCAGCGCGTTCCCCCTCCGCGGGGGTCAGCCGGAGGGAGGATGGGCACGGCCGCCGTGCCCAAACGGACAGCGACCGCATCGCCCTACCAATACATGTACTTGAACCAGCTCCAGACGTAGCGGACGGCGACGCGGCGCAGGGAGATGTGGGACTTCGTACGGCGGCTGGCGTACTCGTGGGTGGGTACCTCGACGATGCGCCAGCCGCGCCGCAGGAACTTGATGATCATCTCCTGCTCGGTGGTGGTGATGTCTTCCTCGAGCCGGATCTGGCGGGCAGCGGCCAGGCGCACGGCGCGAAACCCGCTCTGGGAGTCGGTCAGCCGGACGCCGAAACGGTAGTTGATGCCGAGGGTGATGAGATCCTGCCCCACCATGCGAATGAACTTGTCCATATCCCCGTGCAGTTCGTCGCTGCCGCCGCGCATGCGCGAGCCGTTGGCGTAGTCGGCCTCTCCGCGGGCAACCGGCGCGACGAGGCGGGGGATGTCGTTCGGGTCGAACGACAGGTCGGCGTCGATGAACACGAGGATGTCGCCCGTCGCGCGCCGGATGGCCTCCCGCACGGCGCACCCTTTGCCCCGCCCTTCGTCTAGATAGACAGGCACGCCCAACGAGGCCGCGATCGCGCGGGTGCGGTCGGTGGAATGCCCATCGACCACGAATATTTCATCACCGTGCGATCGCGTCGTGGTGAGGAGTTCGGCGATCGTCGACTCCTCGTTCTTGGCGGGAACGCAGATCGAGACTCGCTGGCCCAGGCCTGTCACGCGGTACTGACCTTCCCCTCAAACGATGGCGCGCGATGGAGCGCTGACGGTCCGGCGCCCGGCCCGAACCACTCCCCGGTCCGAACCACTCGATAGTACGCTGCGGACAACCGTCGCCGGCGGCCAGGGCAAGGACCGCCGCGCCTGCCAGCCGCGATCGTTCGCCGGGCGCGCCACGCCCTGGGATGCCACAATCACGTGCGCCCATGAAGTCGCCAAAGCTCGCCCGCGCCGTGGCGGACCTTGCCGCCGGCCGCCTCGTGATCGTGGTCGACGACCTCGACCGCGAGAACGAAGGCGACCTCGTGATCGCCGCGGAGCGGGTGACCCCCGAGGCGATCAACTTCATGGCTCGCGAGGGCCGCGGACTGATCTGCGTGGCCATGACCGGCGAGCGCTTGGACGAGCTGGGGCTGCCGTTGCAGGTCGCGCCCGGCACCAACACGGCGCTGCTGGGTACCGCCTTCACGGTGTCGGTCGACGCCATCGGCGGCGCCACCACCGGCATCTCCGCGTTCGACCGCGCCCGCACGGTGCGGGCGCTGGTGGACCCGCACACCAAGCCCTCCGACCTGGCGCGCCCCGGCCACGTGTTCCCGCTGCGGGCCCACCCCAACGGGGTGCTGGGGCGGCGGGGCCAGACGGAGGCTGGCGTGGACCTTGCGCAGCTCGCGGGCCTGCGACCCGCTGCCGTAATATGCGAGATCATGGCGCCCGACGGCCGCATGGCCAAGGGGACTGAGCTGGAAGCGTTTGCCGCGCTCCATGACCTGGCGATGACCAGCGTCGAAGAGCTGGCCGTGTATCGGCGCACCCTGCGCCCGGCCAATCCGCCGCCCGCGCCAGCGAGCCGCCCATGACCGCGGGCGGGCATCCCGGCGACCCCTTTGGCATACCCGGCCGCTGGTACAAGGGCAACCTCCACACCCATTCGACGAACTCGGACGGCGCCAAGTCGCCGGCTGACGCCGTGGCCTGGTATCAGGACCAGGGCTACGATTTCCTGGCGTTGACCGATCACCGCGTGCTGACGGATACCAGCGGCTTCCGCCGCGCGGACTTCCTCACAATTCCTGGAATGGAACTGCACGGTCCGGACCCGACGACCGGCGAGAACTACCACATCGTGGGCCTGGGCATCACGAGTTTCGAGCGCTCCAACGACGCCTGGCTGCGCGAGGAGGCCATCGCGCGGGTGAACGGCGACGGCGGCATCGCGTTCATGGGCCACCCGTACTGGCTGGGCCAGACGGCGGCGCATCTCCAAGGGCTCACGGGATTCGTAGGCCTGGAGGTCTTCAATTCCGTCTGCGACGTGCACCGAGCCAAGGGCTTTTCCAATGAGACCTGGGACGCGTACCTGCTCGAGCAGGGCCTCACCTGGGGCCTGGCGACGGATGATTCACACTGGAAATATGCTGAGGAGGGGCGCGGCTGGGTGATGGTGCGCGCGTCGGATCTGAGCGTGGTCGGCGTGCTGGCAGCCCTGCGGAAAGGGCACTTCTATTCGACCATGGGTCCTGCCTTCGAGGACGTGCGCTTCGATGGCAGTCAGGTGATCGTGCGCTGCGCGCCGGTGCGGCGCATCAGCGTGATGGCCGCCCGGGCCAAGGGCGCAAATGCGCGGGCGCCCGCCGGGGGGGCGCTGACGGAGCTCGTGCACCCGCTCAAAGGCGTCGAGCGCTACGTGCGGATCGAGATCGAGGACCACCAGGGCCGCGTGGCGTGGACCAACCCGCGAGCGCTGTGAGGCGCGGGCCATGCACGGGGACGGCGCACACCTCGGGGACCCGTTCAAGGTTGATGGAGCGTGGTATCGGGGCAACCTGCACATGCATTCCACGGCGTCTGACGGCGCTTGGCCGGTCGAGCGCGCCGTGGGCTGGTATCGGGAGCGTGGGTACCACTTCATCGCCCTGACCGACCATCGGGTCGTGACCGACACCGCGCGGTTCCGCACGCCGGAGTTCGTCACCCTGGCGGGGATCGAGATGGACGGATTCGACCCGGCACTGGACAGCCGCTACTACTTGTTGGGCGTGGGCATGCGGCGGATGCAGGCCTCCTCGACGGAGTGGTCGCGTGAGGAGGCCGGCCAGCGCGTCCGCGACGACGGCGGTGTGGTCATCGTGCCGCACCCGTACTGGATCGGCTGGAACGCCCGACACCTGGCGGGCATGGCTGGATTCGTCGGTTTGGAAGTGTTCAATTCAGTGTGCG
>Ga0194121_10007392_pt1 | contig 14330 bp, 11 predicted proteins | sample TA2MahCa50mmetaG_FD_148609 | JGI IMG/M metagenome (GOLD analysis project Ga0194121, IMG submission 148609) | Freshwater microbial communities from Lake Tanganyika, Tanzania - TA2015020 Mahale Deep Cast 50m | ecosystem: Environmental > Aquatic > Freshwater > Lake | place: Tanzania: Lake... | reverse complement strand
TGGAGCTGGCGGCGTTGGAGCAGCGGCGGGAGAAGACCCGCGCCCTCAAGCAGGCCATGATGCAGGAACTCCTCACCGGCAAAACGCGCCTTATATGAAACCGATTCCCGTTTTGAATCCGAAGGCGGCTGCGACCCATGCCGGGGTCGTGTCCATTTCGTCTGGATACCGGGGGTATCGCGTCGCTCAACCCCCGGCTAATGGCTGGCATCCCACCGGGATGATCGTTCCCGTCGCCACATTGCGTTCGCCCCGACTCGCTGAGATGGCCGTTCCCGAACCCGGAGGGTTCTCAGCCATTAGCCGGTGGTCGAGCGAGGAACGAGCGACACCACCGGACACCGGTCGAAATCAATCCCGCATCCCGGAGGGATGCCAGCCTCACCCGCGCTTTGGAACAATGTTCTCAACGCCAACATAATCGGATGTCCTCGACCTACCTGAGCCTGCATTACCATCTCGTGTTCTCCACCAAGAATCGCGAACCTCTCATCGCGTCCGAATGGCGGGCGCGTCTGCACGACTATCTCGGCGGGACGATTCGCGGGCTGGGCGGTTTTCCCGAAGGCATCGGCGGCGTGGCCGACCACGTTCATCTGTTCGTCGGCTTGAAGGCCACGCATTGCCTGGCGGATGTCATGCGCGAATTGAAAAAGGCAGCCTCGACATGGGTGCGTGATGAAATCGGTTTGCGCGCCTTCGCCTGGCAGGAGGGTTACGCCGCGTTTACCGTCAGCGCGACCTCGCGGGAGGCGGTGCGGCATTACATCGCCAATCAGGAGGAGCATCACCGGGCGAAATCGTTCCGCGAAGAACTGGTGGAGATGCTGAACAAGGCCGGAGTCGAATATGACCCGCAATACTTTGATTGAATCAGTCATGAACGACGAGCCATTGCCCCAATCTGAAATCATCCTCTATCAGACGGAGGACGGGCGGACACGCATCCAGTGTCGCTTTGAGAATGAAACGGTCTGGCTCACGCAGGCACTCATTGCGGAGTTGTTCGAGATCGGCGTGAACACGGTGAATTACCATCTGAAGGCGATCTTTGCCGAGGGAGAGGTGCGCCCGGAGGCAACTATTCGATATTATCGAATAGTTCGAGCCGAGGGCCGCCGGGAGGTGGCGCGGGAAATCGAACACTACAATCTGGACGCCATTCTCGCCGTGGGCTTCCGGGTGCGCAGCCACCGGGGCACGAAGTTCCGGCGGTGGGCCATCGGACGCTTGAACGAGTATCTGGTGAAGGGTTTCACCATGGACGACGAGCGGCTGAAGAATCCGCCGGGCAAGGGCCAGAAGGATTACTTTGACGAGCAACTGGAGCGCATCCGGGACATCCGGTCATCGGAGCGGCGCTTTTACCAGAAGGTGCTGGATATTTACGCGACGAGCGTGGACTACACGCCGAACACGGAGATGTCGCAGCAGTTCTTCGCCACGGTGCAGAACAAGATGCACTGGGCGGCACACGGCCAGACGGCGGCGGAGGTGATCCACGCACGGGTGGATGCGGCGAAGCCCTTCATGGGACTGCTAACGACGCGGCCCGGCGGCATCATCCGCAAGGAGGATGTGTCCATCGCTAAGAACTACCTCGGCGCGGAGAAACTCGGCACGCTGAACCGGATCGTGAACGCCTGCATCGAGTTTGCCGAACTGCGCGCGCTGCAACGCAAGGTGATGCCGATGCGGGACTGGATCGCGAAGCTGGATGAGTTTCTGAAGCTCTCCGAACACGAGCTGCTGGATCACGCGGGCAAAATCACGGCCGAGCAGGCGAAGATGAAGGCGGAGCTGGAATACGACCCCTACCGGAAGCTGCTGGATGCGCAGCCGCGCGCCGTGGATCTGGATTTTGACAAGGCGGTGAAGGACTTGAAGAAGCTGCCGAGCCGGCGCAAACCCAAACCCACGAAGTCATGAGCGGCATCGGCAAACCAGAGCGCGTGACGCAGAACCGGGTGATTGCCCTGTTCCGCGATGAACTCAACTACCGTTTCCTCGGCGACCGCAGCGACCGCGACAACAGCAACATCGAGGAGGAGTTGCTTACGGCCTGGCTGACGAAGTGCAAATACGCGCCGGAACAGATAAGCCGGGCGATTTACCTGCTGCGCACCGAGGCCACCAACCCGAACCGCAGCCTCTACGAGAACAACAAGGCGGTGTATTCGCTGCTCCGCTACGGCGTACCGGTGAAGATCGAGGCGGGCAAGGTCACGGAGACGGTCAATCTCATCAAATGGAAGGAGCCGGAGCAGAACGATTTCGTCATCGTCGAGGAAGTGCTGTTGCGTGGCGACAACGAACGCCGGCCCGACCTTGTGCTTTACGTCAACGGCATCGCCGTGGCGGTGATTGAACTCAAGAACAGCTACGTCTCCATCAGCGACGGCATCCGGCAGTTGCTTTCCAACCAGCAGAAAATGTTTCACGAGTGGTTCTTTGCCACGGTGCAAATTGTGTTCGCCGGGAACGATTCGGAAGGGCTGCGTTTCGGAACCATCGGCACGGAGGAGAAGTATTTCCTGAAATGGAAGGAGGACGAGGCGGACGACACGCGCTTCAAGCTGGACAAATATCTGCTCAAGATGTGCCGCAAGGACCGGCTCATCGAGTTGCTGCACGACTTCGTGCTGTTCGATGGCGGCATCAAGAAGCTGCCGCGCGTGCATCAGTATTTTGGCATCAAGGCGGCCCAGGCACGGGTGAAGAATTACGAGGGCGGCATCATCTGGCACACGCAGGGCAGCGGCAAAAGCATCGTGATGGTGCTGCTGGCAAAGTGGATTCTGGAAAACCTGCCCAACGCCCGTGTGCTCATCCTCACCGACCGCGATGAACTGGACAAACAGATCGAGCGGGTTTTCACGGAAGCGGGCGAGGCGATCTATCGCACCAGCAGCGGGGCGGACCTCATGGCGCACCTGGGCCAGGCCAAGCCGCGCCTGCTCTGCTCGCTCGTTCACAAGTTCGGGCGGAAGGGCGTGGATGATTTCGACGCGTTCCTTGAGGAACTGAAGAAGCAGCCCACGAAGTCGGTGGGTGAACTGTTCGTGTTCGTGGACGAGTGCCATCGCACGCAGAGCGGCAAGCTGCACAAGACGATGAAAGCCATGCTGCCCGGCGCGGTATTCATCGGCTTCACCGGCACGCCGTTGCTCAAGCAGGACAAGCAAACCAGCCTCGAAGTTTTCGGGAGCTACATCCACACCTACAAGTTCGGCGAGGCGGTCGAGGATGAAGTGGTGCTGGATTTGGTCTATGAGGCGCGGGACATCCCGCAGGAATTGGGTTCGCCGCAAAAGGTGGACGCCTGGTTCGAGGCCAAGACCAAGGGTTTGAACGATTGGCAGAAGGCGGCGTTGCGGGAGCAGTGGGGCACGATGCAGAAGGTGCTGAGTTCGCGGTCGCGCATGGAGCGGGTGGTGGAGGACATCGTTTTCGACTTCGGCGTGAAGCCGCGCCTGAGCAGCGAGCGGGGCAACGCGATGCTCGTGGCGTCGAGCATTTACGAGGCGGCCAAGTATTTTGAACTCTTTCAGCGGACGAAATTCAAAGGCCGGTGCGCGGTGGTCACGTCCTACAATCCGCAGGCCCAGGATGTGACGTTGGAGGAAACCGGCGCGAACACGGAGACGGAAAAGCAGTTCCTTTTCAATCTCTACACGGCGCTGCTCAAGGATGTGCAGCCCAAGCCCGGCAAGACCAAGACCGAAACCTACGAGGACGAGGTCAAACGGCAGTTCATCAAAGAACCAGCCAACATGCGGCTGCTCATCGTGGTGGACAAGCTGCTCACCGGCTTCGACGCGCCGCCCTGCACGTATCTCTACATTGACAAGTCCATGCAGGACCACGGCCTGTTCCAGGCGATCTGCCGCACGAACCGACTGGATGGCGAAGACAAGACCTTCGGCTACATCGTGGACTACAAAGACCTGTTTAAGAAGGTGCAGGGCGCGATGGCAGTCTATACCTCGGAACTCGACGACAGCGATGGCGGGGCCAGTCCGGAGGTGCTCTTGCAAGACAGGCTCAAGAAGGGGAAGGAACGTCTGGACAGCGCGCTGGAAGCGGTGGCGTTGCTCTGCGAGCCGATTCAGCCACCAAAGGGCGAACTGGAGCACATCCACTATTTTTGCGGCAACACGGAGCTGCCCGACGACCTCAAGGAACACGAGGCGCAGCGCGTGGCGCTCTACAAATCCGTCGCCGCGTTGGTGCGGGCCTATGCGAACATCGCGGACGATCTGCCGCAGGCGGGCTACACCGAGGCGCAGATTGTCAGCCTCAAGGGAGAAATTGAGCGGAGCCTCAAGTTGCGGGAAATCATCCGCCAGGCCAGCGGCGAGACGATTGACCTCAAGGCTTACGAGGCGGACATGCGGCACTTGATTGACACTTACATCGAGGCTGACCCGGCAAAGCCGATTTCCGACTTCGGCGAGATTGGCCTGCTCGACTTGATCGTGAAAAGCGGCATTGCGGAAGCCATCGGCGCTTTGCCCAAGGGCGTGCAAGGCAATCCGCGGGCGGTCGCCGAGACGATTGCCAACAACGTCCGCAGCAAGATCATCAAGGAACACCTGAACGACCCGGCGTTCTACGACAAGATGTCGGCGTTGCTGAACGAAATCCTCGCTGACCTGAAGGCGCAGCGGATTGACTACGAGGAGTTCCTGAAACGCATCGCTGAACTGGCGAAGAAAGTGCAGACCAGTCAAGCAGCCGACACGCCGGAGAAGTTGAACACGCCCGGCAAACGGGCGCTCTACAACAACCTCATGCAACAGCGCGGCGACGTGAGCGATGACAAGTTGGGCGAAGGCGTTCACCAATATGGGACGGAAGCCGCCACCCGGGCGCTGGAACTCGCGCTCCAGGTTGACGAGACGGTGCGCCGGGTCCGCCCCAATGCCTTTCGCGGCAATCAGGCCAAAGAGAATGTCATCAAAGCGGCGCTGCTCCCTTTGCTGGGCAACGACGCGGCGGAGGTGGAGCGCATTTTCCACATCATCAAGGCGCACTTGGAATACTGATGCAGACGCAGGTTCAACTCGGCGACCTCGCCGTGGACGTGATTCGGAAGGACATCAAGAATGTCCACCTGAGCGTGCATCCGCCGACAGGCCGGGTGCGCATCGCTGCCCCCGCGCGCATGGGCCTGGACACCATCCGGGTCTTCGCGATTTCCAAGCTGCATTGGATTCGGCAGCAGCAGCGCAAGATGCAGGAGCAGGAACGCGAAACTCCGCGCGAATACCTCGACCGGGAAAGCCATTACGTTTGGGGGCGGCGCTATCTGCTGGCGGTCACGGACAGCGACGAACCGCCAGCCGTCGAGTTGAGCCACAGCCGCATCGTCTTGCGCGTGCGCCCTGGAACGGATCGAAGCAGGCGCGAGGCGTTGATGGAGCAATGGTATCGCGAGCAGGTGAAAAGCGCCGCCCCGGCGTTGGTCGCAAAATGGGAACGGCTGATGGGCGTCAAAGTCCAGCGGGTATTCGTGCAACGCATGAAAACCAAGTGGGGCAGTTGCAACCATCGCGCCGGCACGATCCGGTTGAATACCGACCTCGCCAAGAAGCCGAGGGCGTGCCTCGAATACATCATCGTTCACGAGCTGGCACACCTGCTTGAGCCGACGCACAACGAGCGTTTCCTGGCGTTGATGGACCGCTTCATGCCCCGATGGCATTTCCATCGCGAGACATTGAACCGCCTGCCCGTCAGTCACGAGAGTTGGGCCTATTAAGGGCAGGTGACGAGCAACCGGAGAACAATGATTTCCTGCTGGTCAGCCAGTTCAGCGTCACGGGCAAGCGAAATGACGAACGACGAATTTCGATTGTCGAAGGGACTGGGCTTCGTAGTTCGCACTTCACGCTTCGGACTTTCCGAGGCTCGGTCACGACGGTCGAGACGCCGAGGACCGCCGGGCACAAGGATGCCGGAAACTCAGGGAACTCCAGCCGAGCCAGCACGGCGTTTCTGTTCAAGACACTGATGGGATTGGCCAAGCCGTGGCGGTCGCCCAGGCGTTATTGTCGCCCCATGATCAATGCTTTCACTGTGGGTCGGGCGCTGCGATGATCCCGTCGCGACCATGAACCAGCCCAACATCATCGCCCGCTACCGCATCGAGACCTGCCTGCCGCCGGAGCAGGTTGCTGAGACGATTGCCGGCGAGCAGTCGTCCGGCACGTTCCTTCCCGTGCCCGGAGAAACGGAAGAGTTGAAGGCCCGGGCGCGGGCCAAAGTCACCAACATCACGCTCCTCGACACGGTGGATGCACCGAGCCTGCCGGGCGGGCGCAAGCCGAAGGGCGCGTCCGGCCCGCTCAAGTATCAGCGCGCGGAGATCACGCTCGCGTTCCCGTTAGACAATCTCGGTGCGAACCTGCCCACCCTCGTCGCCACCGTCTGCGGCAATCTTTACGAGTTGAGCGATCACTCCGGCTGCAAGCTGCTCGACCTCGAATTGCCGCCGGCCTTCGGCGCGAAGTATCCGGGGCCGCAGTTCAGCGTTGCGGGCACGCGGAAGCTGGCCGGTGTTCACGACCGGCCCATCATCGGCACGATCGTGAAACCAAGCGTTGGCTTCACCGCGGACCAGACCGCGGATCTCGTGCGCGAACTCGGCGAAGCGGGGATCGATTTCATCAAGGATGACGAGCTTCAGGCCGACGGGCCGCATTGCCCGTTGAAAGAGCGTGTCACCGCTGTGATGAGGGTGATCAACGAACTTGCCGACCGCACCGGCAAGAAGGTGATGTTCGCCTTTAACATCACCGACGATCTCGACGCCATGCTGCGGCATCACGATACCGTGCTGGCTGCGGGCGGCACCTGCGTGATGGTGAGCCTGCACAGCGTCGGCCTGCCCGGGTTGCTCGAATTGCGGCGCCGCTGCGCGCTGCCCATCCACGGCCATCGCAATGGCTGGGGCCTTTACACCCGGCATCCGTTCCTCGGCGTCGAGTATCCCGCCTGGCAGAAGCTCTGGCGACTGGCCGGCGCCGATCACCTCCACGTCAACGGGCTGCAGAACAAATTCTGGGAACCGGACGACTCGGTCGTGCGCAGCATCCAGGCCTGCCGCACGCCGATGTTCCGGCCCGACGACACCGCCATGCCGGTGATCAGCTCGGGCCAATGGGGCGGCCAGGCGCCGGAGACTTATCGGCTCACCGGCACGACGGATCTCATGTATGTCGCGGGCGGCGGCATCATGGCGCATCCCATGGGACCGGCGGCCGGTCTGCGCGGCCTGCAACAGGCGTGGGAAGCGGCGGTGAAGGGAGTGGATTTGAACACCTACGCGGCAACGCATGCGGAGTTGAGGGAGACGATGGACAAGTTTGGGAAACGAAAATGATGTTCGTTGTTTGTGGTTCGTCGTTCGTTGCTCACGAACGGCCGATCTCACCACGAACAACCAACCAAAACCATGAACCACGAACTGCTCCTGGCCTACTACGGCGACGACTTCACCGGGTCCGCCGACGTGATGGAGGCGCTCGCGCGTGCCGGGTTGCACACCGTTTTGTTTTTGCAGCCGCCGACGCCGGAGCAGTTGGCGAAGCATCCGGGGCTGCGCGCCTTTGGCATCGCGGGCGGATCGCGCTCGATTTCGCCGGAGGAAATGGAGCGGGAACTACCGCCCGCCTTCGAGGCGCTGAAGGCGAGCGGCGCCCGGATCGCGCACTACAAGATGTGCTCGACGTTTGACTCGTCTCCACGCGTCGGCTCCATCGGCAAGGCGATTGAACTCGGTCGCCGTGTCTTTGGAGAACGGCCCACGCCCCTGGCAGTCGGCCTGCCCTTGCTGGGGCGCTACGTCGTTTTCGGGAATCTCTTTGCGCGCTCCGGCCTCGACACCGAGCCGAGCCGTCTGGACCGGCATCCCACGATGAGCCGGCACCCGGTCACGCCGATGAACGAGTCGGACATTCGTTTGCTCCTCGGCGCCCAGACGCGCCTGCCGGTGGAGTTGGTCGATGTGCTCAAACTCGAAGCGGCTTTGACCGGTGGCGTAACTATTCAGGTAGCCACACGAGCATTGCCTGGGAGTAGCCTTCCCGCTCAGACTGCTGGGTGTCGTGAGCCACAACCCATCGTGCTCTTCGACACTTTGCGCGAGGCGCACCTGCCGGTGGTCGGACGCGAAATCGAGCGCCTGGCAGACGCGGGACAACTCTTCGTCGTCGGTTCCAGCGCGGTGGAGTATGCGCTGGTCGCGCACTGGTCCCTGCCGTCAGCAACGCCGGGAAGAAATCAGCCCGTCCCCTCATCGCCAGTGACTCCGCACCAACTGGTCTGCGTCTCCGGCAGTTGCTCGCCGGTGACGGATCGGCAGATTGCTCAGGCCGTGGCGGCTGGGTTTTCTGAAATCGCGCTCGACCCGATGCGACTGCTCAAGCCTGAAGCGCCTGAGATCGACCTGGCGGAGGCGCTCGCGATTCTTCGCTCCGGGCGCAGCCTGATCCTCCACACCAGCCGTGGTCCGGCGGATCAACGACTGCACCATTCCCTCGCCGCTACGGACCGGGAGAAGCTGGGCCGCGCCTTGGGCGCAATTCTCGACCGGCTTCTGAAAGCCACCGGCCTGAAGCGCGCCGTGGTCTGTGGCGGCGACACCAGCATGGCCGTGGCGCGCGCGCTCGGGATCGAGGCGCTGGAATTTGCCGCGCCTGCCGCACCCGGTTCACCGCTCTGCCTCGTGCATGCGCCCGGCCGCAGCGCCGACGGCTGCGAGATGGTCTTCAAAGGCGGCCAGAACGGGCGCGACCGGTTCCTCCTCGACGTGTCAGACCTTGCGACCTCAATTCATTCACCCAATCCAACACCATGATTCAAATCGCGCTCCTCGGCGCCGGCGGCAAAATGGGCTGCCGCCTGACCGATCATCTTCAATCTCATCCCGACTACGCGCTGCACTGCGTCGAGACCGGCGAACGCGGCCGCGCCAATCTCGCGGCGCGCGGCATCGCTCCAACGCCACGCGAAGTAATCTTACCCAAAGCGGATGTCGTCATCCTCGCCCTGCCTGACCGTGTCCTTGGCAAAGTGGCGCATGAAATCATTCCCCTGCTCAAGCCCGGCGCGCTCGTCATCACGCTCGACCCGGCCGCCGCGCACGCGGGCGAACTGCCGGCGCGGCCGGACATCAGCTACTTCGTTTCGCATCCCTGCCATCCGAGCGTGTTCGACTGCTTCCAGACCGAGGCCGAGATCAACGACTTCTTCGGCGGCACGCACGCGAGACAGGCCATCGTCTGCGCGCTCATGCAGGGGCCGGAGGAGCATTACGCGCTCGGCGAAAAGATCGCGCGCGATTTTTACGCGCCGGTCACGCGCTCGCATCGCGTCACGGTGGAGCAGATGGCCATCCTCGAACCAACGATGGCCGAGACGTGCGGCGTCGCGATGCTCATCGAGTTGCGCGAGGTGATGGAGGAAGCCATCCGCCGGGGCGTGCCGCGCGAAGCGGCGGAGGACTTCATGTATGGCCACATCAAAGTCGTCCTCGGCATCGTGTTCGGCCACGTCGGATTTCCGTTGAGCGACGGCGCCAAACTCATCGCCGGAGTCGGTCGCGAGAAACTGTTTCAGCCGGATTGGAGAAAACTCTTCGACGCGCAGAGCGTGAAACAACAGGTGGACGCCATTGTGCGGGGTGAGCCGTCTGGCAAAGCGGTGGAGAGCCGATCTTCGACCCTCGCTGCGTCCGATTGCTAACCCCACTCCATTTTACCAATGAACACAAAACCGAAATCATACTCCCGACTGGCTGCACGGTGAGGCGGGCGCGGCAGAGTTCTTCGGATTGAGACTCGAGGTCGGTTGTTTTCATAAGCTGGGAGGTGGTCGGGGGAAGGAAGCCTGCGGGCCGGGTGCGTTCTTCGTCCTAAACCACGACTGCACACGCAGTTGGAATTGGAGGCGAGGGTCGGAATCGAACCGACGCCTAGATTCCGCCTTCAAAATATGCGAGTTTCCTAGTAAATGTGACATTATTGAACAGCGTTGACAGCCCTGGACGTTAGCAGTATGTTAGCAGTCCTATGGCAAGCGTTCATCGCCGTCCGGCTTCAAAATATTGGCACGCTGCTTGGCGTGATGCTCACGGAAACCTCATTCTTCGCTCTTCCAAGCAAACCGAGCGAAGCAAAGCCTTAGCTTTCGCTCTGGAATGCGAACGAGCCGAGAAGCTCGCCGGTGCTGGGAGTCTCACGGAAGCCCAAGCTCGGAAAATCGTCCAAGACATCATGGAACGGGCATCGACGGGAGAGGTCCTTCGCAATCATTCAATCGAGGCGTGGTTCCGCGATTGGCTGGCGGGCAAAGAGGCACGGCGGTCAGCATCCACGGCGGTCCGCTATGGGCAAATCGTCGATGAATTCATCGAATGCTTGGGCGACAAGGCAAAGCGATCACTAACCGCCCTAACTTCGCGAGATGTTCAGGGGTTCATTACCAAGCGGACGAAGGCGGGATGTTCGCCTACCACCGTCCAGCTTGACGGCAAGATTATTCGAACGGCCTTGAACCAAGCACGCCGCGAAGGATTGATTTCGACGAATCCCGCAGAAGCCGCCGAATTACCGGAACGCGATTCCGTCGAGCGCGGCACATTCACCGCCTCTGAGGTAAAAATGCTGGTGGACGCGGCAGAGAGTGAGTGGAAAACGCTTATCATGGTCGGCTATTTCACCGGGGCACGGCTTTCGGACTGCTGCAATCTGGAGTGGGAGAACGTGGAGCTAAGCTCAGCTACGATGACATACAAACAAGCGAAAACAGGGCAAAAGCTTTCTGTGCCGATTCACCCGGACTTGCTGGCGCATTTGGAGGGACTAGCGGGGACCGACAAGCCCGCACGGTTTATCATGCCGCACATGGCGGGGTTGAAGCCAGGAGGCAGACACGGCTTGTCCGAAGGCTTCAAGCGCATTGTCCGAAAGGCAGGACTGGATTTGCAGACCGTCCAAGGCGGGGGCATTCGGAAGATTTCGCGAAGAACGTTCCACGCCCTGCGTCATAGCTTCACAAGCGCCCTGGCAAATGCGAATGTTGCGCCAGAATTGCGAATGAAATTAACCGGCCATTCCAGCGAGGCGATTCATCGGGGATATACGCACCACGAATTGGCGACGCTGCGGAGCGCGGTGGAAAAGTTGCCGTCTCTATCGGGATCAAATCATGGACACGCCCCAAAGGCTCCCTAAAGAAGAATGGAAGTTCGATGAATTGTCGGACGACAAGGTTCGGGGCGCGTTCTTTTACGAATTCTTTCGTCACAGTCCGAAGCTCCGTAATCTGGTTCTCGAATGTCGAAGTATGAAAGCGCCGCCAATGGTTGGCGATTGGCCCAAAGGCTACGTGCCATTGAGCCTTGAGGGACGCCATCTGTTACAGCGGCAGCTAAAGAATGGAACGGAATTTGAATACCTTGTAGAAGCTCTGATGAACTGTCCCGCGTTTCCCGAAAAAGCGGTTTTGCTGTTAACGGATAAAGACTGGGTCCGGGAGTTGATGCAATTCCCAGCGGTTCGGCTGTGTGAAGGTGTTATCGATCCAGACCAGGAACCGGAGGAAGCGATGAAGCAGATAATTGCAGCGCCGGGCGCTAATTACAAATTCAAGGGAGGCATCCAGGCAAAAGAATACGAGAGTGTTCTTGTGCTAGTGGTTGACTGGCGTTGGCCTAACCCGGAAATCCAAAATCAATTAGCTGTCAAGACTCTCGCTTTTCGACCCGACAGATTTGGAGAGCAAGCAAAGGGTTCTCCTAAACAAACGGCATTTGGAAATCTGTGCGAAAGGCTGCCATTCAAACCATCCAGCGCTCTTTGCTGGCTTGGCGTGTTGCGACGGCGAGAAGCAGTCAACACATGGCGAGAGTATTTCGAGTGCTACGAAGGCCAGAACTTCGATAGAGGCGACGAGCGTGCTCGCGAGGAAGATTGCCGCAAAGCTCGATTGATTCTCGACTGCCTGGCAAGCGGTCAACAATTCAAGCGAAAAGACTTCGAATAGTTACCCCCGACCGAAAAGTTTTCTGCAAACGGTCGTGCCGCGTTTCTGGCCGTTCTTGGTTTCCTGTATCCCACTATGACAGGAAAACAATCGACGACCAAAATTGAAACAACCGAGCCGGTCCAACCCGGCAACTTCACCGGCATCATGCCGGAATTCGGGCGCGTTGCGGATGTGACGCGCATTTATGGGCTACGGAGGGGGACTCTCTATAATCTTCTACTTGACCGAAAAATTCGCGGCGTGCTGCTCCGCATTCGAGGAAAGAGAAGCGGAGTCAGGCTTTTCGATATGGCAAGTGTTCGCGAATTCATCCGGGCACAAATGGACTCAGCAGGAAACGGAGGTAACCAATGAATAGTTTATTCGAACTGATTCCGGCCTTGGCGAAATTCGTCGCGAGCCAGAACCGTTACATCGATCCAAAAGAGATTGAAGTCGCCCGACGGACACTTCCCTTGCCCGGCCTTATGCGAGTCCTAGGCGACGAGAGACATATTTCGCAAGTGCTTATCGACTCTCCCTTCCACGCGCCAGGAACCGCTGCTTTCAGGATCAGAAGCGAAGGGCAGAGCAGGAAACGCTGGTTTTACTTTTGCTGTCATACCTGCGGAAAGCGCGGTGACGAAATCGATTACCTTCGCATTCGATTTTCTCTAGCGCGGGAAGTGGCGGAGGCGGTTTTCGTTCTAATCGCAAAGATCATTCTACCCTGACGAGACGAGCCGACTTGTCGCGAAATTCCGCCACCGTTTTTCTTTTAAGGTATGAGTAACGAAAACGCCGCCGCTGGGATTCCTCCAAAGATTTTGCGAGCGCATTATGACCACGTCGCCGGTTGCTATTACGTGAACGACGCCTGGGGTGGGTATATTAGAAACAAAGAGGGGGACTTGGTGCTGCGGCTTCGAGCTGCGGGGTTGTCCACAAAGTCGCCCGATGGAGCCGCGTTGTCTCCGGTTGAAGTAAGAATCTTGGAAATTCAGAACACTGAAAGCATTGCCTACGCCGGACCGCTGGCTGGCTTCGCTAAGGGTGTTCATACAATCCTCGGTCAAAGGATTCTGGTCACAACCAGTCCAGTCCCAATTGGGCCGAAGCCTGGAGAATGGTGCGTCTTACAGCAACTGCTGAAAAATCTTTTTGGTGAACAGGTCGTCTATGTTTACGGCTGGCTCAAATACGCCGTCGAATGCCTCCAGCTTGGAAAACTGGCACCCGGTCAAGCTCTCTGCATCATTGGCGAACACGCAGCGGGGAAATCACTCGTTCAAAATCTTATCACTCTCATTTTGGGCGGTCGAAGTGCAAAGCCTTATCGATACATGTCAGGGGCCACGACGTTTAACAGCGAACTCTTCGGCGCAGAGCATTTGATGATTGAAGACGAGCCAGCTTCGAGAGACTTAAGAACGCGCAAGAAATTCGGTGCCGAGATTAAGTTAATGATTGCTAGCGAGACGCAATCCTGTCACCCGAAAGGCCGCCCAGCTATTAGTCTTACTCCGTTCTGGCGGCTCACGATCAGTTTGAATCCAGAGCCTGAGAGCTTGCTGACTCTCCCACCATTGGATGATTCGTTGGAGGACAAGATTATTCTTCTGAGAGCCGCAAAGCAGCCAATGCCAATGCCCACAAGCGGTCTGCGAGACCGGGAAATCTTCTGGAAGCGGCTGGTTGATGAACTCCCCGCCTTCGTTAATTTCCTCCTGAACTGGCCAATCCCAGAAGCTCTAAAGAGCCAGCGGTTCGGAATTACCCACTACCACGACCCAGAAGTGCGGAAGGCAATCGACACCCTCGCCCCAGAAACGAGACTGCTTGAACTGATCGATGCGACGATTCTCACGGTGCGGAAAACAAATTGGACGGGTTCAGCCGCAGAACTTGAAGAAGCTTTGGCAGGTTCCGACAAAGCATACGAGGCACGGGTGCTTTTCGATTTCGCATCCGCAGCGGGGACGTATCTAGGACGGCTCGCCCTGAGCAATCCGAAGAGAGTTGAGAAACTGACAACCGGCAACGGCAATCGCTGGCTGATCCATCCTCCGGAGCAATAGCCCATTAGCCCATATTTGGATATTCAATAGAATCTTTGAATCATCTATTGAATTAGGAAATATGGCCTCATGCTCCGGCTCTTGGGAATGCAAGGCGTTGGTTGGTGCGTGCGTGTCCCGGCTTTCTCTCTTGGGAATATCAAAGAAAATAAAAATCTCGATTACGAAGACCGTTTGCTAGCGACCAAGGTCAAGGTAACGTTGACATCCTATAGAAGC
>Ga0194121_10007391_pt1 | contig 14331 bp, 11 predicted proteins | sample TA2MahCa50mmetaG_FD_148609 | JGI IMG/M metagenome (GOLD analysis project Ga0194121, IMG submission 148609) | Freshwater microbial communities from Lake Tanganyika, Tanzania - TA2015020 Mahale Deep Cast 50m | ecosystem: Environmental > Aquatic > Freshwater > Lake | place: Tanzania: Lake... | reverse complement strand
GCACCCGCACCGGCAACCTGCTCAACCAGGTGATCCATTATTACAACAAGGCCGGCGCCGAGGTGACCGAGGCCCAGTACCGCAAGCTGCTCAGTTTACAGCGGGGGGATACCCTGGCGGCCTGGGTGCAGGGGTCGGACTGGAGCCCGTGGAGCCAGTTCTACGAAGCCCCCGGCCTGCCGGTCTCCTCCCCCAGCCCGCGCCGCTACCTGATGGTCCAGGCCGCCCTGCTCACCGCCAACCCGGACCAGGCCGTGCAACTGCGAAGCCTGCGGGTGAAGCTGGAGCCCCCCCTGACCAGCGAGCTGGTCGGCGAGGTAGCCCCCGGCCAGATCCGCAGCACCGGGGGAGAGCAGGTCTTCACCCTGTACCTGCGCCCCTCCTTCCAGAGCGGTGATCCGGGGTTCGACCAGTTGCGGCTGGCGGCCCCGCCGGGCGGGGCCCTGGCGCTGCAGGAGCTGCAGCTGGGCACGGAAGAAGCCCTGGCCGCGGGGACCGCCCCCCGCCTGGGCCCCGGCCAGTTCGCCGTCCAGGCCACCACCCCGGACTCCCTGTGGCTGGGCCTGCCCCGCACCATCGCCCAGGGTGAGCTGGTGGCCCTGCGTTTCTCCGCCCGGCTTTACTCGGCCAGCAACGTCTTCGCCGTCGCCGCCGGCCTGGGGGAAGGGCCGGGGACCGTCTGGCAGCAGGTAGAGGCCGGGGAGGCCACCACCTTGGGGGAAGGCCAGGGTCTCAACGTACTGGCTCCCTTCCCCGAGCAGATCCTCCGGGAGGCGCGGGTGTACCCCAACCCCTTCACCCCCAACCGGGACGGGATCAACGAGGTGCAGACCTGCGAGTTCTCGGTGTTCAAGATCAGCGGGGACAAGCCGCTCTTTCTGGAGATCTACGACCTGAGCGGCCGCCGGCTGCGCCGCACCGAGCAGACCCCCGCCAGCCCGGTGGGGGTGCAGCGCCTCGAATGGGACGGGCGGGACCAGGGCGCCGCCCTGGTCCCGCCCGGATTGTACCTGTGCCGCTTTGGCCTTGAGGTGGACGACCAGAGCCGCAGCGGCGGAATTCTCACCCGCGTGGTGGCGGTGGCGTACTAAAGTATCAACTCGTCGGCCGGATGGTAGGGGCTGCTGCGGGGGTTCCACTCCCTGCCGCAGACCTGGCTCATCACCACCCACTCCCCTGGGGTAAGGTTGCCCTGGTGGTGGTAGAGGAAGCGCTCCAATCCCGCTGATCCGGCCGCCTCTAACAACATCCGCAGATCGCGCGCCGACATCGGGTCCCCGTCGTGGGGGAAACGGCCGGTGTCCAGCCAGGGCACCAGGCGGGTGGGATCATCCACCGCGGCTAGCGCCCGCCGCGTCTCCTGGGTCACTACCTCCTTAAAGAACTCAGGGCTCAGGGCGCTCTCAAAATCCACCCGTTGCTCCACCCCCGGTAGCTCGATGCCGAAGAGGGCCTCCACCACCCCCAGGGCATCGGCGTCGCTCAGCCCTGGGTTCCACGCGCACAGGGTCTCCACCCAGCGGTACACCGTGCCAACGAAGCCGTCGAAGCCGCGGTGAAAGAAGTAGTGCTTGGGGTGGAGATAGTCCATAAACCCGCCCAGGGCTCCCATCTCCATGCCCGTCAGCGGGGCGAAGGCCGCGGAGCGCGGGCCGATGCTCAGCTTGATGGGGCGGCTGGCATGGGCGTCGATGGTCTGGCGCAGCCGGCGCAGATAGCTGGTCATGGACTCGGAGCGGAACTTCATCCAGGTCAACAGGTCGGGATCGGCCCCCAGCATGTGGAAGGCCCCCAGGAGCCCGCCGCCCCGGTGCAGCCGCACCTGGCGGGCGTCTAGCTTGTGCAGCCGGTCAAAGAGCCGGTCCTTAGCCGCCACCAGGGCTTTGTAGTCGTACCCCAGCGCCGCGCAGACCGGGGCCCCGGACTCGGGCAGGTCGTGGAAGATGTAGGAGCGGTGGTTCATGTGGTGCGCGGCGATCTCATACCCCCATTCGGGCCCGTCCATCACCGCCCCCTGGGCCATGGGGTAGTGCTCGACGGTGTCGATCATCCGCGCCGCCCTGGCCCGCAGGGCGTGGTCGTCGATGAGGTAGTGGCCTTTGCCGCCAGGGCCGGCCCCGCTGTCGGCGTACATGAGGGAGACGGCAAAGCCGTGATCCGCGGCTGATTGCAGGGTTTTCTCAAAAAGGGCCCGCTGCTCGGGCAGTTTGCGCTCCGGGGCGGGCGGGGCCTCGACCCCCAGCCGGCGGTACACCTCTGGGTTGGGATCATAGGTGACCGTGGGCGACTCGGTCACCCTGAGGGTCCGGGCTCCCTGCGACAGCTTGTTGGTGCCAAAGACCAGGGGTCCGAGGACCACCCCCACCACCCCGCCCTCGGCCCAGGCGTCGAAGACGACCTCGTGGTTGGCCATCACCGATTCGAGGTCTCGCATCACATCCATCCATAATTTCATGCCGCACTCCGCTTGGAAAAGGTTTAAACAAAGGAGCCGCCCAGCGGCTGGTTGCCGACCACTCCGGAGAAGTAATCGACCACCAGCCAGAAGCCGGCGACGGCGATTTGTCCCATGATCAGGCCCAGGAAGAAGGGCCGGGTGCTGCGATAGAGGCCAGGGCCCCCGTACTTCAGCACCACCGCCTTAATGCACCAGGCCACGAAGATGCTGAACCAGACGTAGTCCATGATGTCAAAGCCGCTGGTGGCGAAGCCCAGAGGGTGCAGGGGCCACCAGACGAAACGCGCCCTGACGTAGGCCAGCACCCCCATGATCAGGGCGCCGATGGCGGTGAACAACCACCCTGACCAACTGGCGGCGCTGGGATTGGCCAGGATGGTGGCCATGTAATTGCCGGCCATCTGGGGCTCGAAAACAAACCAGAACTCATGCAGGTTGATGCCCCCGTACTCGTAGGACAGAGTCATAACGCTCCACAGGGAGCCGGCGAGGGCGGCGACCACCGCCAGCCCCACCGCCCACAAGAGCGGTCTCTTGCTGCCCTTGATCTCCTCGGCCAGGCGCAGGGCGTTGGCGAAGCAGGGCATGAAAAAGAGGCGGATGTTGGCGGCCCACACGTAGGTGAAGCCCAGGGCCACCACCCCGGCGCTGCCCAATGCGCTGGTGCCCAGGCCCGAGACCACAAAATCCGCCGGGGTCAGGGGGGTGCGAATCACCGCTATCCCGCCCTCCACCACCGCCCGGGTCAGGCTGACGAAAACCACCACCAGGGCAAAGAGGAAGACCGGCACCGTCCACCAGGGCAGGCCGGAGCGCCACAACCAGACCCCCATCACCAGCACCCCCCCGACCATGCCCCCCACCGCGGTCCGGTAGGAGATCATCTCCCCGCTGTCGTCCACGGCCGGGTCGTTGCGCAGCGCCTTGCGGCAGACCGCCCGCAGGTGGTGCCTGGCCGTCCACAGCCCCGAGAGCACCAGTGCGATCATCGCCCCCATCGCCTGGTGGGCCAGGTACGGGCCGGCGAGGTTGGCGAAACGGCTGAGGGTCTCGTCGCTCTGGATGCCCAGCATGTTCAATACCCCTTTCTCCACCGTCACCATCATGAAGAAGAGCCACAGGCCCAGGGCGATGCCCTTGCTGAGCAGGTAGGCGAAACCGACCAGGCCCAGGTTGAACATCACCATCATCGCGGTGGTGTTGCGAAAGAGAAGGAGTTGGGTGGTGAAGATGCCCTGGTTGTGAAACTGGGCCAGCGCCGGGATGAAGGGGAAGTGATAGTGCAGCGCCGTGTAGGAACCCAGCAGAAAGGGCACCGAGAACCCCACCCACATCACCGGGTTGCGGAAGAAGGGTTTGATGAGGGAACCCCGCTCGTCGTCCCGCAGCATCTCCAAGGGCACCTGGGCCAGGGGATAGAGCAGCTTCTCGTGCTCCAGCCACTGCCGCCGCAAGATCACCATTAAGCACAGCGAGGCCCAGTACACCGCCACGATGAACAGGCACCAGTAGAACAAGGGCTCCGCCCAAACCCCCCAGGGGACCGGCTGCCCCTGGGGCAGACCCTCGAAGAAATCGCGCAGCGCGTCCGGGTCCTGGGGCGCCAGCCAGAGCGGCACACACGGGTGGATCAGGTCGGCCCAATTGTTCTCCGGGGAGGCGTAGTAGTACACCCCGGCGAGGATGGGCAGCAAATACTCAGAGAAGCCGATGGTGGGGATGGAGGTGGCCAGCAGGGCCATGATGTAGATGGTCGCTAGTTCCGAAGCGCTGAAGATCCAGACTCGCTTCAGGCGCCCCAGCCCGGTGTTGACCACCGCGATGAAGACAAAGAAGACGAAGATTGCCGCCGGGGTGTTAAAGTTGTGGTCCAGCAGCGAGCCCTTGATGATCATGTTGGTGTACGGCAGGGCCACGCCGAGAAGGAATGAGATCAGCGTCCCCACCGCCACGGCCCGCAGGGTGATGCCCGAAGGCTGGCCGCCCTGGTCGGGGGCCGGGTACTGCTCAGTCTGCGCCAAGCTCCGCCCTTTCCGCCTTCATCGCTGGCTGCAGGGTGTTTGTAGGGTTGAGGTGTACAACTTTCCCTCAGGCCAGCGGCGGCAGGTCGTTGGAGGGCTGATGGGCGAAGCAGCGCATCTGCAACTCCACCCGCAGGTGTCTGTTATTGACCGCCAGACGCTACTCCCCCCTGTCCGCCCCGCTGATCCGGGCCTCGCCGAACTGGTGCTCCCCGAAGGTGCCCGCCCGGAGCAGCACCGTCCGGGCCTCCACCGGATCGGCGTTGACCAGCGTGACACCGACGTGGTCCACCCCCACCCGGTCCACCTGGGCCGCCCCATGTTCGGGCAGCCCGGTCCGCCCCCGCGCCGGGTCCAAGTAGCGCCGATGGACCTGCAAAAGCCCGCCGTCGTAGATGGCGGCAGCGGTGCCGTGGGCCAATTGGATCAACCCCTCGGGCAGCACCGGGTTAGCGGGTTGGAAGTGATAACACTCCCTGGTTTCGGGATAGATTTGATCATTGGCCATTCGTTCGAGACTGCAGCAGACACAATGATAGGTCGATTTGGCGATCTGGTCCGGGAGGGAGGGATTTTGCCCCTCGACAAAGGTGAACCAGGCCTCCGGCCAGGTGACCACCCTGGAGCAGGAGTTCCGCTGCAAGGAGAAGCGCCACGTCCTCCAAATCGTCTCCCACGCCCACGACCGCATGACCGAGTTCCGGGCCACGGTGCTGGGCGGTCCGCGCGACGGGGAGGTGATCTACACCTCCTACGGCTGGGAACACGCCCGGCTGATCGAACTCGACCCCCCGTTGGTGCTGGAAGCGGGTGAGGGGTTTAAGATCAGCGCCACCTACGACAACCAGGCCGACCAGCGCCTCTTCTTCGGCTTCACCCGGCAGAAGGAGATGATGATCCTGTGCGGCTACTCCTATTGAAGAAAACTCCCCCGCCGCAATACCCGCCCCGGCCGGGCCCCGGTAAGCCGGCCCTGGGCCACCGTGGCCTCGCCGTTGACCCACAACCAGCGCACCCCCTCGGCATAGGCGCAGGGCTGGTCGATGGTAGCCTGGTCGCGCAGCGTCCCCGGATCAAAGAGCACTAAGTCCGCCCGCATCCCCTCCTGCAACAGCCCCCGGTCCCCCAGGCCCATGCGCCAGGCCGGGAAAGCCGTGATCTTGGCCACGGCCTGCTCCAGGCTCAGGGCCCGCCGCTCCCCCACCAGGGTGCGCAGCAGATAGGGCATCCCGCCATAGCAGCGGGGGTGTTCCCGCTCCTGAGCCAGGACCCCATCGGCGGCCAGGGCGATGCCGTCGGACCCCACCCCGCAGTAGGGGCTCTGCACCAGGCAGTCGATGTCGGCCTCGGCCTTGTCCTGGCCGTAAAAGCTTACCACCGCGCCTTCCTCAACTAGGATTTCACAGACGGCCCAGAAGGGGTGGGCCCCCCGCAGCCGGCCCAGTTCGGCGAAGGTCTTGCCCGTGTGCTGGCTGTTGTGGGCGCAGTTGCCCAGCCACAGCAGCTCCCATTTCCCCTGCTGCATCAGCACCGTCTTGGTGCTGCCGCCCAGCTCGGAGCCGTGGGCCTGGATCTCGCGCCACATGCGCTGGCGCAACTCCTCCCGGCCCAGCCGCTCCAGCAGCGCCCCCTTGCCCCCCGCCAGGGCCCAGGGCGGCAGTAGGGATTTAAGCGAGGTGGAACCCGTGGCGTAGAACTCAGTCTCCGCGCTCAGGTCCTGCCCCTCGCGCTGGGCCCGCTCCAGGCGCTCCACCAGGGCGGCGGCGCTGCCGGTGGCCGGCGGACAGGGGGTGATGTGGGAGATATGGACCGGCACCCCCGCCAGCCTGCCGATGGTGGCCGCTTCCTCCAATGCCTCCATGATGGCCGCGGTGTAGTTGCGCATGTGGGTGGCGTAGATCCCGCCGTACGGGGCTGTTACCTGGCACAACTCGGCGATCTCCTCGGTGCGGGCCGCGCTGCCGGGCATGTAGGTCAACCCGGTGGACAGGCCCAGGGCTCCCTCCTCCATCTGCCGGGCCATCAGCACCTTCATGGCCTGCATCTGGCCGGTGGTGGGCGCCTCGGACGATTGCCCCATCACCGCCTGGCGCAGGGCCCCGTGGCCAGTGAAGAAGGCCGAGTTGATGGCCAGCCTCCCCCGCTTCAGGGCGGCGAAGTACCCTTCCGCCGAGTCCCAGTCCACCGCAAGGGCGCGGCGTTGCCTGGCCGATTCGAGGGGGCCCATGTACGGCCCCTCCGACCCCACCGGGAAGGCCGAGATCCCGCAGTTGCCATTGACCTGGGTGCTAACCCCCTGGTAGAGGGCGCTGGCGGCCCGGCCGTCTAGTAGCAGGGTAAAGTCGGAGTGGGTGTGGATGTCGATGAAGCCGGGGGCAACCACCATCCCACCGGCGTCCAGTTCCACCCGCCCCGGTCCCACCCCCTCGCCGACCCCGGCAATCACATCCCCCGCCACACCGATGTCCCCCCGGCGGGCCGGCCCGCCGGTGCCGTCGATGATCCTGGCGTTGCTGATCTTCAGGTCCAGCACGATCTCCTCCTCAGAAGGTCCCGCCGCGGAAGCCGTAGCGCAGCTCGCCGCTGAGCAGGCGCCGCGCCGGCGGGCTCGCCTTTTCGAGAAGCTCGGCGGGTGGGTCATAGCGGTTCCAGGTCTGCATGTGCGGGGCGGTGTAGCCATAGACCAGGGAGTAGCGCGGCGCCGACCCTGGCCGCAGCCGGGGGCCGGCGTGGATCAAGGTCTCGCTGAGGATCAGCACATCACCGGCCCGCGTTTCTAACTGGCGGGCCAGGGTGGGGTCGAGGAACTGCCGCAACTCCTTGCCCGGGGTTTCTACCTTGTGGCTGCCGGGCACCACCCAGGTGCCCTCCCCAGGGCCGTTGTCGGTCAGATAGATAAACGCCTTGGCGAAGAGACAGCAGTAGCGGCCCTCCGCCTGGTAGCTGCCGAAGCTGGGGGCGATGCCCCGGTGCCAGCCCTCCTCCCGCACCGGGACTTCTCCGGCAGCGGGGTCCGGGTAGTTGATGAGGTACTGGTGCTCTTCGAGGCGAACCTCGCCGCCGACCACCTCCTCGATGACGGGCAGCAGGACCGGGTGCAGGGCGGTTTCCAGCAGGTGGGGATCGTACCAGGCGCAGCGCGAGAGCACGGTGAGGACCGGGGTCTTGGGGTACCCATCGTGTTTGTACCCGCAGGCAGGGTCGGCGTCCATCCGGTCGGCCAGGGCGATGAAGCGCCGGCACTCCTCGGGGCCGAACACCCCCTCCAGCACCACGTAACCGTTGACCTCGTAGAAGTAGCGCTGCGCCGGGGTGAGCCGGGTCGCCCCCTGGACGCTGGTTTCCATTTTGCACTCCTGGTTAGGTGTGATGGGCCGCCCCAGCAGGGCCTCGACCCCCTCCCTCAGCGGCGGGGCTAGTGGGGGTCCCCCGGCCGCCAGCGGTACTTCTCTACCCCTTCCATGTCCAGCTCGATGCCCAGGCCCGGTCCATCGGGCAGGAGCACAAAACTCTTCTCCACCTTGAGGGGCTGGGTGAGGATCTCGTCGCGCCAGGGGATGCCGGTGACAAACTCGGTGGGCGCGGCGTTGGGGATGGAGGCCATCAGGTGGGCGGCGGCGATGATGCCCACCGGGCCCTTGGTGTTGTGCAGGGAGAGGGGGATGTGGAAGGTGTCGGCGATATGGGCGATCTTGCGCACCTCGGTAATCCCCCCGGCGTACATCAGGTCGGGCTGGGCCACGTCTATCCCCTCGCGCTCCATGAGCTGGCGGAACTGGTTCTTGGTGTTGAGCCGCTCGCTGCCCATGATCTGCATCGAGACCTCGCGCCGCACCTTGGCGTACGCGCTCAGGTCGTCGGGCGGGACTGGGTCTTCGAGCACGTACAGATCGCAGGGCTCCAGGTGGCGGGCCAGGCGGATGCAGCCGGCCACGGTGAAGCGGCCGTGGCAATCCACCAGCAGCCGGATATCGGGCCCCACCGCCTCGCGCACCGCAGCGAACTGGGCTGCGGTCTCGCGGGGCCGGCCGTCCTCGTCGTAGGGGCTGAAGCGGTAGTTGCTGTTGGAGCGCACCCCGCCCTTGAGGGCGGTGTAGCCTTCGGCCACCTTGGCCACGGCCTGGGCCGCCGACTCCTCGGGGGTGGCGCCGCCAAAGTGGGTGTAGACCTCCATGCCGTGGCGGTACTTGCCGCCCAGCAGGTCCACCAGGGGCAGGTTGGCCACCTTGCCCTTGATATCCCACAGGGCGATGTCGATGCCGGCCATGGCGCTCATCCACACCGGGCCGGCCATACGCCAGATGCCGCTGATGGAGGAGATGTTCCAGATCTTGTGCCACAGGTACTCGATGCGGGCGGGATCCTCGCCGATGAGTTCCCTCTTGAGGTGCTCGACGGCGGCCACCACCACCTCCTCCTTGTTGGAGTAGGTGGCCTCCCCCAGGCCGACCAATCCCTCGTCGGTGTGGACCCGGACGATGGTCCACTTGCGGCCCGGCGAGTTGACGAGCAGGGTGTCGATGTCGCGGATCTTCATGGGGCGCTCCTTTGTATTAGGGCAAGCGCGTGCAGACGCGCTCGATGAAGCGGGCGTAGAGTTCCTCGGCCCAGTGTAACTGGTCTATTTCCACCCACTCGTCCACCGTGTGAGCCTGGGCGATGTCCCCCGGCCCCAGCACCACCAGGTGTTTCATGCGCTTGGCGTAGGCCGCCCCGTCGGTGCCGTAGGGCACGCTGCGGGAGGACCGGGTCCCGGTCAGCTCCAGGGCCAGGCGCACCAGGGGCGAGTCGGGCGGGGTGTAGAGGTGCGCCCCCACCCAGTGGACCTTGAAGGCCAACCCGTGCCTTTGGGCCAGTTCCCTGGTGCGGCGGATCAGGCCCTCGGTGTCCACCCCGGGCATGGGCCGGTAGCGGATGGTGCAGACGCTCTGCACCGGGGTGACGTTGGTGGCGATGTTGTGGTCGTTGATGCCGATGCTCCACTCCGACTGGGGGGGCTGGAACTCTTCGTTGCGGTAGCGGGGCGAGCGCAGCACCAGCTCGTAGATCTTCTTCATCTCCGCCAGAAAGGGGATCATGGCGATATTGGCGTTGACCCCCTTGAGGGTGCTGGTGTGGGCGGCCCGGCCCCTGGAGCGGATCTCCAGGTGCAAGCTGCCCTTGTGGGCGTGGATCACCCGCAGCCGGGTGGGCTCGCAGATCAGGCCGTAGCCGCCGGCGGCCTCGCGGAAGAGCCGGGAATTGCGCACCACCTCCCGCGCCCCCCGCGCCCGCACCTCCTCATCGGCGGTGCAGATGAAGTACAGGGGAGCCCGGAGCTGGCCGGGGCGGAAACGCAGGGCCGCACACAGGGCCGCGGCCACCGGCCCCTTCATGTCGCAGGCCCCCCGGCCGTAGAGCTTCCCCCCCTGCACCCTGGCCTTGAAGGGAGAGGCGGTCCAGCCCTCGGGCGGGGCCGGCACCACGTCGGAGTGGCCGGTCAGGGAAAGACCCCCCCGCCCTTTCCCCAGCTTGGCGGCGATGCAGAGCTTCTCCACCCCGGCCGCGTCGCGGTACTTTATCCGCTCGATGGCAAAGCCGCCCCTTTCGAGCAGCGAGGCGATGTACTCGCTGATGGAGACATTGCTGGTCGCGCTGACCGAGGGGAATTCGATCAGCCGCCGGGCCACCTGCAGCACCTGTGGTTTCATATCAGCAATACTGCTCCAGATCGCCCTTGAACTCCAGCCCAAGGATTTCCTTGGTCCGCCCCACGTTGCAGGTCTTGTACGCCCCTGGGGTGCCCACCACGTGTAACACGTCGAAGTCCACCTTGTCGGTCTCCAGGGCCAGGCGGCAGGCCTGCGCCAGGTCGTGGCGGCACACCCAGCCGTTTTTCATCGGCGTCCCCCCCTGCCCCAGCTTCTCGCGGTGCCGGCCCAGGCCGAGGCGGCTGTCCACGATATAGTCGGGCCGCAGCACGATGATGGACAGGCCGTGCCCCTCGTGGTACTGGCGGCACAACTCCTCCTGCAAGCGCTTTTGCACCGCGTAGAGGGAGGAGTCGGGCCGCCGCACCTGGGAGGTGAAGAAGGTCCCCTTGGGGTGGACCGTCTGACAGGAGCCCAGATGCACTACCCGCTTCACCCCGTGTTTGCGGGCCGCCTCCAGCACGTTCCACAGGCCCTTGAGATAGATCAGCCAGTACGGATCTTCGTCCTTGCTACCCGACGGGGCCGCGTAGAGGATCATGTGGACGATCCCCTCCACCCCTTCCACCGCCAGGTCCACGGTCTGGTAGTCGGCGATGTCCCCGTGGACGGTCTCCCCCTGCCACTCCCCGTCCACGTCCCTCCAGGTCTCCCACGCCTTAGGGCTGTAGTCGAAGGCGCGGACCTGGTGGCGGCCGGCGAAATTGGCCAGCACCGCCCGGCCCAGCCAGCCGGCGGCCCCGAACACTGCGGTTTTCATGGTCGCTCAGCTCCTCAGGCGATGAAGCGTTGTAGGATCTGCCATTCGTCTTCGGTCATATCCGAGTAATGCCAGTAGATCATGCTCTGCAAGCCGCTGGTGGTGATGGCCTCCAGCAGGAGGGACAACTCGTCGGAGGAGATGCGCACCCCCCCGTGGTGCAGGCCCACCCAGGGCTTGAGCCTTTCCACCTCGCCAGTGCGGAAGATCATCTTGGCGATCTCGGCGGGCACGGTCTGCTCGAAGAACTCGCGGTTCAAAGGCTGCGAGAGGGTCTCCAGGGAGGACACCCCCGGCATGGTGAAACCGTAGAGGTTGAAGACAAAATCCAGGGCCAGTTGCTCGTCCACGCCGGGGTTGAACTCCATCAGCGTCTTGGCGTAGCGGTACACCGTGCCCTTGAGGCCATCGATGCCGTGCTGCCAGAAATAGAGCTTGGGGCAGAAGAAGTCGGTCACCTCCCCCAGGCGGCGGAAGTTATACCCGGTGAGGGGGGCAAAGGCGGCCAGGCGCGGCCCGCAGGCCAGTTGCAGGTGGGCGCCCAGTTCCTTGACACAGGCGTAATGGGCCCCCACGTAGTGCTGGATGCTCTCGGTCTTGAAGCGCAGCCAGTCGAAGAGGGCCGGCTCCTGCAGGAGCAGGTCCAGGGCATCGAAGGGCCCGGTCTGGGTGGCCATGAACCCCCGCATCACCTTGGGGCTGAGCCGGCTGAGGCGGGCCTTCATCCCCAGGGCGGCCGCCTCGATGGCCTTGAGGTCAAAACCCAGTTCCACGGCCTTGCGCTGGCAGTGCTCGCAGAAACATCTGAACACGTCGCTGCGGTGCTCCGGCTCGATCTCGTACCCCCATTCCGGGCCGTCGAGCACGAAGCCGTGGGTCTCCGGGTAGCGGGCGAAGGTCTCGCGGGTGCGGGCCAGGCCGAACCTGAGCTGTTCGGGGTCGTTGAGGCAGCCGGCCGGGTACGAGCCCCAATCGTGGAAGAGGACCTTGTAGCCTTTGTCCGCGGCTGCCTTGACCGCGTCGGCGAAGATCCGGCTCGGCTTTTCCAGGTCCGGCGGCAGGGCCGGCGGCTTGCGGCTGATCCCCTCGTAGAAGCCCAGGTCCGGCGCAAAGGACGGCCCCCTCGTCTCTCCGGTGCTGAGGATCAGGTCCCCAAGCACCAGTTGGCGGATGCCCCCCGCCCACAGGCGGTCGAGGATGTGTTTGGCTCCCTCCCGCTCAAAGGCCTGGATCTGCCCCATGAACATCAGTGGTTTCAGGCTCATGTCTTCTCCTTCACGGCTTGGTGATGAAGTTGTCGGTGTGGCCGGTGAAATAGTCGAGAACAAGCCAGGTGCCGGCCCCGATGATCTCGCCCAGGATCAGGCCCAGGAAAAAGGGGCGGGCGTCGCGGTAGAGCCGCGGCCCGCCGTACTTGAGGATGACGCTCTTGAAGAGCCAGGCCACAAAGCAGGGGAAGAAGATGTGGCCGGTCTTCCAGTTGGAGCTGATGGGATAGCCCAGGGGATTGAGGGGCCACCACAGGAAGCGGTGCCGCACCCACATCAGCACCGCCATCACCCCCCCGCCGATCCCCGAAAAGAGCCAGGCGTCCCAGCGCGGGCCCTCGGCCAGGTCGGCGATGCGGGGCACCATGTCCTTGGGCCCGTAGGTGGCCGCCCCCCAGACGAAGAAGAGCCCCGCCAGGTTGATGCCCCCGTACTTGTAGGCCACGTGCAGCATCATGTAGGTGGAACCGCAGAAGGCGGCGAGGATAGCCAGCAGGGCCAGCCACAGCAGGCTCCGCCGGCCGATCTCCATGCCCTCGGCCAGCTTGAGGCCGTTGGCCAGGGCCGCCATCACCGAGGTGCGCAGCTCGGCGTGCCAGCCGTAGGAAAAACCCAGGGCCATCAGGCCGGGCGGTCCCAGGGCCGCGGTGCCCACCGCGGAGATGACAAAGGTGGAGGTCATCAGGGGCGGCCGCATCGAGGGCACCCCGCCCTCGGCCACCCCCCTGGTCAGGGAGAGGTACACCACCAACGCCCCAAAGAGAAAGACCAGCACCCCCAGGGGCGGCAGCCCGGTCAGCCACAGCGCCAGGCCCACCAGGCCGGTCCCCGCCAGCAGCCCCCACATCGCCTGCCGGTAGGAGAGCATCTCCCGGGAATCGTCCACCGCCGGGGTGCGGCCAAAGGCGTTTTGCCAGACCTGGCGCAGGTGGCCGCGGGCCAGCCACAGGCCGATGAGCACGAAGACGATCATCGCCCCAAAGCCCTGGTGGGCCAGATAGGGGTCGCGGGAGTAGAGGTCCAGGCGCTGGGTGCTCTGGACGCCCAGGAGGTTGAAGATCCCCCGCTGGGTCTGGGTCAGCAGGTAGAAGACCCAGATCGAGGCCGAGATGTCGAGCTTGACGAAGTAGAAGAACCCGGTCCAGGCCGGGTTGATCCAGAAGTTCAGATCCACGGTGTCGCGAAAGAAATAAAGGCTGGCGAAACGGTTGATCCTCGGGAAGTACGGGTAGTAGTAGTTGAGGCCGTTGATGCTGACCAGGGCGAACGCAAATAGAAAGCCCGCCCACATCAGCCGGCTCTTCAACAGCTGCAGGCCGATGTAGCCCGAGGCGTCGCGCTGCATCAATTCCAGGGGCACCTGCACCAGAGGGTAGACCAGCCGCTCCTGGTCCATCCACTGCTTGCGCAGGATCACCATTCCGCAGACCATCGCCAGGGCCAGGGCGAGGAAAAAGGCGTACCAGAGGGCCAGGGGCACCACCCAGGCATCCCAGGGGATGGGCATGCCGGCGGGCAGGCCCTCGAAGAAATAGCGCCGCACCTCGTCCCCCTGCGGCACCATCCAGGTGGGGATGTACTGGTTGTAGTAGAAGTCCCAGTTGTTCTCTGGGGTGGCGTAGTAGAAGGAGCCCACCAGGCAGGGGATAATGAACTGGGTGAAGCCCATGCTGGGAACGCAGGCGGCGATGATCATCATGAAGTAGATGACGATCAACTCGGTGCGGTTGAGGGAGAGGGTACGGCGCAGGACGGCCAGGAGGAGGTTGGCCAGGATCAGAAAAAAGAAAAGAAAAAGCACCCCCGCGGCGCTGAAGTTGAGGTTGAGGTACGAGCCGCGGATCATGGTGGTGGAATAGGTGTCCAGGAAGTTGAGCAGGAAGGCCGGCCACCGCCAGCAGGGTCGGCCCCGGCCGCCTGCCCCTGGCCAGGGCCCCGGGCACCTTGAGGGGGCCCAGCAGCCCATCTGCCAGTTCCAGCCAATGCCAGCCCTGGTGCCCGGCGGGAAAGGCGCCGGGGTGGAAATCCCCGAGCCGCACCGCCTTGTGAAACTCGCGCCTCATCGCTGCCCTCTCTCCCCTTCTCGCCTGTTATGCCCCGACCCGGAAATCAGGACCCCCTCTCCGACCCTCAG